>Ga0114938_1001115_pt1 | contig 18968 bp, 11 predicted proteins | sample AshMeaBigSpring_FD_88675 | JGI IMG/M metagenome (GOLD analysis project Ga0114938, IMG submission 88675) | Groundwater microbial communities from Big Spring, Nevada to study Microbial Dark Matter (Phase II) - Ash Meadows Big Spring | ecosystem: Environmental > Aquatic > Deep subsurface >...
AACCTTAACAGCAAGCAAATTATAACAGCAAAAAAATCATTCCAAAGAATCAAATCATTCATTAAACAATTAATCATGAAAAAATATATCAACATCAGCAGCATCGGAATTATTCTGATGCTGTTGTTACCCACCATACTATTAGCACAACCTGGCTTTGACGATGATGTAAGCGATGTGCCATTGGATGGTGGCTTAAGCCTACTAGTTGCGGCAGGTATTGGTTATGGTGCTAAAAAAATGAGAGCTAAAAAAGTGAATAAAATCTAAATTTTCAAAGCATGTATTTCTTTTTAAACAATAATCGTATGAAAAAAAAGTGTTTAAATTTTCATCAAACTTGCTTAGCATTATTGATTATGATGTGTACATCAATTAGTGTACAGGCACAATATGATGTTATTGTAGCAAAAGATGGAACAGGTAATTTTTCAACAGTTCAAGCTGCTATCGATGCTGCACCTTCAAATAGAACAATGCCATATGTGATTTACATTAAAGATGGTAAATACAAAGAAAAAATTACGGTAGCATCTACCAAAACATTCATTCATTTAGTAGGTCAAAGTGTTGCAAATACAATACTTACTTACGATGATTATGCATCAAAGCCATTGCCAGGTGGAGGTACAGTTGGAACACAAAATTCAGCTAGTTTTACGGTGAATGCTACAGATTTTGCTGCTCAAAATATTACGTTCGAAAATAGCTACGGAGACGGTTCACAAGCTGTTGCTATTTTAGTAAATGCAGATAAAGCAGCGTTTAAAAACTGTAGATTTTTAGGTAATCAAGATACAATCTATACAAAAGGAAATGGAACTCCAAGACACTATTTTAAAAACTGTTATATAGATGGTAACGTCGATTTTATTTTTGGTAGTTCAGTAGCCTTATTCGATTCTTGTATCATTTATGCCAAATCTAGAACTGCAGCAGGATCTTCTTTTATAACTGCTGCAAATACACCTCAAGGTCAAGCCTATGGTTATGTGTTTAAAGATTGTAAACTGCCTGCCAATACTGGTGCTACCTCTTATTTTTTAGGTCGTCCTTGGCAAAATAGTAATGGTAGTACACTCCCTTATGCAAATAATAAAACCGTTTTCTTAAATGCTAAAATGGGGTCTTCTATCAACGTAGCTGGCTGGACAACTTGGGATGGAGGAACAGATGTTAATCTTATTACTTATGCAGAATATAAGAGTACAAACTTTAGCGGCACTTTATTAGATATTTCTCAAAGAGTATCTTGGTCTAAGCAACTATCAGATGCTGAAGCGGCTACTTACACTTTTGCAAATATGTTTACAGATTGGAATCCTTGTAATACAGTTGCTGGCTTTTGTAACAATACTCCTGCAGATATTATTGTTTCTAACTTCAGAGGCACAAAAGGTAGTTCTTCATCTATATTTAATTGGAATATAAGTTGGCCAATTGATGGCATTAAATACGAGTTATTTAAATCATCTGACAGAGTAAGTTTCACAAAGCTTACAGAACTAACTTCTACAAATGATTCAATTATAAATTTCGATGCTACAGACGCATTGCCTTCTCCGAATACTGCTTTTTATTATTACTTAAGGGCAAGTAAAAATGGTATGACAAGTTTTATTTCAGACACCATTCAGCTATCAAGTATTCCAACAATTAATACAATAGGAGCATTGAGTAGTTTTTCACAAAGTTTAGGAACTCCATCAACAGCTCAGGTATATAGTTTTTCTGCAGAAAATATAGTTACGAGTGTTACTATTACGCCTCCAACTAATTTTGAAGTTTCTAGAGATGGTACAAACTGGTTTACTAATAATAATCCATTGGTTATTAATCCAATTAATAATACTATTACTTCCATTAATATAAATGTACGTTTAAATGCATCAGTATTAGGTAGCTACAGTGGTAATATCGTTCACACATCAGCAAATGCAACAACTGTAAATATTCCAATAAGTGGAAGTACAATCGCATTTACAGCTCCAACATCTTTTTTATTACAAAGGTGGCCTTTAACGACAAATAACATAGACGATGCAACTGTAAGAAATGCTGGCGTTGTTGCAACCGTACCAACTCTAAGAAATTTAACTGTTTCCAACGGAACAACAGTGGCTGCTATCCCAGCATTTAGCCAAGATAGAGGTATGGCTTTTGGTACAACTGCTAATGGTGATGGTAGTTGGGGAACAGCAGTTGGTGGGCCTGGTGGAAACTTAAATAGATCCTTCTATGTAGAATTTAAAGTTACAGCTACTTCTAGTATTGCATCATTAAAAGTAGACTCAATTATTTTAAATGCTGCATTTTATAATACGGCAAGCAATACCAAATTAGCAGTAGTGTACTCTAAAAATGCATTTATAAGTGGTACAGATTCTGCCGATGTTACTGGCGGAATTTCTCCAACAGGTATCGGACTTTTAAGTACTGCTAATGGAGCATTTGCAACGCCTGTAATATTGGCCAATCAAACAAGTGGTAATCCAAATAATTATAGGTTTGCTTTAAATGGATCTACTGGAGTTACTGTTAGTGCTGGTGAAACAATTACAATTAGGCTCTATTTTTCTTGTGGAAGCTCTAGTACTGGCAGATACGCTATGATAAAAGATGTATCTATTGTTGGTGCTACAACTATAACACTTCCTTTACAATTGTTGAGTTTTACTGGAAGTTTACAAAACAAAGCAGTACAGTTAAAATGGAATACCAATCAAGAAATAAATGCAGACAAGTTTGTGATTGAGAAGAGTAATGATGGAATTGCTTTCAATAAGGTTGCTACCGTTAATGCTAATAATTCAACTTCTTTTAATGCATATTCTTTCATTGATGCAAGTGTGCAATTGAATAATTATTATCGTTTAAAAATGATTGATAAAGATAGAACTTACATATTTAGCAATACCATTTTAGTTGTAAATAACGAAGCTGTTGGTGTAACTGTTTATCCAAATCCTTCTATTAATATGGTTACTTTATCTCATCCTTCAAATGCATACCAATCATTTGTACGTATTGTAAATAGTAATGGTAAAAATGTATTACAGCAATTAGTAAAAGCCAATGTTTCTAAAACAGAAATCAATATTCAACGATTACCAAAAGGTATATATTTTATACAGTTTGAAAACGATGACAAGCAAATTCATGTAACATCTTTCATCAAAAAATAATGTACAGTTGATGGTTCTTCTTGTGATACCTACATGAGAAGAACCATCCTTTAAATATAATTTTAAAATGGTTAAATTATACTTTTCACTAGTTCTATTTTTTTTGATTAATTGTGTAAATGCTCAACAGTTAGCTTTTCCAGGGGCTGAAGGTGCAGGTGCTTTTGTTACGGGTGGAAGAGGAACGCCAACAACACCAACAACTATTTTTGAAGTTACAAAGCTAACAGACGATGGCTCTGTAGGCACACTTCGTTATGCGGTAACAAATAATAGTCCTGTTGCAACGCATCGTACTGTTATATTTAAAGTTTCTGGAACAATACGCTTAACATCTGAGTTAAGATTGTCTCGGGCAAATACAACCATTGCTGGGCAAACTGCACCAGGTGATGGTATTTGTATAGCAGATTATCCTGTAATTATTAATGCCAATAACATTATTATTCGATACTTGCGTTTTAGGTTGGGCGACAGATATCAATTGGCAAGATTAGGAAACGATGATGCCATAACTGGCACCGATAGGTCTGATGTAATAATAGATCATTGTACAATGAGTTGGTCTAACGATTGTTTATTCGATATTTATAAAGGTAACAATGTTACGGTACAATGGTGTTTATTGAGTGAGCCTTTAAACAGGTCTTATCACGATGAAGGAACAGGTGTTCAAGAACATGGATATGGTGGAATTTGGGGCGGATCTAAAGCAAGCTTTCATCATAATTTATTTGCCCATGCTAAAAGCAGAACACCCAGATTTGATGGTAGTAGAAATTTAGGAAATGGCTCTACAACCGGTTTAGAAAATGCAGAATTTGTAAACAATGTTGTTTATAATTGGGGCGATTATCAAACAACAGGTGGTGAAGGCGGCAACTATAACCTTATAAATAATTATTACAAATTTGGACCAAGCACTCCAACTAATAGAAGGTCCATAGTACTTGTACCTTTTAAAAGTTCATCATTACCTTATGGGCGTTATTTTTTTTCAGGTAATTATATCGATGGTGTAACCAATGCAAATACAAGTTGGTTAAATACTGTAGTGATGAGTGGAGGTTCTAATAACGATACATTGGCATCTAAAATGTTACAACCCTTTTCACTACCTAATAGTCCTTTAAATATTCAAACAGCAGTGAATGCATATCAGTCTGTTTTAAATAATGTTGGGGTTATTTTACCCAAAAGAGATACTTTAGATCAACGTATTATTAATAATGTAATCAATAGAACTGGTGCTATTATTGATGTTCAAGGAGGCTTTCCTAGACTTACAGATTTTAATACTACAATGAATGCATGGCCTACACTTATATCATTAACAGCCTTAGCCGACAGCGATGGTGATGGTATGCCTGATAGATGGGAAACTGCTAGAGGATTAAACCCTAACAATGCAAGCGATAGAAATGGTTATCATGCCAATGGATATACCCATCTAGAAAATTATTTAAATGGTGATAGTATTGTTGCTAATGGAGTAATAAATACTTGTGTACAATCAAAAGCTTTGGTTGCAACAAGAACTAGTAATTGGCTACATGCAACTGATACTACAAATAGCATTTTAATATCAACAGATACATTGAATGCGTTTGCATCCATAAAAGATGATGGAGCTTATGGAACAATAAATGCATCTTATTTTACAACCAATACACTGCGTTATTTTTCTCAAAAACCGTATCTAAACAGAAATGTAACATTAACTCCACAATCAGTGATTAATGGCACAGTTAAAGTGCGTATTTATTTTACACAATCAGAATTTCTAGCACTAAAAAATGCAGATGCTTCTATACAGTCTATTAATGACTTACAAATTTTATTGTTGAATAATGCATGTAGTAATAATTTAAATGGAGCATTTACGGTGATTCAGCCAACAGCTTTTGGCAATTTTGGAACTTATCAAAATGATTATTTTATTGAGTTTGAAACAGCCTCTTTCGGAACATTTTTCATTGGTGCTAGCATTACAACACTACCTATTCAAATACAGCAGTTTTCTGCAAACTATCTACAAAATTCAATAACATTTAAATGGAGTACTGTAAATGAAAAAAATATAGACCACTACGAAATTGAAAGTAGCGTTAACGCTTCTAGTTATCAGTTTTTAACAGCAGTTTCAGCGAAAAATGGATCTGTCAATAACTATGAAATTAGTGTGAATGGAGTATTAAGTAATATAACTTATTTCAGAATTAAAGTAGTAGAAAAAAATGGCAAAGTATCTTATAGCAATGTTGTGTCTATAAATGTGAATGGTAACATCGCAATTGTGTATCCTAATCCCGCAAAAACTACCATTAACATTCTATTACCTTTTTTTTCAAATGGTGTCATGCAGATATTTAACAGTAAAGGTGGTTTGGTAATGCAAAAACTGGTACAGTCAGCTATCGACTTGCAAAATATATCTGTTCATCAATTAGCTTCAGGATGGTATCGGGTACATATTATAAATGCTAATAGCCAAACCTTTGAAGGAAATTTTTTAAAACAGTAAATTGTTTTTGGGAACGTTTGCATAGATATTTTTTTCTCAAAAACCGATTCGATTGAAATTTGAAAATAATTAAAAATTGCTGTATGAAAATTAAAATTTACTTCTTCTTTGTTATTGCGTTAATTACTTCAACTACGTTGAAAGTTTATGCTCAAAATCAAGTTTATTGGAGAGAAGGATTTGAGCCAGAAACCACTGATTTAACAACTACTAATCCAACAAGTATGTCTCCTGTTCCTACTAGTAATGTGACTTATTATTTCAATGGTATTGGCGGTTCTTGGTATGCCTTAAATACCTACCGAACAACAGGAAGTGCTTGCCCATCACCTTATGGAGCCAATCATCCTAGATTTAGGAATATGGGAACTGGTGGTACTTTCGACTCTGGTTATTTGGTAACACCGATTGTTAATTTTGGTATTAAAGAGTTTCATTTCTCATCTACAAGAGCGTCAAGAGGTTTTACAATTCAAATGACATCAGATACTGGTGCATTAACAAATAATTGGACAACTGTTGCTTATCTTCCAACCTCAACGTCAACTTGCACAGATATTATGGTTGATGTTAACAATAAAAATGCTAAACGCTTAAAAATTATAGCTAGATCAGGAATTGATAGTGATATTGATAGTATTTGGTTAACAAGTTTCGACCCTATTCCTTTACCTGTAAAATTTGGAATCTTGCAAGCTTTGCAAATAAATGGAGCTGTTAAACTTTCTTGGAATATTGTTTCCGAGGTTAATACAGAAATTTATTATGTAGAAAAGCTAGTAAACGGAAATTATCAAACTATTGCTTCTGTTAAAGCAAATAATGCAAGTAGCTACAGTTATGTAGATGCTAATGTTTCATCGAACCAAAATATTTATAGAATAAGAGCAGTAGATAAAGACGGCAAAATTTCTATCAGTAGTTCTACGGGTATTCAACTAAACAATAGTTTACAAGCATCTTTATCTGTTTATCCAAATCCTGTTGTAAACGGAAAAGTAAATGTTCAAATAAATAATTTAACTAAAGGTATTTACAGAGCAAATATTTTTGATGGTCTAGGTAAGTTAATTTATTCTTCAGTAGTTCAATATCAAGGCGGTGTGTTGTCTCAAACACTAGATATTGCTAATTTAAAAGCGGCTGGAAATTATTATTTACAACTTACAAACGGACAAACATCTATCCAACAACGCTTGTTAGTTCGTTAGTAATTGATATACTTAAAGCTCCAAACGGTGTATATAATAGCGATATTATATGCACCTTTTTTTATGTACATTACCATTCATTATTCATCATCAATCGTTATTTACAATCATGCAAATTCAAGCAGCACTAGCATCTTTTGGCATGTCTGGTAAAATATTTCATGCTCCCTTTTTACACATTCATCCAAACTTTAACTTATATGCATGTGTAGAGCGTAGTCAAAAAAATATTCAACAATATTATCCTGCAACAAAATCATTTTCAGATTTTGAAACAATGTTGGCAGATGAAAATCTGCAACTAGTTATCATAAATACACCCAATACTACACATTTCGATTTGGCAAAAAAAGCATTGCTTGCTGGCAAGCATATTGTTGTAGAAAAACCATTCACCGTTACAACAGCAGAATCCGATGAATTAATGCTTTTAGCAGCTAAGCAACAACTAGAAATTTTTGTTTTTCATAACAGACGATACGATAGTGATTTTATTACGGTTAAAGAAATAATACAACAGGGTTTGTTGGGAAGTATTGTTGAGTGTGAAATTCACTTTGATCGCTTCTCTCAAAATGTAAGTAATAAATTACATAAAGAAATTCCAGTAAAAGGTACTGGTATTTTATACGATTTAGGTTCTCACATTATTGATCAAGCCTTGCAACTATTTGGAATGCCAAAAGCAGTTTTTGCAGATATTTTCGTCATACGTTCTGTAAGTAAAGTAGATGATTATTTTGAACTATTGTTGTATTATTCAAACAAAAGAGTTCGGCTAAAAGCCTCATATTTAGTGAAAGAACAACCGTTTGGATATATGATTCATGGAACAGAAGGGTCTTTTATAAAACCTAAAACAAATATGCAAGAAAATGATTTAACTAGTGGTTTGTTACCCCAACTTATAAATAACAATTGGGGTAAAGAAGATGAGAAAGATTGGGGGATTTTAAACACACAAATTGATGGTAAAGAACGTAGAGAAAAGTTTCCATCTTTACAAGGTAACTACATGCAATTTTATACAGAAGTGTATAGTTGTTTGGTACATAAGCATCCTTCACCTGTATCAGCAATAGAAGGAAAAATGGTTATACAACTCATTGAAGCTGCTTATAAAAGTGTTACCAATGGTACAATAGTTCATCTGTAAAAGATGCTCAAAAATCTATAAAAAAATCAGTGCAATTGTCGGCAACGATTGCGTAAATAAACTACTATATATGCTTTTGTAATGAGAAATTTGTGTACAGCATTACATACAACTATTTTAAAAAATGCTTGCTTCTTTTTTATGAAAAAAAGTGTATTTCTATTCGTTACATCATTGGGGCTTTTGCAAAGCTCAATGGCTCAATTTAAACTTCCGAAAGTATTGCTTCCTGCATTTAAAAAAGATACAATTAATATTCAGCAATATGGTGCTGTTGCAGATGGCTTAACGCTTAATACAAAGGCTATTAATACTGCAATTGCGGCTTGTTCTAAAAAAGGTGGAGGAGTAGTTTTAGTGCCAAAAGGCTTTTGGCTTACTGGTCCTATTGTTTTGCAGAGCAATGTAAATCTACATATAGCTAATGCTGCACTTGTTCAATTTACTGCTGATAAATCTCAATATCCTTTAGTTGAAGGCAATTGGGAAGGCTTAGGTTCTGTTCGCAATCAATCGCCAATTTCTGCTACAAACGCTACAAATATTGCAATTACAGGAACAGGAATTGTTGATGGTAATGGTGATGCTTGGAGAATGGTGAAGAAAGATAAACTCACAGAAAGCCAATGGAAAAAATTAGTAGCTAGTGGTGGATTATTAAGTGCCGATAAAAAAACTTGGTATCCTTCTGAGCAGTCATTTAAAGGCTCACAAGTTAAAGATGCAGGGGTTATTAAAAATGGACAAACAGCAAAAGATTTTGAAGAAATAAAAGATTTCTTAAGACCGAATTTATTGGTTTTAACTAAGTGTAATAAAATATTGTTAGAAGGTGTAACTTTTCAAAATTCTCCTGCTTGGAATTTGCATCCTTTAATGTCTGAAAATATTACCATAAGAAATGTTTACGCAAAAAATCCTTGGTATGCACAAAACGGAGATGGGTTAGACTTAGAAAGTTGTAAAAATGTACTTGTAGAAAACAGCACATTTGATGTAGGTGATGATGGTATTTGCATAAAAAGCGGAAGAGATGCTCAAGGTAGAAAAAGAGGCATGCCAACTGAAAATGTAACTATCAAAAATTGTGTGGTGTATCATGCACATGGAGGATTTGTAATTGGTAGCGAAATGAGTGGAGGAGCAAAAAACATTAATGTAACTGATTGCACATTTATTGGTACAGATATTGGTTTGCGTTTCAAAACCACAAGAGGTAGAGGTGGTATTGTAGAGAATATTTTTTGCAATAATATTTACATGAAAGATATTGTAGGAGAAGCCATTTTGTTTGATATGTATTACATGGCAAAAGATCCTGTACCATTGGTCGGTGAGCAAAGAGATGCCCCTAAGGTTGTATTATTGCCAGTTACAGAAGAAACGCCACAGTTTAAAAATTTCGTTGTTAAAAATGTAGTTTGTGATGGTGCAGAAAAAGCGATTTTTTTCAGAGGATTGCCAGAAATGAATGTGCAGCAAATTGCTTTAGAAAACATTACAATTCAAGCAGATAAAGGAATTATTTGTGAAGAAGCTTCAAATATTTCATTGAAAAATGTACATCTTATAACCAAGCAAACCAATCCGGTCGTAAGTATTGTAAATAGTAAAAATATTTTGTTTGATGCATTACAATATAATAATAACGCTACATTATTGTTTAACCTTAGTGGTGCAAATAGTAAATCAATTAAAGTTATCAATACCAATATTTCTAAAACTACTAAACAAGTAGAATTTTTAAACGATGCAAATGCATCTATGCTTCAATTTCAATAATCAATAAGCAGGATAGTATGGGATGGTTTAGATAAGATTTCTTTTCAAATTGCCAACTTATACAAGCGATTGCTTTAATAGATTTTTTTATGAAACGTGTCATTGTTTTTTCCCTTTTCTTTTTAGTATCGCTTTCTTCTCAAGCACAACATTCGTATGCAGAAAAAATGGCTGCAACCGCTATGCGTTTATGGGCAGATACTTTAACACCAGGAGAAGGTAGACCATTTACTAAATGGAGCTACGATCAGGCTGTTATTTTAAAAGGTATTGAAGGTTTGTGGCTTAAAACTGCAGACAAAAAATATTTCGCCTACATGCAGAAATGCATGGATTTTTTTGTAGATGATAAGGGTGTAATTAAAACCTACAAACAAGAAGATTATAATATCGATAATGTTTTAGGTGGTAGAATTTTATTAACCCTTTATAGAGTTACAGGAAAAGAAAAATACTATAAAGCAGCAGCTACTTTAAGAGAGCAATTAACCAAGCATCCTCGTACAAATGAAGGAGGCTTTTGGCACAAGAAAATATATCCTTACCAAATGTGGTTAGATGGCTTGTATATGGGACAACCTTTTTATGCAGAATGGGCAACTGTTTTTAATGAGCCAACTACTTCTTACAACGATATTGTTAATCAATTTGTATGGATGGAAAATCATGCAAGAGAACCAATTACAGGTTTATTGTATCATGGTTGGGATGAAAGTAAGCAACAACAATGGGCTAATAAAACAACAGGCACTTCTCCTAATTTTTGGGCTAGAGCAATGGGATGGTATGGTATGGCTTTAGTTGATGTGTTAGAACAAATTCCAGCATCTTTTGAAAGAAGAAAGGAGCTTGTTAAAATTCTAGAACGTTTTACTACAGCTATTCGTAAAGTACAAGATAAAAAAACAGGGCTTTGGTACGATGTTCTAGATAAGCCTACACTTAAACCAAATTATCTTGAAGCCTCTGCAAGTTGTATGTTAACATATACAATAGCAAAAGGAGTTCGTTTGGGCGATTTAAAGAAAGAAAGTTTATCAATTGCTCAAACATCTTATAATGGAATTTTACAACAGTTTATAGAAACCGATGCAAATGGCTTTACTAATCTTAAAGGAACTGTTGGAGTTAGTGGCTTGGGTGGAAAACCTTATAGAGATGGTAGTTTTGAGTATTACATGAGCGAAAAAGTTGTGATAAACGATCCAAAAGGTGTGGGTGCATTTATACAAGCAGCTAATGAAGTAGAAGCAATTAATCAATTGCAAGTTAGTAAAGGCAAAACCATTTTACTAGATCATTATTATAATGCCGAAACCCAAAAAGATATAACTGGAGTAGAAAAACCATTCCATTATGTATGGGAAGAAAGAGATAATAATGGCTTCTCTTTATTAGGAGATATTTGTAAAAGTTATGGATTGAAACTAAATACGTTATATACAGCTCCAACATTCGATAATTTAAAAAATGCCTCTATTTATTGTATTGTAGATGCTGATGTTCCAAAGGAAAACCCGAATCCAAATTATATGACTGAGGCTGATGCAACCGTCATTTTTAATTGGGTAAAAGCTGGTGGAGTACTACTATTGCTACATAATGATAAAGGCAATGCAGAGTTTGATAAATTCAATATACTCTCAAAAAAGTTTGGCATCACATTTAATGAAAATAGTAGAAACAAAGTAACAGGTAGTCAATTCGAAATGGGTGCTCTTCAAATACCTAATGGTCATTCCATATTTAAAACTGCAAGAAAGGTTTATCTAAAAGAAATTTCAACATTGTCGATAACTGCACCTGCAAATAGTGTGTTTACTGATAAAAATGATACAATTATGGCCACGAGTAAAGTGGGTAAAGGAATCGTATTTGCTGTTGGAGATCCTTGGTTGTATAACGAGTATGTTGATGGAAGAAAACTGCCTGCTGATTTCGAAAATTTTGCAGCTGCCAATGATTTAATAAAATGGTTAATACTTCAAACTAAGAAATAATCATGCATATTAAAATTCCTTTCACCTATTCTTTAATACTCTCTTTTTTTGTGCTTTCTTGTACAAGTAGTAAAAAGGTGTATAGCCAAGATTTAGTGGCAGATAATATGTTGATGTTGCAAAAACAGTCTGGTGGTTGGCCAAAGCAATTAGATAAAAAACCAGTAGTTTATACAAAAGAATTTACTATTGAAGAAAAAGCTAAAATAGCCTTAGAACACAGTACAGACGATGCCACAATAGATAATAATGCAACAACAAAAGAAATTCGTTATTTATTAAAAGCATATCAACAATACAAAATTGAAAAGTATTTAGTAGCAGCTGAAAAGGGAATACAGTATTTGTTAGATGCTCAATATAAAAACACAGGTGGTTGGCCACAGTTTTATCCAGATAAAAGTAGTTACAGGTCGCAAATTACTTTTAACGATAATGCAATGATCAATGCTCTTAAAGTATTACAAGATGTTAGTTTACAACAAAATGAATTTGCTCTTGTAAACAATAAATTTGTAAATCCATCAAAGCAAGCAGTAGCAAAGGGAATAGACTGTATTTTACAATTACAAATAAAAGTAAACAATCAACTAATTGCATGGTGTACACAGTACGATGCCAAATCATTGAAGCCAGCAAAAGCAAGAGCTTTTGAATTAGCATCTATTAGTGCAGCCGAAAGTGTTGGTATTGTTGAATTTTTAATGAGCCAGCCTAATCCTTCACCTGCTATCAAAGAATCAATTCATGCTGCTGTAAAATGGTTAGATGCCTCTAAAATTGTTGGATATAATTTTATTGAAGTTCCAGCTCCTGATTTACAAACAGGAAAAGATAAAGTGTTTGTTCAAGACCCCAACTCTACAATTTGGGCAAGGTTTTATGATATTGATACCAATGAACCATTTGTATGTGGTAGGAATGGTGAAAAGAAAAAAGATGTGAAAGATATTGAACACGAAAGACGTATTGGATATGGATGGTACGGTACTTGGCCAAAAAATTTACTTGAAAAAAAATATCCTAAATGGTTAGCGGCTAATCCTCAATGAAACAAAGGGTAATAAATATTAAATACATTTTACTGGCTGTTATTATATTCTATAATTGCTTGTTTACCTATGCTCAAAAAGTAGTGGTAGATGCAAGTGGTAAAGCCGATTTTTCTTCTATTCAAGCAGCTATCAATAGTGTGCCAGATAGTAATAAAACACTTGTTACCATTTTTGTTAAAAAAGGTATTTATAAAGAACAACTTTTTATTACTAAAAGTAATCTTAAAATTATTGGTGAAAATAAAGATGAAGTCATTATTACTCAAGCAATAGTAAGAGATTTTTTTAGATGTTATTATAATAACGATTGGGGTGTTGCAACAATGAATTTAAGTGGAAGCGATATTACGCTACAAAATTTAACTATTCAAAATACTTATGGTTTTGATGGAACAAAAGATACTACAATTGCTTGCCCCAACGATACCACCAATCCACAAAAAAGAATAACAAAAAATGGCCATCAAATGGCTTTACGCACTTTTGCAACCACTCGTTTACAGGTAATTAATTGCAAGCTAAAAGCGTATGCAGGCGATACTGTTAGTCCTTGGAATACCGATAGTGGTATGTTTTATTTTAAAGATTGTGAAATGGAAGGTGGTGTAGATTTTTATTGTCCTAGAGGGTGGGCTTATGCAGAAAATTGTGTGTTTACTGCACATACTGGTTCTGCAAGTATTTGGCATGATGGTTCTGTTCATGAAAGTTCTAAAACGGTACTTGTTAATTGTTCTTTCAAAGGATTTGATCAGTTTAAATTAGGTCGATACCATAGAGATGCTCAATTCTTTTTAATCAATTGTTTGTTTGCCGATAATATGGCAAACGAAAAAATTTATTTAGTAAAAACCAATAACAATATTCAGTGGGGCGAACGTGTGTATTATTTCAATTGCACTCGTAAAGCAGGAAATTATGCTTGGTTTAGTAACAATTTGCAAACAGCTAAAAATGCTCCAAAGCCTAGTGAAATCAATGCTTTGTGGGCTTTTGATAATAAATGGAATCCTATTCAACAACATTCAAATTAATGGCTAAAATTTGTTTCATATTATTCACTTCATTGTATATGCTGTTATCGCCTAAGCCTATAACCGTGTATATGATTGGTGATTCTACAATGGCAAATAAACAACCCAATCGTTTTCCTGAAACAGGATGGGGAATGGCTTTTAGCAAGCTATTTACAGAAGATGTAATAATTGATAATAGAGCTTTAAACGGAAGAAGCACCAAAAGTTTTATCAACGAAAATCAATGGAAACCGATTGTAGAATTGCTGAAAGAAGGTGATTATGTATTGATACAATTTGGTCATAACGATGAAAAAGTAGATAAGCCAACAGTTGGTACAACAATAGAAGAATTTAAAAATAATCTAGAAAAATATATTGTAGAAACAAGATTAGCAAAAGCTCAGCCTATTTTATTAACACCTATAAACAGATGGAAGTTTGATAGTGTTGGAACTTTTATTGATACACATGGTGCTTATCCAAATGCAGTGAGAGAAGTTGCCAAAAAAATGAACGTACCCCTAATTGATATGCATTTAAAAACAAAAAACTTAATGCAAAAAGTTGGGGCAGTTGAAGCTCAAACTTGGTTTAATCATTTAGAAAAAAATGTTCATCCTAATTATCCTGAAGGCATAAAAGATAATACGCATTTTAATGAAAAAGGTGCCAATCAAATGGCAAGTTTAGTAGTTGAAGGATTACAGGAATTACAGATCAATTTATATAAACATCTTAAAATTAATCAGCAATAGTTTAACAAACGAATCATACAAACAATACTTAAAGCAAACAATCATGATACAACCATTAAATAGTACAACGGTTCAGAAACCACAGTTAACAGAAAAAATTCTTCAATTTGGGGAAGGTAATTTTTTAAGAGCCTTTGTAGATTGGATGATAGATAAAGCAAATGAAAAAGGAATCATGAATCATGGTATTGCCATTGTTCAAGCTATTGCAAATGGTGAATTTGTAAAAAATATTTTCGATCAACAAGATAATTTATACCATGTTTATTTAGAAGGTATAAAAGATAAACAACCTGTAAAAGAAATTTCAATTGTAAAAAGTATTACTCGTGTTTTAAACCCATATACAAGTTATGCAGCTTACGAAGAATTATTTTTAAGCGATGCTTTAGAAATAATTGTTTCAAACACAACAGAAGCAGGAATTAGATTTGAAGATGGTGATGATATTTATGCTCAACCTCCAGCTTCTTTTCCAGCTAAAATGACGGCTTTATTATTCAAGCGTTTTCAAAAATTTAATGGTAACGTTAACAAAGGATTATCTATTGTTTGTTGTGAATTAATTGAAAATAATGGTTCTACTTTAAGACAATATATTTTACAACATGCAGCTGCCAATAAGCTTGGAGCCGATTTTGAAAATTGGGTTGCTACTGCTTGTTTCTTTTACGATACGTTGGTAGATCGCATTGTTCCTGGTTTTCCTAAAGAAACAATTAATGAGATAAAAGAGGAAATTGGATTTGACGATAATTTAGTGGTTAAAGGCGAATATTTTCATGTTTGGGCAATTGGTGGTGATGAAAGCATTAAAGAAAAACTTCCTTTAGATAAAGCAGGGTTTAATGTGTTGTTTATGGAAGACATACATGATTTTAGAGCTAAAAAAGTACGTGTATTAAATGGTGCACATACGGCAATGGTTCCAGTAGCTTTACAGTTAGGTTGCCAAACGGTTATGGATGCATTTAAAGTTCCTGCTGTAGAGCAATTTATTCATAAAATGGTACATCAAGAAGTACTACCAGTAATTAAAGAAGATAAAGAGGAACTAAAAGTATTTGCAGATAAAATAGTTGAGCGTTTTTACAATCCATTTTTAAAACATTATTTAAAAGATATTTCACTAAACTCGTTATCTAAATGGGAAACAAGAGATTTTCCAACATTAAAAGATAATTTCTTACAATCAAATAATGAGGCACCATTGGTAACATTTTCCTTTGCTGCTTTATTGGTATTATATAGTGGTAAATCTGCTATTGAATTTACACCAAACGATACTCCAGAATTTGTTTCATTCATACAATCTACATTTAATGAAAATGATATTCATACTTGGGTAAACGGAATTATTTCGAATAAGAAAATATGGAAAGAAGATATGGCAGCCATACCGTTTTTTGTAAAAAATGTTACCAACTATGTAACACTCATTTTACAAAATGGAATGCAAGTGGCTTTGGATACGCTTTTAAAATAAATTTTAAACTGTAAACAATAATTATGAAAAAGTATATAAAAATAAATCCAGCAGATAATGTAGTAGTTGCTATTGAAGATTTGGTAGAAGGAGATTTATTAGTTGTTGATGGTGTAACCATTGTAGTAAAAAATGAAATTCCAACAGGTCATAAAGTCGCTATTGTTCCGTTTGCAGAGAATGAGAATATCATTAAATATGGATACGCAATTGGTCATGCTACAGCTAATATCTCTGTTGGCGAACATATTCATACACATAACATCAAAACCAATCTACACGATAATTTAGAGTACGCTTATCATCCTGTTCATCCAAAATTAAATATTCCTAAATCTGATATCAAAGTGAATGTTTATCAACGCAGTGATGGAAATTTTGGTATTAGAAATGAATTGTGGATTGTTCCAACGGTTGGTTGTGTGAATGGTCAAGCACAAATGATTGTAAGTAGAATAAAATCTGAATTAGATGTTTCTCACATCGATGATATTCGAGTGTACACACACAACTATGGCTGCTCTCAATTAGGCGACGATCATGAAAATACTAAGCAAGCATTGGCAGCATTAACCAAACATCCAAATGCAGGTGGAATTTTTGTAATGAGTTTAGGATGTGAGAACAACCAACAATCAGAGTTTAGAGTGGCAATGGGTAATTTTGATGAAGATCGAGTGAAGTTTGTTATTTCTCAACAAGTGTCAGATGAAATTGAAACTGGTTTTGAAATGATGAAAGAATTGGTTGAAAAAATGCGAACAGATAAACGTGTAGAAATGCCTGTATCTGTTTTAAAAATAGGGTTGAAATGTGGTGGTAGCGATGGTTTTAGCGGAATTACTGCTAATCCATTATTAGGTCAATTTTCTGATTGGTTAATTGCTCAAGGAGGAACAACCATTTTAACAGAAGTGCCAGAAATGTTTGGTGCAGAAACCATTTTAATGAATAGATGTGTTACAGAAGATGTATTTCATGACAGCGTAGATTTGATTAATAATTTCAAAGATTATTTCCGTAAAAGTGAGCAACCCATTTATGAAAATCCATCACCTGGTAATAAAGCAGGCGGCATTTCTACACTTGAAGATAAATCGTTAGGCTGTACACAAAAAGGTGGAAACAGTGAGGTTGTAGATGTATTAGATTACACAGAAGCGGTTACAAAAAATGGTTTAAACTTGCTTAATGCTCCAGGAAACGATTTGGTTGCTTCAACTGCTTTGGGGCTATCAGGTTGTCAATTGGTTTTGTTTACAACTGGTCGTGGAACGCCATTTGGTAGCTTTGTACCAACAATGAAAATTTCTACCAATTCAAAGTTGTTTAACTTTAAAACAGGTTGGATAGATTTTAATGCAGGAACATTATTAGAGGGTGAAACAATGGAAAATGTTTTGCAACAATTCATCAATTTTATAGTCGAAACTTGCAATGGCAAAAAACTAAAACATGAAAAAACAGGGTTTAAAGAAATTGCTATTTTTAAAACAGGGGTTACACTTTAAAACGATACTTTTTAATTTTATATTTTAACAGCAATAAGTTATACAAGCCTCTTATGAAACCTTTTTTAAATGAACATTTTTTGCTAAACACTGCTACAGCACAAACCTTGTATCATGAGTTTGCAAAACAAATGCCTATTATAGACTATCACTGTCATTTGCCTCAACAGCAAATTGCAGAAGATAAAAACTTCGAAAACCTTACACAAATTTGGTTATATGGTGATCATTATAAGTGGAGAGCCATGCGTACAAATGGTGTAAATGAAAAATTTTGTACAGGTAATGCTACCGATTACGAAAAATTTGAGCAATGGGCGGCTACAGTTCCATATACTTTACGAAATCCTTTATATCATTGGACACATTTAGAACTACAACGTTATTTCGATGTACATGAAATTTTAAATCCATCATCGGCCGAGCGTATTTATAACGAATGTTCTGAAAAGTTAAGAACGCCAGCATACAGCGTAAAAAATATTTTGCGTAAAATGAATGTAGTTACCGTTTGCACTACCGACGATCCTATAGATGATTTATTCTTTCATCAACAATTAAAATCAGACGGATTTGAAATACCCATTTTACCAGCTTTTCGTCCTGATAAAGCAATGGATGTTTCAGATGTACATCGATTTAAAATTTATGTAGAAAAATTAGAAGCTGTTAGCAATATTCATATAACTAGTTTCGAAAGTTTTTTAAATGCATTGAAAAGTCGTCACGATTTTTTCCATGCCAATGGTTGTACAGTTAGTGATCATGGATTAGAATCTGTATATGCAGAATCTTATACCGATGCAGAAATTAAAACCATCTTCTTAAAAGCAATGGCAGGTAATGCATTAACACAACATGAGCATTTACAATTTAAAAGTGCTATGTTGTTTACGTTTGCCCTTTGGAATCATGAAAAAGGATGGGTTCAACAGTTTCATTTAGGAGCGTTAAGAAATAACAATGCAAGAATGTTGAATAATTTAGGACCAGATACAGGTTGGGATAGCATTGGCGATTTTCAACAAGGTGTGGCTTTGTCTAGATTCTTGAATAGATTAGATACTGATAACACATTGGCAAAAACAATTTTGTACAACCTAAATCCGGCAGATAACGAATTATTTGCTACGATGATTGGTAATTATAATGATGGTAGTGTTGCTGGAAAAGTACAATGGGGTAGCGGTTGGTGGTTTTTAGACCAAAAAGATGGTATGATTAAACAATTGAATGCACTTTCTAATATGGGCTTATTAAGCCGTTTTGTTGGAATGCTTACCG
>Ga0114938_1001116_pt1 | contig 18965 bp, 20 predicted proteins | sample AshMeaBigSpring_FD_88675 | JGI IMG/M metagenome (GOLD analysis project Ga0114938, IMG submission 88675) | Groundwater microbial communities from Big Spring, Nevada to study Microbial Dark Matter (Phase II) - Ash Meadows Big Spring | ecosystem: Environmental > Aquatic > Deep subsurface >...
CCCCTGCCCGCCGTGTTACTGCGCGCCCATGTCCGCAGCTTCGCCGCCGCCGCCCCCTGCCGCCACCGCACCCGCCACCGCCACCACCGCCGCCACCCTCACGGCCACTGCCCGTGCCCTTGGCCTCTCCCGCGAACGCCTCTCCCGCCTGCGCGCCAACTGCCCCCCCCTCCAAGGCCCCCGCCCCTACTCCCCCCCCGCCGTCACCGCCTGGCTAGACCGACACCACCCCGAGTGGCGCGCCCGCTCCGCCGTGCAAGTCGGGGCGCAAGGGGCAGGCGGCAAAAACAGCCCAGCCAAAGGCAAAAAAGGCACAGTGGCCGAACGCATCGCCGAAGCCCGCGCCCGCAAACTCACCGCCGATGCCGCCCTCGCCGAGATCGAGCTCGCCCTACGCCGCCGCGAAGCCTGGCCAGCCCCCCTTGTGCGCGCCCGCTGGGCTGCCCTCGCCAGCGCCCTGCGCGCCCGCCTCGAAGCCCTCTGCATTACCGAACTCCCCGCCCGCCTAGGCGGAGCCCCCGCCGCCGAACTCGCCACTGCCTACCGCGCAGGCCTGCACACCCTCCTTGCCGACTTCTCCGCCGAAACCTTCGTCGCCCAAATCCTCACCGACCAACGCGCAGAAGAGAACCGCCGCCGCCGCGCCACCCCATGAACCCCGCCCCCTGCGAAAGTGCCGCCATCACCACCGAGCTAGCCACCCTCACCGCCCGCTCCCTCCGCCCCGCCGACGCCCGCCCCATAGAAGACTGGGCGGCGCAACACCTCGAAGTCGGCGGCTGGTCCCCCTACCCAGGCCGCTTCAGTGCCGCCCACACCCCGTGGATCGTCGAGCCCCTTGCCGCCTTCCGCCGCCCCACCAGCGAAGTCTGGCGCATCACCCTCATGGCTGCCGCCGCCGGCGGCAAAAGCACCGTCGCCGAACTCTGCCTACTCTGGCTCATCGCCGAAGCCCCCGGCTTTGCCGCCTGGTTCGCCCACCACGAGACTGCCGCCAAAGAATTTTCCCGCACCCGCATACAACGCGTCCTCCAAGCCTGCGCCCCCGTGCGCGCCTACCTCGACCTCATCGACCGCCACAGCAAGACCACCCTCGGCGTGCATTTCCCGCACATGGACCTCCTCATCCTCCCTGCCAACGAAGGCGCGGCCCAGTCCAAGCACCTCCGCTACCTCTTCCTGGATGAGACCTGGCAATACGCCCCCGGCATGCTCGGCCAGATCCACAAACGCACCACCCGCTACGCCCACAACCGCAAAGTGGTCGAACTCTCCACCGGCTCCATCCTCGACGACGAGACCGCCAAAGCCTTTGCCCTCGGCACCCGCCGCGAGTGGCAATTTGTCTGCCCCGCCTGCCAGCTCCCCCACGCCCCCGCCTGGGCCAACGTCACCTGGAGCCCCGAAGCGCGCCGCAGCGAACACGAATGGGACCTCAAGAAAGCCCAAGCCAGCGTTACCTACTCCTGCCCCCACTGCGGCACCGCCCACCCCCCCACCGAAGCCGCAGGCTGGGCGCTCAACCGCGCAGGCCACTACACCGCCCCCGCCCCCGATGCCGCCCTCGGCCACGAAAGCTACCACTGGAACGCCCTCGCCAGCTCCTACTCCCAACTCCCCGAAATGGTAGGCGAATTTCTCGAAGCCCGCGCCGCCATCCGCAGAGGCACGGTGGAACTCCACCGCGAGTTTGTGCAAAAACGCCTCGCCCAAGCCTGGGGGCCGCCCCCGCCCGAAGAACAATGCGCCCGCGTGCAAAGCGACTACGCCCTCGCCGACCCCTGGCCTGAAGCCCCCGACGCCATTGCCATCCTCACCGCCGACGTGCAATTCACCCATTTTTGGTGCCTCATCCGCCTCTGGAGCAAAGGCCGCTCCCGCCTCCGCTGGGCAGGCCGCGTGGATGACTGGCAATCCGTGCGCGACCTCCAACTCGCCCACGCCATCCCCGCCGACCTCGTGCTGGTGGACAGCACCCACTTTACCGACCGCGTTTACCGCGAATGCTGCCGCTGGGGCTGGCACGCCCTGCGAGGCGTCAAAGCCCCCGGAGGCTTCGTTATCGAGCGCCGAGGTGATAAACGCCCCGTGCGCGTCATGGCCCGCAAAGCCGAAGGCAACGGCACCCCCGCGCAACTCGCCCCCGGCAGCGCCCTCCGCTCCTGCCAAGTCTTCGCCGTCTCCGAAGACCTCACCAGCCAAGCCCTCGCCCACTACCGCGCGGGGGGCGACCCCGCCGCCTGGAGCATCGCCGCCGATACCCCCGCCGAATACCTTGCCCAACTAGCCGCCCGCCAACGCTTCGCCCGCAAACACCCCCGCACCGGCCAAACCCTCTGGGAATGGCGCACCATCGGCAAACAAGGAGAGCACCTCTGGGACTGCGAACGCTACAACCTCGCCGCCGCCCAGCTAGGCCGCTTCCTCGCTGCCGAGCCTGCGGGCAAAACGCCCACCGCCGCCCCCACCGAAGACGAAGCATGAGCACCGCCGCCGCCGCCCCCCTTGCACCCGCCAAGCCCGAGCCCTACCTCACCCCCAAAGAGGTGCAGGCGCGCATGGAAGAGCATAACGTCTACCGCATCGTCCCCTACTGGCGGCGAGCTATGCGCGCCTGCCCCGCGTCCATCCGGCGAGGCCGCTACGTGCGCTTCACCGCCCTCTGGGAATGGTGGCTACTCAACCCCGATTGGGTGGACCGCCCCCGCCGCCGCGAACGCCAGCAAGGCTGCGCCCCCTGCACCAAAGCCACCTGAGCGCGGGCAGGGCAAAGCGGATAGGGTAGGGAAGGGGGGCGATTTGCACGCTTTGGCTCCCCCATGCTCCCCATTGCCCGCCTAGTTTAGGCGCGCCCCCCCGCTCACGGCCCCACCCTCTGCGCGTGGCCCACACCCGCGCACAACTCGCTGAACACCTCCGCCGCCTCTACCGCCTAGGCGGGGCCGACCCCGTTACGCGCCAAGCCTGGCTCGATACCCAAGCCGAGCAGATCCTTGCCGCCGACCTCGAAGAAGGCGCGGGAGGCCGCATCGCCGCCACCTCTGCCCACGGAGCCAGCGTCAGCTTCGCCCAGCCCCCCAGCGCCGCCGCCCAGCACGCCCTTGGCCTCATCGCCGCCCTGCGCCCCTACGCCGATGCGCCCAGCCTCCCCGCCGCCATCGCCCTCCTCCCCCCGCGCGTCACCGCCACCCGCCCTGATTTCTCCGGCCTGACCAACTAATCCGCACCCGATGAAGCGCCCCGGCCTCCTCACCCGCCTCTTTGCCAAGCCCACCCCGGAGCAGCCGAGCAAACCCGCGCCCTCCGCCGCCTCCGGCCTTGAAGTTGTGGTGGCAGGAGCCACCCCCGCCCACAGCGCGCAGCTGCTGGCCGCCGTCCAAGGCACCACCGCAGAACGCGTCCTCGGCACCTACGAAGCCGCCCAATGGAGCCACAACCGCTCCTGGCAACTCGGCCTCGTGCAAGACCCCGACCAAGACCTCACCGAAGCTATCCGCCTCGAAGTCCTTCGCCGCGCCCGCTTTCAAGAGAAAAACAGCCCCATCTTCCAACGCGTCCTTGACCTACTGGAGGTCAACGTAGTCGGCACCGGCCTGCTACCCACCCCCACCACCAGCGCCCCCGAGTTCAACCGCCAGGCCAAAGCCTTTTTCGATACCTGGGCACGCCGCGCCGCGCTCGATAACCGCGAGACCTTCTCCGGCCTCCAAGCCCTCATCGTCCGCGCCATGGCCGTTGACGGCGAAATCTTCGCCCACCTCGCCACCGACGACTGGGGCGAGCCCAAAGTGCAACTCATCGAAAGCCACCGCATCGCCCCCGCCACTGCGGACACCCGCTGGTGCCCCAGCGGCATCCTCTGCGACGACTACGGACGCGCCACCGCCTACTACCTCAAAGGGCCAGACGGCACCAGCACGCCCATCCCCGCACACCACATGGTCCACTTTGCCGAGCCTGGCCGCACCGGCCAACAGCGAGGCCTCTCCCTCTTCCACGCCTGCCTCACCACCCTGCAAGACCTGCATGAGCTCCAGACGCTGGAAATGCTCTGCGCCAAAAGCGCCGCCCTCCACGCCTTTGTTTTCAAACGCCGCAGCGGCGAAGCCGAGCCCGAAGGCGGAGCCGATACCTACGGCGAACTCACCGCCCGCGCCGCCGCGCTGGCCGCCGCAGGCTACACCCCCGAACGCGCCGCCCAGCTACGCCAAGCAGTCGGCGGCCAGACCGTCTTCTTGAACGAAGGGGAAGACTTCACCCAGACCGAGAACGACCGCCCCAGCGCCGCCATGCGCGAATTCTGGGAATACCTCGTCAGCCTCGTAGCCCGCTCCGTCGGCCTCACCCGCGCCGCCCTGCACGACTACGAAGGCTGGAGCGGGCCCGCCCTGCGTGGGGCCATCGTCGCCGACAACCGCTTTTACCAAGTCCGCACCACCGCGCTCACCGACCGCCTCCAAGTCATCTACGAACACGTCCTCGGCTGGGGCGTAGCCAACGGCAAGATTACCGCCCCCGCCCCGACCGACTGGCGCGCCACCCGCTGGCACGCCCCCCGCCGCCCCACCATCGACGTAGGCCGAGACAGCGCCGCCCTGCTCAACGAGCTGAAAGCAGGCGTGCGCACCCTCCGCGACGTGCAAGGCGAGATGGGCCTCGATTACCGCGAAGTCATCACCCAGCGCCTCGAAGAGATCGCCCACATCCGCGCCGAAGCCACCCGCCTCGGCCTGCCCCCCGAAGCCATTGCCGAAATGCTTGGCCAAGCCCCCTCGCCCGTGGCCCCCGCCACCGCTCAACCCCAGCCCCCCGCCACCACGCCCTGAGCCATGCCTGCCGCCCCCGCACAGCCCATCCGCGCCTACGCCGCCCCCGCCGCCCTCAACCTTGCCGAAGAGCAAGGCGCAGACCTGCCCACCGAGATCCTTTACCTCCCTGCAGGCACCAGCCGCATTCACGCAGGCAGCGACACCGAAGCAGGCTTCCACGGAGACGTGACGGTGGATGCCGCCGTAGCGGCGAGACTCCAAGCCGCCCTCCTCGCCCTCCGCGCCGCCCGCCACCGCGCCTGGATCGATGCCGACCACAGCAACGGCGCCGCCCTGGGCGACGTGCGCGAGCTCCGCTGGCAAGAAGGCCTCGGCATCCTTGCCCGCGTGGACTGGACGCCCGCCGGCGAACGCGCCCTGCGCGAAAAAGCCTACGCCAGCTTCTCCCCTGCCTTCCTGCTTGACCGCGCCAGCTCCCGCCCCAGCGGCCTCGTCCACGGAGAAGCCGTGGGAGCCCTCGTCAACGCCCCCGCCTTTGGTGCGCGCCTGCAAATCATCGCCGCCGCCGCCGCCCCTCAGCCACCCATAAACCAACCCGCCACAGCCACCCAACCCGCTATGAATAAAATCGCAGAAGCCCTCGGCCTTTCCGCCGAATCCACCGAAGAGCAAATCATTGCCGCCATCGCCGCCCTCAAAGACGGCGCGAAGAAAGAAGAAATCACCGCCGCCCTCGCCAAAGCCAAAGCTGAAGCCGAAGCCGCCAAAGTCGAAGCCACCCGCGCCAAGCAGGAAGCCGACACCCTGCGCATCGCCGCCACCGCCCGCGCCACCAGCGAACCCGGCCTCCTGGAAAACCTCAAAGCCTACGCCAAAGCCGAACCCACCACCCGCCGCCGCATCCTCGCCAGCTCCCGCCTCCGCCAAGACCTGAAAGCCTCCGGCGAAGGCATGAAGATCCTTGCCGCCAACAGCCTCGGCACCCTCGTCGGCGACCTCGTGCTCCAGAGCGCCCTCCCGCTCCTCAAGCTCCAGTTCCCCATCCTCGGCCACATCTCCACGGATTTCTCCGACGCCAGCGTGCAGTTTGGGCAGATCATCAAGAGCCGCATCCGCTCCATCCCCACCGTAGTGGACTACAACACCACCACCGGCTACGCCACCAGCGACGCCGCCACTGTGGACGTGCCCGTGACGATCGACGCCCACAAAGCCGTGCAGATCGCCTTCAACGCCAACGAGACCGCCAGCACCAACCGCGACCTCTTTGGCGAGCAGGTCGAGGGCATCAGCTACGCCCTCGGCAAAGCCCTCGTCGATGCGCTCTATGCCAACATCACTGCGGCCAACTTCACCGCCACCGCTACCACCATCGCAGTCGGCAGCATGGACCGCAAGACCATGGTCAAACTCGCCAAAGCCCTCACCGGACGCGGCGTGCCGCTACTCAACCGCTTCTGCCTGCTCAACCAAGACTACTACGAGGCACTGGCCAACGATGCCACCATCCTGAACCTCGCCGCCCACCAGAAACCCGAGCTCATCACCGGCTACCAACTGCCGCCGATTGCCACCCTCACCCCCATTGAGGCCCCCAACCTCATCACCACGGGCAACCTCACCGGCTTTGCTGGCACGCCCGATGCGCTCGTCGTCGCCACCCGCCTGCCCAACGACTACACCATCGCCCTCCCCGGCGCCAGCAATGGCAGCATCTCCACCATCACCAACGCAGACACCGGCATCAGCTTGGCCGTTACGCAGTTTGTGGACCACACCCTAGGCCGCGCCGTCTGGCGTGCCGCCCTCATGTATGGCACCGCCAAAGGCCAGATACAGAGCGGCCAACGCCTCACCAGCGCCTAAGCCTGAGCGCTTCACCACCTGCCGCGCCCCCCATGCCCACCGCCGCCCAAACTGCCCTTGCCCGAGGCCACGCCCTGCTCTTTGCGAGCCACGGCGAAGCCGCGACATGGGCAGTTACTGGCGGCACAGCCACCGTGCAAGGTGTGCGGCAGGTGCAAAGCCAACCCGGCCTCGAAGGGCGAGGCCCCATGGAGGAGACCACCTTTATCGTGCGCCGGGCCGACCTCCCCGCCCCCCTCCCTGCCCTTGGCGAGCCTATACACCTCGCCGGCATCGAACACCGCCTTGCCGCCCTCCGCCCCGGCCAGATGCCCGGCACCCTGGCCCTTATCCTTGAAGAGCCCCTGCGATGATTTCCGCCACCGTAGATCCCGCCACCCTGCAAGAGCTCGCCGCCCTCCAGCGCACCCTCGCCCTCTACGGCACCGTCTCCAAACGCTCCGCCATCGAGACCGCGCACAAAAAAGCTGACGACCTCCGCATCCAGCTCTTTCGCGGCTACTATGGCCGCCGCATGAAAGGCTCCCGCAAAGGAGCCAAGACCAGCCGAGGCGTCGCCTTCATCGAAATGCGCGCCCGCGCCCGCGCAGGCAAAGGCACAAAACTGCGCGAAGGCCGCACCCTCAGCCCCTCAGCCCCGCTCACCGACAAAAAAGGCCGCACCCTCAGCACCCACCAACGCCTCCTCTGGAGCGAACTTGCCGCCCGCCAGGCAGGCCAAGGCGTGCTCGGCGTCGCCTTCCTCCTGCGCCGCTGGCGATCCAACAGCCAAGGCCGCACCCTCCGCCGCAACTACACCGCCCGCATGGATACCACCCTGCTCGCAGCCGTGTATCAACAGCACGACCGCCAGCATAAGAAAGTTCTGGGCGAAGTGCGCCTCACCACCACCGGAGCCGAGCTCTCCGGCTTCATCGAAGGCCACCAGCAACTCACCCAACGCTACGGCATCCTCCCCGCCGCCCTGCGCAGCGTCCGCACCGATACCGAGACCTACCTGCGCCGCAAACTCAGCGCCGACCTGACCGGGGCCACCCGCGCCAGCGGCCTGCGCGCCGCCGCCTGAGCACGGCCCCCCCCGCCACACACCACCCGCCATGGCCCCCCTCACCACCCCCCACGCCCTCCGCCAGCTCCGCCCCCACCTGCGCGACCGCCTGCTTGCCGCCCCCGACCTCGCTGGCCTGCCCGTCCTACTCGATGACCTCCCTGCCGGAGCCCCCGCCCCCCTGCTCGAAGACGCCCTGCGCGAGCACGGCGTGTGCATCAGCATCCCGCCCCTCCTCAGCCTCAGCCTACCCGCGCCCCTGAAGACGCCCCACCTCTTTGGCGTGGAGGCGGAGCTAACCATCCACCTCCGCACCGCGCCCGCCACCCGCGCCCGCCTCGCCGCACCCGCGCAACCCGCCCCCGTAGAAGACCTCGTGGAAGCACTCCTCCGCGCCGGAGCCGGGGCCACCCCCTCACCGGGCAGCGTGCACGGCCTCTTCCAACCCGCCGCCGAAGCCGCGCAACTCCTCATTGAGGATGCAGGCTGCATCACCTACGCGGTGCGCTTTACCGCCCGCCTCACCCTCTCCTCTGCGCCCACCACCGCCCCCCTTCCCAACCCGTAACCCGCCACCCACCGCACCCACCCACCCGCCATGCCACAATCCATCCTTGTAGGAAACCACCTCTATTTCGCCCGCGAAGGCACCGTCGTCGACACCCTGACCGTAGGGCGCGAAGCCAAGCCCGACAACAGCCCCACCACCAACTGGACCAGCGTCGGCCTCGTAAGCTCCGCCACCGTGGAGACCAGCCAGAACGACATCGACATCTTCAAACCCTCGCCTGGCCGCCTGCGGCTCTACGACGTGCTTGAGGGCAAGCGAGACATGTCCATCACCTGCACCATCGAAGAGGCGAGCCCCCTTATGTGGGAGCTCCTCTTTGGCTCGCAGCCGATCCCGTCCACTGGGCTAGGCGCAGGCGTCTTTGCCCCCCTCTCTCGCACTGGGAAAGTGAAAGGCTGGTTTAAGTTCCAGCAATACAACCAAGCCGACCAACTGATCAGCGTGGTGGATGTATACTGTGTGGCGGATATAGACGGAGCGGTGGAGTTTGGCGGCGACCAATCGGCGGTCATCACCTTTAGCCTGAAACTGCGCGTGCTCTCCAGTCCGCTAGAGAGCGGCCAACTCAGCAACCTCGCGTAAGCGCCACCCAGCGCCGCCTAACCCAAGGAACAACCGCCCATGCCTACCGAGCCCCCCCTGCCGATTTTAACGCCCGCCTATCTGGCCCCCGCGCCGACTGTATTGCCGCCGTATTTAGGCGGCACGGTGCCCACGGGCACGGGAGAAGCGCAAGCCCTCCCGCAACCGGCAGGCCCGCAAACGCTCCCTGCGCAGCCGATCACTCCCGCCGCTACAGGCACGCCCATGTCGCCCTACATCAGCGCCGCCGACCTGGCCCCGCTGTTCGACGGCACGGGCGGGTGGGTGGATACCGCCGTAAACCTCACCGGCTACATCCAGCCGGACGGTCATAACGCACTTAACCCCGTAATGGTTCCGTATGGGACCGACGGGGACTTTGTGCCTTTGATAAATTTCTACGGCACCAGCCCCTATGGCGCGTTTTTCAACGAATCTGGCGTAGCTTACCAAGCTATTGATGCCACACATGCCGCCGATGCCAATTACGCGATGAACGCTACCTACGCGAGCAGTCTAGTGACCGGGCAGATTAACCAGGAGTTTTCTTTCCAGCCCGGTGGCCAGTACAGTCAGGAAGCGTGGCACACCGAGGTAGGCATCTCCGCCATGGGCACGATCCAGGCGGCCAATTTTACGGATGGCGGGCTAAATTGGTTCGGTAGCCTGTTCGACGGCACGGGGGGAAACGTAGCCAACGCCACCAACCTCACCGGCACGATCCAGCCGGACGGGTTTAATGCAGCTAGTTCGGTGGCGGCCCCGCATAAAGATTACCAAGGTTATACAATCTTCGCGCCGCTGTTCGGGACTAATCCTTGGTCTGGATATGGAGAAATAGGCTTTGGCGTTTTTTTCGACGAAAATGGATATGCTAACTACGCCCGAAAAGCCTATGAGGCCATGCATGCAAGCGGAAATGCGATCTCTGGCTTTTTTTCCGGTCAGCACCAACAGCAACCCGCCATAGCCGACGCGACGGACACCGCCGACGTCATCACGCGAGTAAACGAAATCCTCGCCGCGCTGAGGCACTGGACCCTCATCAACACCTAAGCACCGCGCAGCCGCGCCCGTAACCCTTTCCGTCCGTAACCAAAACCTAAAACCAAAACTACCATGTCCGACACCACCCAAACCGCCACCACTGGCACCACAACGCCCGCCAATCCCATCCAAGACATCCTCACGGCTAATGCCGCGACGATCCGCAAGACTCAGTTTTGCCAGCAAGTGCGTATGGCCCAATCGGCCCCCGCGCAGATCGCCGCCATGCAGCAGCGCAACGCCCAAGTCGTCGCCCAGCTCAAGGCCCGCATCGCCGTGCCTGACGTCATTGCCGACCTCGGCACCGATCACGCCGCCATCGCCGCCGCCGTCGCCGCGCTCTGAGCACGATGAGAACCCTTCGCGCCACCCAGGCCTTAGCTGCCCTCGCCTTGCTGGCATTGCTGGCTATGGCCTCCGGCTGCGCGACTCATCGCCAGCCCGCCCCGCCCCGCCCGCTCCCGGCCTCTGGCCCCATCATCGAGGGCCAGAGCACCAAAGACGCCACCATCACCACCGCCGCCGCCGCCATCGACGAGATCACCCCCGAGGCCAAGCCCCATACCGACGCCCAGCGCGCCGCCATCGCCGCCGCCCCCGCCGCCGACGTGGCCCGCCTCGACGCCGAATGGCGCGCCACCCTCGCCAACCGCGACGCCCACATTGCCGACCTCACTAAGCGCCTCGCCGCTGCCCTCGATGCCACCGACCGCGTCATCCGCCTCGGTGGCTACTCCGCCTCCGCCCTCCTCATCGCCGCCGGGGTCGCCTCGTTTTTCCTCGCCGCCCAGCTCGCATTCCTCGGCCCCCGCGTAGCCTTCGCCCTGATCGCCGCAGGTGGCAGCATCTTTGCCATGCTCCAAGCCTACGACTTCACCAAGGCCCACCCGTGGATCACCGCCCTCGCCGGACTGTGCCTGTTCGCGGCCGCAATCCTCGCCTACGCCAACTACCTAAACGACCGGTCATCCCGCACCCATGCCGCCTGACTCCTCCGCCCCACAACTCCTCCCCCCCTCCTGCGCCAGCCACGCCACGCGGCTGACTCTGCTGGAAGAGCAAATCCATGCCGACCGCGCCGAACGCCAAAACTTTCGGCTAGAGCTACGCGGCACCCTCGCCCGCATCGAAGAGCAGGCGGTTAAAACCAATGGCCGCGTCAACCGCCTTGAACACTGGCGCATCTTCCTCACCGGAGGCTTCGCCGCCCTCTGCCTCCCTGCCGCCACCAAAATCGCCCAACTCCTCTCCATCCCCTAGCCTACCACGCCGCGCCGCCCCCACCATGCCCACCGCCACCCCCCCCGCTGACGCCACCCAGCGCCTACTCCTCGCCACCGCCACCGTCGCCCTCGCCCTAGCCGACGGCACCCCCGCCACTGCCACCGTCAAACGCCTCACCATCCGCCAACTCTACACCTTCGCCCGCCACCTCGGCGCCATGGAAGGCCCCGAACTCGTAGCCCTCTGCACCGGCCACCCCCCAGAGTGGTGCGATACCCTCACCCCCGCCTCCTACGCAGACCTCCACAAAGCCTGCCTAGAGCTAAATTTTACCAACGCCGCCAAAATCGCCGAAGGCGATCCGCGCATGGCGGCGCAAGTCCTCCCCTTCCTCCAGGATGCGCGCCTGGTGGCGATCCTCGGCGGAGCAGCCGAGACGACTCTAGCCCAGACAGCCTCGCTTGGCACGACTGGCCACCCCTCCTCGCCCGCGCCTGCGCCCTCGGCCTCTGCGGAGGCGATTGGGAACGCCTCCTCGACCTGACCCCCGAACGCTTCTTTGCCACCCTCCGCGCCCACGAAACCCTCCGCCTAGAAACCCAGCGCACCGCCCTCGTGATCGCCACCCACGCACAAGCCACCCCCCCGCATGTGCGCAAGCTAGACCGCCTGCTCGAAAAAGGCATAGCCACCCTGCGCGAGGCAGAAAACTACTCCTCCTCCCTCTGACAGGCCTCCTCTATCCGCGCCACCACCGCCACCAGCAAGCCCCACCCGCTTAGCAAAAGCACCCCCAGCACCGGCAGCCCCCCAAACACCAGCAGACACGCCACCGCCAAGCAGGCCCACCCGCTACCCACCAACAGGCACTCTAAAGCAAACTTCATACGTCCACCATGACCACGGCCCAAGTTAATGTAAAGATCGGCACGGACGTAGAACTGAGCGCCCTACGCAGCATGGAGGCCGCCCTGCAAAAACAGGTGGTCGGCCTGCGCGCCCTCGGTAAAGCAGGCGACGAGCTAAAAAACATCGAGCGCAACCTCGCCGCCGTGCAAACCCGCATCCAGACCCTCGGGCCTGGCTCGCGCCTCAACTCCACCCTCGGCGACTTCTTCAAACAACTCCCCCTCGTCGGCGGGGCGATGAACGTCTTTAACGGCTCCGCTGCCGCCATGGGCACGGCACTCACCCTCCTCACCGGTGCCGTCCAGCAAACCTTTGCCGCCATGGCCGATGCCAGCGCCCTGGTCGAGACCGCCAACCAACTCGGCCTCACCTCCACCGCCGTACAGTCCCTCGGTGCCCACTTTGGCGACGCCGGCATCAAAGCCGAACAATGGCAAGCCGTCAGCCTCAAGCTCAGCCAGAGCCTAGCCCAGGCCGCCGCCGGTTCCCAGCCCCTCCAGGACGCCTTCGCCGCCCTCGGCCTCGACATCGCCGCCCTCCGCGCCCTCCGCCCCGATGAAGCCCTCGCCGCCATAGGCCGCGCCCTCGCCGCCACCGACGGCAGCGCCGCCGCCACCGCCGCCAGCTACCAACTCCTCGGCGAACAAGTAGGCCGCCTTAAAAACAGCCTCATCGACCTAGGCCAAAAAGGCGTCGGCGAAGTCGAGCGCTCCATGCTCGCCGCCGGCCGCGCCACCGAAGACCACCTCAACAAACGCCTCGAAGAAGCCCAGCGCCGCTGGGATGCCCTCATGCAGCGGGTCAAAAACACCCGCAACAAAATCGCCGCCTTCGCCGTGGATGAAGTCGAACGCCTCAGCGGTGGCCGAAAAAAAGAACGCCTCCAAGTCACCCCCGCCTTTGAAGCCAGCCTAGATAAACTCGTCACGCCCACCACCCTTGCCGATCTGGCCAAAGCCCGCGCCACCCTGGCAGACATACGCCACTACGCCCTCGACCTCGACAAGCAACCCGTCGCCACCTCCCTCCTCGCGCTGGCCGACACCCGCCTAAACATCGCCGAACGCCGCCTGCGCGCCGCCCAAGCCAAAACCGAAAGCGAAGCCACCGGTGCCGCCCTCGCCGCCGCCCAGGATGCCGACATAGCGCAACAAGAAAGCGACCTCGCCGCCGCCCGCTACGCCGCCCGCCAAAAAGCGCAAAAAGACGCCGCTGTGGAAGAAACCCGCGCTGGTGAACGCAACGCCGCCCTCCTCGCCCAGATCGCCGATCGCGAACTCGCCGCCCTCCCCGTCGACGCCCAACGCGCCGCCCTCGATGCCCGCCGCGCAGAAGTGGCCACCGCCATCGCCGCCGGCCTGGACGACCAAGCCACAAGCGCCGAAACCCTCCTCCGCCTCCGCCTCGAAGAACTCACCCTCTCGGAAAAAATAGCCGCCCTCGATCGCCAAAAAGCCGATGCCGCCGAACGCGCCGCCGAACACACCGCCGAACGCGCCCTCTCGCAAAAACTCGCCGCCAACGCCGCCCGCCTCGCCAAGATCGAAGCCGACCCCCTTGCCCTAAACGCCACCAAAGACGCCGCCCGCCTCTCCACCCTCCTCCAGCAAAACCACGCCATCGCCGAACGCATCGCCCTCCTCGAACGCGAACAAGCCCTCACCCCCGACCCCACCCGCCAAGACCAGCTCGACGCCCTCCGCACCCAACAAGCAGGCAACGACAACCAAATCGACACCCTCAACGCCCCCCCCACCATCACCCAAGGAGCCCTGGCAGGCGTGGTGGGCTACCTCAACAGCATCCCCACCGCCGCCCAGCGCGCCCAAGCCTCCCTCCTCAGCGTCGCCCAAGCCATGGAACAAGGCATCGGCACCTCCCTGCGTGGCCTCCTCGACGGCACCCTGCAATGGGGCGATGCCCTCGCCAACATCGCCAACAGCATCGTCAACGCCATCATCAACTCCTTTGTCGGCATGGTCGCCCAGTGGATCACCCAGCAAATCGTCATGGCCGTGGCCGGCAACGCCATCCGCGCCGCCCAGCTCGCCGCCCTCGCCCCCGTCACCCTCGCCACCACCGCCATGTGGATGCCCGCCGCCACCGCCGCCAGCATCGCCACCATGGGCGGCGCAGCCGTTTCGGGCACCGCCGCCGCCCAGACCGCCATCGCCGCCAGCATGATCCCCCTTGCCACCGGCGGCTACGTCACCGGCCCCGGCACAGGCACCAGCGACAGCATCGCCGCCTGGCTCTCTAACGGCGAATACGTCATGCCCGCCGCCGAGACCGCCCGCTACCGCCCCCTGCTCGACTCCATGCGCGACGGCGACCTTGCCACCGCACCTGCCAACGCCGCGCCCGCCGCCGCCACCGAACAAAGCGGCTCCCTCACCATCCACCACCACTTCACCAGCGGCGTCACCCGTGCCGAAGTCGCCGCCCTCATCCCCGAAATCGAACGCCGCACCATCGCCGCCCTCCGCGACCGCGACCGCCGCGGCAAAGCCTAGCTCCCATGCCCGCCTTCCCCAACACCCTCTACCCGCTCAACGTCAAAACCGTTTACCGCCGCGTCCAAGCCCGCGCCGAGAGCCCCTTCAGCCTCACCACCCAGATCTACGACTGGGGTGCAGCGCGATGGGAGATCTCCATCACCCTACCCACCCTCGACCGTGCCCAAGCCGATACCTTTGGTGCCTGGCTCACCTCCCTGAATGGCATGGTTGGCACCTTCACCTTTGACCTCAATCCCTGGGTATCGGGCACCGCCCCCGGCACCCGCACCTTCCGCCTAGCTGCCCCCCTCGCCCACTGGCAAGCCGACTACCGCGCCGCCTTCGAGGGCTTCCAGATCGACGCCATCGAAGTCGTTTAACGCCCCCCCATCCTCATCGCCCCGACACGCCCTGCCACACACCATGCCGCGCACCATCTCCGCCCCCGTCTCCACCGCCCTCGCAGCAGAAAGCGTGCGCCTCGCCTATCTCGTCGAACTCGCCTTTGATAGCGGCCCCCTCCGCCTCTGGACTGGCACGGGCGATTTCGAATGGCCCGCCACCGCCCGCACCTTTACCGGCTACGGCGAACTCCTCGACATCGCCCCCATCGAAGAAACCCAAAGCATCGAAGCCAACGGCCTCAGCATCACCCTCTCCGGCATCTCCACCACCCTCGTCACCTACGCCCTCGCCGAAAACTACCGCAACCGCCGCGCCCGCGCCTGGGTGGCCCTCTCCGACCCCGCCACCGGCACCCTCCTCGCCGACCCCATCCCCGTCTTCGCTGGCCGCATGGATACCATGCAAATCATCGACGCAGGAGACACCGCCCAAGTCCGCCTCACCTGCGAATCCCGCCTCATCGACCTCCAACGCCCCCGCGAACGCCGCTACACCCACGAAGACCAACAAGAACTCCACCCCGGCGACCGCGGCCTCGAATACCTCGCAGGCCTCCAAGGGCGCGAAATCGCTTGGGGCCGCGTCGAGCCCCAATAACCACGCATGCCCGCCCCCCAACCCGCCACCCCCCGCCCCCGCCCCCCGGATTGGCCCGCCCGCCTTGCTACCTACCTCGCCGCCCACCTCGACACCCCCTTTGCCTGGGGCCGCCACGACTGCGCCACCTTTGGTGCAGGCTGGCTCCTCCTCCTCGACTACCCACCCGCCGCCCTAGAGCGCCCCTGGCAATCCGCCCTCGGCGTAGCCCGCCTCCTACGCCGCGCCTCCTACGCAGACTACCTCGACGCCTGCCTCCTCCCTGAAGGAGCCCTGCGCATCCCCCCCGCCCAGACCACCCGTGGAGACCTCGTGCTCATCCCCTCCGAGCACCCCGGCTACCACAACCTAGGCATCGTCACCGGCTCCCGCGCCTTCGTCACCGGCCCCACCGGCTGCCACCCCATCCCCTTCCACCACACCGCCACTGCCGCCTTCCGCGTATGAACCGCCACCTCGCCACCCTCGCCTTCCTCCTCGTCCTCATCCTCGCCCTCGCCTGCCCCTCGCCGCCCCCGCCACCCGGCACCATGCTGGCAGGCCCCATTGCCTTAGCCATCGTCGCCGTCCTCGCCGTCGGAGGCTCCATCGCTTACTCGCAGAAAATGGCCGCAGACATGGCCAAGAAAGCCGCCCGCAACGCCAACAACGGAGGCGGAGCCCTCATCCCCTCCCGCGAACCCACCGCCCCCCGCCGCATCCTCTACGGCCGCCGCCGCCTCGGCGGCACCTACCTCTTTATGCACTCCACCGACAACCCCGGGGGCAAAGCCAACGAATTTCTCCACCTCATCATCGCCCTCGCCGGACACGAAATCCACTCCATCGGCGACATCTACCTAGATGAAACACTCGTCCCCCTCGATGCCGACGGCCTCTGCGTCACCGGCCCCTACGCCGGCCTAGTCCGCGTCAAGAAACACCTCGGCTCCCCCACCCAGACCGCCGACGCCACCCTCGTCGCCGCAGCCCCCGGCACCTGGACAAACGAACACCCCCTCCGCGGCATCGCCTACCTCTACGTCCTCCTCTACTATGACCAAGAACGCCTCTCCTCCATCCCCAACATCACCGCCCTCTGCGAAGGTAAAAAACTCTACGACCCCCGCACCGGCCTCACCACCTACTCCGCCAACCCCGCCCTCGCCCTCCGCGACTACCTCACCGACCCCGACTACGGCCTTGGCTGCGCCCCCGACGAGATCGACACCCCCAGCTTCCTCGCCGCCGCCTCCCTCTGCGATGAACCCGTCCCCCTCGCCACTGGCGGCACCGAACCCCGCTACACCGTAAACGGCATCATCGAACGCGACACCACCCCCGCCGAAGCCCTCCGCACCCTCGCCGCCTCCATGGCCGCCAGCCTCATCTGCACCGGCGGCACCTGGCGCATCACCGGCGGTGCCTACTCCCCCCCCTCCCTCACCCTCACCCTCGACCACCTCCGAGGCCAAATCAGCATCCAGACCAAAGACAGCCGCCGCGACACCTGCAACGCCATCAAAGGCACCTACGTCTCCGAAACCAACAAATGGCAACCCGCCGACTACCCACCGGTCAAAAATGCCACCTACCTCACCCAAGACGGCGAACGCATCTGGCGCGAACTCAACCACGCCTTCACCACCAGCTCCGCCACCGCCCAACGCCTCGCCAAGATCGAGCTCGAACGCGCCCGCCAGCAAATCACCGTCACCCTCCCCCTCAAACTCATCGGCCTTCGCGTCCTCCCTGGCGAAGTCGTCAACCTCACCATCCCCCGCTACGGCTGGACTGCCAAACCCTTTGAAATCACCTCCTGGCAACTCGTCCTAGAGACCGGAGCAGGCGAAAGCGGAGGCCGCATCATTGGCGTAGACCTCACCCTCCGCGAGACCGCCCCCGGCGTCTGGGATTGGAATAGCGGCATGGAGACCACCGTTGACCTCGCCCCCGACACCAACCTCCCCGACCCCACCACCGTCCCGCCCCCCACCTTCCTCACCGTTACCGGCGTCACCCAGATCAACCCCGACGGCACCACCACGTCCCGCCTAGACATCGCCTGGACCCCCTCGGCGGATGCCTTTGCCCAGACCACCACCGGCATCATCCACGTGCAGTATAAAAGCGCCACCGCAGCCAACTGGAGCACCCACGCCAGCCTCTCCGGCGAAAGCGACCGCACCACCATTACTGGCCTCGCCCCCGGCACCGCCTACCTAGTGCGGATCCGTGCTGTGCGCCCCGGCGGTGCCGCCTCCCCCTGGGTGGTCACCCCCACAGCCATCCTTGTTTCCGGCGACCTTACCCCCCCCGCTGTCCCCACCGCCGCCACCACCACGCCCCTCCTCCAAAGCCTCCGCGTCACCTGGACCCCGCCAACCGACCCCGACCTCGCCTACATCGAAGTCTACGAAGCCACCGCCGCCACCCCCGCCCCCCACGCGGCCACCCCCGCCACGGCCCGCCTCTACGGCACCGAATACCTCCGCCAAGGACTTACCCCGGACGTTACCCGTTGGTATTGGGTGCGTGCAGTCGATGCCAGCGCCAACGCCTCTGCCTGGGTAGCAGCCGGCAGTGCAGCCCCCCTTGCCCCCAGCGCTCCCTCCATAGAGCTAGTATCCCCAGCCACCAACACCCAGATACCGACCACCGGAGCCACCTCACTCAGCCTGGAGTTGATAGACAACCAATCGAGCTTCGTTGAAATTGTGGTGGCCTCCTTCATGGAAAGTGGTGGTGCAAACTACCTGGAGCACCTGCGCCGCACCATACCCACGCCGGGCACCTATACCCTTGCTGAGACCATCACTCTGCCCCCGCCACAAGGGAACCGCCGCCTGGTAGTTACGGCGAGAAACGCGGAAGGCCTCGCCGAGCAAGATGAGCGCATTGTTTACCGCCACGCCCCGACCGCAGCGGTTACCGCCTCGGTTGAGTTCAATGGTTTGAACCGAGAGAATTATGCGGCCAACTTGCCACTGTGGGCAGCGGGGGCAAAGATAGAAATGTATATCCGTGCGCCGGATGCGATAAGTTCAAATCAATATCTGGTTCCACACACCATCCAGATTGCGCCGACGACTACATGGGAGTGGACCACGTGGCAGCCGCACTTTGCGGCAGGCTACATGCAAAAGAACTGGTTGCTCCCTGACACAGGGGAAGGCTTTGCGTTACGCCTACGCCGCGACTGGGATGGGGCGACTGGCCCCGTGGTGCAGATACACTCTGGCCTATGGCCCTATTTGACCTAGTGCTTAGTGGTCATTTTTGACCACTAAGGAATCTTTTACCCCCGCCGACGATTGCAGGGTCCGCGAAGCGGCAGCGAGAGGCCATGCCGAGGTGATTTGATGGGTCACAGGCTAGATATTGCCCATAATAGCCGCTTTTAGTGGGCAAAAAAACATTTTCTCATAGGTAAATTAAGTGGTATCGTAAACCGCTGGTCGTCGGTTCAA
>Ga0114938_1001118_pt1 | contig 18945 bp, 13 predicted proteins | sample AshMeaBigSpring_FD_88675 | JGI IMG/M metagenome (GOLD analysis project Ga0114938, IMG submission 88675) | Groundwater microbial communities from Big Spring, Nevada to study Microbial Dark Matter (Phase II) - Ash Meadows Big Spring | ecosystem: Environmental > Aquatic > Deep subsurface >...
CAACAATAAGTTACCGAAATCACTCATCAGCCGCCGGGCGCTAGCCCGCGGTTCATCCGCGAAAGACCGCGGGCTAGCGCCCCGCGGCTGATCCACAAAACCGGTAGGTAATTGTCGTGCAGCCCCTTACCTGCCGAGAAGCCGCTGAATCCGGCGCCGGCGCGGCCGCGACATGTCCGCGGCCCGCGCTGCGGCTCAATGGTTCCAGGAAAACTCGGTGCTGTTGAGCAACGTCCAGTAGATGTCCTCCAGGGCCGCGATCCGCGCCGGCCCTCGGCTGTTTTGCAGCCGCATGCTGAACTGTGCGGCCTCGGCGCGGCTGGGCCGCCGCGTCAGGACGGCCAGGTAGGCGGCCTCGACCGCTTGCCGATCGTCCGGGGCCAGCACCGCGATCCGCGTGGCCGCGTTGGCCAGCAGGTTGTCGCGGGTCCGCTCCTTGACCAGGTTGCCGTTCATCAGCAGCAGCCGCTGGGGGATCGTGCCGCCGTGCGCGGCGAACTCATCCTCGCCCGTGTCGCCGTAACGCCGCACGAACTCGTCCTGTTGCGCGGACCTGGCCAGCCGCACCAGGATGTGCGCGTGGGCGTCGACGGTGCTCAGCCAGGCCGACTGCAGCAGGCTGCCCGCGACCTGCTCGGGTCGCAGCCGGGTCAGCGGATAGACGCACCAGTGGCGCTCGTGGGCGACGGTCACTTCGTGCGCGGCGCGGCTGTCCAGCTGCATCACGTCGCTCATGGCGATCAGGCGGATCAGCCGGCGCAGGTCATAGCCGTGCGTGGTGAAATCCTCGGCCAGTTCCTCGAGCCCCGGCGGAAATGGCCCCTCCAGCGGCAGGTTGTCGATCGGTTCGACCAGGGGCCGGCCCAGCAGCAGGGCCCAGACGCGGTTGACGATCGCGCGGGCAAATGCCGCGTTCTCGGGGTGTGTCACCCAGCGGGCCAGCTGCCGGCGGCGCGGACCCTGGGCCGGGGCCAACTCGGACGCGAACGGAACCTGCGGCGGCACCACCTGCGGCTCCGACTCGCCCAGGTAGGTGCAAGCGTACTCCCCGCCCCGGTCGCGAATCCCCAGCAGCGAGAAGCGGGCCTGGCCGTAGTAGGCGGCCAGCTGGTGAAAGTCAACCTGCCGCCAGTCCCCGCCCAGGTTGTCGTCGTGGCACTCGACGCAATCCAACCGCACGCCGAGAAAGGCCCGCGCGGTGCGGGCCGCCAGCCGCACCGGATCGGGTTGGTTGCCCGCATCGGCACGACTGGTGACCGTGAGGAAATTGACGGCAGGCGTGTCGGTCCACAGCCCGTCGTCGCTGATCAGCGATCGCACCATCTGGTCGTAGGGCCGGTTGTGATGGAGCTGGTCGCTGAGCCAGCTGACGAAACGCCGCCGGCGATAGACCAGAAACGGACCGTTCTCCGTCCCGACGTAGGCCCGCGCCAGGCGCTCGGCCATGTAGTCGGCGTAACGCCGATCCTCCAGCAGGCGGTCCAGCCACCAGGCGATCCGCAGCTCCGCGGGCCGTGCCTCCAGCGCGCGAATCTCCTCCAGCGACGCGATCGACCCGGTCAAACCCAGCGAGAGCCGCCGGGCGACCGTCAGTCCGTCGGCCATCCCGGCCGGTTCCAGTCCGGCCTCCTTCCAATCACGGGCGAACTGCTGGTTGACCCGCGCGAGTGCCTGCTGAAATTCCGGCTGGCGGTAACGCCGCGGCTGGAAGTCGCGGGGATCGGTGATGCGCCGCGGAATGAGCAGTTGCCCGGTTATCCCGGCCAGGCCCGCGAGGCCGACCGCAACCAGCAGCAGATGTCGCTTCCACATGGCAACCATCCCCCAGCGCGGCCCGTCCGAACATCGCAGCGCAAATGTCCGGCAGTCGTATATTCGACGATCCCCGACTATTCTTGGCAATATTCCCTCCGCGGGAGCGAATTACCAGGGGCACGGGCGCTGTACCGAAACTCGTGGCGAAGGGCTGTTGTTGCAGAGAACCCCGACCGTGACTCCACACAGGCTGGAAGGTAACCGTTCACAGGCCGGGGTCTGGCTCATTTTTTGGCGGGAAGACCGGTCATCGTCGTGCGACGCTGCCGCCGAAAAATGTGCCTGACCCCTTGGGGTGCAGCAGATCTGGCGTCCACCCCGTGAACGGTTACGCTGGAAGCCTGTGGCACAAAATTCCTGACAGTCCCGGGGCACGCGGTGCGTGGTCCGGCCGCGAGCGGAGCTCTGGACTGAGGGGTAACGATACAGTCTGCTGCTTGGGGTTCCACCATCCCGGGAGGGCGAGGCGCCCGCCGAGTCCACGACTCGGCGATCGTGATTGAGGCTGATGGCCCGCCCTTTCAGCCGCATGGCTCAGCAGGAGCCTGGCCCTCCCGGAATTGCGCAACTGGCTTCGGTGGGCCGCGGCGTAGAGGAGCCGTGTCGATGCCGTATCCGCCGCCAACCAGGTCGGCCAGCCCGTCGGCGTCTCCGGCGGAACGAGCCTATCCTGCCGCGCGCGATCTGCCGGGCCCTCTCGGGGAGCACGATAGGGCGCTGGTCGTGGCGGAGGCGATCGTGCTGGCGGAGCGGGTCGCGGATGACCAGACCCCCGGGAGCACGGTGGCTCGACCCGGTGCGGCCGTGGCCGGGGCAGGGGAGGGGCGGGATCGAACTCTCGGCAGTCCTGATCATTCGCCCTGGCCGCTGCGCTGGCTGCGGGGGGCGTGGCATGCGTTGGCAGGAGCAGCCGAGTGGCTGTTCGGACTGGCCGCGCTGATCGTGGGATTATCGGTGCTGGCGACGATCCCGCTCGTGCAATTTGCCAGCCTGGGGTATCTGCTGGAGGCCAGTGCCCGGATCGCGCGCAGCGGGCGGCTGCGCGACGGGCTGATCGGCGTGCGGACGGCCGCCCGGCTGGCCGGTGTCGTGCTGGGGGCGATCCTGGTGCTGCTGCCAGTGTGGGTGGTGTCGCAGCTGTGGTACTCGTCGCAGCTGATCAGCGGCGACAGCCAGGTCACGCGGCAGTGGCGCGGGGCCCTGCTGGTGCTGGCCGTCTTGGCCGCGGTCCAATGCGGGTGGGCCTGTTTCCGCGGCGGGCGATTGCGGCATTTTCTCTGGCCCGCGCCGTTGCAACTGCTGCGCCGTTTGCGCCGAGGCGGGCTGTACGCGGAGGCCCGCGATCGCCTCTGGGAGTTTGTCGCCGGCCTGCACGTGACAAAATTCCTGTGGTTGGGTCTGCGCGGATTTGTCGGCGCGCTGTTCTGGCTCTGGCTGCCTGTGACGCTCATGGTATTGGCCGCCCGGGTGCCGCCGGGGCTGGGCGTGCCCGCGGGCCTGCTGGGCGCGGCGCTGTTGGCCCTGGTGATAATCCATCTGCCGTTCCTGCAGACCCGCTTGGCGGCCGAGAACCGTTTCGGGGCGATGTTCGAAGTCCGCGCCGTGCGGGCCCTGTTTGCCAGGGCCCCCCTCGCCTTCGCCGTCGCCGTGACGACCACCCTGGCGTTCGCGGTCCCGCTGTACGCCCTCAAGGCGGAGCTGGTCCCGCGCGAGGCGGCATGGCTGCCCAGCCTGGCGTTCGTCCTCTTCGCGCTGCCGTCCCGCTTCCTGACCGGCTGGGCCATGGCCCGGGCCAGCCGCCGTGCCGATCCGCGGCACGGGCTGATTCGCTGGCCGGCCCGCCTGGCCCTGCTGCCGATCGTGGCCAGCTACGTGCTCATCGTCTACTTTACCCAGTACGTCTCCTGGTACGGCGGCTGGAGCCTGTACGAGCAGCATGCCTTCCTGGTGCCGGTCCCGTTCCTGGGCATGTAGGGGCTGGCAATTTCTCCTGGCAACATCAGCCGGCACGCGCAAGCGTCCGGTTCTAGTAACCGCGCGTGATCCTGGGAGATACGGGACGCGCTAACCAGAGCTGCACCATCGTGGGAGGGCGAGGCTCCTGCCGAGCCGGCGCGTTCAGCCGGTTCTCGGCTCGGCGGGAGCCTCGCCCTCCCAGAATCACGAAAACCGATTTAGCGCGGAAACCGTGGGCGATCGCCCATCGGCTGATTCGGTCGCCAGGAATACTTGCCGCACCCGGCATGCAGGCCGGTTGGAAATCCCCGCAAGGCTGGGCTATATTGGGCGGGACAGCTGAACCCGCCCGCCCCAGCGATCGCTGCCGTTGGCCACGACCGGACCCTGCGTCCCGGCCCTCGCGCTCCCCCGTTTCCCGGTTGCCCCTCTTTTTCATCCCGGAGATGACACACGCCATGCACATCCCACGCCCGCAGCTCGTTTCCTGGTCGGCGCTGGCCGCCACGCTGGTGCTTGCCGCCGCGTCCGCCGCGGCCGAGGCCGAGGCCGATTCGTGGGTCAGCCTGTTCGACGGCAAGTCGCTCAGCGGCTGGAAGATCAACGAAAACCCGAACAGCTGGTCGGTCCAGGACGGCGCCATTGTCTGCCAGGGTCCGCGGAGCCACCTGTTCTACATGGGCGACGACAAGCCCTTCGTGAACTTCGAGTTCCAGGCCGAGGTGATGACCAGCCCGGGCAGCAACTCCGGTATCTATTTCCACACCCAGCACCAGGACACCGGCTGGCCGAAGCATGGCTTCGAAGCCCAGGTCAACAACACGCACGGCGACCCGAAGAAGACGGGCAGCCTGTACGGAGTGGTCAACGTGTCTGCGGCGCCGGCAAAGGACAACGAGTGGTTCACCCAGTCGATTCGCGTCGAGGGGAAACGCGTGGTAGTCCAGGTCAACGGCCAGACCGTGGTCGACTACACCGAGCCGGAAGGAACACAACCCGGCCGCGACTTCACGCGCGCCTTGGATCGCGGCACGTTCGCCCTGCAGGCCCACGATCCGCAGAGCAAGGTCCAGTTCAGAAACCTCAAGGTCCGGCGCTTGCCGTGAGGCCTTGAGGACGGCGGTGCTGACCGGCCACCTGACGGTCGTGCGCGCGGGAGGGCGAAGGGCGTGCACCTGCTCCTCGGCCCCCTTCCGGATAACGGGAACTAAGGCGCTGCACGACAGTTACCTACCGGTTTTGTGGATCAGCCGCCGGGCGCTAGCCCGCGGTCTTTCGCGGATGAACCGCGGGCTAGCGCCCGGCGGCTGATGAGTGATTTCGGTAACTTATTGTTGAACAGCGCCTAGGGATTTACTCCGATGAAGATTGCCGTCGTGGGAACTGGCTACGTCGGGCTGGTCACCGGGACCTGTCTGGCCGACAGCGGCAACACGGTGACCTGCGTGGATATCGTGCAGGCCAAGATCGATTCGCTCAATCAAGGGCAGATTCCGATCTACGAACCGGGTCTGGCCGAGCTGGTTGCGCGGAACATCACCTACGGGCGGCTGCAATTCACGACCGACCTCGGGGCGGCCGCCGCGCCGGCCGACCTGATCTTCCTGGCGGTCGGCACGCCCCAGGCGGATGACGGCTCGGCCGATCTTTCCGCACTCTGGCAGGTGGCCCGCCAGCTGGCGCCCCACCTCCGCCCGGAGACGATCGTGGTGGTCAAGAGCACCGTCCCGGTCGGGACCAACGCGCAGCTCCACGCGCGGCTGCGGGAACTGACCGGGCGCGCGTGCCACGTGGCCAGCAACCCGGAGTTCCTCAAGGAGGGAACCGCGCTGGAGGATTTCACCAAGCCCGATCGCGTGGTGGTGGGCGTCCGCAGCCCCGCGAACGCCGAAGCCCTCCATCACCTGTACGCCCCCTTCCTGCGGACCGACAAGCCGTTCCTGGTGATGTCGCCGGAGAGCGCCGAGCTGACCAAGTATGTCGCCAACGCCCTCCTGGCCACGAAGATCAGCTTCATCAACCAGATGGCCAACGTCTGCGAGAGGTTCCAGGCCGACATCAACGACGTGCGCCGCGGCATCGGGCACGACCATCGCATCGGCTTCGCCTTTCTCTTTCCGGGCGTGGGCTATGGCGGCAGCTGTTTTCCCAAGGATGTCCGCGCGATCATCCGCACCTGCCAGCAGGTGGGGGTCGAGCCGCAGATGCTGCAGGCCGTGGACTGGGTGAATGAACAGCAGAAGCTGGTCTTGCAGCAGAAGATCGAGCAGCACTTCCGCGGCGACCTCGCCGGCCGGACCTTGGCCATCTGGGGACTGGCCTTCAAGCCGCAAACCGACGACGTCCGCGAGGCCCCAGCCCTGGTGCTGATCGATCGCCTGCTCCAGCTGGGCGCGCACCTCCGCGTCCACGACCCCGAGGCGATGCGGAACGTCCGCGAACTGTACGGGGACAAGCTCACCTATTGCCAGCGCCCGATGGATGCCCTGGACGGAGCCGACGGATTGGCGATCCTCACCGAGTGGGCCGAGTTCCGGAATCCGGACCTGACGGAGATGCGGGAGCGGATGGCCCAGCCGATCGTCTTCGATGGGCGAAACCTGTACGGCACCGAGCAGATGCGCTCCGCGGGCTTCGTCTATCACTCCATCGGCCGTTCGACCGTCCGGCCCGACTGAAGCGGCGCGCACGATCCGGGGAGGCTCAGGGGTTTGCCTCCTTGTCTGTAACCGTTCACAGCCCGGTGGAGGATTTTGCCTGATTCCAGGGGGTCAGGTCCATGTTTTCGGCCAGCGCGTATCTGCGATGTCGAGTTTGTCGGCCGAAAAATGGACCAGACCCCGACCCGTGAATGGTTACCCTTGTCTGGGCGCTGACAGCGCCGGCACCTGACCTGGCCGGACCGCCGCAGCACGCGCCCGCCCGCCGTCCATCCCACCCCTCTCACCGTCAGATCCCGCCTCATGGGCACAAGCGGAATGGGCCGATGACTCCCTAGACGGCGTTCGGTGATTCCGGGAGGGCGAGGCTCCCGCCGAGCCGAGAACCGGCTCAACGCGCCGGCTCGGCCGGAGCGTCGCCCTCCCCGTATCGCGCAACCCTGGTTGGCTCGTCCCGTATCTCCCAGGATCACGCATCGCTAAGGCGGACTATTCATCAACCTGACGAGTAAGGTTGCAAGGTGAAGCAGAGAAACAGGTTGTGGCTATCTTCCCAAAAGAGCACTGCGCACTTCAGCCGGCACGCGCTAGCGTCCGGTTCTCCCCAATTCCACCAAGACCGGACGCTAGCGCGCTGCGGCTCATGAATCATCCCGGCTAACCAGGATGGACCGCTCGCGGCGCCAGCCGTGCTGTCAGGGCGAGCCGGCTTGGCCGCCTGCCGTCGGGGGCACGTGGCTGCAGACGGGGGGAACGAGATGGCGCAGCGCAGACTGCTTGCCGGCCTTGGTCTCTTGGGGCTCCTAACCCTGGCCCACGGCGCGCGGGCTCAGCCGTCCGACCAGCCCACGCTGCCGGAGGTCGTGGTCCAGCCCGAGGACGGGGAGGTGGTCGCGGACGAGCCGTCGCTGCCGGAGGTCGACGTGACGGCCGCGCCGCCCGCGGTGGACGAGTTTTCGGGCCGCTACCCGCCGCTCGCCGAGCAGGTCTTCCGCGGCGGGGGGAGTGCCGCGCGGAATAATCAATCGCTCCTCGACATCCCCTCCCTGGCGACCATCCTGGATCGGCAACAGATCGAAACTCGCGTCCCGACCGATATGGCACGGGCCCTGTCCGAAGAGGTCGGCGTGCTCGTACAGACCACGGCCCGCGGCCAGGCCTCGCCCTTCGTCCGCGGCCTGACCGGGCAGCAGGTCGTCGTCCTCATCGACGGCGTGCGGCTGAACAACTCCACCTTCCGCGCCGGTCCGAACCAGTACTTCGGCACGATCGACCCGGGCCAGGTGGAGCGGATCGAGGTCCTCCGCGGACCACAGTCGGTGCTCTGGGGCAGCGGGGCGATCGGCGGGGTAATCAACGTCGTCACGCGCACCGCCGATCCGTGCTGTGGCGACTACACGCAGGGCGGCTTCGTACAGTACTTCAGCACCGCCGATTACGCCTCGTACAGCCGCGCGAACGTCGAGGGCTGGGTCGCCGGGCAGGGCGTGTTCGGCGGCGGCAGCTATCTGAACGTCAACGATCTGGACACGGGGGGGCCCCTGGGGCGGCAGCCCTTCACGGCTTACAGCCAATATGCCGGCGACCTCAAGTACAGCTTGCTGGTCGAGCAGGACCAGCTGGTGACCGTGGCGTTGCAGCACTTCGAGCAGGAGGACGTGCCGCGCAGCGACCGCTTTCCACCATTCGTCAACGGCCCGCCGGCCAATCCGGCTCGGCCGACGTTCTTTGACCCGCAGCAGCGCGACCTGGCCTATGTGCGCTGGCAGGGGCTGACCGGCGGCGACGTCTGGTTCGACGATTTCACGGTGACCGCCTCCTACCAGCGGCAGAAGGAGGGTTCCACGGAATTGCGGCCCGGCCAGCGGCTGGACGAGGGGGAGTTCGACGTCGACACGTTCGGCGCCAGCCTGGTGCTGTCGCGCGACCTGGAGCTGCTGGGTCAGCTGACCTGCGGCGCCGATTTCTACTACGACGACGTCGACGCGGCGCGATTCCGCCAGCAGCCACCCGGGTCGCCGTCGACCGCGGTTCCGCCTCAGTTTCCCGACGACGCGCTGTACGACACGCTGGGTGCGTTCCTCGCGTGGCGCGTGCCGCTGACCGATCGCCTGGAGGCCACGACAGGCGTGCGCTACGAGAATGTCAACGCGTCAGGGACACCCGTCGTCGCGGGGGTGCCAACACCGTTTGACCGCACCTACCAGGATTGGGTCGGCTGCGCGGGCCTGGTCTACCAGGCCCATTCGTGGCTCTACCTGGTGGGCGGCGTCAGCGAGGGCTTCCGCGCGCCGAACCTGGACGACTTGACGGCCGACAACACCGTCCTGCAGGCAGGCCAGGACAGCCCCAGCCTGAACGTTCAGCCGGAGCAGGCCATCAGCTATGAACTCGGACTGCGGATCGACGCCCCGCGACTGCGACTGCAGGTGGCCGAGTTCTGGATCGAGCTGGACGACAACATCCTGCGCGACGACGTCGGAGGCAACAACTTCATCCGCGATAACTTCGATTCGTACATCAACGGCACCGAGCTGGTCGGCGAGTACCTGCTGGACGACGGCTGGAGCCTGTACGGCAACTTCTGGTACCTGCTGGGCAAGGACCTGGAGCGCGAGGAGCCGCTGAGCCGCATCCCGCCCACCCAGGGCATCGTCGGCATCCGCTGGCGCGACGCCTGCGGCACACGGTACTTCGAGGTCTTCTCGCAACTGGTCCGCGCGCAGGACCGCTACGCGGCCCAGAACGTCGGCGATTCCCGGTTTCCCGTGGGAGGCACGCCCGGCTACGGGCTGCTCAACGTGCGGTTGGGCCGACCGATCGGGGATGACCCCCGGCAGCGGCTGAGCCTGAGCCTGGAGAACATCACCGACAAGACCTACCGCGTTCTGGGCTCGGGTGTGGACGGCCCCGGTTTCAACGCCCTGTTCGGGCTGGACCTGGCCTTCTGACTCGGACCGAGCGATCGGCCCCGACGCGGCCCAGTTGCCGGGCGGGGACTGGGCAGCGAAAATGAAGCCGTGGCGGCGGTCGGCCCTGAATAGGTTTTCGTGATTCTGGGAGGGCGAGGCTCCCGCCGAGCCGAGAACCGGCTCAGCGCGCCGGCTCGGCGGGAGCCTCGCCCTCCCACGATGGTGCCGCTCTGGCGAGCGCGTCCCGTATCTCCCAGAATCATGCAAGGTTATTTAGCTGGAGGCGCGCAGGCCGGCACGGCCTGGCCGCATCAAACTGGTTCTTCCCGCATCGAGTTCGGCGTTCCTGTCCGGAGCGTACATGTTCCGCACCTTGTTCGCTCAGCCCGGCCGACTGTTGGGGGCCGCCTCGCCGGCCAAGGCGGTGGGCGTGTCGAGCGCGGTACACACGGCGGGGCTGCTCGTCATGGCGTCGCTCGTGGCGCCCTCGGCCCCGGACGTCCCCCAGTTTTCGGGCAAGTCCCGGCTGACGACGATCGAAATCCAGTGGGCCGCGTCTCCCGCGTCGCCCAGCGTGGTCCTGCCGCCAACGCTGGCGGACGAGCCGGTGGTGATCACGCCCCGCGAGGCCCAGCTGGTGCGCCGTCGCGTACGGGACGTGCCGGCCTTTCGGCTGCCCGCGGAGCCGATCGAACAAGTTCTCGCCGACGCCCTGTCGGACGGCGACATCCCGCCCCATCCTGCCCTCTTGCCCGCGCGACGGCCGCCCAACACATCCCTCCACCCCGTGCCCGCCCCACCGGAGGTGGCCGCGGTCCAGGTGCCGCGCCGGACGCTGACCGACCCGATGCTGTCGGCGGGAACGGACGAGGAAGAGCGGCCTGACTTTTCGGCCAATCGTCCTCCGCCCTATCCTCTGCTGGCACGGCAGCGCGGCTGGGAGGGAACGGTCCTCCTGCGCGTGCATGTCGCCGCCAACGGCCAGGTGAGCCAGGTCGAGGTGGCGCGGAGCAGCGGCTACGCGGTGCTGGACGCCGCGGCCGTCGGCGCCGTGCGCGGGTGGCGCGGCCAGCCCGCTCGCCGCGGCGGGGTCGCGATGAGCACCATCGAGCTCTTGCCCGTGCGCTTCCAGCTGCGCTGATTCGGGATTCGTGTCCCCAGGCGAGGGCGAGGCTCCCGGGAGGGCGAGGCTCCCGGGAGGGCGAGGCTCCCGGGAGGGCGAGGCTCCCGGGAGGGCGAGGCTCCCGCCGAGCCGAAAATCCGCTCAACGCGCCGGCTCGGCCGGAGCCTCGCCCTCCCAAGATCGTGCAACGCCGGTGAGCGCTGCCGGCTCGTCCTTTCCTCCCAGGATCACGCACGGCGACTGGGGAGCCCATCCGAAGACCATCTCCCTCGCCCTCCGGGAGAGGGTTGGGGTGAGGGCTGCGGCCGGGAGCGGCCTCTGCCTGCCGAACTCCCAAATCGGAATCGAAACGCGAAAGCCTGCTCCCGAGACCGTCAAACCTCCGCCGCGCGAGCAGCCCAGCGCCGGAACTCGGCCTCGTCCAGAAACAGTCCGTGCGGCACCAGCTGGAACATGAGCGGTGCCGCGGGCCAGCCCAAGGCGCCCAGCAGCCGATCGAGCGCCTCGGGCGTACAGCCACCGTGCAACTCGACCCACTGCAGCCGGTCGCCGCGGTCAACCAGATTTCCGTCCATTTGCCAGGCCTCTTCGCCGGCGCGCGACACCCAAACAAACGAGCCATCCGGCTCCAGCAGCCAACGGTCGGTCGCCGCCAGGGCTTGCTGGACCTCGTCGAAGCTCACGCCCAACGGCTCCGTCGTCATCCCGGGCGCGATCCGCAGCGGACAAACGCTCCGGCCGTCGACCGTGCGGGGGGGCCCGACCGCGGTGCCGGACGGCCGAGCGTGAACCAGGGCGTGAAATCGGAGGTGCCGCGCAGGCATCACGGCAGCCCGTGCTGGCTGGCGTCGGCATCGGACGCGGATCGGTCGCTCACCATCTGCTCCCGCAACCACGCCTCGTAGTCGCTGCCGACATGCGCGACGGGAATCGCCAGGATCTCCGGCACGTCGTACGAATGCTCCTGGCGGATCGCGGCCTCAACCGCGGGCCAAAGATCGGCGGACGTCTTGACCGTGCACCGCCATTCCTCCGCCGACTCGATCGCCCCTTGCCAGCGGTAGGTGCTGTGGAGGGGACCGTCGATCTGGACGCAGCCGGCCAGCCGGCGCTCGACGAGCTGGGCGGCCAGCCGTTCGGCCTCGGACCTGCTGCCCGTGGTGGTGACAACCTGGAGAATCTGCTTCATGGGTGGAATAAGGTCCTGAATGGCCTCGCGTGATTCTGGGAGATACGTGACGAGCGAACCCGAGTTGCGCGACAACGGGAGGGCGAGGCTCCCGCCGAGCCGGCGCGTGGATCGGATGCTCGGCTCGGCGGGAGCCTCGCCCTCGTAGAACCGGCGTCCCGCCGGTTGCTCGCACACTTCGTCAATTTAGCGACTATTTTGCCGCCGCGCTCCGACCGTAGAAGCGGTCGGCTATCTGCTCGGTGTGAAACGGCAGCCAGCGGGAGCGGGTGTAGATGGTGTGCCCCATCAGGTGGCGGCGGGCGTGTTCCTCGGGGTCGTTGCCATAATCGACCAGCAGCGTCGTGCCCGCTTCGGGCACGCGGGCGCCGGCGGCCAGGCGTGCGAGCAGGTCGCGGCGGCGCACGTCAGGCTGGAGCAGCCGCGCCAGCTGTCGCTCGGCCAGCCAGCTCCGCCACGCGCAGGTGTGGGGCGGAAAGTTGGTCCCCGCGATGCCCAGCTGCTGCACGTAGTCGCCTGCCGCCGCCTGCAGCAGTTCGTCGAGCGTCGGTGGGTACGGCACCCGGTACGCCGGCAGGCCCGGGCGGGGTCGGTGGTGGACAAAGTGCAGCAGCCGGGCGTACCCGCCCTGATCCCAGCCGTAGCGGATCGGCGTGCCAAAGGTGACAATGTCCAGTCTGATGCCGCCGAGCGGTTCCGCGGCCCCCTCGAGCAACTCCTGCACACGTTTCCAGACCGGGATGTCGACCCGTCCCAGCAAGGGCCAGCGATAGTAGCTCTGGGCGGCCCGGAAGAACTCGGCCCGTAACGGCAGATCGGCGGCTAGCAGGTTGGTCATCAAGGCAAACACGTTGCCGCCGTGACTGTGTCCCCAGAGGAGCACGCGGCTGCCCGGCGGATGCTGGGCGGCGTGCAACCGGTCGATCAACCGCACGGCCCCGTCGGCACGGCCCAGGTGGTGGTTCTCGCTGGACCACTGAAACAGCCGCACGTCGATCCGCGGTGGGTCGTGGCCACCCAGCGCCCGCTCCAGGTCCCGGGCCAGCAGGGGCGTATAGTTGCCGGCCTCGCCCATCCAGGTGTCGACGAGCTGTTTTTGCCGCCGGCGGAGCCCGCTGGCTGCCAGCGGCAGAAAACGCTCCAATTCCGTAATCAGCCCCAGGGCGTCGGTCCCGGTAAACGTGCCGTGGACCAGGTAGATCGCCGCCACGCCGGCCTGCCGATAGAGCGCCCCAACCTGGGCCAGGCGGCCGCGGTACTCGTCGCTTCCCACCTCGGGTGGCGGCGGGGCGCAAAGCAGTTCATACGGACCCGCGGGCGGATCGGGGCTGTAGGTCTGGTGCCGGAATCGGTGATGCAAGGCCATCGTCGGATGATCCCAGTGATCGCACCCACCCGCCGGATACAGGCACCGACAGGGATGCCCGTATGCCACCGCCGTCGCATGACACGATTACCGCTCGCCGGAGCGCTGGCGACCAGATGCGTGAGTACATCCGTAACCGTTCACCGGTCGGGGGCTAATCCACTTTTCGGCCGATGGGCCGCACCCTGCCCCAGACGCATCGGCCGAAAAGGATCGACCTGACCCCCTGGAGTCACCCCGGCAGTTGGACCCGGGCCAGATCGCCTTGCCCGATCCTGGGAAAAAAGGACGAGCCGGCACGCGCTCGTCAAGCTTGCACAATCTCGGGAGGGCGAGGCTCCCGCCGAGCCGGTGTGTGGAGCGCATTTTGCGGCTCGGCAGGAACCTCGCCCTCCTGGAGACACGAAACCCAATTTGGTGCGTGAGCGTCAGCCCCGCGCAAGGGACCAGCCACCTGGGTAACCGTTCACAGGCCGGGGTCTGGCTCATTTTTCGGCGGGAAGACGCCCGCGCTCGGCACGAACGTGTCCGCCGAAAAATGTGCCTGACCCCCTCAGGCGCAGCCGATCAGGCGTCCACCCCGTGAACGGTTACCCACCTGGACGGCCCCAAAGGCCGGCAGGTTCGAGTGCGGTGGCGTGATGTCCAGGAGAAGCCGATGTGCGGTCGCTTTACCTTGCGGACCCCCTCCCAGGTGCTCGTGGAGCAGTTCCAGTTGGCCAGCGTACCCGAGCTGAAGCCGCGCTACAACATCGCGCCCACGCAGCCGGTTCCGGTCGTGCGGCAGGCTATCCCCCACGGCGCCCGGCACTTATTCCTGCTCCGCTGGGGCCTGGTCCCGTCCTGGGCCGAGGATGCCGCGATCGGCAGCCGTCTGATCAACGCGCGGGCCGAAACCGTGGCAACGAAACCGTCGTTCCGGTCCGCCTTCCGCAAGCGCCGCTGCCTCGTTATCGCCGATGGCTACTACGAATGGCAGAAGAGGGGCGCCAAGAAGCAGCCGTTCTTCATCCACCGGCCAGACGGGCGGCCATTTGCCTTCGCCGGGTTGTGGGACAGCTGGACCGGCGGCGAGCCCGGCGATCCACCCCTCGAGTCGTGCACGATCATCACAACCGCTGCCGACGACTTCACGCGCGCGATCCACGACCGCATGCCCGTCATCTTGGCGCCGAACGATTACTCCGTCTGGCTGGACACGGCGGTGACCGACGTCGAACCGCTGCAGACGCTGTTGGAACGGCCCCTGTCAGGTGAACTGGCCGCCGACCCGATCACCACGCACGTCAACAGCCCCCGGAATGACGATCCGCGGTGTCTTGAGCCGCGGCGAATCGACGAGCCGTAGGCCGATCCCGCCAACCATCCCCGGTTCCGGCTGGCACGCCCGGCACACCCGGCACGATCGGCTCAGCCCCGGCGATTGTCCGTGGATCGTCCGTTTGACAACCGCCTGCACGTATCCCACATATACCTTAGCGGCCGCTTTGCGCCTCGACGGCTGGCCGGTGTCGCCATTTACGGCGGGGCGCCAGGGTGCTAGTTGGGATTCCGATCATGAACAGCTCCTTTTTGCACTCCGTGGACAGCCGCTTGTCGGCCGAATTGCTCGACGAGGAGGATCAGCGGGGTGCCGCCCCGGAGGCCCGGCAGCCGCTGGTCGCGATCGCGGTCGAGGCCCCGCTGGACGAGGAGGCCGATCCGCTGCGCCTCGGCGGCACGGCGGCGGAAGAGGAAAAGGCGGGGCCGGACGCCTTGGGATTTTCGTTGCAGGCCGACAGCGAATCGGACGAGTTCTCCATCGAGAGCTACATGCGGGATCTGTTGGCGCGGCACGGCAGCGCTGACGCGAAACCCGCGGCGGCGGATGTCCCGGCATTTGCTCCGCCGCGCATCCCGTCCCCGTCCCATCTGCCCCTGCCGCAATCGGCGGTGGAGCCGCAGCCTCGCCGGACACCCACCAGTGCCTCGGCCGTGAAGCTCGACCTGGGGACGATGCGCGAGGCGGCCAACGTGTCGGCCGTGTCCGCGATCGGCACTTACGACTGCAAACAGATGGTCGTCCGCTCGTACCGCGTCCTGGTCCTGGCCGTGTGCTCCATGGTCGCCGCATGGGCGCTGCTGGCCAGCTCGGCCTGGATCCACCGCGGCTTCTACCTGGTGTCCATCCTGGCCATCGCGACGGGCCTGGCCTGCGTGGGTACCTACGTGTACTACACGCATCGCCTGATCCGCCATCTGCAAGGGGCGGCGAAGCCAACACCTGGCCGCACGGAGAAGGCGGCGGGTGAAACGGCGCAGCCACCCGAGCCGCCGGGCCAACAGCCCTGAGGCAGCCGTTCGCGGGGCGGAGTCGGGTGCTTGAGTCGGCTCAGCCGCGCCACCGCGAAAACAGGCGCTGCGCGACGAGGTGCATCTGAGCCCGCAGAACGACGGCACCTTGTCCACCGGGCCAGGAACAATACCGCCCTGAGAGGGACTGTCAGGAATTTTGTGGCACAGCCTTCCAGCCTGTGTGGAGTCACGGTCAAGGTTCTCTGGAACAACAGCCCTTCGCCACGAAATTCGGTACCGTCCCCCCTGAGACATCTCGGGCAGGCCACGCTCCCCGCGCGTGGCCACTCCCGCGGGCGCAGCTCCGACATTTCGTCCCTGCCGCCGAACCGTTCACGGGGCGGGGTCTGGTCCATCTTTCGGCTGAATCGCTCGGCCATTCCCCGACGCGCCGGCCGAAAACATGGACCTGACCCCCTGGAATCACGCATCGGGGGCAGCACGGGTCGGGGTCTGGTCCATTTTTCGGCCGACAAACTCGACCTCGCAGATACGCGCTGGCCGAAAACATGGACCTGACCCCCTGGAGTCACCCGCGATCGAGCCGTGCGGCGGCCGCTGGTCCTCGCCGTCAGGATCGCGCCAGACTGCCCAGCCAGTGCGGTCTGCATCCCAATAACCGCTGCCACCGCGCCACCCGGCAGCCGCCCGCACCCCAGTTGTATCGGTCCTGACGCGGGCTCCTCGGCGACTGGTTCTGCTGCTTGTGCGCGCCGTACCGGACGTTTCTGTTGTTCGTGGTTTTCCTTGCGCACCGCTTATGCGCGTCGACCCCCGGAGATTCAACACAAGCTGTAATTCAGGTCGAAACCAAACCTGCAGCACCCCCGCCAGGCAGTCCGGTCAAGGAGGACCGGTCGGGTGTTGGCGCAGCTCGGCGTTGCAGGCAAGGCGCTCCGAAATGCGCAACGGATTTCTGGCGTTCTAAGGGAATGGAACCAACGATGAAGATGCCTAAGCTTCTGGTGGCGGCCGCTGCCGTTCTGCTCCTCAAGCAGCCGGGGATGGGCGTATCCCCCGCGACCGCGGCCAACCTCGAGCCGACTCCGGCCGCACCCCTGCCCGCCGGGGCGGAGTTGATGACGGTCGAGCCGTGGCGTTCCGCACCGCCGGTGGGACACAAACCGCTGGAGGAGTACCCGGCCGGGTGCCTCTGGACCGACTTCTGTCAGTCACTTCCCGCCGACGTCTGTGAGCGTGCCCGGCAGCTCGGCGTCCATGCCGGCTGTCACCCGCGAGCCGCTCACCTCCGCCATCTGGCCTGCCTCCAGCCGCGCCACATGGTTCATCACGGGATGCCGGCGTCCTGCGGCTGCGTGGAATGTCAAGGCGCGAGTCGCGCGCACGTGACGCCCACCCCGAACGCCGACCCGGGCCCGAGCCCGGTAAGCCAGGCACCCGGCGTCGACGATCCACCGGCCCCACCCGTCCCGCTGGCGCCCGCCATGCCCGCCATGCCAGTCGAGGCCCCCCTGGTCCCCGCCGCCCCGTCCACGCCGGCGGTACCGCCCGTCCCGCAGACTCCGCCGGTCTCGATTCCGCCGCCGGAACCCCAGGTCCCGCTCCCCCCTCGGCCTGTGGCGGACGACCCGACGCTGCCCGTCAACGACCTGCCGGCACGCTTCAAGCCGCAGGCCCGGCAGGAAGCCGAGGACAGGGTCGCCTCGTCCAGTCGCCAGGATCGTCCCCGCCAGGTGAAGCTCCTGCCCGCGCGGCTGGTCAGCGGCCCGACCCTCCCGCCACCGTCCCCGGAGGATTACGACCATGCCTTGCCCGCGTCGTTCCGCCGGGCCCTTCAGAGGACGACCGACACGCCGCTGACGCGGCAACTGGCCACGATCAAGCCTCAGTCGGATCGACAGTAGCCGGCCTCACGGAACCTGCTGGGCGTCTGGCGGCACCGTCGGATGTCCGGGCTGCAGCGTCCACCCCTGGGCCGTCGCGACAAATGCATACCGGCCCTCCGACACCTCGTGCCGGTCGCTGCCGAACGCCAGACCTCGATGGTAGCGGATCAGTCGTGCTGCGCCTGCGGCCAGCACCTGCGTCTGCCCCGGATCGAGCGTATGCACGGCTCCGTCAACCAGGAAACTCACGGGCACCTCGTTGAATTCCGGATTGGCCAGGACCAGCTGGTCGTCCGTCGCCTGGGCTTCGTCGGTTGCTGCGAGCGAAGCGGTGGGCACCTCGGGCGCGTCGGCGTCGGGTACGGACGATTCCTCCCCGCCGGTATCGGAGACCGGCGTGGCCGGACTGGCGGCGACGTCGACGGCCACCGGCGAGGCGGGGGCAAACCGCCACGTCACGACGGTCCGGGCACCCTGGGCCAACAGCTGGGCGGCCAGGTCCTGTCGCCCATGGGACTGGGCGATCGCCTGCCCCAGCGGACTGAATGGACCCGGCTGGGCGACATGCCCACCCTCGTCGTCGCCTTCGGGAGGCATGTCCAGCGCGATCAGATCGGTGGGTTGAGGCGTGGCTCCGGCTGAATCGACCGTGCCCTCTGACGCAGGCGCCGTTTCCGCGCCCGCGACACCGTCTGCGGGCGAGGTCGAATCCTCGACTTCGGTCAGCGCGCCAGCCGCCGTGTCGCTCGGGGCCGGCGCGGCCTCGTCGGCGTCGGGCTGTACACCAGGCGCCAGGCTGGCCACCGCGGCCTGACTGGCCCGGGCTGCGGGCGCCTTCAGAAAGGCCACCGGCGCGCTCGCCACCAGGGCCGCGCTCCCCAGGGCCAGCAAGATCACCACGAAGCGCAACCGCTGCAGGCGTGCGGCATGGTCGAGCAGCAAGTCATCACGCACCGGCTGGAACATCGAAAAATACCCCTGATTCGGCACTGAGAAACGGTCGCGGAAACGCATGTACGCCGGGAAAGTATAGGATGCGTTCCCCCGTGCCGGGGTCGCGGCCCGACGGGCCACATGCCTTACCCGCGCCGGTTGTACGGCACGTAACCGTTCACGGGCCGGGGTCTGGCTCATTTTCCGCTGAGGATCGATTACGCACATTGGGCCTTCTGGCGCAATGATCCGAATGTTGGCCAGCTGAAACGATTGAAGCGATGTTTCGGGCGGCATCCGGAGACTGCTGAACGTCACAGGTCACAGGTAACCGTTCACAGGCAGGGGTCTGGCTCGTTTTTTCGGCGGGAAGACCGCTCGTCGTCGTGCAACGCTGCCGCCGAACAATGTGCCTGACCCCTTGGGGTGCGCACGGGGTGGGGTTGAGGCCATTTCGCCGACCAACACCACCACGCCCCTGCGTGTTGCACGAAACCATCGACCTGACCAACTGGAATTGGGGCACTTCGCCTGCCGGGCCGAACACGGATACGACGGAGCCGTGAACGCTGCCAACGGAAAACCCCTGCCAGCGCAAGACGAGTATCAGACGGTCGGCCCGCCTGTCCCGCTTTGCGGTCATGTTGCCGTGCGGCTTATAATGGGCCTCAGGGGCATGTAACCGTTCACGGGTCGGGGTCTGGTCCATTTTTCGGCCGACAAACTCGACCTCGCAGAGACGCGCTGGCCGAAAACATGGACCTGACCCCCTGGAATCACGGATCGGGGGCAGCACGGGTCGGGGTCTGG
>Ga0114938_1001119_pt1 | contig 18909 bp, 13 predicted proteins | sample AshMeaBigSpring_FD_88675 | JGI IMG/M metagenome (GOLD analysis project Ga0114938, IMG submission 88675) | Groundwater microbial communities from Big Spring, Nevada to study Microbial Dark Matter (Phase II) - Ash Meadows Big Spring | ecosystem: Environmental > Aquatic > Deep subsurface >...
CCGGCCTGGGTGGCGAATTTCCACTCGCCGAACTTCTCCATCCAACTGATGCGGCTCTTCGATGCGTCCTTGACGGTGGCGAACTCCACGGCAAGGGGCGAGGCGATGTTGGGAAACACGGCGGGAGTCTGATCCACCTGGGGAGCTCCATGGAGTTTCAGTTCTATGACCGAAGCCGGGCGGTCCGGCGGGGCGGCAGGCAGGTGCAGGGCGGTCCAACCGCCACTCCGGGTCCACTTGACGGGAGTGGAGCCGCCCTTGCCATCGAGGAGGACGGCGGAGGAGACTTCGTTGGAAAGCCCCGGGAGGAAAAGCCGTCCGTCAGCCGGCCACTCGAAGACGGTGAGGTTGAGCTTTTCACCCTGGGTGGTGGCGTCTCCCCATGGCAGGGCATGGCCCCAAGGCGAGGGACCGGCGGAGTACACGACCTGCGGATAGCGGCGGATCCACTCACCGGCCTTGACGAGGAATTTCGCGGTGGATTCAGGCACGCGGCCCTTGCCGTCCGGGCCGATGTTGAGCAGGTAGGTGCCGCCGCGGCCCACGGTGGAGACGAGGCGGTGGAGGACCTGCTTCGAGTCCTTCCAGTTTTGGTCATACCACGCATAGGACCAGGAGTCGTTGGTGGTGTCGCAGGTTTCCCAAAGCCCTTGGATGTTGCGCGGCGGAACCTCCATGTCGCCCTTGCTGGAGTAGTCGCCCATGCCGTGCCCGATGCGGCTGCAGAGCAGCGCGTTCGGCTGGGTTTTGCGGACGAGGTCGGCGAGTTCGACGACCAATTCCTTGGGCATGTCGCCGGGGGTGTCGAACCAGATGAAATTCAGCGGGCCGTATTGGGTGCAGATTTCCTTCACCTGCGGGAAACACTTTTCACGGAAGTATTTTTCGAAAGTGGCGGGCGAACCGTCCGGGTATTTGCCCGGGCCGCCGCTGCCGCCGGGGGCGGTCCAGTCCTGGTTGTGCGAGTAGTAGAATCCGAAGCCCAGACCCTCCGCGCGGCAGGCGGCGGCGAGTTCCTTCATCGGGTCGCGCCCGAAGGGAGTGGCATCAACGATGTTGAAGGGGTGGGAGGACTTGAACATGGCGAAGCCCTCGTGGTGCTTGGAAGTGATGATGATGTATTTCATGCCCGCCGCCTTCGCGATGCGCGCGATCTCCTTCGCATCGAATTCCGTGGGGTTGAATTCCTTGGCGAGCGCCATGTATTCGGGGATCGGAATCTTCATCTGCTGCATGATCCACTCGCCGATGCCGTAGAATGTCTTGTCCTTCCATTGGCCGCCGAGGTGGGAGAAGAGCCCCCAATGGATGAACATGCCGTAGTTTCCATCGCGGAAAATGGCGACGCGGTCGGACTTTTCGCCGCCGCCCCGGACCGATTGGTCGCCCCACATCTTGTCCATGGAAGGCTCCGCGGCGGGGGCGTTTGCCGGAGGAGTCTGGGCGAAGGCCCCGTAGCTTGTTAGGGCGACGGATGCGATGACGGCGGCGATGGTGCTTTGGCGGGGTTTCATGGGATGACGGGGATCCGGATGGCGCAATGACCCGGGCTCGAGGAGCGTGGAAACCCGGCCGGGTCCCGGGCTACGCGTCCGGCGATTCCCTTCTTTCAGCGCGCCCTTCACGGGCCAAGGCCGGACATCAGGCGGATTCCCTTATTTCAAGCCGCTGGCGTTCCGGATGCGGCCTCGACCTCGAATCCGGCGGCCTTCACATCGCTGCGCCGGGCATCGCGGAAGCTGCGCCAGCGCTTCGCCGGGAGGCGTGTGAGGGCGGCGAGCACGAATTGCGAGATGACGAATCCCAGCAGCCACGGAAAGGCCTTGTCCATGAATCCGTAGGAATGCAGGCCGACGCCAAGCATGTTCACGCCGAACCACGAGAAGGCGGTGATCGCATTGCCGACGATGGCCATCGCCATCAAGCCGCGCTGGCGGATGTAGCCGCCCCAGCGAGCGTGGAGGATCAGCGCGCACCACAGGACGATGAGCAAGGCGCCGTTTTCCTTGGGATCCCAGCCCCAGAAGCGTCCCCACGACTGGTCCGCCCAGATGCCGCCCAGCACCGTGCCGACGAAGCTGAAGAGCGTGGCGAAACACACCACCCCGTAAACCATGCGGCTGAGCTTCTGGGTCGACTCGCGGGTCAGCAGGCGCGTGAACACCCCGAGCACGACGTAGGCGATGGCGAGAAAACCGGCGAGAAACATGGCCGAGTAGCCCGCCGTGATGACGACGACGTGGGTGGCCAGCCAGATGTTACTGTCGAGGACGGCCTGCATCATTTCAAGCGTGTCACCGCTCGCGCCGAGATGGTGCGCGATGATGAGGGTGATGAAGCCCACCATGCCGGAGCAGGCCGCGCCGATGCCATCGCGGAACAGGCGCTCCAGCACCAAGCCGATAATGACCGCTCCCCAGCCGACGAAGATGGCGGAGGAATACAGGTTGGTGACCGGCGGCCGTCCCTGCAGATACATCCGCGAGAACATGCCGAACGAATGGACGGCGAGCGCAAGCACCAGCAGGAGGAACGCGGTCCTGCGGAATCCGAGGGGGCAGGCGAGCCATGACATGCAGGCCAGCAGGAACGCGGCCACGTAGAGCACCATGCTGTGATAGAACGGCTCCATCAGGTTGAAGCGCCACTCGTACGAGGAACGCCCGGCCCATTCCGGATGCTCGATGCCCATCCAGCCCAGATATTCGCCGGCAGCCCGCGCGAAGGCCTGCCTGTCACCCGCGCGGAACGCATCGCCCATATCAGCGAACGCGGCGACCGACGCGGGTATCGATTGCGGCGAGTCCACACGGATCAGCGCGGCACCGGTGGTCAGCCAGTCGCCGGCCGTCCCGCCGGCCTTGGGGGCCACGGCGAGCATCATCGCGTCCTGGGATTGGGATTCGTAACGGGCGACGGATTTCCTGAGAAGATCAAGCTGCTCCTTGTCCGCCGGCGGCGCGCCCGGCTTGAGCGAGGAGGCTCCCGCGGCCACGGCTTTGGCATAAGCGTCGATTTCGTCGGCGAACCGCGTGGCTTTCTCGGGCTGCACGCCGTTCCTGAGGCGCTGATAGAGGATGAGGGCGTTGCGCAGGTTGAAGATGGCCGTTTGGAAGGGTGTGCGCCTCGCGGCTTCGGTCTCCGCGCCGATTTTCCCCTCCTCATCGATTTTCTCCAGGTAGGGCCGGAGTTCCTCGAAGGTGCAGTAACGCTTGTCCGCCTGAGGCATGCCGAGCATGCCGAGGACCTCCTGGTTGTGAACGGCGAACACCGGATGGGTATCCGCGACCGGAGCATTGAAAAGGACATCGGCCAGCCAACGCGAGGCCTGCATCGTTCCGCCCTTTTCGAGGCGCAGCGTCTGCTTGCCGCGCATGATGAGCAGGGAATTGCGGGCGACGGTGTCCAGCGGCTTGATGCGTCCGCCCGCGAGCACCGGAATGCGGCTGAAGCCGCGCGTGTCGAAGTCGTCCGGCTTGGGCTTGGGCGGCACCCAGGATGACGCCAGCCAGAGAACCGCCAGCAAGGCGACGACGATGGGAAGAAAGCGTTTCATTCGGGTGCGGAGTGCCTGTTGCGCCGTGCGAAGCCGGTGAGGTGGAACGTGAATTGGAAGATCAGCCCGAGGGAAACGATCACGCAGGCGATGTAGGGAGCCTGATAGCCTGGATTGCGGACCACCTGGAGCACGGTTCCGCTGTCATCCGGCTCGAAGCCGGACTGATAGTAGGTGTCGCCGAGATAACGCAGCGGATGGTTCATGTAGATCAGGACCTGGCGGCGCTCGCGGTTCACGTCATCGATGAGATGGACCGTGCTTGAGAAGTTCTTCGGAATCCGGGTGCCGGGATAGACCTCGTGGGTGAAATCCTTGAGCGTCATGCTGTAGGGCTTGTAGTAGCGAGCGGGCCTGAGTTGAAGGCTCCACTGGCGGCCATCGAGATCGAATTCCTGGGGCGCGGCCATGGCATCGGAAACCAGCCAGGTGCCGAGCGGGGCACCGCCCTTCGCCGGAACGATCTCCACCACGGCGCTCATCACGTCCCGCTGATCCATCTTGGTGGCACGGGGCAGGGACCGGACCGAAATCCGCGCTCCCGCCCCCTTGCTGGAGGCGGGAACCGAAGATCCGCCGGCCTCGCCGATCATCCTCAACTGCGAGTTTCGATAGAAACTCCTGACCACGATGCGGAACGGCAGGGACTCGTCCATGATGACGCCGCCGTCCGCGAGCCGTTCGCCTGGAATCGCGGTGACCTGGTCCTCCGACGGATCCGAGCGATCGATCACCGCCAGTTCCATGCGCATGCTGTCCTCGGAGAAATTCTTGGTTTCCCCCTCCTTGAGGCGCATGAAGCTGGAGACCGAGAACAGATCGGTGGCGAGCCCGCCCGCAAGCATGATGATGAGGCCCAGGTGGGTGAGTTGGATGCCGAACTTGCGCCAGGTCCACTTGAAGCGGCGGATGTGCGCGGCGATCAGGTTCACCAGCAGCACCGCGCCGATCAGATGGCCGCCGGGGAACACCGGAATCCGGAAACCGTCGGGCGAGGCCGACCACCAGATGAACCAACTCTGGAAGTATTGTTCCTGGACAAAGAACAGGCCCAGCCGGACCTGGGCCAGCGTCCCGGCGAAGACCAGCACGAGCGCCGCGGAGAGGCCGAAGATCGTGAGCCGCAACGAGGAGATTCCTTCCAGCAATCGATCGAGCACTCTCATCATTCGGGTTTGTTGAAGCGGATGGATTCGAGAAAGGCGGTGAACTTCGCCTTCTCCGCGGCGACCAACGCGTCCGGGCCTGTGAACTTGAAGAACCAGGTGTCCGGGCCATGGCGGGTCCAGCCCGCGGCAAGCCGGGTCTGCGGGCCTGTGATGTCGATGAACGAAAAGGTCTTGGGACCCGCCGCGAGTTTGGAAACCAGCTTGCCGAGACCGGCCGCATCCACCGGCGGCAGGGCCACCTGATTCCGCCAGCGGTTGACGTTCTCCAGATCACCGCCCACATCGCCGGGGAAATGGGTCACCGCCACTTCACCCTTCGAGCCATCCGCGCCAGTCACGGTGAAGGTGGCGTAACGCATCGAGGCTCCCGCAGGCGCTTTCGACCATCCGTCCGGCACCTGCCATGCGAGATCTCCCGGCGGCTCCGCGGGGACGGATTGCGGAGGAGCGGAAGCGGGGGGGCCGGAGGGCTTCACCGTCGGCACCCACTGCAGGAAGCGCTGCTTCTCCGAAGATACCAGGGCGGAATTTCCCCGCATCTTGAAAAACCATCCGTCCCTTCCGCTTTCGGCGATGACCCCGACGATGCGCCCGTCCTTCGCGGGATCAGCCCCCTGGGCGAGACCTTCGATTTCCACCACGACGGCATCACCCGACGGAGTCGCGAGGCTTGTTGAGGACGATTTCAGTCCGGCCTCATCGACGGGCGGGAGACCGAGTTGGCCGCGCCAGCGGTTCACGTTTCCAAGGGTGCCTCCGGCAGCCCCGCGCAGGATGATCAGGGAGATGTCCGCGGTGGCCCCGCCCTCGCCCTCGACAAGGTAGCTGAGCTGCCTCATGGCGGTCGCCGCTTGTTTCTTCCATCCGGCCGGCGGTGAGTCGCCCACCTGTGGGGCGGCGGATGCCCCCACGGCAGCGAGTTGGTCTGCGCTGAGTCCCGCATGGGGATCGCCCGCCGCAGTTCCAGGCATGGCACCTCCCGGCATGGCTCCGGGGATGCCGGCATGGGGATCCGCGGCCAGAGCCGGGGCCGGCGGTGCGGACTCCTTCGCGACGCGATAGACCTTGATCTCGCGGTTCTGTTTGCAGGCGACGAACAGGATGATGGATGCGACGCAGAAACCTGAGAATCTCATGGGCGATGGGTTTGAACTGGATCGAAGCTCCCTGTGTGAAGCCGGAGCGTCAATCCGCGAGCAAAATAGGAACGGAGATTCAGACGATCACTCCTCCTGCATCTGGCCATTGTGGCACTCGGCGCAATTCGGTTCGGAGTATTCCGAGTCCACATGGAAGAAGTCGAAGCCTTTCAGGTTCACCTTCTCAAGTTCCTCCCCCGCGCCCTGGGCCACGATGAGGTGGCAGGCGTTGCAATCGCTGCCCTTGATCGAGGTCTTGCCGTCCGAGGCCATGTGCTTGCCGTCGTGGCAGCGGAAGCAGCCGTTGGAATCCTTGTGGCCGATGAAGTTGGGATGAGCGCGCCAATCCGCCTTCATCTCGGGGAAGAAGTTCTGCCCGTAGATGGCCTTGGCCTCCGCGATCAGGGACTCCACGCGCTTGTCATCCGGATAATCGGCGCGCAGCGAGGACTCGATCTTCTGTTGGGCCTCCTCGCGGGTGGCGTAGGGTGCCGCCAGCGCCTTGACCACCTTGGCCTTCGCCCAGGGAATGGCCGGATCGATGCGGCCCATGGCCATGGCCTGGTCCACGGCGTCGTTCGGAGACGCGAAATTGTGCGCGGGGCGGTTGTGGCAATCCATGCAGTCCATGGTGCGGATGGAATGTTTGGAAATGTCATCCTTGAACTCGTCGGTGCGGTATTCCGTGACCTTGCCGTTGGGGTCGGTCACGCGCACCCAGGGGATCATCAGGCGCTTTTCATCGAGCGAGATGAACTCGATTTTGTTGGAGACGTTCATGTGCGAGTGGATGCCCTCCACCGGCCCGTGCACGGGATCGCTGCCGCCCACCTTGAGGATCATGTGCACGGTGAAGGGAGTGTTCGTCTCGTCGGCCAGGAAATGGCGGTAGGTCTTGTGCAGGTTTCCGAAGTGTTTCTGCGACCAGTGGCAGGTCTGGCAGGTCTCCTGGGCCAGGCGCAGGTTCGGGTTGAGGATCTGGATCGGCCGGTCGTAGTCACCGCGGACCTGGTGATAGAGTTGCTTCACTCCATTGAGTTTCGTGCGGATGTACGCCGTGGTTCCAGGGCCGATGTGGCAGGCGACGCAATCCACCTGGGCGTGCGCGGAATGCTGGTAGGCCTTGTATTCCGGCTCCATTGGCGTGTGGCAGGTCTCGCCGCAGAATGAATTCGTCTCCATCAGGTGATAGGTCTCATAGCTGCCGAAGGCCGTGAGGAACAGGAAACCGAGGCTGCCCCCAACGAAGGCGACCATCAGGCGGCGGTCCCGTTTGCGCGACAAGTTGATGTTCAGTTCGAACGCGGACTCCTTGGCGGGGAGGCCCTTGCGGATCCTCCGGGACTCCAGGATGTATCCCAGCAGGATCATCGCCATGCCCATGAGGAGGAACATCGGCGCGACGACATACGCGAGAATGCCCATGTAGGGATTCGCGTGGGTGGCCATGAGGTCCACGGCGAACAACAGGACAAAGGCGAAAAAGGCCGCGGCGGAGAGCACCATGCCGGCAAGGCTCAGCCAGTTGCGCAGGCGGCTGAGGCGGGTGGGCGTTGGAGGCGCTGGGAGTTCTTCACTCATGGTCTTCGGGAGTTCGGGTCTTGTCGGATGGAAAAAAGCGGAGCCCCGTCCACGGGACTCCGCTGCAGAAACCGTTCCGGCAGCGGATCACCGGCACCGGGTGGAACTGGATTCCTATTTCTTGAACTTGCGAATGTAGGCGACGAGTTCCTTGGCTTCCGCCTCGGTGACCTTGCCGGTGAAGCCCTTCATCTTCTGTTTGCCGTCCTTGTTCACGCCGTCGAGGATGGCCTTGACGCCCTCGGCATCGCTGAAGGACGACTGCACCGAAGCGTCGGTGTAGTCCCGGGCACCGGCCTTCTTGCCCATCTTCGTATCACCCTTGCCGTCCTTGCCGTGGCAGGAAGCGCAGCTCTTGGCGTAAAGAGCGGCGGCGTCGCCGAAAGCGGCGGGTGATGCGAGCAAGAGTGCCGCGGACAGGATCGTGAGTTGGAGTTTCATGGTCGTGGTTGGTGGGATTTTGAGGAGAATACGTTCAGTTTCTGGCAGGTCAGAAGCGCACTTGCAAGCCCGTTGACACCATGTGGGCGTCAAAATCGTTCCAGCCGCCGCTCTGGTCCGGCATCGGATCGGTGTTGCTGGTGATGAAGCCGTAACGTAGGTTCCAGATCATGTTCTCGTTGATGAGACGGGTGAGCGTGAGACTGATGGCGTGCTCCTCGGTGTTGAGGCCGTAGCCCATGGTGTTGATTCCAGTATAGCCCGCGCTGGTGATGTAGTTGCTCGCCCCGTAATAAGAGTAACTCGCGGTGATGTCGGTCCTGGCGTCAATCGAATAGCCGGCGGACAGGGTGCCGACCAGATAGTCGTTGTCCGAATCATTCGTGTAGCGCTCGGGAGTGTCCGTTTCCGAACTGACCCAGCTCACACTTCCCAACAGATAGAGCCGCTCAATTGGATTCCATGAAACGCTCTGGCTGAGGATGTGGGATGAGACATCGCCGCTCTCGATCATGGGATAGAAAACCGCCGGGTCAATGTTTGGCGTTGTCGCTGTTGGATAAGTGTTCTTGGACCAGTTGATGCCCTTGTTGTCATACTCGGTATGACTGTAGTCGTAACGGGTGACCAAGGAGACATTCACAACCGGTCGCCAGGTCATCCGAAGGTTGATGTCGTCCACCTCGGTATCATGCTCGACCATGATCGGCCGGAAGTTGTTGGCTCCACCGGGTTGTTGGAGTTGCGCCTGCGTGGGTGTGGCCGCCGGGAACTGCTGATTGCCCTCGTAGTGGTTGAGAGATTGGTCACGCTGGCTATGGAAACCCTGCACGGCGAAACTCAGGTTGCGAAGGGCATACCAATTCGCACCGAGGACATATTCCTGCTCATTGATGTCGACGCCGGTGTCCAGAAACTCGCCGTCGGCATCGGGATCATTGGCGGCATCCAACATGTATCGGTCCAGACGATGGATGGATTCATCCTCCCAGCCCCACTCGCCCTTGGCGTAGAGCACGATATCCGAGATTCCAGTGTAGCGGACATCCAACGCGGTCGTGGTGGAGTCCATTTCGGTGAACGCTCCGAGGGATTCCAGACCCTGCCATGTCTGGTTGGTGTTGTAGGCCCTGAAGCTGCTGACCGTGTCGATATCCTCGTGTTCATAGCGGAGCGAGGGAGTGACGGTCAGATCCTGCACCGGCACCCACATGAAGTTGAGGTTGGTGATGAACTGGGCCACGGTGCTGCCGCCGGTCATCTGGTCATACGCGTAATCGCGCCTGGCGTTGGCTCCGCCGCTGGGGCCGGGAATCGTTTGCCCGGGAAGCGCCCAATAGGCTCCATAAGAACGCGTTCCGCCGTCGATGTCCGTGTCCATGCTGCTGTAGGAGGCGGCGAACGACAACCATGCCTTGTCGTTGAAGCGGGTCACGCTGTGGATATTGCCGGCGAAAATGTCGGCATCGGTTTTCTCCGTGAGGGTGGCCTCCGTGATGGCGGTCACGCCGGTCGCGGTGGGCGGGGCGGCGTTGGGCTTGGTGCCCCAGCGCGGGGTGTAGCGGGAGTTGTCGAGGTCGTAGCTCTCATAGACCAGACCCATGCCGAGGTCGGTGTTACCGAGCGTGTGTTCGACATCGAGTTCGAAGATGTCGGTGGTTTCGTCGATCGTCCAGAGCGCCGGCATCAGCTTGAATGCCGGGTTGCTTCCGGTGATGCCTCCCCAGGCGGTGTTGGCCCGCGTATCCCCCCAGGACAGGGAATCCTTCTGACCATCCCGATAGAGATGCCTGTAGGAGAAGGTGACTTCCGGCAGATTCTCCATGCGCAGGCCGGTTTCCAGATAGATCTCCCCGCGGTCGATCGAGCGCTCGTCATCGAACAGGGAGTCAGACCGGCTCGCGGCCATGTTGGAACCTTCGAGATACCCTCCGGAGGCGTCATACCAGGTGCGGAACTGTTTGAACCCGGCCTTGACGTAGCCGAGATCGGCTTTCTGCAGATCCATGTTGAACTCGTAGTCCTCAAGGCCGGGCAGGATGTGGCCGTCCAGCGTTAGGGTGGTGGAGTCGTTGAGTTCCTGGGAATAGAACATCGACTCGATGCCGCCATAGAGGCCGTCGTTGGTCTGGGTACGGCGGGAGAAGGCCGTGTCATCGCCGCTGACGAAGGCACCGCCGATGGTGAAGGTCACCCAGTTCGAGGCGGCCTCGTCCGTGCTTTCGGCCGGAGCCGCCGCCGGGGCTGGAGCGGTCTCGGCCGACGCCACGGTGAGGGTTATGATGATCGATGGGGCGGCGAGTGCGAGACGGAAGGTGCGCAGGAACCGGGACTGTCCTGGAATTCTTGAGAAGCTTTTCGGTTTCATATCCTGGGTTGGTTGGATTTGAGGGTTCAGAAGCGCAGTTCGACGTTGGTGTTGGAGCCGTGGACGGCCTCGTGGCAGCCGGCACTCCAGCAGGTGCCTTGGTTGAAACGACTTGTCGCGCCGGCTCCCGTGGCACTGGTGGGGCCATGGCTTCCGGAGGGGCCCATCTGGCCGGAAATTCCCGTATGCCCGTCAAAGTGGCACTTCAGGCAAAGCGTCGCGTTGCGCTCGGTGAGCATCTTCTGGTTCACGGAGCCGTGCGGGTTGTGGCAGGACGAGCAACCTTCCTTGACGGCGTCGTGGGCGAAGATGAAGGGACCCACCTGGGCCTTGTGGCATTCGGCACAGGTTTCGTTCTTGCCGTGAAGCTGGGTGCCGCCACCCTTGATGGCATTGCCCTTGTGGGGATCATGGCACTCGGTGCAGCTCATCTTGCCGGAGAGGACCGGGTGGCTGTAGGGCAGGCTGAACTCGGCTTTCTTGTCGAGGTGGCACTGGAAGCAGGTTTCCGGGGATTTGCTCGGATTGACGATGGTGCCGGTGGCGCCGCCGGACTCGACGTGTTTGCTGCCCGGGCCGTGGCAGGATTCGCAGCCCATGTCCTTGGCCTTGTCGCCCTTGGCCTGGAGCCTGGCGTGATCGGCGGTCCGGAAGTCGCGGGTGACCTTCTCGTGGCACTGGGAACATTCTTCGGAGCCCACGAAGGAGGCCCCCGGGATGTTGGGAGGTGCCATCATGGTGCGGCCGGTGGTGCCGCAGGAAATCAGGATCAGCGCCGCGGACGCCCCTCCCCCCGCGATCCACCACAGATTCTGCCGCAGGTTGGGAATCCAACGGCCCAAGGCCGCCGGCCGGAATGCTGTCCACAGGTTTTTCATAGGGGTTGTAGTCGTGGGTTTTGGGTGATCTATCCGTTTTTACCGTCTATCGTTGCTAGAGGAAATCCACCAGCCGGGTCAATGCCGAAAATGAAAACGGGGCGAACCTTCAGGCAGCGCCATCCGCCGCTCCGCGCGGAGCTTTCGAAACCATCCCGAGTGGCCTTCATCGGGGATGCCTGATAGGGTTTCATGCAACGTAAGGCATGCTGGCAGACGTGGCGGAGTCGGCCACGCAAATCCGATCATTGTTCATGCGGATTCTCCGCGGCGCGGGGCACGAATTTCCGAGCAGCCTGCCCGAGGACGGTGTCCGACCCAAGGTGGCCAGAGCCTATGTCCATGCCATCTGCGAGGGAACAGAAGGACGCGACCGGGCATTGATGCCCCCGGCTGGCGTGCCAAGCGTGTTTGGACTCTCACGATTGCCTGGAAGCATCGCCCGGAGCCCGCCAGGGGAAAGATTCCCGAATGGCAGGCACGGTTTTCGCAAAATAAGGCGGACAAATGAATCAACGCAACACCTCGACTTTTCCTTTCCGTTGACTATTTGAAAATATTTGGTAAATCGCCTGCAGCTTTTCAAAAAATGACGGCTGAGCGATTTCACCTGATTCCCCGGCCCTTCGGCCATCTTCATGGCTTGATTCAGGGCGCAACGTTCGCGCTCGCCGTGTCCTCATGGGGCCAGACGCCCTATGACTTCGGGAATCCCAGTGCCGAGGAGCAGCTTTACATCGAATTCATCAACCGGGCCCGGGCAAACCCACCGGCGGAGGGGGCAAGGCTCGCTGCCACCACCGACCCGGACGTGCTGAGCGCCTATGCCTATTTCGTGGTGAATCTCGGCATGATGCAGAGCGAATTCAACGCGATCGCGGCACAGCCGCCGCTGGCACCGAACGCGGCGCTCACGACTGCCGCGCGGGGGCACTCCTCGTGGATGCTCGCCACCGCCACCCAATCCCACAACGAGCCCACGAACACCCCTTTCACCCGGATGACGGCCGCGGGATATTCCTACTCTTCCGCGGGCGAGAACATTTTCGCGTATGCCGACAGCGTCTGGTATGGCCACGCGGGTTTCCAAGTGGACTGGGGCAGCGGGACGGGCGGCATGCAGACCAACCGCGGTCACCGGGCGAGCATCCACAACGGAGCCTTCCGCGAAATCGGCGTGGGCGTGGTGCTCGGCACCAACGGCGGGGTCGGACCGCAATTGGTGACGCAGGATTTCGGTTCCCGCCCATCCAGTCCCTCCTTCGGCACCGGCGTGGCTTACTATGACCTCAACTCCAACAACTTCTACGACATCGGCGAGGGCATTTCCGGGCTCACCGTCAACGTGGCGGGAGCCTCTCAGTATTGCCAGACCGCGGCCGGAGGCGGCTGGACGGTGCCTGTCCCGACGACCGCCGCCACACGTGCGGTCACCTTTACGGGGCCGAATGTGAACCAGACCGTCAACCTCGTGTTCCCCGCGTCCCAGAATGCGAAAGCCGATCTGAAACTGAGCTACAGTCCGCCCGCCATCACCAGCCCGGCCAATGCCACCGCCGGCACGGTTCACCAACTGGCCTTCAACGGATGCGCCGGCGCCACCGGGTATCGCTGGAACCGTTGGAACACCTCACCCGCCGCCGCGGAAAACTGTGAGAGCACCGCAGGCATCACCACGATCATCAGCAACTATTCCGTCCTCAACCATGTGGTGAAACAGCAGGGAGCCTCCGCCTTCCACCTGATGAATCCCTGGGGCTACAGCCAGGTGCTGGAACTCAACAGCCTCTATTATGGACATCCCGCCGCCCTCCTGTCCTTCCAGAGCCTGGTGCGTTACTCCACCACCGACGAATCCTTCAAGGTCCAGGTGAAGGAGGAGGGCGGCGCGGCCTGGCAGGATGTTTACGCCCAGACCGGCTACAACCACGCCGGAGAAGCCGGGTTCTCGCTCCGCCAGGTGAACCTCGCGGCGATGGCCGGCAAGGCCTTCCGCATCCGCTTCCTGCTCAGCAGCACCGGCAGTTACTATGGGGGCTACATCGCCAACGAATTCGGCTGGCTCATCGACGCCATGCACTTCTCGAACGTCTCCACGCTCCTGAATCCGCAGACCCAAACCCTCGCCACCCACAACGGCAGCTTCAGCCCCGCCGCGGGAACCTATCTGATGTCCGTGGCGCCCCAGATCTCCGGCCGCGATTTCCCGGCATCCTATCAGACGCTCACCGTCACCGACCCGCCTCCCCCGCCCGCCGGCCCCAACTTCGCGACCTGGGCCGCCGGGCTGGAGACCGCCCATTCCCTGCCCGCCGGAACGATTTCCAACCCGAACGGCGATCCCGACCACGACGGACGGCCCAATCTGATCGAATACGCCTTTGGTGCCTCACCGGTCGCCGGAAATGATTCCGCACCCCGGCTCCCGGCCGCCAGCAGGACCGCCACCCACTTCGTCCTGCGCTACCAGCGCGACACCTCGCTCACCGACGTGCTCCTCACCCCGCAGGCGTGCTCCGGCCTCGGAAACTGGAAATCTCCAGGCGAAACCGGCGCGCCAACCGGATTCACCGACGTGCTGCTCTCCACCGACGACTCCATCCAGACACGCGAGGCGAAACTCCCGCTCGGAGCCGGAAACTGCTTCCTGCGAGTGAGGGTCAGCCGACCCTGAGCCGACCCACAGAATCCTTGCGCACCCGGCTCCGATGTGGCGGATTCCGCCGAGTGAAATCCATCGCGCTCCTCATTGCCCTGATCAGCCCCGCGCATGCCGGGCTGATCGCCACTTTCCAGACCACCCAAGGAGACGTGGTCGTGGAATTGCAGCATGCGGCGGCACCCCAGGCGGTGGCGAATTTCATCACGCTTGCGGAGGGAACACGCGCCTGGATCGACCCCCGCGACGGACGAATCCGCAAGGCCCCGTTTTACGATGGCATCAAGATCCACCGGACCTCCAACACCAGCAATTTCAAGTTCGCCCAAGGCGGTTCGCCCACTGGAGACGGATCGGACGGTCCGGGCTACACCTTCAAGGATGAGTTCGACTCTCCCCTCACCCACGTGCCCTACGTGCTCTCGATGGCCAACGCCGGCCCCAACACCAATGGCAGCCAGTTCTTCTTCACCGGCAGCGTCTCCCAGCCCACTTTCGACAACGTCCATACCATCTTCGGCCTCGTCACGGATCCCGCCAGCCGCTCGGTCGTGGATGCGATGATCGCAGCAGGCAAAAATGCGACCACCATCAATCAAATCAACATCGCCCGCACGGACGCCGCGGCCCAGGCCTTCGACGAGCATGCGCAGAATCTCCCCGTCGTCTTCCAACCCGGCGGCCATGTCACGGTGATCCCCGGCGTTTCCGCCATCTGGAATCTCCACCCGCCAATGACCACAGGCGACGTCTTCCACGCCTTCCGCTCCACCACACTGGCTCCGCAAAGCTGGCAGGAAATCGCGTCCGCCGAACGGCATGTGGGCATCAGCACCGCGTTTCTGACACCCGTCGTGGTCTCCACGGCGCTGGACAACGCGGCCAACCCGTCCGCATTCTATCAGCTCTCGGTGGCCAGCCATCCCGGCTCGGTGGCTCCGTCGGATCTGGCGAACCGGACGATGGTCATCGAAATCGGAGCGGACCAATTCTCATACGAGTTCAACCCGCAGGGTTCCGGCGGGTTCTTGACCATCATGTATGAATCCGGAGTGGAAGAGCAGTATCCATTTACCGTGATCGACTTCCTGTCAGGTGCCCACAATCTGGTGGCCGTGGTTGAAAACGTGGGTCTGGCCTCCCAATACCGATACTTCCGAATCAAGGTGGGTTGTGATACCGCCACCTCTTCCCAGATCAACGGCCGCCACGCCACGGACACCTACAACCCCCTGTTCCCGTGGATCCCGTTCGAAGCCGGTCTCGCTGCCATCAGCCGCTGATTCGAGCCGGTGGGACCGCAGGCAACGCATCGCGCAGGGTGCGGCACGGATGATTTCCACCTTGGCCCTCCGCCGGACCTGTGGCACGCTGTGGCATGGACGCGGCAGCCACCTTGAAACCCGTATCCTGGCAGCGTATGGCCGAGGGCATCGAACAAGTCAGAAACCGGCTCGAGCGGGCGGCCAAGGCACTCAGCGGCCAAGGTGTGAGCTACGCCGTTGTGGGAGGCAACGCGGTGGCCGCGTGGGTTTCCCGTGTGGATGCCGCCGCCGTCCGCAATACCCGCGATGTGGACATCCTGCTGCGTCGCGAGGACATGGCACTCGCACGTGCCGCGCTGGAGTCCGCCGGCTTTGTGCATCGCCGCGTGGCCTCGCTCGGCAAAGCCGCGGCCATGGATGTGTTTCTGGATGGGCCGGACGCCAAAGTCCGCGATGCCATCCACATCCTCTGGGCGGGTGAAAACGCCGTGCCGGATGCGCTCGAGCCCAATCCCGAACTCGGAACCACCGTGCCCGGCGATGGCTTCGAACTAGTACCGTTGGAAACCTTGGTCCGCATGAAGCTGCTCTCGTTTCGCGACAAGGACCGCATGCACTTGCGCGATCTGATTTCCGTCGGACTGGTCGATGGGACCTGGACCGGACGGTTTTCACCCGCGCTCGCCGAACGGCTGCGGATGATCCTGGACGACCCCGAGGGATGAACAAACCGCCGCGGGGCGGACCCGGCGGCGGTTGTTGGAAGGTGGAATGCGGCGACCGGTGATCGCCGCCACGGATCAATGCTCGCGGCAGAACTGCTCGAAGCGGGTGAGTCCCTCGTTGAGCACGTCGAGCGTGGTGCAATAGCTGAGGCGGATGCCCTCGTCGTAGCCGAAGGCAACGCCCGGCACGGCGGCCACCTTGTAGCGGGAGAGGAGCTTGTCGCAGAGATTGAGCGATTTCAGACCGGTGTTGCCGGTGTAAACGAAGAAGTAGAACGCGCCCTGCGGCTCCACCACGCGGATGTTCGGGATCGCCTTGAGACGGGAGAAGACGAACTGGCGCTTCACGTCGTATTCGCCGCGAAGGTCCTCGATGAACGACTGGTCGCCCTGCAGCGCGGCGAGCGCGCCGTATTGCGAGAACGTGTTCGCATTGGAGATGGTGTGGTTCTGGATCTTGTCGATGGCGTCGGCCAGCGGCTTGGGAGCGGCGGTGTAGCCGAGGCGCCAACCGGTCATGGAGTAGCACTTGGAGAAGCCGTTGACGGTGATCGTCAGGTTGTAAAGGTCCTCGCTGAGAGAGGCGATGGAGACGTGCTTGGCCTCGCCATAGACGAGCTTCTCGTAGATTTCGTCGGAGAGGATGACGATGTCCTCCTCCAGGGCGATCTCGCCGAGGGCGCGGAGTTCCTCCTCCGTGTAAACGGCACCGGTCGGGTTGCCGGGCGAGTTGATGATGACCATCTTGGTCGCCGGGGTCATGGCCTCCTCGAACTGCTCGGGAGTCATTTTCCATCCGGTGGATTCCTTGGTTTCCACGAGCACGGGAATGCCACCGGCAAGGCGGACCATTTCCGGATAGGAGACCCAGAAGGGGGTGGGGATGATGACCTCATTGCCTTCTTCGACGACGGCGAGGATGGCATTGAAGCAGGCCATCTTCGCGCCGCCGGTCACGCAGATCTGGTTGGCGGCGTATTTCAGCTGGTTGTCGGTGAGGAATTTGGCGGAAAGCGCCTCGCGGAGTTCCGGAATGCCGCCTGCCGGGGTGTATTTGGTCTTCCCTGCGCGCAAGGCCTCGATGGCGGCCTCCTTGATGAAGTTCGGGGTGTCCACTTCCGGCTCTCCACCGGCGAGGGCGTAAACCTCCTCGCCCTTGGCGATCATGGCCTTGGCCTGTGCGGTGACGGCCAGAGTGAGGGATGGGGAAACCTTGGCAATACGGGATGAGATGCTGTCCATTTGAGGTCGCGAATAAGGATTGTGCCGCCGGGCCGGACGGGACTTGTCCCCCCGGAAGAGCGGGCGCTTTTGTGGGGCCTGCCCCATACCGTGGCAAGCGAAATGGTGGGGCGCGCGCCTCAATGGTCCAGCTTGAGCTTCTTGAGCTTCGGCTCGATGACGAAACGGCAATAGGGGTTCTTCGACTTGTTCTGGAAATAGTAGTCCTGATGGTCCTTCGGCGCGGGATAGAAGGTCGAGGCCTCCGTGATTTCCGTCACGATCGGGTTCTTGAAGTTCTTCGCGGCGGCGGTTTTCGATGCCTCGGCGGTTTTCCGCTGTTCCGCGGAGTGAACAAAGATCGCCGAGCGGTACTGGGTGCCGACGTCATTGCCCTGACGGTTGAGGGTGGTGGGGTCGTGGAGGTCCCAGAACCAGGCGAGCAGGCGTTCGTAGGAGATTTTCCTTGGATCAAAGACGATCTGGACGACTTCGGCATGGCCGGTATCCCCCTCGCAGACTTGGGCATAGGTCGGATTCTTCACGGAGCCCCCCATGAAGCCGGAGGTGACGGAATGCACGCCGTCGAGTTGCCGGTACACGGCCTCGATGCACCAGTAGCAACCGGCTCCAAGGGTGGCGGTTTCCGCCCCGGCGGGGATTTCGGTCGGTTTCGCGGAGGATTCAGGCATGGCTTTTTTCTCGGGTTCGCAGGAGGCGAGCATCGGCAGGAGGCCGAAAACGGCGAGCAGGAGGCGTGTCATGGGGATGGGAGGCGCGGGGAGCGGCTTTGTTCCGGGAAATCCGGGCTCACCACTCGATGCCGACGCCTTCCTCGGGGATGAGCACCTGTTCGGAGATGCCGAGGCGGTCGGCTTCGGTGAGCAGGCGGTCCACCGGTTCGTCATGCGGTTCGTTGCCGAGCGGGAAGGTGCCGTAGTGCATCGGGATGAGGAGCTTTGCGCCAAGGTCGGCGAAGGCGCGGACGGCCTCCTCAGGGTTCATGTGGACATCGCGGCCGCTCGGCGCCTCGTAGGCTCCGATGGGCATGAGGGCGATGTCGATCTCATGCCGCCGGCCGATTTCGGCGAAGCCGTCAAAGTAGGCGCTGTCCCCGCAATGGAAGACGCTCTTGCCGTCGGTGCGCACGATGTAGCCGCCGTAGTCGCGGTGGACGTCGTGCAGGAAACGCGCGCCCCAGTGGTGGGACGGGGTGTGGATGATCTCGAGCTTGTCGAACTTCAGCTCGTCCCAGACGCGCATTTCGAAGGTGGCGGGGAACCCGAGGCGCCTGACGAGCGAGCCGCTGCCGAGCGGGACGACGATGCCCTCCCGCGCCTGGAGGATCTTCAGGCTCGGCTTGTGGAGGTGATCGAAGTGGGCGTGGGTGACGAGAACCAGATCCACCTCGGGCAGGCCGTGGAGGTCCAGGCCGGGCCGGCGGCGGCGTTTCACCGGGCCGTGCCATTTCGCCCAGTTGGGATCGACGATCACCGAGTGCCCCGCAAACTGGAGGAAGAACGAGGCGTGTCCGATCCAGGTGATCCGCACCTTGTCGGGATCGGGCGGATCGAGCACCGGCTCGAGAACATCCCCGGCGGTGCGGCGGAACATTCCGGGCACGACGCGGTGGCGAAGGAAACGCAGGTTGCGCGCCGGCCAGCCCCGCTGCGGCATGAGGCCGGAGTAGCGGGCGGCAGGTTCCGCGGGCGGCATTCTTTTCTCGGATTCCACGTCTGGCGGAAGGTTGAAACGCGAGGCCATGCCTTGCACCGAAACCGCCGCCATGCAAGCCATTCCACCCGCCACGGTCCTTGCAATGCCAGGAATTTCCGCCATCGTTCCGCCGCATGTCCGCAAAGACCCTTTTCGAAAAAATCCGCGACCGGGAAATCCCCGCGAACATC
>Ga0114938_1001120_pt1 | contig 18904 bp, 15 predicted proteins | sample AshMeaBigSpring_FD_88675 | JGI IMG/M metagenome (GOLD analysis project Ga0114938, IMG submission 88675) | Groundwater microbial communities from Big Spring, Nevada to study Microbial Dark Matter (Phase II) - Ash Meadows Big Spring | ecosystem: Environmental > Aquatic > Deep subsurface >...
CTCTGGTTCCTGGTGGGTGCCGTGCGCCTGAGCGACCTCGCCTACTACCTGCTGTTCTCGACCCTGTTCCTGGCCCTGACCCACCGGCGGCTGGCCAACCGGAGGCTGGCATGAGCGCGGTCCCGGAGGCCCCGGGCACAGCGGACGCACCCACGACGGCCGAGCCGATGGCCCCGGCCGAGCGCCCTGCACAGCCCGGTGCCGATGCCGAGCAGTCGCCAGGCCCGCTGGCCTTGTCGGCCGTCCTGGCCCCGCTGCACCGTGCCCTCGCGGATGCCGTCTTTGTCCTGTTGCTGGTGACCGCCGTGGTCCTCGCCGGCTGGCTCGCCGCCCGCCACGACCGGTACTGGGACTGGACCAGGGGCGGTCACAACAGCCTCTCCCCCCAGACCGAGGCAGCACTCGCGACCCTCAAGGCCCCGCTCCACATCGGGGCCTATGTCGGACGCGATCAGCCCCTGGCCGAGTCCATCGAGCGCCTGGTCGCCCTCTACCGCCAGGCCCGCCCCGACTTGACCCTGCGCTTCATCGACCCCCAGCGCTCCCCGGAGCAGGCACGGGACGCCGAGGTCACGGTGCTCGGCCAGCTCGTCCTGGAGTATCAGGGGCGCCGCGAGACCCTGCGGGAGCTGAGCGAGGCGACCCTGACCTCGGCCATCATCCGGCTCACCGCGGAGCGCGCCCCCTGGGTCTCCGCCCTCATCGGCCACGGGGAGCGCAGCGTCCAGAGCCCGGCGGGGGCGGACCTCGGGCGCTTTGCCCAGCTCCTCCAGGGGCAGGGGCTGAGGGTGAGGTCCCTGGACCTGGCGGTCGCCGGCAAGGTTCCGGCGGATACCGACCTGCTCCTTCTCTCCACCCCCGCGGTGGACCTCTTCCCAGGGGAGGTCGAGCACCTGCTCGAGTACCTGCGCACCGGCGGCAACATGCTCTGGCTGATGGACCCCGGCGGGCTCGGCGGGCTCGACCCCCTCGCCGAGGCCCTCGGGCTGCGGCTGCTCCCCGGGACCCTGGTGGACGCCAACGTCCGTGCCCTGGGGATCGACAGCCCGACCGTGGCCATGATGGCCGACTACCCGGACCACCCCATGACCGCCGGGCTCAAGGCCGCCGCCCTGATGCCGGGGACCGCCGCCCTGGCCACCGAGGCGGCGGAGGGCTGGACCATCGCCGCCCGGCTGGAGACCCGCACCGGGAGCTGGAACGAGACCGGCGCCATCCGCGGCGAGCTATCCCGCGACCCAGCGGCGGGGGAGGAGCCGGGTCCCCTGACCCTGGCCCTGGCCCTCACCCGCCCCCCTCCCGGCGGCCCCGAGGGGCGCCGGCGGGAGCAGCGGGTCCTGGTGGTGGGCGACGGGGACTTCCTCAGCAACGCCCACCTTGGGAAGGGCGGCAACCGCGACCTCGGGCTGCGTCTCGCCCGCTGGGCCAGCGGCCAGCAGGGTCTAGACCCCCCTCCACAACCCTGGACCGGCGACCGCGAGGTCCGGCTCGACGACCTGCGCCGCCTGCTGGTGGGCGGCCTGTCCCTGGTGGTCCTGCCGCTGGGCTTCCTGGCCGCCGGACTCCTGATCCGCTGGCACCGCTGGCGGGCCTAGACCGGGAGCCCGCCGCGCGAAAGGCGTCGCAGGTGGCCTTCGCCCCATCCGGCACGCCGCTGCACATCCACCCGTCCCATCAGGCCTGCCGCTTACGCCCTCCACATGAGCGACCAGGTGACAAATCCCGCTCCGCTCACTGAGCCAGCCGGTTGCGATTGGCCCCCGGTTGCGGCTTCGGCAAGAGAGCGGCAGATGGCGGATAGCGGGCGGGTGCTCAGGCATTGAACGCCTCGAGCCCTGAGAGTCGCAGCCTGTGGTCGTGGGGCTGGGGCCGGCGCGGGGCCTGGCCAGCGACGGCCGCGGCGATGGCGCGGATGTGCTCCGGGGTGCTGCCGCAGCAGCCGCCGACGATGTTGACGAAGCCCGATTCGGCCCACTCCCGGATGTGCCCGGCCATCTGCTCCGGGGTCATGTCGTACTCGCCCATCTCGTTGGGGAGCCCCGCGTTGGGGTGGAAGGAGGTGTAGGACTCGGCGATGCGCGCCATGTCCTCGACGTGGGGCCGCAGGGCGTCGGGCCCCAGGGCGCAGTTCAGCCCGATGGACAGGGGCCGGACATGGCGCAGGCTGTTGTAGAAGGCCTCCACCGTCTGGCCGGACAGGGTCCGACCCGAGGCGTCGGTGATGGTCCCGGAGATCATCACCGGCAGGACCAAGCCGTCCTCCTCGAAGACCTGATCCACGGCGAAGGCGGCGGCCTTGGCGTTGAGGGTGTCGAAGATGGTCTCGATCAGGATCAGGTCCACTCCGCCGGCGATCAGGGCCCGGGTCGCCTCCCTGTAGATCTCCACCAGCTCGTCGAAGCTGGTGTTGCGCGCCCCAGGGTCGTTGACGTCCGGGGAGATGCTCGCGGTCTTGCTGGTGGGCCCGAGCACCCCGGCGACGAAGCGCGGCCTGTCAGGGGTCTGCGCCGTGAAGCGGTCGGCGCAGTCCCGGGCCAGCCGGGCCGCGGCGGTCACGATCTCCGCCGCATAGTCCTCCAGCCCGTAGTCGGCCTGGGACAGGCGATTGCCGTTGAAGGTGTTGGTCTCCAGGATGTCGGCCCCGGCGGCCAGGTACTGATCGTGGATCTCCCGGATCACCTCCGGCTTGGTCAGAACGAGCAGGTCGTTGTTGCCCTTCAGGTCCGAGGACCAGTCCCTGAAGCGCTCGCCGCGGTAGTCGGCCTCGGAGAGCCTGTAGCGCTGGATCATGGTGCCCATGGCCCCGTCCAGGATCAGGATGCGGTCTTCGAGCAAGGCGCGGAGTCTCTCGGAACGGTCTGTCATGGTCTGGTCTGCGGCTGGGGGGTACGGGGGCCGGATTATACGGGGCCGGACCTCCCGGTAGCGAAGCCCCTGATATCCCCTGGTGACGAAGCTCGAGCTTCGGGAGCAGGAACCGGTTTGGCGATGGAAGCGTGCATCCTGACCGCCCAGGCTCGTCACTGGCGGTGCGCTCCACTATGATGCAGCCCACGCCAAGACGGACAAGGAGCCCTGCCCATGAACCCTAGCCTCATGCTGTTACCGAGCCGGGACCCGGCGCGTATCCGCCTGGTCACGATGCCGCCGGACCTGGGTCCCCAGGAGGCCTACCGCATGGTCACGGGCCTGGTGGCGGAGATGGAGCCCGCAGCCGGCGGGGAGGGTCTCGCCGAGGTCCTGGAGGCCCTGGAAGGCCGGGGCTTCGAGCCGGTGGAGTTTGTCCTGGGGCCGGCCCTCGACTGAGCCGGCCATGCGCATCCACCTGCTGTGCGTCGGGCGGCGCATGCCCGGGTGGGTCGAGGCAGGGTATGCGGAGTACGCCAAGCGCTTGCCGGGGGAATGCGCCCTGCACCTGGTGGAGATCGAGCCCGGCCACCGTGGCAAGGGGGCCAACCCGGACCAGGCCAGGCGCGAGGAGGGGGAGCGCCTGCTCAGGGCCCTGCCGAAGGGGGCCCTGCCCGTCGCCCTGGACGAGGGCGGGGAGCCCTGGGACACGGTGCGCCTGGCGGCGGAGCTCTCCGGCTGGCTGGGCGGGGGTCGCGATCCTGCGTTGATGGTAGGGGGTGCCGACGGCCTAGCCCCTGCGTGTCTGGAGCGCGCCGAGCGGCGCTGGTCGCTGTCGGCCCTGACCTTTCCCCACCCGTTGGTGCGGGTGATCCTGGCCGAGCAGCTCTATCGCGCCTGGAGTCTGATGAAGGGCCACCCCTACCACCGCGCCTGATCCCGACACCATCATGACCGCCCTGACCCTGTATCTGGCCTCCGCCTCGCCAAGGCGCAGGGAGCTGTTGGCCCAGATCGGTGTCGAATGTCGCGTCCTGGCGGTGGACCTGGACGAGTCCCCGCTGCCCGGGGAGCCCCCGGAGGTCTATGTTCGGCGACTGGCGTTGGACAAGGCCCGCGCCGCCCTTGCCCTAGTGGCCCCCAGGGATGGGGGACATGCCGGGGGCGCAGGAGCAGACCCCGGCAAGGCCCCCAGGTACGGCGGACATGCCGGAGGCGCAGGAGCAGACCCCGGCAAGGCCCCCAGGTACGGCGGACATGCCGGGGGCGCAGGAGCAGACCCCGGCGAGGACGCCGTTAGTGGCTGGCAGGCGTCCGGCGCCCTGGTCCTGGCCGCGGACACAGCGGTGGTGGTGGACACGCAGGTGCTGGGCAAGCCGCGGGATGCCGGGGATGCGGCCGCCATGCTCCGCCTGCTCTCGGGGCGGGAACATCGGGTCCTGAGCGGGGTGGCCCTGGTCGGGCCCGGGGCTGAGGCGACCAGCGCGGTGAGCGAGAGCCGGGTGCGCATGCGCCCCATCGCCGAGGCGGAGATCACCGCCTACTGGGCCACCGGGGAGCCGGCGGACAAGGCCGGAGGCTATGCCATCCAGGGCCGGGCAGCGGTCTTCGTCGAGGCCCTGAGCGGGAGCTACTCCGGGGTCATGGGGCTGCCCCTGTTCGAGACCTCGGCCCTGCTCGCGGCGGCGGGGCTGGCCCCGCTGCGGACGACAAGAAGCACAGGAAACCACTGAGTGAGCGAAGAGATTCTAATCAACGTCACGCCGCCGGAGACCCGGGTAGCCGTGGTGGAGAGCGGCGTGGTGCAGGAGATCATCGTCGAGCGCGCCGAGCGCTGCGGCCTGGTCGGCGGCATCTACAGGGGCCGCATCTGCCGCGTCCTGCCCGGGATGCAGGCGGCCTTCGTGGACATCGGCCTGGAGCGCGCCGCCTTCCTGCATGTCTCCGACATCATGTGTGGGGAGGGCGAGGCGCGCAGTGATCAGATTCACGAGCTGGTGCACGAGGGGCAGACCCTGGCCGTGCAGGTGGTCAAGGACCCCCTGGGCACCAAGGGGGCGCGGCTGACCACCAATATCTCGGTGGCTTCGCGCTACCTGGTCTTCATGCCCTTCCTGGCGAATACGGGGGTCTCCCAGCGCATCGAGGACGAGACCGAGCGGCGCCGCCTGCGCGACGGCCTGCAGTCCTATGTCGATGCACACCCCGGTGAGGGCGGCTACATCGCCCGCACCGCCGCCGACGGCATCGACGAGGAGGCCCTGCACAAGGACATGGCCTTCCTGGCGAAGCTCTGGCGCGGCATCAAGGAGCGCTGCGATGCCACCGAGGCGATCGGCCTGGTCCACGACGACCTGCCCCTCACCCTGCGGGCCCTGCGCGACCTGGTGGGTCCGGAGGTCGAGCGGGTACGCATCGACTCCCGGGTCACCCTGGACCGGGCCATGTCCTTCGCGGCCAAGTATGTCCCCGACATCGCCGACAAGATCGAGTATTACCAGGGCGAGCGGCCCCTGTTCGACCTCTACGGGGTGGAGGACGAGATCCAGAAGGCCCTGAGCCGCAAGGTCAACCTCAAGTCCGGCGGGCACCTGGTCATAGACCAGACCGAGGCCATGACCACCATCGACGTCAACACGGGGGCCTTCGTCGGCCACCGTAACCTCGAGGAGACCATCTTCAAGACCAATCTGGAGGCGGCCCAGGCCATCTGCCGCCAACTGCGCCTGCGCAACCTGGGCGGCATCATCATCATCGACTTCATCGACATGTACGAGGAGGAGCACAAGCGCCAGGTCCTGCGTGCCCTGGAGAAGTGCCTCGCCAAGGACCACGCCAAGACCCACATCAGCGAGGTCTCCGCCCTGGGCCTGGTGGAGATGACCCGCAAGCGCACCCGCGAGTCCCTGGAGCATGTCCTGTGCGAGCCCTGCCCGGTCTGCCATGGGCGAGGCTCGCTCAAGACCGCCGAGACGACCTGTTACGAGATCTTCCGGGAGATCCTGCGCGAGGCGCGCCAATTCGAGGTCGAAACCCTGCTGGTGCTTGCCTCACAGGAGGTGGTGGATCGCCTGTTGGACGAGGAGTCCGGCCACCTGGCGGAGCTTGCTGAGTTCATCGGCAAGCCCATCCGCCTCCAGGCGGAGGCCCTCTATACCCAGGAGCAGTTCGACGTGGTGCTGATTTGAGCCTCGGCAGCGGTTAGTGGTTAGTGGTCGGCTAAGGTGCGTGGCGTTGGTATGCTGGCGGCGGTTGGGGGCGACAGCCACTAGCCACTAGCCACCTGCCCCATGATTCACCTGTTCAAGTCGGCCCTGGCCCGCGCCTTCACCTATGCGCTCATGACGGTGCTGGCGGCGGCGCTCCTGCTCGGGGCCCTGCGCCTGGCGGTCCCCTATGCCGACGCCCTCCGCGACGAGGTCGCGGCCCTGGTCGCCGAGCGCACCGGACTTTCGGTGCAGTTGGGGGCCATGGAGGTCCGCCTGCGCGGCTGGCACCCGCAGCTTCGCTTCCGCGACGCCCGTCTCCTGGACCCGGCCAGCGGCCACACCCAGCTCGCCATGGACCGCCTGGCCATCGACCTGGATCTGGATGCCTCCCTGCGCACCCTGACCCCCCAGATCGGGACCGTGGCCCTGATCGGGGCGCGCCTGGTGATCCGTCGGCTGGCGGACGGGCGCCTGCTGATCGGCGGGATGGAGAGGGCCGAGGGGGAGGCAAACGGCAACCTCGCCTTCTTCCTCCGCCAGGGCAGCTTCCGGCTGGAGGGGGGGGAGCTTAACTGGGTGGACGAGGGCACCGCGACCCCGCCGCTGGTCCTGTCCGGGGTCAGCGCCTGGCTGGTCAATGCTGGCGAGCGCCATCGCTTCGCCCTGAGGGCCAGCGGGCTCGCCGGCACCCAGGTGGGGTTGCGCCTGGTGGCCGACCTGACCGGGGATGCGCAGACCCCGGGCCGCTGGGACGGGCGCGCCTACCTGGGGGTCAGCGGCGCCGACCTGGCGCCCTTGATCCGCAGCCCCTTGCCCCTCGGGCTCCGTCTCGCAAGTGGCGGCATGCGCCTGGACGCCTGGGTACGGCTGCGGGCGGGCGAGCCGGTAGAGGCCCAGGCCCGGCTGGACCTGGCCGGCCTGGAGCTCAGCCGCAATCCGCCCGGCCTGCCGCCGGAGCACCTGCGTCTGCACGCCCTGGGCGGGACCCTGGCCTGGCAGCGCCCGGACCCTGGGCCAGGCTGGCGCCTCGACGTCCAGGACCTGACCCTGACCCAGGAGGGGGCCTCCTGGCCCGCGACCGAGCTGGGTCTGGCCTGGTCGGCCCAGGCCGATGGGGCCTGGGAGCTGCGCGGCGGGCTGCGGCGGGCGCGGCTCGGACAGGTCATGGCCCTGATCCAGGGGGCAGCCCCCACCCTGTCCCGGTTGCTCCCCCTGGGGGGGCTCGACGCCTTCGATCGCCTCCTGGAGGCACACCCGGACGGAGCCCTGCGCGACCTCGCCTGGCGCCTCGCGGGCGGGGCTGCCGGGGCGGCCCCGACCTGGGCCCTGCGCGGGCGGCTGGAGGGGCTGACCAGCGCCGCGGCGGGGCCCATTCCGGGGCTCCGCGGGCTGGACCTCGACCTGAGTGCCGGCCAGGACGGCGGCCGCCTGACCCTCTCCGGGACCCAGCCCACCCTGGACCTCCCGCGCCTCCTGCCAGAGCCCCTGCGCCTCGAAAGGCTGGTCGGCGACCTGACGTGGACGCTGGACCCCGACGGTCGCGTGCGCATCGATGTCCCCGAGCTGGTCGCCGACCACGCCGCCGTTGCCACCCGCACCAGCCTGTCCCTATGCCTGCCACCAGGGGGTGGAGACCCCTTCCTGGACCTGCGCAGCCACCTCGCCGAGGGCGACCTGACCAAGGCCCGCGGCCTGGTCCCGGTAGGCATTCTCAAGCAGGACCTGGTGTCCTGGCTGGAGCGCGCCCTGGTCGCCGGGCGAGTGCCCTCCGGGGCCGTCCTGTTTCGCGGTCACCTCGGCGACTTCCCCTTCCGCGAGCAGGAGGGGCGCCTGGAGGTCCTGCTCGACGTGCGGGACGGGGTCCTCAATTACCTGCCCCAGTGGCCCAGCCTCACCGGTTTGGAAGGCCAGGTCCGGTTCCTCAATGCGGGCATGGAGATCGTCCTCGAGCGGGCCCGCATCCTCGACAGCGCGGTCACCGGGGCCGAGGCCCAGATCGACGATCTGTTCAACACCAAGCACCTGGTGGTCCAGGCCACCGCAGAGGGGCCGCTCAGCGACGGGCTGCGGGTCCTGCGCGAGGGTCCCCTCAGCCGCAACCTGGGACCCATCGCCAATGCCTTCGAGGTCGGCGGCGACATGCGGCTCAGCCTGAACCTGAGCGCGCCGCTGCGACGCGGCCTGCCCCTGGGGCTGGAGGGCAAGATCACCTGGCCGCCCGGTGCGCGCGTCGCCCTAAAGGGGACCCAGGCGGAGCTGCGCGATCCGCAGGGGACCCTAACCTTCGACCCCCACAGCCTCTCGGCGGAGGGCATCAAGGCACGCCTTTGGGGGGCGCCGGTCGAGCTGGACATCGCCACGCTGGGGGCGGCGCCGGGCAGTGGCCCGGCGCAAGGGTCGGACCAGCGCCTGACCAGGGTAAGGCTCAGGTCCTATATGCCCGTGGCAACCCTCGCCGAGCGCCTCCCCAGCACCTTGTGGTCCCAGCTTCAGGGGACCGCGGCCTGCGACCTGAAGGTCGATCTGCACAACGCCGACGTCGGACGCGAGGCCCTGCCCATCGGGTTCGAGCTGGAGTCGGACCTCCGACGCCTAGCGGTGCGCCTTCCGGCACCCCTGGGGAAGCCGGCGGGCACAGCGCGGCCCCTGCGCCTGGCCGGGCGCTTCACGCCGGGGATCGGCGCCACCCTGGATGCCTCCGCCGGGGACCTGGCCGCCAGCCTGCGCCTTGCGCCCCTACCCAGCGGGGGCCTGGGCCTCAGCGGGGGCCGCATCGACCTCGGCGGGGACCGCCCAGGACAGGCCCAAAGGCCCGCCAATGGCAGGGTGGCGGCGAATCTGCGCGAGGCCAGGGTCGAGTCGGTCGCCGGGGACAAGGCGGGGCTCTGGCTCTCCGGGACCCTGGCCGAGCTGGACGGGGATGCCTGGCGGGATTGGTGGCGCCGGGAGGGCCCCGGATTGAGCGGGTCGCCGGTCGAGCCCCCGGAGGGCCGGACCCTGCTGCGCGGGGCTGAGCTCAAGATCGGGCGCCTGACCCTTGGCGGGGCGACCTGGGACGACCTGCGCCTCGAGCTGGCGCGGGCCGACGATGCCTGGACAGCGGATTTCAAGGCAAGCCAGGCCACGGGGACCCTGCGCCTGCCGGACAACTCCCGTGATCGGCCCATTCTGGGCCGCTTGACCCGACTCGACCTCAAGGGCTTCGTCGACGGCGATGAGAAATCAAAGGGCAAGGCGGAGGCTGCACCTGGCGGGCCCACCGCTGACGCCAGCAGCGACCCCAGGCAGGCCCCCGCCCTCGACCTGGAGGCGGAGCACCTGCATTGGGGGCAGGCGGATCTGGGTCAGTTCCGCCTGCTCGCCCGCCCCCGCCCCGATGGGCTGGACATCGCCGAGCTGTCCCTGGACGGCCCCTTGGCCAAGGCAACCGGAAGTGGTGCCTGGCTCCGGGAGGCGGACGGTGAGGGGCCAGCCGTCACCCGGCTGAAGGTGGAGGGCGAGTCCGCGGACCTGGGTGAGCTGCTGCGGCGCCTGGGCTTGGCCAGCGCCATCGAGCAGGCCCCAGGGAAGGCCAGCCTGAGCGCGGACTGGACTGGGGGCCCGGGGGACTTCGCCCTCGCCGGGCTCAACGGACGTTTCGAGCTCCAGGTGGGCGCAGGCGGGCTGCTGGAGGTCGAGCCCGGGGTGGGGCGGATGCTCGGCATCCTCAACATCGGGGCCCTGCAGCGGCGTCTGACCCTGGACTTCAGCGACCTGTTCGGCAAGGGCTACCGCTTCGAGGGTATGAGCGGCGACATCGCCCTGACCCGGGGCGAGGCCCGCATCGACCGCTTCGAGCTCCGCGGCCCGGCCGCCGACATCGCCGTCTCCGGCAGCGCCGACCTCAAGGCCCGGCGCTTGGACCAGCTCGCCACCGTCACCCCCAAGATCAGCACCGGCGTGGCGGTCGCCAGCGCCGTGGTCGGCGGGCCCCTGGTGGGGGCCGCCGTCTACCTGGTGGATCGGGTGACCGGCGGGGGCATCGACAACATCGGCCGTTACCAATACCGCGTCGAGGGGGCCTGGGACGACCCAAAGGTCACGCCGGTCGGCCCCGCAACCGCGGCGACCGGGGCCTCCGGTGCTGGCGTTGGTCCAGACCTGGGCGGCGATGCCGCGCCGCGCCCCCCCTCACCTACCCCGGCCAAGCCCGCCCCGGCGGCGCCCGTCCCGAGACCAGGCGGCGCCGACCGAGGCCAGGGCCAAAACCCCTTCCTGCAGTGATTCGGCTTGGCACGCCACCCTCAGTCCCGGTTAGCCTGGACCGTCTGGGTCTGGGCCAGATCCTATCAACCCCTGGCCGGGCCTCGCACGGTTGAGCCGACGGCGCGGATCGGGGATGCTGTCGGGAACCGGGTCAGGACCGTCCGTACCGCGGCGACACGGCATGAATTAAGGAGGAGGCGGTAGAACCGCCCCGCCCCCGCACCCATTCACCCGCGGAAGCCCCATGCTCACCAAGGATCAGCTCGACCGCCTGCGTGCCGACATCGACTTCAGCGTGGCGCTGCGCGGGCGCACATTGCATCTGCATAGCACCTGGGGCCTGTTCTCGCCGCGGGAGATCGACGAGGGGACCCGACTACTTCTGGATCATGTGGAGCCTGGGCCGGAGGCCGACTGCCTGGACCTTGGCTGCGGTTACGGTGCCATCGGCCTGACCCTGGCGGCACTCGCCCCGGCCGGCCAGACGCTCATGGTGGACAAGGACTTCGTCGCCGTGGACTACGCCAACCGCAACGCCGCCCGCAATGGCCTAAGCAACGCCAGGGCCCAGCTCAGCAATGGCCTCGCCCAGATCGACCCCGGGCTGCGCTTCGACCTCATCGCGAGCAACATCCCGGCCAAGGTCGGGCGCGAGCTGCTCGCCATCCTGCTCCATGATGCCCACGCCCAACTGCGCCCCGGCGGGCGCCTCTACGTGGTAACCATTAACGGGCTGCGCCAGTACATGAAACGCAACCTGGGGGAGGTCTTCGGCAACTACGACAAGCTCAAGCAGGGGCCCCACTACACGGTGGCCCTGGCGGTCCGCGAAGGCGGTTAGACTTGCGGCCCATGAGCACTCAGTTTTCCGACCTTCTCCTCCCCGACGAGCTGCACCGCGGCCTGGTCAAGGAGGGCTACGAGACCCCCACCCCGGTGCAGGAGCAGGTCATACCATTGGCGATGGAGGGCGCTGACCTGCTGGTCTCCGCCGCCACCGGCTCGGGCAAGACGGCCGCCTTCCTGCTGCCCATGATGCAGCGCTTCGTGGACAACCGCTCCCGTACCAGCGCGACCCGCGCCCTGATCCTGGTCCCCACCCGCGAGCTGGCCCGGCAGATCTACATCCAGTTCATGCGCCTGGGGAGCTTCACGCGGCTGGCCGCCGGGGTCATCACGGGCGGGGAGGCCAAGTCCCACCAGATCGCGACCCTGCGCAAGAACCCGGAGATCCTGGTGGCCACCCCGGGCCGGCTGCTGGAGCACCTGGAGGGGGACGAGGTGGACCTGGGCGACCTGGAGATCCTGGTCCTGGACGAGGCGGACCGGATGCTCGACATGGGCTTCGCCGACGATGTCCTGGCTATCATCAGCCGGTGCAACCCCAACCGGCAGTCCCTGCTGTTCTCGGCCACCCTGCACCACAAGGGGCTCTCGGCCATTACCGGACCCCTGCTGCGCGACCCCCAGACCCTGGTCGTCAATCCCATCCGCGAGCCGCATCCGGACATCGAGCACCAGATCCTGCTGAGCGACGAGCCCGAGCACAAGGAGCGCCAGCTCCTCTGGCTGCTGGAGAACGAGCCCTTCGAGAAGGCCCTGGTCTTCGCCAACACCAGGGAGCGCACCGTCGCCCTGGGGGCCTACCTGATCGGCAGGGGTCAACGGCTCGTGGTCCTGCACGGGGAGATGGAGCAGCGGGAGCGCAACCGGGTCATGGGCCTGTTCCACCGCGGCGAGGTCCCGGTGATGATCGCCACCGACCTGGCCGCCCGCGGCCTGGACGTCCCCGGGGTGGGGTTGGTGATCAACCTGGACCCGCCGCGCAGCGGCGACGAGTACCTGCACCGCACCGGCCGCACCGGGCGCGCCGGGGGGCGCGGGGTGGCCATCACCCTGGTCAATTCCACGGAGTGGAACCGGGTCGAGGGCATCGCTCGTTACCTGCGCCTGGACCTCCTGCCCTGCAGCATCAAGGGGCTGGAGGCGCGCTTCCAGGGTCCCAGGCGGCGCAAGGGCCCGGCCAAGGCGGCCCAGGCGAAAAAGGCGGCCAAGGCCGCGGCCGCGGCGAAGAAGGCCGCCAGGCCCAAGGAGCGCCTGCGCGATCGCAAGGACATCGGCAAGCGCCGCACGCCATCCGCCCAGACCGCCGCCGAGGCTGGGTTGGGTCCGCCAAGGAAGAAGGCCGCGCCCAAGCCGACCGCCAAGGGCGGCTGAGGCCCCCCCGTCGCGGCGCTGCGCCGGCGCCGCTCCTTCCTTACAATGCGTGGGCCAGGGCCCACAAGCACCTCACCCACCAGGAGGCTCCATGGAGATCTTTCACGGGACCACCATCCTTTCGGTCCGCCGCGGCGGGTCCGTGGTCGTCGGCGGCGACGGCCAGGTCTCGCTGGGCAATACGGTGATGAAGGGCAACGCCCGCAAGGTCCGCAGGCTCTACAAGGAGCGGGTCCTGGCGGGATTCGCGGGGGCCACGGCAGACGCCTTCACCCTGTTCGAGCGCTTCGAGGCCAAGCTGGAAAAGCACCAGGGGCACCTGGCCCGCTCCGCAGTGGAGCTGGCCAAGGACTGGCGCACCGACCGCATGCTGCGCCGCCTGGAGGCCCTGCTGTGCGTGGCCGACGCCACCACCTCGCTGATCCTCTCCGGGACCGGGGACGTGATCGAGCCGGAGCACGACATCATGGCCGTCGGCTCAGGCGGGGCCTATGCCCAGGCTGCGGCCCGCGCCCTGGTGGAGGGCACCGAGCTTGGGGCCCGGGAGATCGTGGAGCGCGCCCTGCACATCGCCGCCGACATCTGCATCTACACCAACCACAACCTGGTCATCGAGGAGCTTTCGGTCTCCTAGGATAGCCCGGTGCCTGCCCGGCTTGCAGAAACCGAAAGCACCCACAGTTACCGGGGTCTCGCCGCCTGCGCCAGCCGTTGTCCGGAGCCCCGCCCAGTTTGCCCAGAGGCGCCCCGAAAGGTCCCCACAAGCCCCGAGCCCAACAGATGCCCGACCTCACACCTCAAGCCATCGTCAGCGAGCTGGACAAGCACATCATCGGCCAGGACGAGGCCAAGCGCGCCGTGGCCATCGCGCTGCGCAACCGCTGGCGCCGCAGCCAGACCCCGGAGCCGCTGCGCTCCGAGATCACCCCCAAGAACATCCTGATGATCGGCCCGACCGGCGTGGGCAAGACCGAGATCGCCAGGCGCCTGGCCCGCCTGGCCAACGCCCCCTTCATCAAGGTCGAGGCGACCAAGTTCACCGAGGTCGGCTACGTCGGGCGCGACGTGGAGTCTATCATCCGCGACCTGGCGGACATCGCCGTCAAGATGGCGCGGGAGCGGGAGATGGAGCGGCTGCGCGATCAGGCCGAGGCGGCGGCCGAGGAGCGCCTGCTCGATGCCCTGCTGCCCCCGCCCGCGAGTTTCGAGGACGACAGCCGTGCGGCCGGCGCCTCCGCGGCCACGCGGGATAAGTTCCGCGACAAGATCAGGGCGGGCGACCTGGACGACCGCGAGGTCGAGATCCAGGTCAGCATGGCCCCCCTCGGCGTCGAGATCATGGCCCCGCCCGGGATGGAGGACATGACCAGCCAGCTCCAGGGGCTGTTCCAGAACCTCGGGCAGGGCCGCACCAAGCGGCGCAAGCTGCGGGTGCGCGACGCACTCAAGGTGCTGCGCGACGAGGAGGCCGGCAAGCGGGTCAACGAGGAGGACCTGAAGCTTCGCGCCATCGAGAACCTGGAGCAGCACGGCATCGTCTTCCTGGACGAGATCGACAAGGTCACCCGCCGCTCCGATCAGGGCGTGGGGGGCGCCGATGTCTCCCGCGAGGGGGTGCAGCGCGACCTCCTACCCCTGGTGGAGGGCAGCACGGTCTCGACCAAGCACGGCATGGTCCGCACCGACCACATCCTGTTCATCGCCTCCGGGGCCTTCCACCTGGCCAGGCCCTCGGACCTGATCCCGGAGCTGCAGGGGCGCCTGCCGATACGCGTCGAGCTGCGGGCCCTGAGCATCGACGACTTCGTGCGCATCCTGACCGAGCCGGATGCCTCCCTGACCGAACAATACGCCGCCCTGCTGGGCACCGAGGGGGTGACCCTTGGCTTCGCCCCCGAAGGCATCCGGCGCATCGCCGAGCTCGCCTGGCAGGTCAACGAGCGCACCGAGAATATCGGGGCCCGGCGCCTGCATACGGTGTTGGAGCGGCTGCTGGAGGGGATCTCCTACGGCGCCTCCGAGCATTCGGGCGAGACCCTGACCATTGATGCCGCCTTCGTGGACCACAACCTTGGCGACCTGGTGGCGGACGAGGACCTGTCGCGATACATCCTGTAGGCCGGGTTAGGCGCCCCTCACGACGCTGCGACGGCCCGCAACGCTCGTGCGGGCCTTGACTCAAGGTCGCGCGACAGCCGGTCGGGCGAAGGGTCGCAGCCCCCCCGCCAACACCCAATCCCATCGCATCAATGCCGCTCAGGCGCCGACAAGCACCCAGGAGACGACCATGCCCACTTGTACCGAGCTCAACCTCCACCGCCAGTCGCGGGTGCTGGAGATCAGCTTCGATGACGGCTCCCACTACAACCTCCCCTGCGAGCTCCTGCGGGTCTTCTCCCCCTCCGCCGAGGTCCAGGGCCACGGTCCGGGGGAGGGGACCCTCCAGGTCGGCAAGGAGGACGTCAACATCGACAAGATCGAGCCCGTGGGCCACTACGCCGTCTGCCTGCACTTCGACGACGAGCACAACACCGGCATCTACTCCTGGGACTACCTGCACAACCTGGGGGAGCACCAGCAGGCCCTCTGGCAGCAATACCTCGCCGACCTGGAGCAGGCGGGTCACAAGCGCACGAAGCCGTCCTGAGCCGGGTGTTTGAGGTCAGGCCAAACTTGGCGCTGTAAGACGGGTCCTGATCTTTCCCAACGGACTGGGGTTGGGAGAGGGCTCTTGACAGGTTATGCGCCTGCATGAAGCCCACCAACGGGGCCGAAGCAACCGTCTGATTGTTGAGTCCCCTGCGTCTGCCCACGGTACCTCTCCCAGTGCCGGCAGCCCGGGCCCGCCCAGGGGATTGGTGTAAAATCCGCCCACCCAGCGCGAGGGCTCACCCATGTCCGAAGACAACACCACCCATTTCGGCTTCCGCAAGGTCCCGGTCGGGGAGAAGGCCGGTCACGTCAAGGCGGTGTTCGACTCCGTCGCCTCCCGCTACGACCTCATGAACGACCTCATGTCACTGGGCATCCATCGCCTGTGGAAGCGCCAGGCGGTGGCCCTGTCGGGGGTACGACGCGGCCAGCGCGTCCTGGACCTGGCCGCCGGGACCGGCGACCTGGCCCAACGCTTCTCGGGCATCGTCGGGCCGGAGGGCGAGGTGGTGATGTCCGACATCAACGCCGCCATGCTGGGCCAGGGGCGCTCGCGGCTGACCGACTTGGGGCTGGTGGGCAATCTGCGCTATACGCTGGCCAACGCCGAGGCCCTGCCCCTGGTCAGCGACCACTTCGATTGCGTCACCATCGGTTTCGGGTTGCGCAACGTCACCCACAAGCAGCGCGCCCTCGACGAGATGTACCGCGTTCTGCGCCCCGGCGGGCGGGCCCTGATCCTGGAGTTCTCCCACCCCACCAGCACGCCCCTGCAGAAGGTCTACGACCTGTACTCCTTTAACGTCCTTCCGGCACTGGGCAAGCTGGTGACCGACGACGCCGAAAGCTACAGGTATCTGGCGGAGTCCATCCGCATGCACCCGGACCAGGAGACCCTGAGGGCCATGATGGAGGGCAGCGGGTTCGAGCGCTGCGACTGGCTCAACCTAACCGGCGGCATCGTCGCCATCCATCGCGGGTTCAAGCTGTGAGCGGCGCCCCGATGCCGGGCCCGGGCATCCCGGACGCGGCCCTGGCGGCCCTGGAGACCGCCCTGAACCGGTACATCGCCCTTGACCCCGAGGGGGCCGCCCGCCTGGCGCGGCTCCAGGGGCGCCTCATCTGCATCGAGCTCAAGGGGTTCGCAAGCCGCATCTACCTGATCCCAGGGACCGACGGGCTTCAGCTCTTCGGGAGCTACGAGGGCGAGCCGGACTGCCTGTTGCGCGGCTCGCCCCTGGCCCTGGCCCGCATGGGCCTGGCCGAGCGCAAAGAGGACGGGCTCTTCGCCGGCGAGGTGGAAGTGGAGGGCGATACCCGCCTGGCCCAGGACCTCGGGGCCTTCATGGCCGGACTGGACGTGGACTGGGAGGAGCAGCTCTCTCGCCTGGTGGGCGATCCGATCGCTCATCAGGTGGGCGAAGGGCTGAGGTCTGCGGGGCGCTGGGGGCGCAGGTCGGCGGACACCCTGACCCAAGACCTCAAGGAGTATCTCCAGGAGGAGGCGAGGCTGCTGCCGACGGATTACGAGGTTCAGTCCTTCCTCGACCAGGTGGACACCCTGCGCGACGACGTGGAGCGCCTGGCTGCGCGCATCGATCGCCTGAGGTGGCGCGCCGATGCTGGGTCCGGCGCCGACCCGGGCCCGGACGCATGATCCGCCCGCGCGATGCCCTGCGCCTCTTCCACATCACCTGGGTCCTGCTCCGCCATGGGCTCGACGAGGTGGTGCTCGCCACTCACCTGTTCCGCCCCCTGCGCTTCCTGACCTATCTCTCGCCCTGGTTCTGGCTGCGCCAGGACCCCCAGCCCTACCCGGTACGCATCCGCCGCGCCCTGGAGGACCTGGGACCCATCTTCGTCAAGTTCGGCCAGATACTCTCCACCCGCCGCGACCTGCTGCCGGACGATCTGGCCGACGAGCTGGCCAGGCTCCAGGATCGGGTCCCGCCCTTCCCGGGGGCGGAGGCCAAGGCCCTGATCGAGAGGGCACTGGGGCACCCGGTGGAGGCGGTGCTAGACGGCTTCGACGAGACGCCCCTGGCCTCGGCCTCCATCGCCCAGGTCCACACCGCCCGCCTCAAGGACGGGCGCGAGGTGGTGGTCAAGGTCCTGCGACCGGGGATCGACAAGGTCATCGCCCGCGACATCGGCCTCCTCTACATCATCGCCCGCCTGGCCCAGAGGTATTGGAAAGAGGGTAAGCGGCTGCGCCCGGTGGAGGTCGTGGCCGAGTACGAGAAGACCATCTTCGACGAGCTCGACCTCCAGCGCGAGGCGGCCAACGCCTCGCAGCTCCGGCGCAACTGGCAGGACAGCCCAGCACTTTACGTCCCGGAGGTGCACTGGGAGCTGACCAGACCAGACGTGATGGTGATGGAGCGCATCTACGGGACCCCGGTGAGCAACGTCTCCACCCTAAAGGCCCAGGGGGTGAGCATGCGCCTGCTCGGCGAGCGCGGGGTGGAGATCTTCTTCACCCAGGTCTTCCGGGACAACTTCTTCCACGCCGACATGCACCCCGGCAACATCTTCGTCGAGCCCAACGGGCGCTACATCTCGGTGGACTTCGGCATCGTCGGGACCCTGACCACCGAGGACCAGCGCTACCTGGCCGAGAACCTGCTGGCCTTTTTCCACCGCGACTACCGCCGGGTGGCGGAGCTGCACGTGGAGTCCGGCTGGGTACCGCCCGGGACCCGCGTGGACGAGTTCGAGTCCGCCATCCGCACGGTGAGCGAGCCCATCTTCGAGAAGCCGCTCTCCGAGATCTCCTTTGGGCACTTCCTGCTGCGCCTGTTCCAGACCGCACGGCGCTTCAACATGGAGATCCAGCCCCAGCTCGTCCTGCTGCAGAAGACCCTCCTCAACATCGAGGGGCTCGGGCGCCAGCTCTATCCGGAGCTTGACCTCTGGACCACGGCCAAGCCCTTCATGGAGCGCTGGATGCGCGAGCAGGTAGGGCCCAGGGCCCTGCTCGCCCGGGCACGCAAGTCCCTGCCCCTGGTCGCCGAGGACCTGCCGGAGCTACCCCTGCGCCTGCTCAAGGTGGTCAGTCAGCTCGAGCGCCAAGGGGCCCAGGGCGACTGGCGGGGCGAGGAGATCCAGAGACTCAGGCGCGAGCTGGCCCGGCAGCACGCCCGCGCCGTCGGCGCCATCGTCGGAGGGGCACTGATCCTCAGCGGCACCCTGGTGCTGTTGCTCGGCCCAGGGCACCTGGTCTCTCAGGGGACCGCCCTCGCCCTGGCGAGCCTTTGTCTGGCGGGCGGTGGGATCGTGCTGGCACGGCTCGCACCCTGGTTCGAGTGACGGCTCGATAGCGGGCCTGCCGCTTGGGCCGTACATGCCGGGGTCCTCGCATTGGGGCTCGCGGCCCGCTCGATCCCCCGGACTCCGCCCGCCATGAGCCCCGCAATAAATTGGAGTCCCTTTGATGGCGGGCTTCATCCGGGCTACCTGTCGTATTCATCGCACACCGTCTGCGAGCCATGGTTGGCAGTTATTCGCTGCTCACCCGTCTATGCTCTTGGCGAGGGGCGGCCCAAGGGCCCCCCTCGGGATACCGGGCCGGAACATGCCGTGATTGGGCTCCTCCGCCAAGCGGGGACTTAGGTCTGACTATTACCCACATCTCCGAGAGTTAGGCTCATGACGCGCTGACCGGTCACGTAACCCACTGATAGTTCATAGATGCGGTTTGGCCGGAACGCGCCGGTTCTTGTGGGTTACCCGGC
>Ga0114938_1001122_pt1 | contig 18900 bp, 17 predicted proteins | sample AshMeaBigSpring_FD_88675 | JGI IMG/M metagenome (GOLD analysis project Ga0114938, IMG submission 88675) | Groundwater microbial communities from Big Spring, Nevada to study Microbial Dark Matter (Phase II) - Ash Meadows Big Spring | ecosystem: Environmental > Aquatic > Deep subsurface >...
ATGAGGTGCTTACATTTTCATTACAAGATAAATTTGGTGCTTATGGAATTGTAGCTATTGTTGTATTACATTATGATAATATGATTTTGAATATAGAGTCATTCATTATGAGTTGTAGAGTACTAAAAAGAGGTATGGAAGATATGATATACAATGTAATACATCAACGTGCATTGGATCATAATTGCGTTATAGTCACCGCACAATATATACCTACCACAAAAAACAATATTGTCAAAGATCTATATCCATTATGGCAAATGAAAAGCACATTTGATAATATATATGAAATAAAAGTATCAGAAATGCAGTATAAAGAAAATTCAATAAAAATAAATACTAATATTTAATGATAAGATTTCATCTATTCCTTAAAAACTAAAAAAAAGTAGATTGATTATTTATCTATAAGCTCAAGTAATCGCTCCAAATCATCTTTGGAGTAAAAATTTATGGTAATACTACCACGATAATCCTTATTGGATTTTAATTCTACTTTTGTGCTCAAGTATTGTGTGAGATTTTGCTGGGCTAGTTGTATGTCTCTGGGAGAAAATGTAGTAGCAGCTGGTCGCTTGATAACTGACTTATTGGCCATATTACGACATAATTCTTCGGTTTGTCGTACAGATAGTTTTTTTGCAATCACCTGCTTATATATATCTAATTGATATATAGGATTATCGACTCCTGCCAATGCTCTAGCATGACCCATACTCAGTGTACGCATTTTGATAGCAGTCTGTACTTCTGGCGGCAATTTAAGGAGTCGGAGGAAATTACTTATCGAACTACGATCCTTACCTATTCGCTCACTGAGAGCCTCATGTGTGAGACTACATTCATCTATCAATCTTTTGTAGGTAATAGCTACCTCTATAGCGTTAAGGTCTTCTCGTTGTATATTTTCTATCAATGCTATTTCTAGCATCTCTTGATCATTGGCCCTATGGATATATACAGGTACTGTCGACAAGCCTGCCAATTTACTTGCTCTCAGACGCCGCTCACCTGCTATGAGTTGGTATTTCTTAGCGGTAAGCTTACGCACAGTGAGCGGTTGAATGATCCCGTGTGTTTTGATACTTTCAGATAGTTCTTGCAATGCTATAAGGTCAAATTCTGCACGAGGTTGGTAGGGGTTTATTTCTATTTGCTCCAGAGGTATTTCACAGATATTGTTGATTAATCCATCCATTGTTAAATCAGATAGAGGCTGATGTTTTTTATAATCTTCTTCTATACCTTTGAGTAATGATCGTATTCCTAGACCCATTCCTTCTTTATTATTTGAGTGCTTTGCCATTTTTATTATTATGATATAAAGATTAATTATTATTGGCCATTTCGGCTACCGCCACTGGACTGCTTAATTTTCTGTTTTTTATCTTATTTATTAATTCATATCCTAGATTTAGATAATTAATAGCCCCTTTGCTATCTGCATCATACATGATAGCACTTTTGCCTAAACTTGGTGCTTCACTCAGTTTGGAATTACGATGTATTATTGTTTCAAACACGATTTCCTCAAAATGCGTTTTTACTTCAGCACATACCTGAGTAGCCAAGCGTAATCTGGCATCAAACATAGTAAGCAAAATACCCTCTATCTCTAGGTCATTATTAAGTCGTTCTTGTATTATTTTAATTGTATTAAGTAATTTTCCTAACCCCTCTAATGCGAAATACTCACATTGTACAGGTATGATGACACTATCTGCTGCTGTGAGTGAATTTACTGTTATGAGTCCGAGTGATGGCGAGCAGTCAATAAAAATATAATCATATTTATCTTTTATATCTTTGAGGATGCTGCGCATTATCTTCTCACGTGCAGGATGATTGATAAGTTCGATCTCGGCACCTACCAAATCTAGATGTGATGGGAGTAAATCAAGATGTGGTGTATTAGTTTTGATTATGATATCCTTTACTTTTGTATCGCCAAGCATACACTCATATAAACTTACTTTGACTCCTTTGGGATCAAATCCTATACCACTAGTAGCGTTTGCCTGAGGGTCAGCATCAATTAGCAGTGTTTTATATTCTAGTACTGCGAGAGAAGCCGCTAGATTTATTGCCGTTGTGGTTTTACCTACTCCTCCTTTTTGGTTGGCAATAGCTATTATTTTACCCATAATATCGATTTATTATTTATAATATTTAAGACAAAGGTACTCTTTACTCATTACATTATGTGTCCAATTTAAAAATAGATTTTCCGCATATAGTTTCGTTTTATTCACATATACGTACTTTTGTGGTGAATAACTCCATATGCTTACATTAATAAGTGGCACCAATCGCAGTGAAAGCTATACTCGTATCATTACCGAACATTACCATAATGTATTGAAAGACATGAATATAGATCACTGTTTATGGGATCTTTGCGCCATAGATTTACAAGACAGCTTGTCTTCATACTATATGCAGTTACCCAAATCATTAATTCAAGTACAAGAAGAATTACTCATACCTGCTGAGAAATTTATCATAATCACCCCTGAATACAATGGTAGCTATAGCGGAATATTTAAATTATTGATAGATTTATTAGATTCTAAGTCTTGTTGGAATAATAAGAAAGCATTGCTTACGGGGGTCTCTACTGGTAGAGCTGGTAATCTTAGAGGAATGGATCATTTAGCTGCTACACTCGAACATATGCACTGCTTTGTACACCCTTACAAGTTTCCTATAAGTAATGTACACTTAGAGTTGGACGAAAATAAAAAATTGAAAAACGAAAATACTTGCTTTGCGATATCGACTCAAATAAATTCATTTATAAATTGGTAAATAATAAGTAAGACGTAACCCTTTTTCTATTTTAATTATGTATCCTAAATATAAGAGAGATATATATAGTTGTGTAAATGCATTATTTCTATATTATAAATAGTGTGTTGTATATTTAAAATAATTTTTCTTTGATCATGAATTTTATTGAGCCCATCAAGTGTTATTACTCTTGTTTTATTGTGTGTAAGGTATCCTTTCTTTTTTTATCATAATAATAAAAAAAAATTATTGTTGTTTTACTTTCTCTAATCGTATTCCTATATCCAATATATCAATCAATAAGGAATCTCTCGAATTTTGCAATATACGGAATTCGTAAGTACCGATATGCTGAAATATAGCATTATTTTGTATTAATATTTTATGTGATATAATGTCACTGATAGAAGTGCCATACCACTCCCCACTCTCCGCTGCTAAGGGTAGCGATAAGTCTTTAGATTGTAAATGACCTAGCGGGGATTTGGTTATCAATTTGACCCAAAGATTACTGTATGGATATGCAGCTTTATGTCTAACATTAATATAAACTTGATAGTGAGCATTAGTATCCTTGATTACAATAGCGTAGGACATCGTGTCGCCATAAGTCCAGCCATGAGAGGGTATTGAATCAATACGGTCATATATATCATTTTTGTAACATGAGCATAAGCCAATAAACAGAATCAAAATAAAACTATTACGCATTAATACCATTTGGTAAAAATAAGAAATATTATTAATACATCATTTTATAAAAATATAACAGAAACTTAAGCATCTATTAATGTTCTGTTCATTTCATATTGATGGGTGAGATAATCTACATGGACGTTTCGATATTTAAAAACTATCTCATCCAATAATTCTAAAATAGTAGGTATATGATTAGTAGTGACCAATGCTTGTCGATAAGGCTTTATATCGGGCAATCCTTTGAGATAATTGGAGTAGTGTCTTCTCATTTCTAGCACCCCTAGGCGCTCGCCTTTCCATTCTATAGATTTGATAAAATGAGTCCGTGCGGCTTCCACTCTAGCCTGTATTGTCGGAGTAGGAGCTATTGTGTCATTATGAAGGTATTGTTTTATTTGATCAAATATCCAGGGATTACCTATAGCTGCCCTACCTATCATGATACCATCTACATTATATTTGCTTAGATATTCTTTAGCCTTTACAGCACTATCTATATCACCATTGCCAAATATTGGAATCTTGATACGTGGATTTACTTTTATTTTACCTATCATATTCCAGTCAGCAATGCCCTTATACATTTGCACTCGGGTGCGTCCATGTATTGTGAGTGCTTGTATTCCTATATCTTGTAATCGCTCGGCTATTGTGTCTATATTCTTAGTGGTATCATCCCATCCTAGACGAGTTTTTACGGTGACAGGTAGGGGTGTAGCTTTTACTATAGCTTCAGTCATGTGCACCATTTTATCGGGATCTTGTAGAATACCAGCCCCAGCGCCACGGCAAGCCACATTTTTTACAGGGCATCCATAATTGATATCTATCAAGTCAGGCTGCACCTGAGCAGCTATATGAGTAGCCTCTACCATACTATCTATATCACTACCAAATATTTGTACACCTATAGGTCTTTCATATTCAAAAATATCGAGTTTCATTTTACTTTTTATTGTGTCTCTTATCAATCCTTCACTAGAAATAAACTCAGTATACATCAGGTCAGCCCCATTTTTCTTACATACATATCGGAATGGCGGATCGCTTACATCCTCCATAGGAGCAAGTAGTAAGGGTGTATTTTTAAAAGATATTGACTCGCCTATTTTTATCATCAATTTATTTTGCTGTAATTTCGCAATGTACTGTAAAAATAATAATTTCATTTCATTTTATATAATCATGGATACTATAAATAGGCGTCCTACAATTTTTCGTAAAACAAATAATGTAGTGTTATTTGGATTATTATTTGGTGGAGGATTTATAGTCACATTGGTTATAAGCAAACTGATTTTACTGATAGGATATGATGCACATGTGGAAGCATCTATCAATAATCTAAGTCATTATCCTGAAATGATTCCATTAATGAAATGGATGCAAGCACTTATGGTAATAGGTACTATGATCATACCCTCCTTGCTATATGCCTATTGGCAAAAGGAACCTATAGGAGAATATCTAGGACTAGGTTTTAATAAACTTTCAGTTTCTAAGCTCACACTTGCTATTTTACTATTTATAACCATACTACCTCTGGTAGCCTATGTGGCAGCTATTAATGAATCAATAAAATTACCTAGTTATTTAGCTCCTTTAGAATTGTTATTACGCCAATATGAGGATAAGGCTAAATCTCTTACCGATTCTTTCTTACAAATGAATAATGTATTTGATTTACTTATCAATATACTAGTAATAGGTGTTGTGGCTGCAGTAGGTGAAGAGCTAGTATTCAGAGCAGTACTACAAAATAGCATATCAAGAGTAATACACAATCCGTGGGTGGTAATATTATTTAGCAGTTTTATATTTTCAGCAATACATTTTCAATTTTATGGATTTTTGCCTAGATTTTTGCTTGGTGCAGTTTTAGGTTTTGTTTATTATTATACCCACTCACTTTGGATTACTATTTTTTTACATTTGATGAATAATGCAATACAGGTGATGCTCTATTATTTTTATATAAAAAAAATAAGCCGAATAGATATAAATCAAACACCTGAGTTTCCAGCTTTCTTGGTTGTAATAAGTATTGTTGCTACAATTATACTAGCTTATACTTTATACAAAAATTCATTTAATGATAATAAATTATTACAATCTGATATATAAATATTATGCTAAACCTTATACATCGCACACTGGTAAAAATGTCGAATTGATAGATGCTTAGACCAATATAATTATAATAGATCAGTGTATGCCATTCATCTTTTCGATATTACCTATATCCTTACGATATTAATAGCTTATCACTAGCTCCAAAGCATTATACATGCAGCTGTAGAGACAATAATACGAATCTAATTATCCACACTAATACACACAGGGAGTGTTTTCATAAATAAATGATATTCAATAATTTATTTAATCTAAATACAATAAAAAAGACCAAAAGCAAGGATTATCAACACTTCTGTGCAGTTGCAATTTTTTAAACCCTTGCAAATGCAGTACTGACATATATTTTTGCATTATAATAAAAATTATTTATAACCCAAAACAAATTAAATCATGAACAAAGGAGAATTAATCAACTTGATCGCAAAAGATGCTGGCCTTACTAAGGTACAGGCTGGTGCTGCTTTAGATGCTGTAATAGATGGTGTAACAGCAACACTTAAAAAAGGTGACAAAGTAACTCTTGTTGGCTTTGGTACTTTTTCTACATCAAAGCGTGCTGCACGCAAAGGGCGTAACCCACAGACTGGTAATGAAATCAAAATTGCGGCTAAAACTGTAGCTCGTTTCAAAGCGGGTAAAGAGTTATCAGACAAAGTAAATAAAGGTAAGAAGTAATACTTATCCTTGATTTGCTAATTTCATTTTTTGTAAAAGCAAGCTTAAAATATGGCTTGCTTTTGTTTTTTTATATAAATAACTTTACATTTGTAACCCTTTATAAAAATATATTATTTCATAACACTTAAAATTTATATACTATGGGTAAAGGTGATAAAAAATCTTTTCGTGGCAAATTATGGAGCGGTACTAATGGCAACGTTCGTCCCAAAAAAACTCGTAATCATGTAACTAGCAAAAAAGCCACTCCTATTAAATAATAATTCTCATTATAGAAAGAGAAATATTGTTTGCATAGAAGTTAATATATTTATGGACGAAACCGTAAACTATGCATGAAGTGTATGTCATAAAAGCGATGCGTACTGCCATAGGCAAATATGGTGGTGCATTGAGTACATGGCGTCCTGATGACCTGATAGCTCAGCTTATAAAATCACTGATAAATGATTGTCCCAATCTCAATACTAATGATATAGAAGAAGTCATAATAGGTGCTGCCAATCAAGCTGGAGAAGACAATCGCAATGTGGCACGAATGGCAGTATTATTGTCCGAACTACCTATTACAGTAGCCGGAGTTACAGTTAATAGACTCTGTGCATCTGGGCTACAGAGTATTATGGACTCGTTTAGAGCATTGCGCAATGGTGATGGTGATGTTTATATTGCTGGAGGAGTCGAAAGTATGACAAGAGCACCCTTAGTAATTGGCAAAGCAAATACCGCATGGTCACGAAATGCAGAAATTTATGATACTACAATAGGGTGGCGATTTACCAACCCAAAATTGAGTGAACTATACCCCCCTTATGCAATGGGCGAAACAGCAGAAAACGTAGCAGAAAAATATAAAATCACTCGATCACAGCAAGATGAATTTGCATTCCATTCTCAAGAAAAATATCACTTAGCTCAAGCTATTAATAAATTTAAAAATGAAATCATTGCTATAGAGATAAAAGATAAAAAAACGGATCTTTTATTTAGCATAGACGAGCATCCACGATTAACAAGCCTCGATCAATTAGCTGCACTGCAGCCAGCATTCAAAAAAGGAGGCACAGTCACTGCAGGCAACTCTTCTGGTATAAATGATGGTGCTGCAGCTATGATATTGGTATCTGAAAATTATTTAAAACAAAATAATATTAAACCAATGGCACGAATAATAAGTGTAGCTGCTGCTGGCGTCGATCCATCTATTATGGGAATGGGTCCAGTACCCGCTGTACACAAAGTATTACATCGTGCTAAATTAAACATTGAGGATATTGATTTATTTGAACTGAATGAGGCCTTTGCATCACAGTCTATTGCATGCATTCAAGAATTACATTTGGATCAAACTAAAGTAAATGTAAATGGCGGGGCTATTGCATTAGGACATCCCTTAGGTGCTAGTGGTACTCGTATCAGCACTACATTGCTGCACGAGATGCAATACCGCAAATCAAAATATGGTATAGCTACCATGTGTGTAGGAGTAGGTCAAGGTGCAGCCATATTATATGAAAGACTTTAACGCAACTCATTATTTTACATTTTTCAAGTATTGTTATTGTATTTTGCATAAGATCAAAATATATTTTCGTGTCAAAATTTATTTTGTAATTTAGAATATTATGCATTTTCGGTTTATAATGTCATTCATCCATATATTTTACATTCCTCGAGTATATATACCTCAAAAAAAACATAATAATATACTTACGAAATATTCTATTGAAACTAATACTGAAAAGATTATTTCTACTATTATTAGGAATAAGAAATCTGCTTATAGATTATATTTATATTTTATTAAAAATTTTAGACCCCCCAATTTAGTAAATGTATTGAGTTATAAGCACAATTTATGGGCTTATAAGTATCCTACCATAATTAATGTATATGCTTGTCTCCCGTTAGAGCATATAAAATTTAAAATATATCCGGGATTACCTATTATTGATAAATACTTTAATAATTTGATAGGTGCATTGCATACGAAAAGCATATACAAATTTAAGTTATATAGTTTCCCTAATAGAGAAGCCATTGAAAAAGCTTATACCCCCAATACGATTTCCTAATAATGTAATACAACTAAAAAAAGCATAAGAATAATAAGTAAAATATATATTTTAATTGAGATACTTTTTAGAAATAGCTTATCATGGAGCTGCTTATCATGGCTGGCAATCGCAGCTCAATGTTAATACGGTACAAGCAGAAATAAATAAAGCATTGCTTACTTTATTGAAAACGTCAATCGAAACAATAGGCTGTGGGCGTACCGATACAGGAGTGCATGCCACACAATTTTACCTGCATTTTGATTTCATAGATACTTTGCCGGTGGATTTTATATATAGACTCAATACCATTCTACCAAAAGATATTGCAGTATTCAATTTACATATTGTACATGATGATGCTCATGCTAGATTTGATGCTACATATAGATCCTATATATATTATATACATAATCATAAGCACCCATTTCGAAATACCATATCAACTTATATTCCTCAACATATAATAAATCCTGTCTTATTAAAAGCTGTAGCTGATTGCATTCTATTATATAATGACTTCACTAGTTTTACCAAAACAGGAGGTCAAGCAGTGTCCCATAATTGTACTATAAGTCAATCTCATTGGGTGATAAATGAACATATACTTGAATATCATATCACAGCCAATCGTTTCTTGAGAGGTATGGTGAGACGTATAGTAGGAGCATGCATAGATGTATCCAAAGGGAAAATATCTTTGGAAGAAGTACAATCCGCATTACTTCATAAGAAGATATTGCCCATAAATACATCTATGCCGCCACATGGATTGTTTTTAACAAAAGTAAAATACCCTTACCTTTAAGATCGTAATGATATCACTACAATCAAAATCTGAAATAAAATATCTGTCAAGGTTATTACGTATTGCCATGCCTGATATACACTGGCTTATAGTTGCCATAATATTAGCTATAGTACTTGCTATACTTGGTCCTCTACGACCCTGGATCGTGCAACATACTATAGATGATTATATCATATTGAACGACAAAGCAGGGCTTCTTACAATGACCTATATATTGGTTTTATTATTAGTACTAGATAGCATGATACGCTACGGATTTAGTTACCTAACTTCATGGTTGGGACAGCGTGTAGTATATCGGTTGCGTACTCGTTTATTTCACCATATTTTGCACTTGCGCTTACGTTATTTTGATACGACGCCCGTAGGCACTACTATTACTCGCACTATAGGCGATGTAGAGACTATCAATGATGTATTTTCAGAAGGATTGATAAGTATAGTAGCTGATATATTAACCTTAGTCTTCATCATAGGGTTTATGCTTAGTATCAATGTAAAGCTCACTCTGGTTTCTCTAGCCACCTTGCCATTGTTACTATATGGCACCTATTGGTTTAAAGAAAGCGTTAAAAAAAGTTTTCATGCTGTACGCAATCAAATTGCAAAACTCAATGCATTTACTCAAGAACATATTACGGGAATGGCTATAGTACAATGGTTTACCGCAGAGGATAAAGAGTACAAAAAATTTAAAGAAATCAATGCAAAACATAGAGATGAACAAATAAAAACAATATGGGCTTATTCTATATTTTTTCCATTGATAGAGATACTACTGGCGGTAAGTATGGGACTCATAGTATGGTATGGTAGTATATTGACAATAGATGCTCAAGCTGAACCTGGGGTCATTATTGCTTTTATTATGTTGATCAATATGCTCTTCCGTCCATTACGTGTCATTGCAGATACATTCAATACGCTACAAATGGGGCTAGTGGCTGCTGAGCGAGTTTTTTTATTATTAGATCTACATGATAATATTAGTAATACAGGCATTTTACAACCTACTCATTTGAAAGGGGCTGTCAAATTTGAAAATGTAAATTTTAGCTATGATGGAGAGCGAGAAGTACTACATAATATAAATATTGAAGTACAGGCTGGCAAAGTATTGGCCATAATAGGAGCTACTGGTGCTGGCAAATCGAGTATTATCAATATACTCAATAGACAATACGAAATCACTAGCGGTAATATTTATATTGATGACCATTTAATACATGAATACGAATTATCATACTTACGTAAGCATATCGGCTTTGTATTACAAGATGTATTTTTATTTACGGGTAGCATACTTGAAAATATTAGATTACATGATAAAAATATAAATGAGCAAGAGATAGAGAATTTGGCTCGTATGATTGGAGTTCATGATTTTATTATGGCAATGCCCAACGGGTATCAATATATGATCCAAGAGCGAGGCAATAATTTATCCGCTGGACAGAGGCAAATCCTTTCATTTATGCGTTGCATGGCCTATAAGCCTTCCATATTGATACTAGATGAAGCCACTTCATCTATAGATACGGAGAGCGAACGTATTATACAACAAGCAATCTCCAATATCATCAAAGGGCGTACGTCAATAGTAATAGCTCATAGGTTGAGTACTATACAACACGCCAATAATATAATAGTTTTGGAAAAAGGAAGAATAATAGAACAAGGAAATCCCGCAGAATTAATACAACAAAACAGTCGCTATGCTGAGATGATATATTCTGAATAATTTTTATTTATACATAAAATAAAAAAACAAACATTAAAAATCTGTACCAAACGAAAAATAATATATAGGCTTGGGCAAAAAGCCACTATCCCATGCATACGCCACATCAAAACGTATAAAATACCCTACCAAAGTAGTGCGTATGCCACCGCCATATCCAGCTATTATTGGATTATGAAAATAATCCACTTGTAATACCACATTATTATTGGCTATAGTTATGTATTCTGGCGGACCATCATTAGCAAATGGAAGCATCCCTTTCCAAGCACTGCCTATATCAATAAATCCTATTAATTGTAGATTGCGTAATGCAGCACTTTGTAATGGTTTGCGAAATATAGTTTGTAGTAAAGGTATGCGTAATTCGCTACTAGCAATAGCATAGTTATTTCCGTTGCGGGTATTTTGCAAAAAACCTCGCATATTGGTCGCCAATGATTGATAATTATAATTATAATTCTCATTGATAGGTGTATTATAATCAAAGATTTCTTTGCCGCCCCAGTTGATCCAATTCTCGGTGCCGCCGAGATAATAGAGAACCTTACTTTGCCCAAAGCTGCTAGCAGCAGCAAACCGATTGGCCCATATTATATTTTTATATACTGGGTGATATCCTCTCAAATCCAAGCCGATGACTGATATATAATTATTTTTTTTATTCCATTGTTTATAAAATTCATAATATATTTTCGCTCTTGTACCTTTGTAAATATTTATTGTAGGGTTGATCGTATTGTCATAAATGAACTCCAGCTTACTCCCACTCCAATACTCATTATAATCAGGAAACGCTGCAGAATAGATGTCACGACTAGGCAAAATCAACCTATCCCAGCGGATATTCTGATGAAATCGCAGGCTCATATATTTATCAAATGGAAATATTATAGTGGCTTGACCAAACATCTGTTTAATTTTCCATGCCACGATATAATCATAGCCATTGATGGTAACGGGATATTCTATCAAATCACTTTTACGATGAAAAATATATCTCCAGTCTAATCTTTTTTTAAAATTTTCATAAATCAAAAAATATTCGGTGCCATTGAAATGGGTTGGGAATTTAAAACCACCATAAAATCGGTAGTCCTCCATCAAATCGAATACTGCTATACGTAGCATACCTGATAAGTCTGGGTTAGAAAACCCTGGTGCTGCCGTATTGTAATTTTCATAACGATTGAAAAGTATAGTGTTGTCAAGTTGTGTAGTAATATTCTGTGTACGGAATGTGAGCTTGTAGGGTACTACTTTAGTGGGTCTATATTTATATGCTTCAGAAGTATTCGTCGTACTTGCACTTGAATTACTTTTATTTTGAGCGTTTTTATTATCTAATACAGTAGGTGCATTAGGGTATTCTAATTGAAATGTGATTTCCCGCTTGGAATGTTCTATTTCTTTTTTTGATTGTTGTGTGTTTATGTGATTGGCATATATTGTTTGCTTTATGGAATATACAGTATTTGGTTTATTGCTTTGTACCAATTGTATATTGCCTAGTGATGGCGTGCTTGTAATAAATTTATTGTAGTGCAGCGTGGCATCATAATCTTGTATGGAATAGGTATTGTTACTTATGGCTACATTTACGCCTATAGGACGGTATCGCCTATGCTTACTAACACTATCGGGCTTTATTTTATAAATGTCTAATATACTATCTAGATTATACTGCGGATTAGTGATAGTGCTATCGTGGAAATAATAATACATATCTGTGCGCACATAAAGACTATCGAAGTGAGTATCTCCACGATACAAATTATATATTCCATTGTCATCACCGATAAAGGTATAATGTGTAGAGTCAAATTGTATAGGTCGCCTCTCATCAGCATTTGGGGTCTGTGTTATTTGTGTCAATGTCTTTTTTGGTTTTTGTATATCATAAAACCATATATCATTTTTTTTTATTGCCAATACAGAATCCATTTTTTGATATCGTAAGCTATCATCAGTGCGGTTGCTAGCAAATAATACCCCACTATATTTACCATCGCTATAGTATGCTGGTTCTATATCATCCCAATGGTCATTGGTAAGATTGATAATATTAGTTGTATTGATTTTATAGACATATATGTCGCTCACACTATTATTGATAGCACTCAGTATTAGTGTATTCGCATCACTACCATAAGTTATAGAGTGTATTTGTTGAAACTTTGTAATCATTGATTTAGTTTTTTTGCTAGATTCAATTTCATATAAAGTCAAAAAATACTGATCTCTTTTTTCATTTATAATTGCCAGTGTTTTACCATTTGGACTCCAAGCAATGAGGGGCTTATAATCTTGCAATTGTCGTTTTATACTATAGGTGCCCCCTTTCATGATTTTTTTGTTTGATTTTTTACTTATGTCATACATTTTGACTCTATACTTACCATGATTGTTTTCTATATACGCCAATGGATTGCCTCGTGGACTTATTCTAAAATTATACTGATCTCTTTTACGTCTTAGTGATATATTGTTACCTTCGTCTGTGGTCAGTGTATGGTTTTTATCTTTATTGTAATTTACAATAAAGTATTGTTGCCATTGCAATTGTGCATTGTTGAATGAGGTGCCTAGTGTCATGGCAAATCCTGTATTAAGATTACGATTGATGCGAGTAACATATACTAGATTGGGTATGGCATTACGACCATAGTTGGTAGCGATATAGTACCACATACTATGCCCGGCTAATGAGGGGTTTAGTATACTGAAAGATTTGAAATCCTTTATTTTGTCTTGTAATATCAATTCACGCAATAGATTGTCATCGGTCGTACTCCAGTCATCTACAAGATAGGTGATGAGCCCTGTAAGAAACCAGTCGGGCAAATTGAGTAAAAGACCATTCATCAATACTTCTTGTATTGTACCACCAAATAACATCTGAGCTATCAGCACTTCAGCTATTCCTTTTTTTATTTGTCGGTGTAAGTTTTGATGATTGCCATCAAAATATACAAATATTTTATTGTCAGTGATATGAGTAGTGCCTCCCGTTTGCCAGGTTTGTGTCTGTAAGTCTATGTTGGTTTGTTGAAAATCCGTATAGTCATTATATACTAAAATTTCCATTTTGTGAGTACTTTCAAATTCAAGTTTATTCTCTATATCCTTCAAACTACGCTCTGCATCTATCGCACTAAATTTACCGATTTCTTGCCCACCTAAATAGGAATATATACGGAAGTGTGGTGAATCATAATAAAACCAATCAAAATCATGATATTGTATTCGATTTTGACCAAAATCAGTCAATATACCTTGTGCAGCAATAGTACTCGAATAGATTAATAAAATTTTTAAAAATAAAAACCGCATTCTAAGTGTAAAAATAACAATAAAATTAATGTAAGTATTATTAGGTTTTTATAAAAAATAATAGGATTATCCATTTAATTCGCATATAAAATTAATGATTTTATAGGTATGGGGTGCATATTAATTATCTTTTTTAGTAATACCGTGAATTTAGTATATTTTCTATTCCTATTATTGAAGCGATAGCAAAACTCATTGAGGTAATACTGAAAATATTTTAACGAAATATGATTATGTATTCCTCGTATCCATGCTTTTAGATTCATTATTTGAATATGTATTTGTGGATGTGATTTTCCATTGTCTGATAGTATTTGGGTCAAGTGAATAAATTTATTTTTCAATGTAGCATAGCTACTGTAACCATCTGTATTCACTTGGGCATTTTTGTCTATGTGCTTTTCCATTGGGACAGATAGTGTTTCAGCTTGGTAATTTTCGATAGCATATACATGTAATTTTCCATTTTTGTTATGTTTGGTTTTTTCTAAAATGATAAAAGCTCGTTTCTTTTTGCCTAGCGACCTACCTCGCTTGCACGGCTCTTCTTGTTCCACTACAAATTCATCAACCATTACCTCATCTTTCAATAGTTCACTATCTTGGTCCATGGTACGCATGACTTTTTGCCTAAAATACCATGCAGTCTTTTGCTGTATACCTAGTTCTTTGGCTAATTCAGTAGATGATGTTCCTTTAGTTCTCGAAGAAATGCGATATACTATAGCCAATGCATTAATCAATCCCATCTTACATTTGTGGAACAGCGTATTGGCTGTGGGGGATTCGTCATATTTACATGCTACACAGCGTCTATAATGTAGCGATCTACCCTTAGTATAGTCCTGGCAGCCACATCGGATACAAGCATATCCTTTTTTCCACTTTTCGTTGCCAATATAAATTCGACAGTCATCCTCTGTTGTAAAGGTCTTATTAAAATCATGAATAGTTTTGATTAGTTTCATTGTATAAATATTTAAGACCAAAACTAACTTAGCAGACCGCCAAACTATGTCGTTCACTAAAATATTTCTAATTATTTTTGTGAACTAAATGGATAATCCTAAAAAATAAATAATATGAAAATATAAAATAAACAAACGTAAGCTCTAAAACGAATAGCTATTAATTTATCAACGTATCGCTTGGCACTATGTCTTTGTATCTGCTCTTCAATGCTCTCTCAGTACGTTCTTTTTGCAATAATTCAAGTATTTGTTCATGGCTTAAATGTGGATTATTTAGTCTAATACTATCTGGCATTTGGCTCCAAAACTCTTCATAAGCAGCGCCTCGATACTTATGTTCTCTCCGATAATTTATTATTCTGGTGATTACTTCTGTAGGGCTTACACTTATGATCGTTACCCCTTGCTTATTGGGATTCATTACAGTGATAGCCGGCGAATTGCCTAAGGCTTCTCTTACAATTTCTTCAGCTTTTTGTATAAAATCTTTAGATATATTTTTATTTACAAAAACAGTAGCAAATTGAGCCCTATTGGGATATCCACGTATGATTACGTCTTTTAAAGTAAGGGTGTCTTGATATAAATATACATCTTGTACTAGGCTGTCATTGGCTATATCAATAGGGATTCGTAATATAGTATTTTTATACCCTATAGAACTAAAGGTAAGTGAGGCTCCTGCATAAGTTAATATAGAAAAATGTCCGTTTTTATCTGCAATTGCACCCTTGTTATTTTCTTTATTTACTATAGCAACAAATGAAATAGGAGCATTATTGCGAGCATCCTTTACATTACCTGTATAAATTATAGATTGTGCATGAGCACAGATTGCTATACTATTTAATATAATTACAAATAAGCGAATTCTGTTCATGATGAAATTTGCTATAACGCCTAATTGATAAAATTTAGTATGCTATGAGGTTGACTCACTGATTTTTTCCATTTTGATTTCAGGGCTTGTGAGGTTTTCTATATTTTTTTCTTGACTCATTGCTCTCTCTGGAAACCAATATTTTTGAAATAAGATTAATATAAGGATACCAGTGGTAATTGCACTATCAGCGATATTAAAAATAAATTGAAAGAATATAAATTCTTTTCCACCTATAATCGGAAACCAAGAAGGATATGTGCCTTCTATCATAGGGAAATATAACATATCCACTACCCGACCATGCAGCCATCCTGCATATCCCTGATCAGGCAGAAAAGTAGCAATATGTCCATGGCTATCCGTAAATATCACTCCATAGAAAACAGAGTCAATAATATTACCTAATGCTCCAGCCAATATTAATGACACACAAATAATAAGCCCATTACTAGCTTTTTGTTTTACGAGATTATACAAATAATAAATGATAGCAATGGAAAAAATAATACGAAAGCAGCTTAAAAACAATTTGCCCATATCGCCACCCATTACCATACCGAATGCCATACCTTCATTTTCTATAAAATAAATATGAAACCAATTACCAATAATGGCAAATCCTGTATGCTCCATCATATTAAGTTTTACAAGAAATTTTGATAATTGATCGAAAAATAATACAATAAATACAGTTATGCAAGGAATCCAACTTTTTTTCAAGATGTCATATTTTTATAAAAAGCAAATATATATAAGCAGCATCATTATTCCACTAAATCCAAATTATAATATTACTAATTAAGATAGAAAAATAATTATTATACTTTTTATAATATTGTAGAATACATTCGCTACAATATATGAATACCCACTCCTTATTTATTTCATTGCTTATTATTCAAATCACTTTTTTTGTACTCACTTTATTATTTTATATAGCGGCAAGTTGGGTAAAACTAGAACCTACCAAGAAATTTTTCAGAAAACTCCTCATTATAAATAATGTATTTGGCAATATGTACTGTTGGTATTTGATCACTGATAATTTCTGGTTTTGTAGTATACCTATGCCCTTGCTGGCTAGTTTATCCTATAAGTACACAAGGAATAAAACATATCAAACCTTGATTGCTTTTCTCAATTTTATATTACCTATGTCTTGGGCTGTAAGTGCTTTGGGTATATTTATGTTATTGATCAATATTATACTACATCCTTTATGGTGGATAAAATCTCTTAAGATTCATCGTACTCAGTGGCTCCCACAATACGCTTCTATAGCCTTTCATGGCGGGACCATACAACCTAGAGTAGGCTATTTAGGATTTAATATGGGTTGCTGTACTTTTATGAGACCTAATCAGGAGCATATCTTATTACATGAGATGGGACATCAATTAAACTTATGTATATTTGGTGCTTGGTTTCATTATATAGGTGCTTTAGATGAAAATTTTATACATAAAAATCCATGCTCTGCTTATGCAGAGTTACTAGCTGATAGCATCTGTACTAAATCAAACCATGAGTGGTGTATATGGTCTTAAATATCACAAAATGAATTCCTTCATCTTGACTTTGACAAAGGTTGAATAAAATAGATTGGATTCTATGGTTTTTATATAATATTCATTTTTTTGCTTTTTATAGCTTACATTCTTTTTTAATAAAACAATTATACTTAATATAAGTAATCGTTTTTACCCATATGTTTTTTTTGAACAAAAAAAAACCAAAAGAATATTTTGATCTAACTAATATATTCCTTAATACAGTATTACTATACATACAACAAAGCCTATCTTTGAAAAACAAAGCAAAAAAATTCGGGTGCCAATTTGTTTATTACTATCTATAATATAAATTTAAGTGCGTTTAATTAATCTATTCTTAAAAAAAAGAATTCCTAATAAATAAGGCTTACTAGGAATTCTCGAATTAATTATTATTGTTAAAATTAAGGCTTCACAATATTTATATTTCTACATTTGAACATTTAATAATTGTGCGCTTTAGTTCTTAATTTTATTTACTCATTTTTCTTGCTAATCTTTTGTACAATCTTTGTTTTATCATTTATCTTAACTATAACAAAATATAGCCCTGTTTCTACGTGTGAAATATCAACTGAAACAATTTGATTCCCTACTATTTTAGTAAAGATATTCTTAAATACTAATTTGCCAGACATATCAACCAACTCTATTTCTACTTTCTCATTTTGAGATATTACAAAATATATGTTGAAATTATTATTCACTACAGTTGGATAGATTTGAATTTCATTATTCTCACATTCCATTTCTATATACTGAATGTTTAATATCTCCATGCTACCATCATTACTTATACTTGACAAACGTATATAATTTCCTAAATTTGAAAATTCCATTGTTGTAATTTCATAGCTAACGATAATGTCAAATTGAGTAATTAAGATAGTATCCAAGTTTTGAAAAGTTATTCCATCTGTAGAAATCTCCAACAAAAACATTTCTTCATTACCTGTTGCTAATGCTGAAAAGCTCACCTCTAAATTTTTGCAGTCATTATTTTTCAAATTCATGCTAATAAATTGTATAGGCAATGAAGTTGGATTGGTAAATCCAAAGCCATCTGGTGTGGCTGTCTCACCAGCAACCAAAGTAGTAGTTATTGTTTCCGGTGTTGTGATTTCTGTATAAGCATCAGGGTATGTTACTTCTATTGTATATTCTCCTTCTGGTAATCCAGTAAAGCTGAAGTTACCATTAATGTCTGTGGTGGTAGTTAATGTTGTGCCATCAAGTAATGTTATGGTA
>Ga0114938_1001123_pt1 | contig 18879 bp, 16 predicted proteins | sample AshMeaBigSpring_FD_88675 | JGI IMG/M metagenome (GOLD analysis project Ga0114938, IMG submission 88675) | Groundwater microbial communities from Big Spring, Nevada to study Microbial Dark Matter (Phase II) - Ash Meadows Big Spring | ecosystem: Environmental > Aquatic > Deep subsurface >...
CACCTCCAACAGCGGCTCGTCGACCGCGACGGCGTCTCCGACGTGCTTGAGCCAGCGAGTCACGGTGCCCTCGGTGACGCTCTCGCCCAGGGCCGGGAGCGTGACCTCCTGCCCGGCAGCGCCACTCGCGGCACCAGCCGCGGCGGCGGCCGGAGCCGGCGCAGGGGCGGATGGCTCGGCAGCCGGGGATGCCGGAGCAGCCGGGACGGGCGCAGCCGCCGCCGCAGCCGCGTCCGGTGCCGCCCCCGCCGGAGCCGCGCCGCCACCGGCGGCCTCACCCGGCTCGCCGATGAGGCCGAGCTCGGCGCCGACCTCGACGGTCTCGTCCTCGGCGACGGTGATGGACAGCAGCACACCGGCCGCGGGGGAGGGGATCTCGGTGTCGACCTTGTCGGTCGACACCTCCAGCAGCGGCTCGTCGACCGCGACGCTGTCGCCGGGCTGCTTGAGCCAGCGGGTGACGGTGCCCTCTGTGACGCTCTCGCCCAGCTGGGGGAGGGTGACGGGGGTTGCCATGCCGGTGTGCCTCTCTGTCGTGCGGTGCTACGGCGGTCGTACGGGTGAAGCGGGTCGATGCGGGTCGATTCCGGTGGTGCAGGTCGAGCCGGTCGGGGTAGGGGGCAGCGGGCAGCCCTGCGCCCCCTCAGCCGTGGGCGTGCAGCGGCTTGCCCGCGAGGGCGAGGTGCGCCTCGCCCATGGCCTCGTTCTGGGTCGGGTGGGCGTGCACGAGCTGAGCGACCTCGCTGGGCAGGGCCTCCCAGTTGTAGATCAGCTGCGCCTCGCCGACCTGCTCACCCATGCGGGCGCCGACCATGTGCACGCCGAGCACCGGGCCGTCCTTCTCGCGGACGAGCTTGATGAAGCCCGCCGTCTTGAGGATCTGGCTCTTGCCGTTGCCGGCCAGGTCGTAGGTGAGCGACTCGACCGCGTCGGCCCCGAGCCGCTCGACCGCCTGGGCCTCGGTGAGCCCGACCGAGGCGACCTCCGGGTCGGAGTAGGTGACGCGCGGGATGCCCAGCTCGTCGATGGGCACCGGGTCGAGCCCGGCGAGCTCCTCGGCGAGGAAGATGCCCTGCTGGAAGCCTCGGTGCGCCAGCTGGAGCCCCGGCACGATGTCACCGAGCGCGTAGACGCCGGGCACGTTCGTGCGCAGCCTCTCGTCGGTGAGCACGAAGCCACGGTCCATCGCCACGCCCACCTGCTCGTAGCCCAGGTCGGCGGTGACCGGACCGCGCCCGACGGCCACCAGCATGAGGTCGGCCTCGATCGCCTCGCCACTCTCCAGCGACACCCGAACGCCCTGCTCGGTGTGCTCGACGCCGGCGAAGCGCACCCCGGTCTTGAACGCGATGCCGCGCTTGCGGAACGCCCGCTCCAGCACCTTCGAGCACGCCTCGTCCTCGGCCGGCACCAGCCGCGGCAGCGCCTCCACGATGGTCACCTCGGAGCCGAAGGAGCGCCAGACGCTGGCGAACTCCACGCCGATCACCCCGCCGCCGAGCACGACGACGCGGGACGGGACGTGGTCGAGCCGTAGTGCCTCGTAGGAGGTGATCACCCGCTGCCCGTCGATCTCGAGCCCGGGCAGGCTGCGGGCGTACGACCCGGTGGCCAGCACCACGGCGGGCGCCTCGTAGCGGGTGCCGTCCACCTCGACGGCGTCGGGCGCGACGAGCCTCCCGGTGCCCTCGACGTAGGTGATCTTCCGGCTCTTCACCAGCCCCTGCAGCCCCTTGTAGAGCCGGGCCACCACGCCGTCCTTGTAGGAGTTGACACCGGCCATGTCGATGCCCTCGAGGGTGCTGCGCACGCCCACGTCGGGGCCGTGGCGCGCCTCGTCGGCCACCTCGGCGGCGTGCAGCAGCGCCTTGGTGGGGATGCAGCCGTAGTGCAGGCAGGTGCCGCCGAGCTTGTCCCGCTCGACGAGAGCCACCGATTTGCCCAGCTGGGCGGCGCGCAGGGCACAGGCGTACCCACCGCTGCCACCGCCGAGCACGACGATGTCGAAGGACGTCACGACAGGCTCTCCCCTCGTCGGATGGGCGTCACGCCGACAGTGGCGACCCTAGTCGGGCGCGCATCCCCGTGCCCGTCCGCCGGCCGATTAGGCCTGCCGAACCGCACCGGCCGCTCGGTCGGGGAGTCGGAGCGGCCGTTGCCGGTCGCAGACGTCGCGCGTCCGGTCAGGCGCCCCGCTGCGAGCGCAGCCGCCGCCCCGGCGCGCCCTCCCGCATCCCCCCGTCCGCCAGCAGCGTGTCCCGGTCGATGCGTTCGGGCGCCGGCCCGCCCACCGCCGCCGCCACGGCGTCCAGCTCGCGCCGAAGGGCGAGCGGGTCGCCGGCCGGCGCCACACCGGGGTCGGCCGCCAGCTCGAGCCCGGCGACCCGCGCCTGGCGCAGGGTGCGTCGGCACGACGAGCAGTGCCCGCAGCGACCCCGCGGGCCCCACGGCTGCTCGCAGAACCTCAGACCGGCCAGCAGTACCGGGTGGCCGGCCAGCACGCGCAGCCGCTCGACGCCGGGGTGGGAGGCGCCGGTGGCCACGACGGGCAGGTGCGGTGCGCCGAGCAGGTGCTGCACCGCAGGCAGGTGCGCGGCCGCGCCGCCGGAGGTCGCACGGTCGTCGGGGTGGACGACGGGAACCACCATCGCGTCGTGGCTGCCCGCGAAGGTCGCCAGCAGCGCGGCCAGGCCGGCTTCAGTCGCGCCAGGCACGGGCGGGCAGAGCTGGTGGAACCAGTTGGTGGCCACCACCCGCGTCCCCACGTCGTAGGCGCCCAGGGCGCGGGCCGCGACCTCCTGGGCCAGGGTGAGCGCAGCCTCGTCGTCGGGTCGCAGCTGCTCGCCCACGACGAGCACGCCGCTGGCGATGTCGCGGCTGTCCTGTCCGAGCAGGCCGTCGTGGTGGGCGGCGAGCGCGAACGATGCGTCCACGCCGGCGTCGAACGCCATCACGGCGCCGCGGCGACAGCCGGGGTCGACGGTCCCGACCGCGGCGGTGGCACCGATTGTCACCGGCGTGCAGGTCCTGGGCTCGTCCGAGCAGCACGCCTCGACGTAGCGAGCCAGCGACTCGAGCTGCCCGCTGCTCACCGGGCCGTCCACCAGCAGGTCGCGGCCGGTGGCCAGGGCGAGCGGGGCGAGGGCGACGGCGACGAAGTCCAGCGTCGGCGGCGGCCGCTCCCAGGTGGGTCCCTGGCCCACGTAGTCGAGCAGCCGCACCACGTCGCCGGCGTCGACCCGCACGGTCAGCCGCTGCTCGTCCGCGCGCTGCAGCGACGCGACGACGGGTGGCTGCGGCATCGACTCTCCTCGAGCGGTCCCAGGGCCTGGGGAAGGCGGACGGGGACGCACCTGACGCTAGCCCCGTCGAGCGGGGCGGCCCGGTTGGACGCGCCGCGGCGGGTCGGCCCGGCTACCGTGCCGGCAGAGGCGAGAGGGGCACGTGATGGCGTTCTGGCGGCGCGGGGACAAGCGGTCGGCGCAGGCCCCGGGCAGCCTGGACCGGGCCGCGTCCAAGGACGACCTGGCTCATCTGGAAGCGTTCGCCCGCAGCCGCCACGGCGTGGAGGCCTACGTCGAGCCGAGCACCGCCGTGACCGCCACCACCGTGGTGCTGGTCGCCTCGACCGGCGAGTGGACCCGCCGGCGCATCCCCAGCCCCGCCGCCGCCCGCGAGCTGGGTCACCGGCTGGCCATCCCGGTGTACGAGGCCGCCGTCGTCGGCTACCCGCAGCGCATGCGCGACTGGACGGCCCAGCGCGGGCACGCCTCGGCGGACTGACCCGCCCCGCCGCGGCGCCCGGCTCTCAGGCCAGCGACTCGGCCAGGGCCAGCAGGGTGCGCACGGCGAAGCCCGTCCCGCCCTTGGGGGTGTAGCCGAAGGGCTTGTCGCTGTTGAACGCCGGCCCGGCGATGTCGAGGTGGGCCCAGCGCACGCCGTCGGGCACGAAGGCCCGCAGGAACGCCGCCGCCTGCAGCGCGCCGCCGAAGCGGTCGCCGATGTTGGCCAGGTCGGCGACGGCGGAGTCGAGCTTGGCGCGCATCTCCTCGGGGATCGGCAGCGGCCACAGCGCCTCACCGGCGGCCGCGGCGGCCCGGGTCACCTGCTCGCGGGTGGCGTCGTCGTCCGACATCACCCCGGCCACCCGGTTGCCGAGGGCGACCACGCAGGCGCCGGTGAGGGTGGCGACGTCCACGAGCAGGTCGGGGGAGTCCTCGGCGGCGCGCACGAGCGCGTCGGCCATCACCAGCCGGCCCTCGGCGTCGGTGTTGAGCACCTCGACGGTCGTGCCGCCGTACATGCGCAGCACGTCCGACGGCCTGGTCGCGAACCCCGACGGCATGTTCTCGGCCAGCGCCGCGTACACCGTGACCGCCACCGGCAGCCCCAGCTCGGCGGCGGCGAGCACCGCGGCGCCGGCGGCGGCCGCCCCGCTCATGTCGCTCTTCATCGTGGTCATGGCGTCGGTGGGCTTGAGCGACAGGCCGCCGGTGTCGAAGGTGATGCCCTTGCCCACCACCGCGAGGTGAGCCCGCGCGCCCTCGGGTCGGTAGGCGATGCGCACCAGCCGCGGCGGGTTGGCCGAGCCGCGGCCCACACCGAGGATCCCGCCGTACCCCTGCGCGTCCAGCTGCACCTCGTCGAGCACTCGCACGTCGAGGCCGGCGGCACGGGCAGCGACCTCCAGCCGGGACGCCAGCTCGGCGGGGGGAAGGTCGGAGGCGGGGGTGTTGACCCAGTCGCGGGCCTGGTGGACGGCTGCCGCGATGGTGCCGGCACGTGAGGCCATCGCCGTCGCCTCGCCGTCGGCGGGGTCGGTGCCGGGCAGCACCACCGCGCCCAGCGGGGGCTTGGGCGTCGAGCGGTAGGCGTCGAAGGAGTAGGCGCCGATGAGCGCCCCCTCGAGCACCGCGGCCCGGCTCGCGGGTGCGTCGGTGCCGGCCAGCGCGAACGCGGCCGACCCGGTGCCGGCCAGCGCCCGCGCCGCCGCACCGGCCGCTCGGCGCAGCGTCTCGGGGTCGGCGGGGTCGCGGGCGCCGATGCCGACGGCCAGCACGGTGGCGGCGGTCACCCCGTCGGGGGCGGGCAGCCGCGTGGTCTCGTCCACCGCTCCGGTCGCCCCGAGCCGGGCGAGGCTCTCGACCAGCCGCGCGAGCAGGTTGGCGGGCAGGTCGCTGCCCTCGAGCGCGACCGGTGCGGACGGCCGTCCGGCCTCGCCGCCCGGGGGTCGGCGCAGGCCGACGACGAGCACGTCGGCGACGCAGGCGGCGGGGGAGTCGGGGGTCAGGCGCACCTCGGCGGTCACGACACTCGAGCCTATCCGCGGGCGCCGCGGACGGCTCTACGCTGGCCGGCCGTGAGCGACGACGCGCGACCTCAGCCCGACGGGGAGCCCGGTGCGGGCCTGTACCACTCCCCGCTGCACGAGCGGCACCTGGCCCTGGGGGCCCGGATGGCGCCCTTCGCCGGCTGGGAGATGCCGCTGCAGTACACCGGCGTGGTCGAGGAGCACCAGGCCGTTCGGCAGCGCGCCGGGCTGTTCGACGTGAGCCACCTGGGCACCCTCGACCTGGTCGGGGACGGCGCGGCCGCGCTGGTCGACCGGCTGCTCACCAACGACCTGGCACGCATCGGGCCCGGGCAGGCGCAGTACACGCTGTGCTGCGACGAGAGCGGCGGCGTGGTGGACGACCTCATCGTCTACCTGGAGGCCGACGACCGGCTGCGGCTGGTCCCCAACGCGGCGAACTGCGCGGCGGTGGCGGCCCGGCTGCGTGCGGCGGCGCCGTCCGGCGTGCAGGTGCTCGACCGCCACCACGACGTCGCGGTGCTCGCGGTGCAGGGCCCGGCCTCCGACGCGGTGCTCGCCGCCGCAGGGCTGCCCACCGACCTGCCCTACATGGCCTGGACGCGCGCGCAGCTGCTCGGCGCCGAGGTGACCGTGTGCCGCACCGGCTACACCGGCGAGCGCGGGGTCGAGCTGCTGGTGCCGGCCGGCCACGCGGGTGCGGTGTGGGACCTGCTGCTCGAGCGCGGGGCACAGGCCGCCGGTGGGGCCGGGCTGCAGCCCTGCGGCCTGGGTGCTCGCGACACCCTGCGCACCGAGATGGGCTACCCGCTGCACGGGCAGGACCTCGGGCCCGACATCTCCCCGGTGCAGGCCCGGCTCGGCTGGGCGGTGGGCTGGGGCAAGCCCGACTTCGTCGGCAAGCAGGCGCTGGCGGCCGAGCGGGCGGCGGGCCCGTCCCGGGTGCTGTGGGGGCTGCTGGCCCAGGACCGGTCCATCCCGCGGCCGGGCATGGCCGTGCTCCGCTCCGGCGAGCCCGTCGGGGCGGTCACCAGCGGCACCTTCAGCCCGACCCTCAAGGTGGGCGTCGCGATGGCGCTGCTGGCCCCCGCGGTGGCCGACGGCGACGCCGTCGAGGTCGACGTGCGGGGCCGCGCCGGCTCCTTCGTGGTGACCAAGCCCCCCTTCGTGGCCTCCCGCCCGTCCTGAGGCCTGCAGCCGCCGCCCCCCCGCGGGCCCTCCCGCCACCTCGGCGCCACCTCGGCGCTACCTCGGCGTGATCTTGGAGGACACGCCGGCGACACGCCGATGAAGGGCCCGGCTTCTCCAAGATCACGCCCGGGCGGGCCCCGGGAACGCCCGGAGGACGGCCGGCCGAGGGCCCGGGCGAGGGGGAGCGGGAGTCGCTGGCTACCCTCCCCGCCGTGGGGGCGCGGCGCGATCTTCCCTGGGGCGACCGGGCGCAGTACCACGCTGCCCGGGTCGCGGGCATGCTGCCGCCGCGGCTGCTGCACGTGCTCGCCGGAGGTGCCCCGGGCCAGGTCGACGGCTCGGTGCTGGACGACCAGGTGCACCTCGGGCTCGCGCTGTGGCAGCGGCTGCACGGCGAGCCGCTGCACGACGTTCCCGCCCGACGCGAGATGTCCCGCCGGACGGCCACGCTGATGGCCGGCCCCCCGGTGACGGTCGGGCGGGTGCGCGACCTGCAGGTGGACGGCGCGGCCGGACCGCTGCGGGCCCGCCACTACGCCCCGTTCCCGCACGGCACGAGTAAGCCCGCACCGCTGCTGGTCTGGTTCCACGGGGGCGGGTTCGTGGTGGGCGACCTCGACAGCGCCGACCAGCCGTGCCGCATGCTCTGCCGGCATGCCGACGTGCACGTGCTCTCGGTGGACTACCGGCTGGCCCCCGAGCACCCCTTCCCGGCCGCGGTCGACGACGCGCTCGCTGCCTTCGATTGGGCCCTGGACCACGCCGCTGAGCTGGGTGCCGACCCGGCCCAGGTCGCCGTCGGCGGGGACAGTGCCGGCGGCAACCTGGCCGCGGTGGTGGCCCAGCAGGCGCGGCACCGCCGTCCGCCGGTCGCCCAGCTGCTGGTGTACCCGCCCACCGACCTCGAGAACCGGCTCCCGTCGGCCGACCGGTTCGCCGACGGGTACTTCCTCACCGACGCCGAGGCCACCTGGTACCGCGACGTGTACGCGGGCGACGCCGAGCGAACCGACCCGCGGATGTCGCCGCTGCTCGCCCCCGACCTGTCCGGGCTGGCGCCAGCCCTGGTGATCACCGCTGCCTTCGACCTGCTGCGCGACCACGGCGAGGAGTACGCCCGCGCGTTGCAGCAGGCCGGCACCCCCGTGGTGCTGCGCCGGGTCCCGCGGCTCATCCACGGCTTCCTCAACACCACCGGGGTGAACCGCGCCTCCTACGAGGCCGTCGTGGGCATCGCCTCGGCCTGGCGCACCACCCTCGCCCTCGCCGGCTCCCTGGACGCCGCCCGCCGCGCCTGACGCCGCCCGCCGCGGCTGACGCCGCCCGCGCCGGTCAGGGCCCCGCGGGAGGGGGTTCGGGTACGGCAGCGTCGGGACGCGGCTCCGGCAGCAGCGCCAGCACGTCCTCGAGCAGGGTCATCTGCGCCAGCAGCGCCGCGGCGGCCTGCAGGGTGGGGACGGCGACGAGCGCGCCGGTGCCCTCCCCGAGCCGCATCTGCGCCTCCACCAGTGGGGTCAGCCCGAGCCGTTCCAGCGCCAGGGAGTGCGCCGGCTCGGTCGAGCGGTGCCCCGCCTGCTGCCAGCGCACGGTCTTGAAGGCGATCCGGTGCGCGACCAGCGCCGCCGCGCCGCTGACCACCCCGTCGAGCACGACCGGGGTGCGGCGCAGCGCCGCCTGCACGAGGAAGCCGGCCATGGCGGCGATGTCGGGCCCGCCGACGGCGGCCAGCAGGTCGAGCATGTCGCCCATCCGGGACCGCCCGCGAAAGGTCGCGTCGCGGATCGCCGCCGCCTTGCGCATCCAGCCCGCGTCGTCGATGCCCGTGCCGCGACCGACGACGTCGATGACCTCCGCCTTGGTGAGCAGCGCCACCAGCACGGCCGCCGGCGTGGTGTTGCCGATGCCCATGTCGCCGGTGACGAGCAGCTGCGCCCCGGTGTCGACGGCCGCGTCGGCCACCGCCCGTCCGGCCGCGAACGCCTGCTCGGCCTCGGCGAGGGTCATCGCGTCCTCGACGTCGATGCTGCCGGTGCCCGCGCGCACCTTGTGCGCGGTGACCGCGGGGCCGAGGTCGCTGGTGTCGCCCGCCACGCCCAGGTCGAGCACCTGCACGCCCGCGCCCACCTGCCGGGCCAGCACGTTCACTGCCGCCCCGCCGGCGACGAAGGTGCGCACCATCGCCATCGTCACCGCCGGCGGGTAGGCCGACACCCCGGACGCGGCGATGCCGTGGTCCCCGGCGAACACCACCACCCTGATGTCGGTGAGCGGCTCGGGCGGGCAGATCCCCTGGGCCGCGGCCACCCACGCGCCCAGCTCCTCCAGCCGGCCGAGCGCGCCGAGGGGCTTGGCGAGGCTGTCCCAGCGCTGCTGCGCCTGCCGTGCCACCTGGGGGTCGGGGACCTCCATCGCGTCGAGCAGACCCGCGAACCTCTCCCGCCCGCGCTGTGCCTCGGTCATGTCGATCTCCCCTCGGACGGCTCCGCGCCGCGACCGGGTCCTGCGGCCGGGCCGCCCCGCAGCGTCAGCGCAAGGCCGGCCACGACGAGCTCCACCCGCTCCGAGGCCGCGGCGACGGCGGCGTTGAGCCGGCCCAGCTCGTCGCGGAACACCCGCCCTGACAGCGTGGCGGGCACGACCCCGGACCCCACCTCGTTGCTCACCCCGACCACCCGGCGCGGGCTGGCCGCCCACGCCGCGCGCAGCCCGTCCACCCGGGTGCGGACGGCCGCCTCGGCGGCGGCGTCCCAGCGCTGCCACGCGTCGGCCCGCTCCAGCACCTCGGCCAGCCAGAGGGTGAGGCAGTCGACCAGCAGCGGGGGCCCGGGGGAGCGCAGCAGCGGCTCCAGGTCGGTCGTCTCGTGGGTACGCCACCCGGCGGGGCGGCGGGCCTGGTGCAGCGCTACCCGCGCCCGCCACTCCGGGTCGATGGCCGCGCCGGGGCCGGTGGCCACGTAGTCCACCCGCGGCTCTGCGGCCAGCAGCGCCTCGGCGCGGTGGCTCTTGCCGGAGCGGGCCCCGCCGAGCACCAGCGTGCGCTGGGCGGAGGAGGCCGGCCCGCCCACCGGGGCTCGCTCCTGGGCGGGCTGCGAATCGGCCGAGGCACCGACCAGCAGCACCTGGCCGTCGCGACCAGGCTCGGCCCCCCACGCGGCCAGCCGGGCGGCGAGCTCGGGCTCGGGCGGGTTGTGGTGGCTCAGGTGCACCGCCACCACCCGGGTGGCGGGGTGCACGGCACCGGCGGCGCGCAGCGCGGCCAGCGTACAGGGGAACGTCGTCAGGTCGAGGTGGCCGGTGCCGTGCTCGGCCAGCGCGCCGAAGGTCTGCTCGAGCAGCAGCAGGTCGAGCCGGACGCCGGCCAGCGCCTCGACCGTGGCGGCGGGCAGCGGCCCGGTGTCGGTGCCGTAGAGCAGCCTCGCGCCGTCGCTGGTGGTGAGCTCGTAGAGCAGGCAGGCCACCTCGTGCTCGGCGGCCAGCGCCCGCACCGTCGTGCCGTCCCGCTCGAGGACGTCGCCGGCGGCGAGCTCGGTGAGCCGCACCGGCGAGTCGGGGCCGACCCAGTGCCGCGCCTGCTCGACCACCTCCGCCGGGCCGAGCACCTCCACCGGTCCGGCCGTCATCGACCACTGCTGCCACAGCAGCGCCGACGGGGCCCAGTGGTCGGGGTGGGAGTGGGTGACCAGCACGCGGCGCACGCCGTCCAGGGGCTCACCGAGGCGTTCGGCCTGGCGGGCGGTGTCGGGACCCAGGTCGAGCAGCAGGGTGCCGTCGACGAGGGCGGACGTGCTCGCCCGCCGCACGCCGGCGGCGCGCTGGGCCTGGCATGAGGCGCAACGGCAGAAGGGGTTGGGCCAGCCGTCGGCGGCGCCCGTGCCGAGCAGCACGACCCGCATCAGGCCCCACCGAGCTGCACCGGGGCCCCGAAGGCGGCGCGGCGGGCGGCACGGCGCAGCGCGGTGAGCACGGCCGGCCCGGCCAGCAGGCACAGCGCGGCGGTGAGCACCGCCCGCGGGATGTCCCAGCCCAGCCCGGTGGCCAGGTGGAACAGCGCGAACCGGGCCAGGTTCTCCCCGAGCGGGGCGCCGGCGACGTAGGCGAGGTCGCCGCCGGCGGCGGAGGTGGCCAGGAACGGCCAGAACCACAGGTCGAGCAGCAGCCCGTAGGCCAGCGCGGCGGCCGCGCCGTAGCCGGCGAGCAGCCAGCGCTCGGCGGCCGGGCGCACCCGGGGCAGCAGCCCGGCGCCCAGGGCCACCCAGGCCGCCCCCAGCATCTGGAACGGCAGCCACGGCCCGACGCCCCCGGTGACCAGGGCACCGGCCACCAGGGTGAGGCAGCCGAAGACGAACCCGAACGCCGGCCCGAAGGCCCGGCCGGCGACCACGAGCAGGAAGAACAGCGGCTCCAGCGGGGCCATCCCCGCCCCGAGCACCCGCAGCCCGGCCCCCACCGCGGCCAGCACGCCCAGCATGGCCACCGCCTTGGCGTCCAGGCCCCCGTCGGCTGCCTCGGCCACCAGCACCAGCAGCAGCAGCGGCACGAGTGCGACGAACAGCCACGGCCCGTCGGTGCTGTGCGCGAGTCCCGACTCGGGCGTCACGACGAACGGCCAGGTGAAGGCGACCAGGCCCAGGGCCGACACCAGCCCCACCACCAGCCTGGCCCGCCGGCCGAGCCGCAGCGCACCGGCACCGCCGTGCGACGCAGCCGGGGTGGAGGGGGCGAGGGCGGGCCGGGTGCTCATCCCACCAGCTCCAGCGCCGCGGCCACCTGCGGCACCGACAGCCACCGGTCCGGCGCCAGGATCTTCGCCACCTGCGGCGCGAACGCCGGGGATCCGGCCAGCACCTCCTCGGCCGGCCCGTCGGCCACCACCTCGCCCTCGGCCAGGATGACCACGCGGGTGGCGACCTCGGCCACCAGCTCGACGTCGTGGGTGGCCAGGACGACGCCGTGCCCGGCGCCGGCCAGCTCGCGCAGCACCGACACCAGCCGGCGCTTGGCCTCGTAGTCCAGGCCACGGGTCGGCTCGTCCAGCAGCACCAGCCGGGGGCGGGCGACCAGCACCACGGCCAGGGCGAGCAGCAGCCGCTGCCCCTCGGACAGGTCGCGCGGGTGCGCAGCACCCGGCACCTCGGGAGCCAGCCGGGCCAGCAGGGCGGCGGTGCTGCCGGCCGGCCGGCCGGCGTCGGCGTCGGCCTGCGCGCACTCGGCCGCCACCGACGTGGCGTAGAGCAGGTCGGCCGGCTGCTGCGGCACCAGGCCGACCGCCCGCACCAGCGTCTGCGGTTCGGTGCGGCGCGGGTCGAGCCCACCGACGTCGACCTCGCCGGTCTGCGGGCGGACCAGCCCGACCAGCGCGCCCAGCAGGCTGGACTTGCCGGCGCCGTTGCGGCCCATGAGGGCCAGCACCTGCCCGGAACGCAGCTGGAGGTCGACGTCGCGCAGCGCGGGCACCGGCCCGTAGCGCAGCCGCAGGTCGCGCACGGTGGCCAGCACCGGTCCGCTGGGCGTCGGCCCGGCCGTCGGCCCCGCCTCCGCCGGCCCTTCCACCGCCTCCGGTGGCCCGGCGGGCAGCAGCGGCCGCAGCTCGTCGGCGCGGCGGCGGGCGTCGCGCACCGACAGCGGCGGCGGCTGCCAGCCGGCGAGCCGAGCCAGCTCCACCACCGGCGGAGCGATCGCGCACGACTGCATCACCTGGGCCGGGGTGCCGCTGCGCAGCCGTCCCTGCCCGGTCAGCTCCACCACCTGGTCGGCGTACTGCACCACCCGCTCGAGCCGGTGCTCGGCGATCACCACGGTGAGCCCGAGGTCGTGCACGAGCCGCTGCAGCGCGGCCAGCACGTCCTCGGCGCCCTGCGGGTCCAGCGCCGAGGTCGGCTCGTCCAGCACCAGCACCCGCGGGTGCGCGGTGAGCGCGGCGCCGATGGCCACCCGTTGGCGCTGCCCGCCCGACAGGGTGCCCAGCGGACGGGAGCGCAGCTCGGCCAGCCCCAGCAGGTCGAGGGTCTCCTCGACCCGCCGGCGCATGACGGTGGGGGCGATGCCGAGCCACTCCATGCCGAAGGCCAGCTCGTCCTCGACCACGTCTGCGACGAAGCCGGACGACGGGTCCTGGGCCACCAGACCGACCACGTCGGCGAGGTCGCGCGGGCGGTGGGCACGGGTGTCGCGGCCGGCGACGGTCACGGTGCCGGTGAGGGTGCCGCCGGTGAAGTGCGGCACCAGCCCGTTGACCGCACGCAGCAGCGTCGACTTGCCCGCCCCGGTCGGGCCCACCACCAGGCACAGCTCGCCCTCGGGCACCAGGAGGCTCACCTCGTCCAGCGCCGGCGCCGCCGCATCGGGGTAGGTGATGCTGACCCGGTCGAGCCTGATCATGCGGGGGCTCCGGCGGGGACGGCCGGGGTGGGACGGCGCAGCGCCGCGGCCGGCAGCGGGGGAGGGGGCGTGAGCACGGCCGGCGCCGCGGCCACCAGCAGCGCGGCCAGGACCGGCAGCGGCAGCTCGGGCAGCACGAGCGGGACGCGCCCGGCCGGATCCATTGCCGCGGGCCAGCGGGCGGCGGCGAGCAGCACCACCGCGGCGGCGGCCACCCCGCAGCCGACGGTGGCCCACTCGGGCAGCGACCACGGGTCGGGCCGGTAGCGGGTGCGGCGCGACCGCCGTCCGGCCAGCAGCGCCCCGGTCAGGGCGACAGCCACGCCGGCGGCGACCAGCGGCGCGCCGGCGGCGGGCAGTGTCCCTCCGCCGAGCAGCCCGAACAGCCCGATCGCGACTCCGACGAGCCCGGCGAGCACCAGCAGCCCGGTGGCCCGGCGGAACCGCACCGGCACGTCGCCGGCCCGGGCGAAGCCGCGGGAGTCCATCGCCGCGGCCAGGTCGAGCGAGGACGCCAGCCCTCCCTCCAGCACCGGGACGGCGGTGCGGGCCAGCCCCCGCAGCCCCGACGGCGCCCGGCCGCGCAGCCGCTGCGCCGCCCGCACCCGCAGCGCGTCCTCGACCAGCCGCGGCGCGTAGGTGAGGGCCACCACCAGCGCGACACCGACCTCGTACAGCGCGCCGGGGACGCTGCGCAGCAGCCGGCGCGGGTCGGCCAGCGCGTTGGCGGCGCCGACGCAGGCGAGCACGGCCAGCAGCTGCAGGCCCTGGTAGAGCGCGAACACCAGCCCCTCGGCGGTGACGGCTCCGCCGAGCCGCACGCCGGCCAGCCACGCCGGCAGGCCCACCTCGGGCAGCGTCACCAGCACGGTGCCGCCGGGGGCGGTGTCCATCACCAGCGCGGCGAAGGCCATCCGCACGGCGAGCAGGACGGCTCCGGCCAGCACGAACGCCACGAAGGAGCGCGACCACGGCGCGGTGCTGCGCCGCGCGGCCACCACCACCCCGGCGGCGGCCACCAGCAGCAGCAGCACCACCGGGTTGGTGGTACGGGTGGCCGCCGCGGCCAGCGCCAGCGCCCACAGCCACCAGGCTCCGGGGTGCAGCAGCCGCGGCTCGAGCAGCCGCTGCACGCGCTGGGCGGGGCTGGTCACGGTGTGCTGGGCTCCTCGGCTGGTCGGGCGGTTGGGGGGTCAGGCGGCAGGGGTCAGGCGGTGGGTCCGGAGTCGTCGGGGCCGGCCGGCTCGCCCCCACGGCGGCGACGGGCGAGCAGCACGGCTGCCGCGCCCAGCGCACCCACCGCGACCAGGCCCAGCACGGCGGGCAGCCATGAGGAGCCGCCCTCGTCGGCGGAGCCGTCCTCGCTGCCGGACTGCTCCGGCAACACCAGGCTCACCGGCTGCTCCTCGCCGCTGGGCGCCTCGGTGTCCACCTGGTCGCCGCAGCCGCTGGTGGGGTAGCCGTCGATGCCGCAGACGAAACCGCCGTCACCGACCCGCACCTCGGCGACCGCAGCCAGCGCGTCGGCGCCGGTGGCCTCGGCCGGGACCACGGCGCAAGCCCCGCGAGCCGCCGGCGGCGTGTCGCCGTCCGGCGCGTCCTCGGCCGTGCCGTAGTCGATGACGACACCCACGGCCTTGCTGCCCTCGGGCACCTCGCCCTCCCCGGCGCACAGCTCCTCTGCCGTGGGCAGCGCCCGCGGGACCCGCGACGACGCCTCCCCGGTGACCGCGAACCGCCAGCCCTCCACCGATCCGTCGGCCGGCACGGCCTCGGCCGGACCCGTCTCGGCGAACACCCACTCCCCGCCCTCGGCGGCGTAGTACCCCCAGTAGCGGTACGACTGCGCCTGCGCGGGGACGGCCGCGGCCAGCAGCGCGAGCACGCCGGTGAGCGCGGCGAGTGCGGCGACTGCGACCGGTCGCGAGCGGGCGAGGTGGGGGTGGCGGGCGGTGCGCGAACCAGCAGCCGAGCTCGGACGGGCGAGGCGAGGCATGGAGGCCCTCTCTGTGGAGGCGGCCACGTCGCGGATACGTCCCGACGTGGCCGGACGGCCGCGAAGGCCGCCTGCCGCTCGACGGTCCGGCTCCGTCCCGCAGACCGCGGCGGGATGGGTGGAGCCTGACGACCTCGGGTGGCGATCCGGCTCGCCGCGGGGCACCGGTTCGCACCGGCGCGCGGCCTACGGTTGCGGGTTCAGCGTCGGGTTCCGACCGACTTCCCCATCCGAGAGCGTGAGGTGGACGAAGGGTGGCACGCCCGCGCGTGCGCCGTCAAAGACCGTGCGCCCCTTGACAGCGCCGCCGGGCGGTCCTCTCGGAGCCGTCCGCCGGTGGTTGGAGCGCTGCAGCAGTCGAACCCGGTGGTTGGAGCGTTGCAGCAGCCATGCCCCCTGGTTGGAGCGCTGTGCAGGTGCCTGGCGCGATGGTTGTCAGGTTTGCGCTGCTATGGCGACGACAACCTGACAACCATGCCGGTCGTCGCGGCGCGCGTTAGCAGCCTGCCGGCCCCCGAGCGAGCCACCCGGCGGCGCGTTAGGTTGATCACCATGGCAGGTGCATGGAGATGGCAGTACATGGCGCAGGACGGGTCCGAGCCGCCCGCGTCGGCTCCGGAGCCGGGGACGTTCCCCAGCCAGGCCGAGGCCGAGACGTTCATCGGGGAGACCTGGCGCGAGCTGCTGACCGCCGGCGTCGACCAGGTCAGCCTGTTCGAGGCCGACCGCAAGGTCTACGGCCCGATGAGCCTGCACCCACCGGGCTGAGCCGCCGGGGTCGACCCGACGGGCCGGGCGCCACCACCGGCGGCTCAGACGGGCCGCCGACGGGGAGCCCGTGCCGCGGTGAGCCCCGGGTCGAGGATCACCGCGTCACCGAGGGCCTCGTCGATGGCCGCCATCGTCGCCTCGTCCAGCCGCACGCCGGCGGCCTTGACGTTCTCGGCCACCTGCTCGGGCCGGGAGGCCCCGATGATGGCGGCGGCCACGTTGTCGTTCTGCAGCACCCAGGCCACGGCCAGCTGCGCCATCGTCAGCCCGGCCGCCTCGGCCACCGGCCGCAGCGCCTGCACCCGGGTCAGGGTCTCGTCGCTCAGCCAGGCCTTGACGAAGCTGGCGCCGCCGCCGGAGGTGTCGGTGGCCCGCGACCCCTCGGGAACCGGCTGGCCGGGCAGGTACTTGCCGGTCAGCACACCCTGGGCGATGGGGGACCAGACGATCTGGCTGAGCCCCTCCTCCCGGCAGGCGGGCACCACCTCGGGCTCGATCACCCGCCACAGCGCGGAGTACTGCGGCTGGCTGGAGACCAGCGGGACCGCCAGCTCGCGGGCCAGCGCCGCACCGGCGCGGATCTGCTCGGCGGTCCACTCGCTGACGCCGATGTAGAGGGCCTTGCCCGAGCGCACGACGTCGGCGAAGGCCTGCATCGTCTCCTCGAGCGGGGTCTCGGTGTCGTAGCGGTGCGCCTGGTAGAGGTCGACGTAGTCGGTGCGCAGCCGGCGCAGCGACGCCTCGATCGACTCGCGGATGTGCTTGCGCGACAGCCCGCAGTCGTTCGGGCCGCCGGGGCCGGTGGGCCAGTACACCTTGGTGAAGATCTCCAGCGACTCCCGGCGCTGCCCGGCCAACGCGTCACCCAGCACCGTCTCGGCCGCGCCGTTCATGTACACGTCGGCGGTGTCGAAGGAGGTGATGCCGGCCTCCAGCGCCGCGCGCACGCAGGCAGTGGCCGTCCCGTCGTCGACCTGGCCACCGTGGGTGATCCAGTTGCCGTAGGTGATCTCGCTGATCTTCAGGCCGGAGCGGCCCAGGTACCGGAACTCCATGGCCGTGACCCTAGACGCCCCGCGGCGTGCGCACCCACCGCGACGGGTGGACGGCCTAGCGCGGAGGCTGGCCCGCCTTGATCGCCGGGCGGGGCAGGCGCAGCCGGCGCATCTGGGTGGCGCGCATGACGCCGTAGAAGAGGTCGCCACGGCTCCAGCGGCCCTCGAAGCGCACCCGCAGCTGCTTCCTCAGCTGGAACCACAGCCACCCCAGCTCGCTGATGACCAGGGCGATACCCACCAGCCAGACCAGCGTCACGTACTGCACCACCGCGCCGATCGGCAGCAGCGACAGCAGCAGGATGACGAGCATCACCGGCAGGAAGAACTCGGCGAACATCCGTCGGCCGTCCACGTAGTCGCGCACGAAGCGGCGTACCGGACCCTGGTCGCGGGCGGGGAAGGCGCGCTCGTCGCCGGCGACCATCGCCCGGTAGGCGGAGTCGCGCTGGGCCTTGCCTTCGGCCCGGGCCTGCTTGCGGGCCTGCTTCTTGTCCAGCGTCGGCTTGACCCGCTGCTTGCGGGCGGCCTCGGCCTCCTTGCGGCTGGGCGTGGGGCGGCCCTTGCCCGAGGTGGGTTCGGTGGGTGTGGTGGACGACACGGCTCACTCGGTCTCGGCTGGCAGGGGACGCGCGCCCGGCGCGCAGGTGCGGCGGCTCCCAGGGTACGGCCTGGGACGGCGCTGGGTACCGTCGAGCACCATGGCGCTGACGAGCTACCGGCATGACGGGCTCACCTTTGACGTGCGCGAGGCCGGGCCCGACGACGGCCAGGCGGTGCTGCTGCTGCACGGGTTCCCCCAGGACGCCACCTCGTGGGACGCGGTCGCGCCCGCCCTCGCCGCGGCCGGCTACCGCACCCTGGCGCCCGACCAGCGTGGCTACTCGCCGGGGGCCCGTCCGCGCGGCGCTGAGCACTACCGCTGGCGGCACCTGGTCGACGACACGCTCGCGCTGCTGGACGCCGCGCAGGTGCAGCGCGCCCACGTGGTCGGGCACGACTGGGGCGGCTTCGTCGCCTGGGCACTGGCCGCCGACCGACCAGACCGGGTGCAGTCGCTGAGCGTGCTGTCCACGCCCCACCCGGCGGCGATGCGCCGGGCGGCGCTGCGGGGCCAGGCACTGCGCTCCTGGTACATCGGCACCTTCCAGCTCCCCGGGCTGCCCGAGCGGCTGCTCGCCCCCGGCTCGCGCGGCTGGGCCCAGCTCATGCGCGGCCTGCCGCCGCAGGCGAAGGAGCACTTCACCGAGCGGATGAGCGAGCCCGACGCGCTGGGGGCCGCGCTGGACTGGTACCGCGCCCTGCCGCGCGAGCTGGCTTCGCCGTCGGTGCACGTCGGTCGTATCGGCGTCCCCACGCTGTATGTCTGGGGCACCCGCGACCCGGCGCTGGGACGGGCTGCCGCTCTGGCCACCGCCGACTACGTGACCGGGCCGTACCGGTTCGAGGCCGTCGTGGGGGCCGGGCACTGGCTGCCCGAGGCGGCCGCCGACCGGGTCGTCCCGCCGCTGCTGGAGCAGCTGGCCGGCGCACCGGCCGACCGCTCGCGCTGACGGGTCGTCGCGGCGGGCATAGGCTGGGTGCCCGGCAGCGCGAGGGCGTAGGGACGCTCAGCGGCATCGAGCAGGGATGGATCGGGCATGGGCATGTTCAGCAGGATGTCGATGATCTTCAAGTCCAAGGCCAACAAGGCCATGGACAAGATGGAGGACCCGCGCGAGACGCTGGACTACTCCTACTCCAAGCAGCTGGAGCTGCTGCAGAAGGTGCGCCGCGGCGTGGCCGACGTGGCCACCAGCCGCAAGCGGCTCGAGCTGCAGCTGGCCCGGCTGCAGCAGGAGTCGGACAAGCTGCGCAACCAGGCCCAGCAGGCGCTCGGGATGGGCCGGGAGGACCTCGCGCGCGAGGCCCTGACCCGCCGCTCCGGGCTCGAGCAGCAGATCGCCGACCTCACCGCCCAGCACGCCGCGCTGCAGGCCGAGGAGGAGAAGCTCACCCTGGCCGCGCAGCGGCTGCAGGCGCGGGTCGAGGCGTTCCGCACCAAGAAGGAGACCATCAAGGCCACCTACACCGCCGCCGAGGCCCAGACCCGGGTCAGCGAGGCGGTCACGGGCATCTCCGAGGAGCTCGGCGACGTCGGCATGGCCGTCCAGCGGGCCGAGGACAAGACCGCCGAG
>Ga0114938_1001125_pt1 | contig 18857 bp, 18 predicted proteins | sample AshMeaBigSpring_FD_88675 | JGI IMG/M metagenome (GOLD analysis project Ga0114938, IMG submission 88675) | Groundwater microbial communities from Big Spring, Nevada to study Microbial Dark Matter (Phase II) - Ash Meadows Big Spring | ecosystem: Environmental > Aquatic > Deep subsurface >...
CGCTTCCTCGATCACGCGCGCGGCATGCAGCAGCGCCTTCGACGGAATGCAGCCAACATTGAGGCAGACGCCACCGAGCTGCGGCCAGCGGTCCACGAGCAGCACGCGCAGGCCGAGGTCCGCGGCCCGGAAGGCCGCCGCATAACCGCCGGGACCCGCCCCGATCACGAGCAGCTGGGTCGTCTGGTCCGCGGCCTGCTCGCCTGCCGTCACCGGCCGCGCCGTGGCCGCCGGCCCTGGTGCCGGCGGCGGGGGGGCCGTCTCCTGCGGGACCGTCGCGGCCAGCGACGGCAGCCGGACCGTGTCGCTCGCGGCGGGCGCGACCAGCGCGATCAGCGAGTCCTTCGAGACCCGGTCGCCTTTCGCGACCTTCAGTTCCCGGACAATGCCGGCGACGGTCGCCGGCACGTCCATGGTCGCCTTGTCGGTCTCGAGCGTGATGAGGGGCGTCTCGGGCTCGACCAGGTCCCCCGGCTTCACCAGCACCTCGATGACCTCGACGTCCTTGAAGTCCCCCAGGTCCGGGACGCGCTGCTCGATGAGCGCGCTCAAGGCACCGCCTCGGTGAGGGCCTGCGGGTGGGCCAGCTCCTCTGCGAGCGCGACGACGAAGCGCACGGCCAGGGCACCGTCGATGACGCGGTGGTCGTAGGAGAGCGACAGCGGCAGCATCAGGCGCGGCTCGAAGCTCGCGCCCTTCCAGACTGGCCGGTATTGCGAGCGCGACACGCCGAGGATCGCGACTTCCGGCGCGTTGATGATCGGCGTGAAGGCGGTGCCGCCGATGCCGCCGAGGCTCGAGACCGTGAAGCAGCCGCCCTGCATCTCGGCGGCCGTCAGCTTGCCGGCGCGCGCCTTGCCCGCGAGCTCGCCGAGGTCGCGCGCGAGCTCGTAGATGTCCTTGCGCCCCGCGTCCCGGATCACGGGCACCACGAGGCCGTTCGGCGTGTCCGCGGCGAACCCGAGGTGCAGGTACTTCTTGAACACCAGGTTCTGGCCGGAGGCATCCAGGGAGCTGTTGAAGTTGGGGAACCGGCCGATCACGCGCACGCAGGCGCGCGCGATGAAGGCGAGCGGCGTCAGCTTGATGCCGAGCCCCTCCGCCCGGCCCTTGAGTGAGGCGCGCAGCTTCTCGAGGTCGGTGATGTCGGCCTCGTCGTGCTGGGTGACGTGCGGCAGGTTGACCCAGGCGGCCTGCAGCCGCGCCCCCGAGATGCGCTGGATGCGCCCGAGCGGCTTGACCTCCACCGGCCCGAAGGCGGCGAAGTCCACGTCGGGCACTCGCGGCAACGCGGCGCCGACGGCCGCCGGTGCGCCCTGCAGCGTCCTCTTGACGAACGACTTGACGTCCTCGTGCGTGATGCGTCCCTTGACGCCGCTGCCCGTGACGCGCGCGAGGTCCACGCCGAGCTCGCGCGCCAGGCGGCGCACCGCCGGCCCCGCGTGCGCGCGCGAGAAGCCGGCATCCGTCGCCGCTGGGGCGGGCGCCGCGGACCCGGCGGGCGTCGCGACCGCGGCCGTCGTGGCTGCCGGTGGCGGCGCAGGAGGCACCGCCTCGGGCGCCGCGGGAGCGGCGGGGGATGCCGCCCTCGCGGCCTTGCGTCGCGCCGGCGCCTCCGCCGTCTCGAGCGTCAGCACCGCATCCCCCTTCGACACGCGATCGCCCTTTTTCACCGCGAGCGCGACCACGCGCCCGGCCGCGGTGGAGGGCACGTCCATCGTCGCCTTGTCGGTCTCGAGCGTGATGAGCGGCGCCTCGAGCCCGACGGCGTCGCCCGGCTTTACCAGCACGTCGATGATCTCGACGTCCTTGAAGTCGCCGAGGTCGGGGACGGTGACCGTGATGGCAGCCACGGCGCGATTCAGGACGCGACCGGATCCGGCTTGGCCGGATCGAGGCTGAACTTCTTGATCGCGAGCGCGACGCTGCCGGCATCGATCTTGCCGTCGTCCGCCAGCGCCTTGAGCGCCGCCACCACGATCCAGTGCCGGTCCACCTCGAAGTGCGCGCGCAACGCCTGGCGCGAGTCGCTGCGGCCGAAGCCATCGGTGCCGAGCGTCACGTAGCGGCCGGGGACCCACTGGCGCACCTGGTCCGCGACCGTCTTCATGTAGTCGGTCGCGGCGACGAAGGGGCCGTCGCGCCCGGCGAGGCATTCGCGCACCCAGGGCTTCGGCGGTTTCCTGCGCTCCGGGTGCAGCATCGCCTCGCGCTCGGTCGCGAGCGCGTCGCGGCGCAGCTCCGAGAAGCTGGTGACGCTGAAGACGTCGGCCGGCACGCCGAATTCGGACTCCAGCAGCTCCGCCGCCGCCAGCGCTTCGCGCAGGATCGTGCCCGAGCCGAGCAGCGTCGCCCGCACCGCGCCGCGACCGCCGACGTGCAGCAGGTACATGCCGCGCAGGATCCCGTGCTCGGCGCCCTTCGGCATCGGCGGGTGCGCGTAGTTCTCGTTCATGCAGGTGATGTAGTAGAAGACGTTCTCCTGCTCCGCATACATCCGCCGCAGGCCGTCCTGCATGATCACGGCGATCTCATAGCCGAAGCACGGGTCGTAAGCGACGCAGTTCGGGATCGTGGACGCCAGCAGGTGGCTGTGGCCGTCCTGGTGCTGCAGCCCTTCGCCCGCGAGCGTGGTCCGTCCCGCGGTCGCGCCGAGCAGGAAGCCGCGCGCCTGCATGTCGCCCGCGGCCCAGGCGAAGTCGCCGACGCGCTGGAAGCCGAACATCGAATAGAAGATGTACATCGGGATCATGCTGATCCCGTGGTTCGAGTACGCGGTCGCGGCCGCGAGCCAGGAGCAGAACGCGCCCGCCTCGTTGATGCCCTCCTCGAGGATCTGGCCCTTGCGGTCCTCGCGGTAGTACATGAGCTGGTCCACGTCCTGCGGCGTGTAGAGCTGGCCTACCGACGAGTAGATGCCGACCTGGCGGAACAGGCCCTCCATGCCGAAGGTGCGCGCCTCGTCGGGCACGATCGGCACCACGTGCGGGCCGATGTTCCGGTCCTTCAGGAGCTGCGTCAGGATGCGCACGAACACCATGGTGGTCGAGATCTCGCGGCCCTCGCTGCCGTCGAGCAGGGTCTTGAACGCCTCGAGCGGCGGCACGGTCAGCTTCGGCGCCTGGCTGCGGCGCTGCGGCAGGAAGCCGCCGAGCGACTTGCGGCGCGCCTGCAGGTACTGCATCTCCGGGCTGTCCTCCGCCGGGCGGAAGAATGGCAGGCGCGAAATCTCCTCGTCCGAGACCGGGATGTGGAAGCGGTCGCGGAACTCCCGCAGCGCCGCGTCATCCAGCTTCTTCTGCTGGTGCGTGATGTTGAGCGCCTCGCCCGCCTTGCCCATGCCGTAGCCCTTCACCGTCTTTGCGAGAATCACGGTCGGGCGGCCCTTGTGGGCGACCGCCGCGGCGTAGGCGTTCCAGACCTTCTGCGAGTCGTGGCCGCCGCGGTTGAGCACCTTGATCTCGTCGTCGGACAGGTTGGCGACCAGCTCGAGCGTCTCCGGGTACTTGCCGAAGAAGTGCTCGCGCGTGTACGCGCCACCCTTGGCCTTGAAGTTCTGGTACTCGCCGTCCACGGCCTCGTCCATGCGCTTGCGGAGCTGACCGGAAGTGTCGCGCGCCAGCAGCGGGTCCCAGCGGTGGCCCCAGATGACCTTGATGACGTTCCAGCCGGCGCCGAGGAACGCCGCCTCCAGCTCCTGGATGATCTTGCCGTTGCCGCGCACTGGCCCGTCGAGCCGCTGCAGGTTGCAGTTGATGACGAAGACGAGGTTGTCGAGCTTCTCGCGCACCGGCATGGTCAGCGCGCCCATCGACTCCGGCTCGTCCATCTCGCCGTCGCCAAGGAAGCACCAGACCTTCTGGTCCGAGGGCCCGGCAAGGCCGCGGTGCTCCAGATAGCGGATGAAGCGTGCCTGCATGATCGCCTGCAGGGGTCCGAGGCCCATGGACACCGTCGGGAACTGCCAGAACTCCGGCATCAGCCAGGGATGCGGATAGGACGACAGCCCTTCCCCGCCGACCTCCTGGCGGAAGCGGCGCAGCTGGTCCTCGGTGAGCCGGCCTTCCAGGTACGCGCGCGCGTAGATGCCCGGGCTCGAATGGCCCTGGATGAACACCATGTCGCCGCGGTGGTGCACGGAGGGCGCACGCCAGAAATGGTTGAAGCCGACCTCGTAGAGCGTCGCCGACGACGCGTAGGTCGCGATGTGGCCGCCGTACTCGGTGCTGACTCGGTTCGCGTGCACCACCATGGCAACCGCATTCCAGCGGATCAGGGATTCGATGCGCCGCTCGATCGCGCGGTCGCCCGGGTACGGCTGCTCGCGCGACACGGGAATCGTGTTCAGGTAGGCCGTGTTCGCCTTGAACGGCAGCCAGCAGCCTGCGCGGCGCGCGTGGTCGATCAGGCGGTCGAGCAGGAAATGCGCGCGCGCGGGGCCATGCGCCTTCAGCACGGAATCAATCGACTCGAGCCATTCCTGGGTCTCGAGCGGGTCGAGGTCGTCATTCGGGGGGCCGTCAGCCATGCAGAAACCTCGCCGATACTCCCACGCCGGCGGCCGGCCCGATATGATCCGGTCTGCGGCGCCCGCCGGTCAAGATTGAGTCCCCTTGCCGAAACCCCTGCAGACACTGACGATCGTGCGCCCGGACGACTGGCACCTGCACCTGCGGGACGGCCAGGAACTCGCGGCCGTCGCCGCCTTCACGGCCGCGCGCTTTGCGCGCGCGGTCGTCATGCCGAACCTCAGGCCGCCCGTCACGACGGTCGAGGCCGCGCGGCGTTATCGCGAGCGCGTCCAGGCGGCGCTGCCCCCGCAATCCTCGTTCGAGCCGCTCATGACGCTCTACCTGACCGAAGGCATGCGGCCCGGGGAGGTCGACCGCGCCGCGGACTCCGGTTTCGTCTGCGGCATCAAGTGCTACCCGGCCGGCGCGACCACGCACTCGGGCGCCGGCGTGACGTCGCTCGCGCGCTGCGATGCGGTGCTCGAGCGGATGCAGGAGCGCGAGCTCGTGCTGCAGCTGCACGGCGAGGCGGTGGGCCCGGACGTCGACCCCTTCGACAGGGAGACGGCCTTCATCGACCGCGAGCTCGGGCGCCTGGTGCGGAAGTTCCCGCGGCTGCGCATCGTGCTCGAGCACGTGACGACGGCCGCCGGCGTCGCGTTCGTGCGCGCCCAGGCGCGGGGCCGCGTCGCGGCCACGATCACGCCCCAGCACCTGCTGCTCACCCGCTCCGCGCTGTTCGAGGGCGGCCTGCGCCCGCACCTGTATTGCCTGCCGCTCCTGAAGCGCGAGGCGGACCGCGAGGCGCTCCTGGACGCCGCGACCTCGGGTGACGCGCGCTTCTTTCTCGGCACCGACAGCGCGCCGCATGCGCGCGCCGCCAAGGAATCGGACTGCGGCTGCGCCGGCATCTTCTCCGCGCACGCAGGCATCGAGCTCTATGCGAAGGCTTTCGAGCTGGCCGGCGCGCTCGACCGGCTGGAGGCGTTCGCGAGCTTCCACGGCGCCGACTTCTACCGGCTGCCGCGCAATCGCGGCACCCTCACGCTCGTGCGCGAGCCCTGGACGGTTCCCGAGCGCTACCCGTACGGGGCGGGAGAGCTGGTGCCATTCGGCGCCGGCCAGCGCCTCGACTGGAGGCTTCAGGCCGCGGGCGGCGCCTCGTGAGCGGGGCGCCCCTGATGCGCGACCGCTTCCGCGGCTTCCTGCCGGTGGTCGTGGACGTCGAGACCGGCGGGTTCAATGCCGCGACCGACGCGCTGCTCGAGATCGCGGCCGTGCTGGTCACGATCGACAGTGAGGGCCGGCTTGCGCGCGGCGTGACCGTGCGCGAGCACGTGAAGCCCTTCGAGGGCGCGCGGCTGGACCCCGCCTCGCTCGCGGTCAACGGCATCGACCCCTGGCATCCGTTGCGCATCGCCTCTGCCGAAGCGGACGCACTCGGCAACGTGTTCCGCGAAGTGCGCAAGGCCGTGCGCGAGCAGGAGTGCACGCGCGCGATCCTGGTGGGCCACAACGCCTCGTTCGACCTCGGGTTCCTGAACGCCGCGGTCGCGCGCGCCGGGATCCGGCGCAACCCGTTCCACCCCTTCTCGTGCTTCGACACGGTGACCCTCGCGGGCATCGCCTATGGGCAGACGGTGCTGTCGCGCGCGGTGCAGGCCGCGGGCCTCGAGTGGAGCACGCAGGAGGCACACTCCGCCGCCTACGACGCCGAGCGCACGGCGGACCTGTTCTGCGTCGTCTGCAACCAGTTCCAGCCGCTGTACGAGGCGGCCGTCGAGCGGCTCAAGGCCGCCGCGCCCGCGGCCGACTCCAACCCGATGCTGGAACCGGCGCCGGAGTGATCAGGCGATGGCGCCGGCCTCTGCCAGCAGCGACTTGAGCTCGCCACTGCGGTACATCTCGAGCACGATGTCGCAGCCACCGACGAGCTCGCCATTCACGTAGAGCTGCGGGTAGGTCGGCCAGTTCGAGTACTGCTTGAGCGCCTCGCGCAGCTCCGGCTCCTCGAAGATGTTCACGTGGCGGTACCGGGCGTTCACCGCCTTGAGCGCGGCGGCCGTCTGCGCCGAAAAGCCGCACTGCGGGAAGTCCGGCGTGCCCTTCATGAACAGCACGGCCGGGGCAGAGTCCAGGTGTTCCCGGATGCGCCGGGTCGTGGCTTCGTCGATCATCGCTTGCTGCGCTCCTCGTGTTCCGCGAGCCGGCGGCGTTCCGCCCGCTCGATGACCGCCCATTGCTCGCCCGCGCTCAGGGCTCCCCAGCCTGCGATCTCCGCGAGCGTCCGGTAGCAGCCCCTGCAAACCTCCGCGGCGTCCAGCGAGCAGATGTTGATGCAGGGAGAGTACGGGCGGCTTTCGTCCATGGCCTGGCGGCGCTAACGCGTTGAATTATGGGACCCCCTGCCCTATTCTTCAACGCTCACAGGGGAGGCACGCCATGAACCCGCTCACGAGCGTCAAGGGCTCCATCGTCACCGCGTTCGTACTGGCCGCCATCGTCAGCGTCTGGCTCTCGATGCTGGCCGGGTCGGACATCGGCGCCTATCCGCAGATCGGCCGCGTGCTGCACATCGTCTCAGGCGTCATGTGGATCGGGTTGCTGTATTACTTCAACGTCGTGCAGGTGCCGGGTCTCGCGGACGCGGCCGCCGACAAGGGCGGCCCGGGCGGCGCCGGCATCAGCAAGTACATTGCCCCGCGGGCGCTGCTCTGGTTCCGCTGGGCTGCGGTCGTCACCTGGATCACCGGCGCCTATTACCTCGCATTCGGGTACGGCAGCACCAAGGTCCTGCACCAGGCGTTCATGCTGGAGCCGGGCTTTCGCACCATCGGCGTCGGCGCCTGGCTCGGTACCATCATGCTGTTCAACGTCTGGGTCTTCATCTGGCCGAACCAGAAGAGAATCCTCGGCCTCGTGCCTGCGACCGACGAGCAGAAAGCCAAGGCGCGCAAGACCGCGCTCTACGCCTCGCGCACCAACTTCATCCTGTCGGTGCCGATGCTGATGTGCATGGGCGGCCAAGGGCACGGTCTGCCGTTCTAGGTGACGGTCCTCATTGGCGGCGCTAGCGCATCTGGCACGCCGTCAGCTGCTGCACCAACTTCTGCCCGTACTCGCTCGCCGCCGCCATCTGCTGCTCCGGCGTGAGGCGATTGATGCCGCGCATCGGATTGGCGGGATCGAGGGGCGGCGCCATCGGGAGACCGGCGGCCGCCGCAGAACGTGTCGCCTGGATGTCGGCCTCGAATTCGCCGCGATCCTTGGCCGAGAGCCCTTTCGCAGCGTCCAGGTTGCGCTGCATGTAGTCCGCCACGATCGTGAGCTGGAGGCCCTTGACCTCCTGCTGACACGCTGCCGTGCGCGCCATCGCGCCCTCCATCGCGAGCTGCATGACCTTGTCCGTCTGCGCACGGTGGGCCGCACGTGCAGCCTGCTGCTCGGCCGCGAGCTGCTCCCGCGTCTTCGGAAACGGGCTCGGCAGCGCGGTGACGGCGACCGTGGCGATGTCGATCGGCGTCCCCATGTCCGCCCGCAGCTGCTCCTCGTATCGGCGCTGACCGGACTGGTCGGAGCCCGGCGAGTAGCGCGTCATGCCGCCGTATTTCTTTTCGCACTCGAGGTTGGTCTCCTGACTGAAGCGGCTGGTCATCGAGTTGATCGACTGCTGTTCGGCGTCGGTGAGGCCCATCAGGTAGTGTTGCGGGTCCCTGGGGTTCGGCGGCACGAAATTGGGCTTCTGCGGCGTCACGGCACGCAGCGCGTCGATGTCGCTTTGCCACACGGCGCGCTGCTCGGCGCTGAGCGCCGTCGACATGGCGAGCCTGGCAGCGAGCCGATCGGCGATCAGGTGCTCGCGATGTCCCTTTGCTTTCTCGAGGCAGTCGGTGAAGGGCTTGAGCCCGTCGAGCTGGGTCGCGCCGAGGCCCGCGGATTGCGGCTGCGCCAGCGTCGCCGCGGGCAACAGGCAGAGTCCGAACACAACACCCGAGAGTGCGGAACGCAGAGTGATCATGGGCATGGCGGCAGCACCTTTCGCGTCACGGCTTGGGAGCCCTGAGTTCCTGCACGCGCCTCTCCAGCTCCGCAGCCTCGGCTTCCTTGCCGGCGGCGCGGTGGATTGTCACCAGGTCCAGCATCGACTGAAGCGTGTTGGCGTGATTCGGACCGTAGACCCTCTCGCGGATGGCCATGGCGCGGCGCACGTACGGCTCTGCGTCGGCGGGCCTCTCGCGCTTGAGCTCGAGCCCGGCGAGGCGGGTCAGCGAGTTGGCGACCTCGAAGTGCTCCGGGCCGAGCTTCGTCTCATAGATGGCCAGGGCCCGCTTGTAATGGTCCTCGGCGGCGGCAAAGTCACCCTTGTTCATGCACAGCGCGCCCAGCGTCGTCTCGATCTGCGCAACGTTGCTATGGTTTGAACCCAGCAACTGGGTCCGCATTTCCAGCAGGCGGGTGTAGGCCTGCTCCGCCTTGGCGTAGTCGCCCTTGCGGACGTACATCGCGGCGAGGTGGTTCTGCGAGACGGCAGCGGCCGGGTGCTTTGGTCCCAGCCCCTTGTCCCGCAGGACTACCGCCCGCTCGTAGAGCGGTGCGGCCTTGTCGTATTCGTTGAGCTGGTCGTAGTGCCTTGCCAGGTTGTGCGCCGCCGACGCCGTGTACAAGCTATCCGGACCATCGTTCGCCTCCGCGATCGAAAGGGCCCGCAGGAATAGCGGCTCGGCCTTGGCCGGCTCGCCGATGCGATCGTAGATCTCCGCCAGCTCCTCGGCGCATACACGGACGTACCCGAGTCGCTCCCCGTATACCTTCTCGTAGATTGCCAAGGCCCGCAGGTACGACGCCTCCGCCCCTTTGTCGTCCTGGGTCCGCACCTGAAGAATCGCCAAGTCCCGCAGCGAATCCGCGACGTCGTCATGCTCCGGACCGACCTTCTGCTCCGCCAGTACGACCGCCTGGTGAGCGAGCGTGATGGCCTCTTCATTCTTGCCCTCGCGCATGAGCTCGGCGACCCGCTGATGCAGGTTCACCCACTCGCTGCCGGCCTGCTGGGCTGGAGCGATCGCACAAACTCCGAGGGCGCAGCACGCCGCCGCCGCGAGGATGAAGGGTCTCATGGTCCGGACACCGGAACGGGAAGCATTCACTCGATGATGATGGCCGTCGATGCCGGCGCGTATTCGAACTTCGCCGTCGTGACGGGACGCTGGCGCGACCGACTGCGGCGGCTGCCCGCAGGCGGTGATCAGAAAGACCGCGTCGCCAACAACGTAGTACCTCAGCATCGTTGGCTGATAGTAAAATCAAAGTGGCTGTTCTGGCGAGCAGAACCTGCCGCCGCCGCACGGAATCAATGGCGCGGCAATAGCTGGCTCACGCTCACCTTGAACTGCACGAATACGATGCCGCTGATCGAATCGTCGGCCATTGGCGTATCGATGAGTTTCTCGACGGCTTGCACGGGCAGGTAGGCGATATTGATCCCGGCGTAGCGGTTGCCGATCGTCAGGCTCGGCAACACGCCCGGGAACGGGCGGTTGTCGTTGACATCCTCGCGCGTCATGAGGAACGCGTTGATACCGAAGTCGACGTAGAAATCGCCCAGACGGGGTGTGTCGAACAGCGTGCGATACAGTCCGGCGCCGGCCATGTACGACATGCGCTTGGTGCTGTCGCGAAAGCCGTTCGCCATCAGAATCTTCTTCCAGCGCGATTGGGACGCAAACTGGTATTCGACGCCGAGGCCGAGGTTGTCTTCGTTCCAGTTTTCCGCGGCGCCGATGTGGATCGAGCGGCCGTTCAGAACGGCGCTCAATTCGCCCGCCGTCGAGATGGGCGCCAGGAGGATCAGCAGGCAGCCCAGGATCAGTCGTGCGCGCTGCGTGGTGTTCATGACTGGATAAGGTGCAAGCCCTGTGCCAGCCAACCACTCCCTTTAATAACAGCGACTTACGATGCGTGCCTAAAACCGGCGTAAAGATGCTCGACAGCCGGTACGGCTGAAATGTGAGCTCGGTCACAAACCAAAGGAAACCCCGCCGAAGCGGGGTCTCGATTGCCGATCGCCAATCGGTCAGTTTTCGCCGTCCAGAAGTATGTGGCCGTAATAGAGGAAATTGTTGGCCCCGGTGCCGGGCGTGAATGCCCCGGTCACAGGATCGCCCGTCACGTTGGCGACCACGTCGAGAAACGTGAGCAAACCCTCGGCTTCCCTGAACACGCCGCTCCTGCCGCGGACCTTGTGGCTGCAACCTCCGGCCAGTTGCACGCTGAAATCGAATGACTGGCAAAAGCCCTTGGCATAGGCGCCTTCGACCGTGTAGGTCGTCCTGAACCTGCCCTGCTGGCCGCGGAACGTGCCGACAAAGACTTCCTGACCTCGTTCGCGGTACAGATCGAAGTCACCCAGTTCCTGGCAGGAGTAGCCCTGGACGAACACGCTCAGGCAGCCCTCCAGGTCCCCGCTCATCGCCAGCGCAAGATCCGATCCCTCGAGTCCGCAATCGGAAAACGTGCTGTTGCCGGAGACGAAGACGCCGTTGCCGCTCGCCGACGCAGAATTCCCGCCCGCCAGCAGCAGCGCGGCCAGGACACCCGCGACCGGGGCCCTTGAAATGCGCCATGTCGTACCATGCGTATTGTTCTTCATCACCTTGTCCTCCTGCTGATTGTTTTCTAGGGAACGATGCGCAGCACTGTGCCGTCGCCAGGCGAGAACGAGATTCCCTGGTTCGACGTGTAGAGCGCGCCGTCCGGACCCTTCACGAGTCCATTCGGCAGGCTCGCGAACCCGGTCAGCACCTGCGTGCGCGCGCCGGTCCTGGGGTCGAAGGTGACCAGGTTCGCGGTGTCCGGCGTCCACGGGTTGTCGAGCGGGAAGATCTCGACGCCGTAGAGCAGCCCGCCACGCCACGCCAGGCCGACGATCGGGTTGAGCGATTCGAATGGCAGCCAGTAGTGGCCAAAATCCCTGTCGAACTCTGCGAGTTCGGCCGGCCCTCCGTCTTCGCCGAACGTGCCGACATGGAAGCTGCCGCCACGCCGGGTCATCACGATCGGGTTGTGTTCCCGGTTGTCGATCGACAGGTCATAGAGCTTCTCGATCAAGCCATTCCGCGGATCGACGCGCAACACGAAGCCGCGGTTGGTCTCGATCACGTACAGGTACTTGCCGACCGCGATCATGGAGTGGAACACGCCGCCGGGTTCCTGGTCGGTGGTCGCCGGGTCGGTGTCCTTGAGGAAGTGCGGCGGGTTGTCCCGGTGCCAGGCATTGAGGTCGGCGACGGGGCTCGTCGAGCCGTCGGGGTGCACCCGCAGAATCGCGGGCAGGTCGTCGGGCAACCCGTGCGAGCAGCCGCCCAGCTCGATCAGCACGTACAGCGTGCCGCCGACGAACGCGACATCCGTCGGGCCGAGGCTGGCGCCGGTGACATCGGTCACGCTGGGAAGGTTGTCAGCGACTGTCTGCTTCGTGCCATCGGCGAGCACGCGAATCACGCGCCCGCTGTACCCGGCCGTGAACGGGCTGAACACGTTGACGATGGCCGGGCAGTCCGGGCCTCCGGTCGCCGTCATGGAGCCGCCGGTTCCAGCTTCTGTCACATAGAGGTTGCCATCGGGGCCGAATGTCAGGCCACGCGGATTCGTCAGGCCCGAGGCGTACTTGGTCACGGCCGGCGGGGCGCGCTTCGCGCTTGCCTTATTGACGCGGTCTGCCGCGGTCGCTGAGCCCAGGCCCAGCCCCATGGCAAGCGCACCCGTGGCGGCTAAGGCCAGCCAGCCCCCGATTCTGCGGGTTGTCCTGCTCGTCATGGCAGCTCCTGCATTTGTCGTTTTTTGGGCGTCAGTCGGGCCGGCGCTAAGATAGATGGATGCGCTGCCAGAATGGTTCGGAAACCGCTCGGATTTCGTGACTTTCCCGTGCAACTCACCTTCGCCAACTGCACGCTCGACCTCTCGACTCGTGAACTGAGGCGCGACGGCATTGCCGTGCACCTGCCGCCGAAGGCATTCACGCTGCTCGAACACCTGATCCGCGAGCGGCCGCGGTTGATACCGCGTGCCGAACTCGACGAGCGGCTCTGGCCGCGCAGCTATGTCGGGCGCAGCAGCCTCGGCAGGCTCGTGGCGGAACTGCGCGCCGCGATCGGTGACGACGCGCGCGCGCCGCGCATGATCCGCACCGTGCACGGCGCCGGTTACGCGTTCTGCGCCGAAGTCTCTTCGGAACCGGCACCCGGCAACGCGCACTTCGTGCTGGTCTGGCGCGACCTGCCGTTCGCACTCAGCGAAGGCGAGCACCTGATCGGCCGCGAGGGCGACTGCAGGATCATCGTCGATGTGGCCGGTGTTTCCCGCCATCATGCGCGCATTCAGGTCGCCGGCAGGCTGGCGCTGATCGGGGATCTGGCGAGCAAGAACGGCACCTACGTCAATCGCAGGCGCATCGCGAAACCGACGCCGCTCGAGCACCTCGACGAAATCACCCTTGGGACCGCGGTGCTCACCGTGCGGCGGTTGACCGGCTCGGCGGCGACGCAGACGGTTTACGGCCCGTGACCGAGGCAGCCGGCCAGGCGGAGGCGCTCAGGACCGGAACGCGACTCGGCCACTACGAACTCCTGGGTTCGCTCGGATCCGGGGGCATGGGCGAGGTGTACCGGGCGCGCGACCTGGTGCTCGAGCGCGAAGTGGCGCTCAAGCGGTTGCCGGCGTCGGTGCGCTCCGATCGCCGGCGGCTTGCGCATTTCGCGAGCGAGGGCCGGGCGGCCGCCAGGCTCTCGCATCCGAACGTGATGGCGGTTTACGAGCTGGCGGAATCCGGTGACGAGATATTCATCGTCGCGGAGCTGCTCGAGGGGCGCACCTTGCGCGAACGCCTGGCGACCGGCGCGCTGCCGTGGCGCAAGGCCGTCGAATACGCGGTGCAGATCTGCGCCGGACTCGGCGCGGCGCACGAGCGCGGCATCATTCATTGCGATCTCAAGCCGGAAAACATCTTCATCACCAGCCAGGATCGCATCAAGATCCTGGACTTCGGCCTCGCGCGGCTCGCGGAGGGCGCAGGACTGGTGGGTCTGCCGCCCACGACGGTCTCGATCCATTCGAGCGCGGCGCTGCGCGGGACCTTCGGCTACATGGCGCCGGAACAGGTCCGCGGCGAGCCCTGCGATTCGCGCGCCGACCTGTTCGCGCTGGGCGTCGTCCTCTATGAGATGCTGGCAGGAGCGCGCGCCTTTGCCGGCAACACGCCGGCGGAATCGCTAGGCGCGATACTGAAGGACGAGCCCCGGCCGCTGCCCGGGAACGTGCCGTCGGTGCTCGCACAGATCGTGGCGCGCTGCCTCGAGAAAGAACCGGCGGCACGCTTTCATTCGGCCCACGACCTGGGGCTGGCGCTTGATTCCGTCGGCGACGCAGCGGGCACTGCGACGGGCAGCCTGTTCGCCTTGCCGAGAGTGGGCCGGCGGACCTGGCTCGTCGCGATTTCAGCGACCCTCGCGGCGGCTGCGGTCGCGCTCGCCTATCTGCTCGGGTCGTCGACCGCGACCGACTCCGGGCGCTCCGCAGCCGTGCGCTTTTCGATCGAGCTGCCGCCGCAAACCGGTCTGGTCGAATTCACGGCGGCGCCATTGGCGCTCACGCCGGACAGCCAGAGCCTCATCATCGCACTGGCCGACGTGAAAGGCGGCTCGAGACTCTGGCGGCGCCGCTTTGGATCCGAGGCAATGGAGCCGATCACGGGCACGGACGGCGCGACCAGTGCATTCGTGTCGCCGGATGGCCAGACCGTCGCATTCGCGGCCCAGGGCAAGTTGCGTCGAGTAGGTCTTGAAGGTGGGATTGCGAAAGATATTGCCGATGCCCAGCAGTTCTTCGGCGGATGCTGGGTGGACAACGAGACGATCGTCTACGCCCCACGTTTTGCGAGCGGATTGTGGCAGATTGCAGTGACCGGCGGTCGGCCGCGGCAGATAACGACCCCGAGTGGCGCGGAGGACAATGCGCAGATCTGGCCGGCTTGCCTGCCGGACCGTCGTACCGTCCTGTTCACGGCGTGGGGAGGCGGCAAGGAGTTTGACCATTCGGATATCGGCTACGTCCGTCTGGCGGACCAATCGCGCGGGACGCTCGTCCGCGGCGGCTACCATCCTCGCTACCTGGAGCGCGACACCTTGCTGTTCGTGCGCGGCGGCGCACTCATGTCGGTGGGTTTCGACGCGGAATCGCTCCGGGTGACGGGGACACCGCGGCAGCGTGCCAGCGGACTGCTGGCGAACGTGAATTCGCAGGTGGCATTTTATGAGACCTCCAACGGTCCGCACCTCGTCTATGTCCAGGGCAGCTACGAGCAGCCGGAACGCCGGCTCGTCTGGGTCGACCGCCACGGGCGCGTCGAGCCCGCGAGTGCCCTGCGCAAGCCATTTTCGCTGCCACGCATTTCACCCGACGGCAAGCGCGTCGCGACCTGGCTTCAGGACGATCAAGTTGCCGTCTGGCTGCTCGAGCTCGCCGGAGACAGCCTGACGCGCCTCAGCCTCGGCAGGGACGACCACTCGCCCGTCTGGTCCCCTGACGGCAAACACATAGCCTTCGATTCAAGCCGCACCGGCAACTATGAGATCTACCTGTCGTCCGCCGACGCGATTGCATCCGAAACTGCCCTGACGCAGCGCCGGCGCGATCACTTCGTCAATGCGTGGCTGCCGGAAGGTCGGCTGGTGTTCACGGAACACAGCATTCGCGATGGCTTTGACCTGTGGACGATCGATGCGCAAGACGGCGCTGCGGCCGAGCCACTGCTGCGCACGGCGTACAACGAGAGCGAGCCCGCGTTTTCCGCAGATGGACGGTGGATCGCGTACGTCGCCGACGAGACGCGCCGCAACGAAGTATTCGTGCGGCGATTTCCGCTGCAGGGACAGCGTCTCCAGGCGTCGCGTGAAGGCGGCGAGGAGCCGGTCTGGTCGCGCAGCGGCCACGAGCTCTATTTCCGCAGGGGACGCGAAGTGCTTTCGGTCCGGCTCGAAGGCAGCGGCGACAGCCCGCGCCTGAGCGAGCCCGAAGTGCTGTTTGCCGGCCGCTATCACTACAACCTTTATCCGACCAGCACCTACGACGTGGCGCCGGACGGGCGCTTCCTGATGGTCGAGGAGCCGCCGCCGGTGCAACGCACGATTCATGTCGTGCTGTCGATCGGGACCGAATTCGACGCGCAGTAACTGGATCGGGGACCGGGCTAGGCGATCGCCGCCCTCTGCACCCGCTGCAGCTGCGACACGCCGTAGCCCTGCGCGTAATCCACGCCGAGCCCGCGCAGCACCTCGATGATCTCGGCGTTCTCCGCCCACTCGGCGATGGTCTGCTTGCCGGTCAGGTGGCCGATCTCGTTGATCGAGCGCGCCATCTCGCGGTCGATCGGGTCGTGCAGCGCGCCCTTGACGAAGCTGCCGTCGATCTTCAGGAAACCGGCCGGGAGCCTCTGTCAACTGCGCGCGACGGCAGCCACGTACAGCACCGCGCCGGTCGGCGCCCCGGTCGGCGATCCGCCGAAAGGCTCGTCGCTGACCGCGACGTTGACGGCGAGCCCGATCGCGGCGCGCTGGCGCTCGTCGAGCGCGCGCTCCACGCGCCCGCTCGCCGGCAGCAGGCCGAGCGATACCGGCGCCGCATCCGGCGGCAGCGCCCAGAGTTCCAGCGAGCGCTGATCCGGGTGACGGATGGCGCCGATCGCGCTGACCGTGACGCGCCCGCCGTCCGCCGCGAGTTCGACGCGCCACAGCGTCTCGCCCGCCGGGTTCGCAATGAGCGCCTCTGCCTGCGGCGGCAGTTCGCGCGTGTCCTGCCACAGGAACCAGCCCAGCCCCAGCATCGCGGCCGCCACGGCCGCCGCAGCGAGACCGCGCCAGGTGCGGGGCCGCGACCCGCCGATGCGGCGCTCGATCGACGCCCAGACTGCGGGCGACGGCGCGACCGGTTCAAGGCCGAAGTTGAGGGCGGAGAGCCGCTCTTCCCAGGCCTGCACACGCCGCGCCACGAACGGTTCCGCGGCCAGCCGGCGCTCGAAACGGCGGCGGGCGGCGCCCGCCAGTGTGCCGAGCACGAATTCGCCGGCCAGCAGGTCGAGCACCTCCGGATGGTTGCGGTTCATGATTCGAGGCACCGTCGCAAGGACGTCAGTCCACGCCGGATCCAGCTCTTGACCGAGCCCAGCGGCTCGCCGGTGCGATCGGCGACTTCCGCGTGGGTCATGCCGTGTTCGTAGGCCAGCAGGATGCAGTCGCGCTGCCGTTCCTGCAGCGCCGCCAGGCAGCGGTGGAGCGCCGTCGTCGCGCGATGACCCAGCATCATCAGATTCTCCAACGGTTCCCCGGACGCCGGAATTTCCTCGATTCCTTCGGCACTGCCGGCAGTGAAATGCCGTTCCCGTCGCCGCAGGTCGATCGCGCGGTAACGCGCGATCGCCATCAGCCAGGCCCAGGACGATCCCCGGCCGCTCGTGAACCGGGCGGCCTGGTTCCAGACCTGGACGTAGACGTCCTGCAGGGCGTCTTCGGCTGCGGCACGGTTGCGTAACACGCGCATCAGGCTCGCCAGCAGCTGCGACGACGTCAGTTCATACAGGCGTTGAAACGCCTGCCGGTCCTGCCGGGCGCAGGCCGCCAACAGGCGCCCGATCTCGGATTCCGTGCCCATACCCGCGGATTGCGTCATCGTGAAAAGTATACGCGGGGCCGGTGTCAGCAGATGCCGCGCACCGCGCGGCTTGCCTGCGTGTTCACAAGCGCCCCACGAACCAGACGGCGCCGGTCAATGCCGTCGCGACAGAAAGGCCCGGCATGATCCGTCCCGGATAGCGGGGCGAGCGGGCAAGCAGCCACAGAATCGGCAGCGACACCGCGACGAGCAGCAACTGCCCGGCTTCGACGCCCAGGTTGAAGCCACCAAGCATCGGCGCGAGACTCGTGCCCTCGCCGCCGATTTCGTGAAACGCATTCGCAAAACCACAGCCGTGGACCAGGCCGAAGCCGAATGCGAGGCCGAGCCTCCAGCGAGCGGCGCGCGGAAATAGATTGAGCACGCCCGCGACCATGATCGAGCCCGCGATCGCAAGCTCGATCGGCCGCACCGGCAGGCGGATCACGCCGGTCACCGCAAGGCCGAGCGTGATCGAGTGCGCGACCGTGAATGCGGTGACGATCCTGACGAGATCATGCGCGGCGGCGCGCGGGTCCGCGACCGCGGTCCAGCCGGCGCGCGATCCGCGCAACACACAGGGCAACAGCAGCAGCAGCAGGAAAGCGACGTGGTCGTAGCCGATCAGGACGTGGTGGACGCCTTCCTGCGCGAAGAGCCAGAGCGATTCGATCCAGTGGACGGCTGCCTGTTCGTTCCAGTCGGGGGCGGCCGCCGACAGCACCGCGGGATGGCGGCCACCGGGCATTCGCACGTCGAGCAGCGCAGTGTAGCCCGGGCTGCCGAAAAACAGGCGCGTCGAGACGGCGAGCGAGCCGTCGCGCGGACACTTCGCGACCAGGCGCAGCGACACATACGGCTGCCCTTCGCGCCGGGCTGTCGTGATGGCGCCGGCAGACAGCCGGCAGTCTTCGCCGCCGCGCCGGACGTCGAGCCGCTCGATCGCGAACCGCGCGATCGCGGGACGTCGCGCGGCGATTTCTTCGGCGCCGGCATCGCCATCCCCGTCCGCATCGAGTTCGAGCGGCAGCTCGAGGTCGGCGGCGGAGATATCCCAGGTGATGGGCAGCATACCGTCCTGCCCCTGCGACTCGATGCGCAGGTAACTCGAGCCACTGGCATGCGCCGCCGCAGGACCGCCCGGCGACAGCCCGGCAGCCAATGCCAGGAGGACGAATGCCGCACGGCGGAGGCGTCTGATTCCGGCCGCGATCATCGGCGCGCCTGCAACGCGGTCGCGGCGACGCGATTGCGGCAGGCCGCGCCCGGTGTCGCGGCGATCGTCGCCGGCTGGCCTGCCATCGGCAACGGCAACTCGAATGTCAGGGAAGCCCACAGGCTTTCCCAGTCGGCTGCGATGCCGCGGCCAGGCTCGATCATGTGCACGCCCGCGATTCGCCACTGGCCAGCCGCGCGAAGCCGGAAGCTCACGCGACCGTCGGCGCCGGTGCGCGCGACCTGGTCGGCATCCGCGGTTCCGGGCCGGCCGGCCACGACCTGCACGCCGGCGAGCGGCTTGCTCTCGTACAGCAATTGAAACGTGCGCGAATCGCCCGGCCGAGGACTCATCAGTCCCGGCTCCGCCAGCAGCTCGAGTCGCAGGCCCAGCGGACGGTCGATGACGGCGTCGACACCCGCCCCCATCCG
>Ga0114938_1001126_pt1 | contig 18839 bp, 16 predicted proteins | sample AshMeaBigSpring_FD_88675 | JGI IMG/M metagenome (GOLD analysis project Ga0114938, IMG submission 88675) | Groundwater microbial communities from Big Spring, Nevada to study Microbial Dark Matter (Phase II) - Ash Meadows Big Spring | ecosystem: Environmental > Aquatic > Deep subsurface >...
AATGTATTTTTAGCGATATACAAAACGTCAACATGAGAAAATTCCTGATCCCCGTGGCGCTGGTTATTGGACATGCCGCCACCGCGCAGACAGATCCCCAAAGGACAGCCATCGCCCAGATGGCAACGAAAATTGAACCCAAGGTAATTTCCTGGAGAAGGGATTTCCACGCACACCCTGAGTTGGGCAATCGTGAGACCCGCACGGCAGGCATCATCGCCAAACATTTGCAGGACCTCGGCATGGAAGTGAAGACCGGTGTGGCCACCACGGGTGTCGTGGGCGTTCTCAAAGGCGGTAAGCCGGGACCGGTGATCGCGCTAAGAGCCGATATGGACGGACTACCAGTGACCGAACGCAACAGCCTTCCATTCGCCTCCAAGGAAAAAGCGCAGTACAATGGCCAGGAAGTGGGCGTGATGCATGCCTGCGGACATGACACGCATGTGGCCATCCTGATGGGTGTGGCGGAAGTCCTCGCGGGTATGAGAAAAGACCTGAAGGGCAGTGTTAAATTCATCTTCCAGCCTGCGGAAGAAGGCGTACCCAAAGGGGAAGTAGGTGGCGCGGAGCAAATGGTCAAAGAAGGTGTTTTAGAGAACCCAAAAGTGGATGTCATTTTCGGCTTGCATATCAATTCCCAGACCGAAGTGGGCAAGATTTCTTATCGCCCCGGCGGTACCCTGGCCGGGGTGAACGATATGCGCATCGTGGTGAAGGGCCGCCAGGCCCATGGCGCCGCTCCCTGGTCTTCCGTGGACCCGGTGGTAGTGTCCGCGCAAATCATCAACAGCCTGCAGACGGTGATTAGTCGCAACCTGGACATCACCCAGAACCCTGGCATCGTAACGATCGGTTCCATTCACGGCGGTGTCCGTTCCAACATCATCCCGGAGCAGGTGGAGATGATGGGCACGGTGCGTACCCTGAGCAGTGAAGATGAGAAAATGGTGATCCAGCGAATCAAAACTATCGCCACCAAAACAGCTGAAGCGGCCGGCGCGGTGGCCGAAGTGGAGATTCCCTATGCCTCACGGTATCCCGTAACCTATAATGATCCCGCACTCACCGCGCAGATGCTGCCAACCTTGCAAAGGGCTGCGGGTGCCGATAATGTTAAACTGATCCCGCCACGCACCGGCTCGGAGGATTTTTCTTTCTTCCAGGAAAAAGTACCGGGCCTGTTTTTCTTCCTGGGCGGCATGCCGAAAGGCGCCGACCCGGTGAAAGCGCCCTCGCACCATACGCCGGATTTCTTTATCGATGAAAGCGGCTTCACGCTGGGCGTGAATGCGATGGTGAACCTGGTGGTCGATTATATGAACGCGAAGAAGTAGCCCGCGTTAATCCCTCCTGGTGCGATATTCCAGGATATCCGCCGGCTGGCAGTCCAGGGCCTTGCAGATCGCTTCCAGGGTGGAAAACCGGATGGCTTTTGCTTTTCCGGTTTTCAGGATGGACAGGTTCGACAGCGTAATGTCCACTTTTTCGGAGAGTTCGTTTAACGACATTTTCCGTTTTGCCATCATCACATCGAGGTTGACTATGATTGGCATGGCTTATACGGTTAAGTCGTTTTCTGCCTGTAATTCGATTCCTTTTTTGAACACCTGAGCAATGACCAGTAAGGCAACACCCATGAACAGCCAAACATCCGCGCCTGCCATCTTCATGGTTTGCAGGTCTGGCAGGGGAACTCCCTGTTTCACCAATCCTTTGGAATAGCCGGCTCCCCAGGAGGAAAATAGGGCAATACCAAAAGAGATATAGGCGAGATTTAAGACAAATCGCCTGACCGGTTCCCTGAAGGGCTGATCAAGGTTATATGGCTTGTCGTGGAAAAATCTGACGATCACGTAGAACATGATGGCCTTCAGTACCGCAACAATGATCATCAGGGAGATAATAGTGATATAATCACGGTCGTTGTGATGATATAAGGCCGATAAATCCACTTCGGTCCTGAATTCCCTGTCTCCTTTCGCAATGAAAAGGAATGTAAAAATCAAGTTGAAAATGAAGCCGCCCGCTTCAATACTCACACCAATAAATATGATCCAGGCAAGTATGTGGAGCGCTTTAAGAAAGTAGTCTGTTTTAACTGACATGGTCTTATGTTTTTGGATTGACCATGCTAAGGTAAAAGTATTTATTGAAAAACAATAAAAATATATTGAAAAATATATAATAATTTTTGATAAATGGTTTCCGATTGCCTTCCTGATGGGGTAATAATCCGACAACCGACAACCGTCAACCATCAACTCAATTATTCAACCGGATGAATCCCCCATCAATCGGGTAATCGCACCCGGTGATGAAGCCAGCTTCATCGCTGCAGAGGTACAAGGCCAGGGCGGCGATTTCTGAAGGTTCCGCCATGCGACCGATGGGCTGTGTGGCCGCCAGTTTTTCAAACATTTCCTTTTCCCGTCCAGGGTAGGTTTTATGCAGGTAACCATCTACGAAGGGTGTATGCACGCGTGCGGGCGAGATGCAGTTGCATCGGATGCCGTGTTTGAGGTAGTCCTTGGCCACGCTCAGGGTCATCGACAGCACGGCGCCCTTGCTCATGCTGTACGCGAAGCGGTCGGGTATGCCCACCGTGGCCGCCACGGAGGCCATGTTCAGGATCACTCCTTTCCCTTTTGCCTTCATATGCGGCAGCACCGCGTGCAGGCAGTTGTACGTGCCTTTGATGTTGACCGATACGATTCGATCGAAATCAGCTTCCGTGGTACTGTCCGCATTGCCGATATGGGCGATACCTGCATTGTTGACGAGGATATCAATCGAACCTTCTTCGGCGATTCGATCCACTGCGGCATGCAGTTCCCGCTGGTCTGCAATATTCGCGGCATGCGCCACCGCATCGCCCCCGTTCTCCCGGATCGATGCCGCTTCCTGCAATGCCAATTGGTGATTGAGTTCCAGGATATGCACCCTGGCGCCCTGGCGGGCAAACATTTTTGCAATCGCCAGTCCTATTCCACTCGCCCCGCCGGTGACGAGGGCCGATTTATTTCTAAGGGAGAACAGCATGAGGTTGGGGTTTGGATGAAAATAGTGAATTTTACATGACAGTCAACCGTCAGCTTTTCATAATTTACTTTCATGAAACTCTACAACCACCATACCGGTATCATCCTCGAAGAAGAAGGGCGGTACTACGCGATGGATGGCAACTGGGATACCGTGGTCAACCGCTCCGGCCTGCATGCCTGGTTGAGGAGCCAGCTTCCTGCGTTTACCCCTCACCGGGAGTTCGACGCAACGCAGCCTATCTTACCGCCCATCGGCAGCCAGGAGCTTTGGGCGGCGGGGGTCACCTATTTCCGGAGCCGGGAAGCTCGGATGGAAGAATCCAAAGACGCCGGTGGGGGCAGTTTTTATGACAAGGTTTATCACGCCGAACGCCCGGAACTCTTTTTCAAATCACTGCCCGGGCGCGTATCCGGTCACAAGGGTGAGATCCGCATCCGCCGGGACTCGCACTGGAACGTGCCAGAACCGGAACTGACCCTGTTCATATCCTCCGCCGGCACGATCGAAGGGATCACCATCGGGAATGATGTCAGTTCCCGCAGCATCGAGGGGGAAAACCCGCTTTACCTGCCGCAGGCCAAGACATACCAGTTCAGCGCGGCGCTGGGTCCATGTTTACACATTTTGGATTTGGAGAAGTTGGAAGGTGGAAGTGGGGATACGCGTGACAAGGATTGGTCGGGTAAAACGGGTATTCGACGAGACACGGGGATCCGATTGGAAATCATACGGGGCGATCGGGTGATCTTCAACCAGTCGACGTCGCTGCAACAAATGAAAAGGACACCGGAAGAACTGGTGGGCTGGCTTTTTCGCGAAATGGAGTTCCCGCGCGGGGTGTACCTGATGACCGGCACGGGCATCGTACCGCCGGATGATGTCACACTGCAGCACGGCGATCAAGTCTCGATCACCATCGATGGCATCGGTACGCTGGTAAACACAACGACGCAAAAATCCTGATATGCGAATCATATATCTTTATCTGTTCCTCTTTTTTGCTACCCCGGCATCGGCCCAGGTGAGGCCGCCAGAGCCCTATGGCGCCCTGCCATCAGAAAGGCAATTGCGCTGGCATGAAATGGATATGTACGTGCTCGTGCATTTCACACCTACTACTTTTGAAAACAAGGAATGGGGTTACGGTGATGCAGACCCGAAGATTTTCAATCCCACGCAATTCGATGCCCGGCAGATTCTGAAAGCGGTGAAGGCAGGAGGTTTCAGGGGACTGATCCTGGTGGCCAAACACCACGACGGGTTCGCGCTCTGGCCCACGGCCACATCGCCCTATAATATTTCGAAAAGCCCCTGGCGCGAGGGTAAGGGCGATATGGTGAAGGAATTCGAGCAGGCAGCGCGTGCAGAAGGTCTGCAATTCGGCGTCTATTGCTCGCCCTGGGACCGGAACAATCCTCGCTACGGCACCGCGGCCTATGTGCAGGACTACCGCAACCAGCTCCGCGAGCTTTATACCCGCTATGGCAAGCTCTTCATGTCCTGGCACGATGGGGCCAACGGGGGCGATGGTTATTATGGCGGCACCCGCGAAACGCGGAAGATCGACCGGACGACCTACTATGGTTGGGACAGCACATGGAAGATGACCCGTGCCATGCAGCCCTCGGCGTCCATCTTCAGCGATGTGGGCTGGGATGTCCGCTGGGTGGGCAACGAAAGGGGCGAAGCGGCGGAAACCTCCTGGGCCACCTATACCCCCGAACCCCTGCCCGGCAAGAAAGGCGTGGGGCCGGGCGATGTCCGCGACGAACTAAACCCCATGGGTACCCGAAATGGGGAATATTGGATGCCCGCCGAATGCGATGTGCCGTTGCGGAAGGGATGGTTTTTCCACCCGGAAGAAAACAACACCGTGAAAAATCCCCAGCAACTTTTCGACCTCTATCTAAAAAGCGTGGGCCGCGGCGCCTGCCTGGACATTGGCATCGCCCCGGATACCCGGGGATTACTGCATGAGAACGATGTACTGGCCCTGGCGAATTTCGGGCAGCTCTTAAAAAATACATTTGCCGTCAACCTGGCTAAGAAGGCGGTTATGCATGCCAGTAATATTAGGGGCGGACAATCGAAGCGATATGGCGTTGCGGAACTGACCGATAATGACCGATATTCCTATTGGGCCACCGATGATTCCGTCAAAACCCCGGAACTGGTCATGGAATGGACCTCTCCGCAAACAATACAATTTGTGCGGATCCGGGAGAATATCAAACTCGGCCAGCGCATTGAAGCCCTGGAACTAGATGCCTGGAAGGACAACGGCTGGGTGAAAGTGGGTTCCGCCACCAGCATCGGTGCCTGCCGGATCATTTCCGTGACCAGCGCCGTTAGCACCCAGAAACTGCGTATACGGGTGACGAAGAGCCCGGTTTGTGTGGCCTTGAGTGAAGTAGGGGTGTATTAGGGAAGTGGGAAGTAGGATTTCGGAAGTAGGAAGTATGGGCTGATTTTTCCCTTATCTTACTATATAATTTTTCTATATGAAGCGGTTACTTACCATCCTAATGCTATGCGGAACTTTCTCCGTTTTCGCACAGAAAAATTATCTCCAGGAAACCCAATCGGATCGCGACCAGCGCATGGCCTGGTGGCGGGATGCCACTTTTGGCATGTTCATCCACTGGGGGGCCTATGCCGTGCCGGCCGGGGAATACAAGGGCCAGGAAGTAAAGGGCATCGGTGAATGGATCATGCACACGGCCAATATTCCCATCCCGGAATATGAAGCGTACGTGAAGGCTTTCAACCCCGAGAAATTCAATGCCATGGAATGGGTGCGCATCGCCAAGGAAGCCGGTATCAAATATATCGTCATCACATCCAAACATCACGATGGATTCTGCCTCTGGGACAGTAAGGTCACCAGTTATGATATCATGGACGCCGCACCGTTTAAGCGCGATATCCTGAAGGAATTGAGCGATGCCTGCAAGGCCCAGGGCGTGAAACTCTGCTTCTACCATTCCATCATGGACTGGCACCAGCCCGATGCGGAAAGCAAGAAGGACTATACCCACCAGCACAGCACGAACCCAGACTGGGCGAAGTACCGCGAAACATATCTCAAACCACAGCTGGCTGAGCTGGTAAGAAAATACGATCCTGCCGTACTCTGGTTTGACGGCGAATGGATCCCCGAATGGACGGAAGACCAGGGGAAGGACCTGTATAATTATTTGCGAAACATCAAGCCCGACCTGATCATCAACAACCGGGTAGGGAAGGGACGGGCCGGCATGCAGGGCATGAACAGCTATAGGGATGCAGCCGGTGATTTCGGCACGCCGGAACAGGAAATCCTCGAAGGCAGTTCTGATTTCGACTGGGAATCCTGCATGACCATGAACGATACCTGGGGTTTCAAAAAAAGCGATCATAACTGGAAATCGGCCGAAACCCTGGTCCATAACCTGGTTGATATCGCCGCCAAGGGAGGGAACTACCTGCTGAATGTTGGCCCTACGGCGGAAGGCCTGATCCCCTCGCCCAGCGTAGAGCGACTGGCGGAAATGGGCGTATGGCTGAAGCAAAATGGTGAGGCAATCTATGCCACCAATAGCCTCAAACAATTTAAAGAAGGCGATGCCGTCCGGTATACAACCAGTAAGGACGGCAAAACAACCTATGCCATCCTCACGAAAAATCCTGGCAGTTCCATCACGCTGAAGCAGGTCATTCCTTCCAAAACGGCCAAAATCCAGCTCTTGGGCGCGAAAGGAAATCTGCCATGGAGTTCCGGAGCCAATGGCACCACGGTTACGCTGCCCGCGAGCCTTCCTGGCAAATATGCCTGGGTGCTGAAAATTCAAAACTGACTGAATGTATCCTACACCCTACACCCTACACCCTACACCCTACACCCTACGCCCAAGAGGTTTCTCCTTGCTGTATGAAAATCGCATAGTTCAGGTTCCCATCAAAACACCGGTGAACACCGCTTTTTTGCCGGTGAAAGTTTTTTTTAACATCCATCCAACGCTTCCCGATCATCGTCCGTCATAATTAACACCTGCACAACAGGAAATAAAGATTCGCAACGATGGACGACCAGGAAAAAGGATTTGGAAATAATCTATTGAAAGGGCTAAAGAAGGTGCTGTTTACTGATGACGGTGGTGAAAACAGTCACGCGTTGGGAGAGCGGGACCATGCGTCAGCTGGAAAGGGCCTACATGACGAAGCGCAGCCCGGTCCGGATGCGCAATCGAAAGTTTTCAACCGCAACCCTGCGTCTACAGGCAAACATCCGGCGGCGTCAAGCCCGATACCTGAATCCCCCGGCAATACGCAAGGTTCAACCACCATGCCGGATGAAGCTGCCATTACCGATATGAAGCACAACGTATATGCGCTGCTCGAGAACATCAACCAGAACGGCGTTGACTTCTTTGAAGTATGGAATGCGGCGAAGGAAATGGGCGGCGCCAGTCCCGCGAATATAAAGGCCGCTTTTACTTCCCTGCGTTTTGCGGACAGGACATTGTCGAAGGAGTCCCTGGTCCGCAGCGGGCGGGATTATATACAGGCCCTCCAAACTGTGATTGAAACCGAATCAGCCAAAAGGTTGCAGGAGAAAATTTCTTTGGAGAAGCAACGTGAGGAAACGCGCAAACGTCTGGACCAGGATATAAGCCGCATCGAAGAAGAAATCAATGCATTGCAGCGAAAGCTGGTGGGCCTCCAGGCAGAACGTCAAGGTATAGACGCAGATTTCGATCCCCGTATCCAGGCTATTGAAACAAAAATCAACACCGGTAGAAAGGCTGTAGACGAAGTGTTGTCTGACATACAGGTGGTGATCAGCATCATGGAACGAGACATCAATTAAACATCATGGATAACAAAAGCAACGCGCTCACGGTGATCCCGGCTGAGCTGAAGAATCAATTGCCCATTTTCCAGGTACTGGACGCCACCCTGCCCGCCCCAGTGAAGACGGAGAAAGGCAGGAAAACATTCGCTTCCATTCTCTACTGGGCCCTGATCATCGGTGGTGGCTACTGGTTTTTCAGGAATGTGGACACCCTGCTGGCTTTCGCGCAGAAGTCGGTCCTCTTTATAGCCTTCAGCATCGTGTTCATTGTCCTGCTCCTGCTCATGCCGAAAATTGTGGGTGTGCTGCACCGGGTTGGGCGGACGATCCTGTTCAAGAGCGAGCAATCGATCGTGCGGAACAATCCCATCACCGCGATGCAGTTGCTGCTCAATGATGCCAAGGATACGCTGAAGCGTGTGAAGGAAAAAATTTCCCATGTGGACGGTGTACGGATCGATATGATCCAAAGCGGTACGCATGCGCAGAAGACAGCCGAGGAAAAATACAATTTCGTGAAGAAGCTCGCATCGGATGCTTCCAAACAGGAGGAGTTCTCCGCCGAGGCCCAGAAAGCCGGGAACCTGGAAAAGTCAAATGACCTTATCCGTATCGCTAAAGAAACCCGTACCAAGGCTTTCCTGCTGGGAAAAGAGGGTGAGGCCGAGGAGCACAATGCACGCAGCTACGCGCAATATGCCAACCACTTCTCCCGGGTGATCGAAGTGCTTAAAGACAATGAGAGCGCTGCCCGTATCTACGTAAGCACTTTGGACAGCAGCATCTCCATCCTGCGCAAGAAACTGGAAGCCACGCAGAAGATGCGGAATGCTACGGAAGGTTTGGCCGATGTGTTTAATGTGAAAGATGGCTGGGTATTCCAGGAGGCGATGAATGCCGCCACCCAGGCCATCAGCCAGAACATCGCTTCGATCCGATCCAACCTTGAGTTCCTCGACCAGAACAACAATATCACCGTGGGCGGTACGCCTTCACAGCAGGAACTGGAAGCTTTTGTAAAACGCGTGGATGAACGCCACCTGACCAAACTCAACGTGCCCCTGATCGCCAGCAGCAGCTATGAGCTGAAGGATGAGGAGCGGGTGGATAAGGGGTTTACGTTGCTGAATTGAATGTTAGTTCATGGTTCGTGGTTCATGGTTCATAGCAAAGGCAGATTGAAAAGCTGAATTTTCATAGGAGATTAACAAACCACGAACCATGAACCATGAACCATGAACTACGAACCATTAAACAAAACATATGAATACCTTCTCCCGCCTCCGCTGGCCGTTCAAGGCCATCCTGATCGCCCTGCCGGTCATTGCATTCTCTTATTTCGCCATTAACGACGGCTGGTTCGCCAATGGTGACGACAGCCAGGTGGATCGCGCGCTGACAAGCGGACGATCCACCGGGATGCCCGCACCCTCGCCTGATGATCCCGCGGCCGCGCAGGTGAAGGGCCGTGAAGCAAAGGTTTCCGAGGGCCGCATGTTTGCTTACCAGCCGGAAAAGCCCGTGGATGGAAAGTTGAAGGGTGTGGTGGAAGTAGGCGCCACCGGTTTTAATTCCTTCGTGGTGAATATGGACAAGAACCGTCGCTGGGAAGTGGTGTCCAAGGATTTTGGGCAAAGCCTGGCCTACGAGGGACTGGCCACTACCGAGGATATCCGTGTGGGCCTTAAGAAATACATTTCGATGATGTTCGATAAAGGAGTGAAGTCGAGAGACGTACATTTCATCATCAGTTCCGGTGCGCAGAAGGAGCCCAAGACAGGTGTCATCGCAGCGGAACTTAAGAAAATGGGCTTCGTGGTGAACCTGGTTACGGCCGAGCAGGAAGGCAAACTGGCCCTGAAAAGCGCCCTTCCGGAAAGCTACTACGGCAGCGCTTTTGTGACCGATATCGGTTCGGGGAATACCAAGATTTCATGGATGAATGCCGCCAATATGATGGCCGAAGAAGCGCCTGGATCAAAGTACTATGAGAAGGAAAAGACGGACGCATCGGTCTATGAGGAAGTGAAAGCGAAAGCCGGGAAAATTCCGCAGCGCAACCGCGAGGTCTGCTTCATCATCGGTGGTACGCCTTATGACCTGGCCAAACAGCATCGCAACGGGGAGGAACGCTACACGGTGCTCAATGCCCCGGATACCTATGCGGCAGACAAACCCAAAACCAAATCGGGGCTGAATATCTATAAGGCGATCCAGGATGCCACGGGTTGCGACACTTTTGTGTTCGACTGGGATGCGAATTTTTCGATCGGGTTTTTGTTGCAACTTCCCTACTAGAAGTAAGATTTTAGATTTTAGAAGTTAGAAGTAATGCTATACACTTCTAACTTCTAAAATCGTATTTCTAACTTCAACTGAGCCACGACTCCAAACTAACCGCTTCCCTCAGGTTAATCCGCAATCTGTATCCATGCTTTTCGAAGAGGCTGAGTAATGTAGAGCCGTTCAGCAGGCTGATGGGTTTGTTGCGGGCGAATTCGTACGCTTCCGGAGTAAAATCGGCCGTGGAAGCGAGAATGCCCTTGATGGCTCCCTCATGGATGACCGAACCGAAGAGTTCCTTCACGGCAGAAACCGAAACCGGCTTTGTGCTTCGCCTGGCAACGAAGATCACCCGGCCGCCCCGCACGGGATCCGGATCCAGCCCTACGGCTTCAACACCGTTTTCAGGTGAACTGGCGATAAGTTTAAGGTCCGTATCCGCCTGCTCGAATTCCTTGCCGAAGAGTTCCATCATCAGGTTCTGGAATTCCATCCAGCCGGTATTCGCCAGGTTCTTATCCGGATCGATAGGCTCGAGTTGTTTCCGGGAGGGAACCTGCTCCTTGGTCTTTTTGGAAATGGTGAACTGGGTGGGTATGGGCGTCAGGTCTGACAGTTCCGGCGCGGACACGCCTTTCAGGAATTTGAAGCAAAGGGCGGGGTCAACCTGCGCGAGATTGACGGTTGAGAATTCGGCGCGCGTGCTGAACAGCGTGGCGATACAGATATTCTCGTACTGCCCGTTGCCCCGGTTCAGGGTGCGAACCCAGGCATTCAGGCTGATCGCGTCTATCACCTCCACCTCGTCGGCGGCGAAAAGTTCGTGGAACGTGCGGAGGATGAACTTGAAAACGATGTCATTATAGAGGGCAGACCGCTCTGCAGGCGGATATTCGGTTATACGATACTGTTTGGTAGTGGGGTCTGACACCAGTCCCTTTTCCCTTGGGATGGCATCTGGGTGGGGGAGCTCCATCGCAACGAACAGGGTGCGGTTATCGCGATGGTATTCGAGTTCCGCATTGCATGGCATGCTGTCCGGGTAGACAGACTGTTGTATCGCCATTTCCAGGTATTGCTCCACGGCTTCCGGCTGACGGCCCTGGTAATTTATATACAAAACATCGGCTACTTCATTCTGCTGGCGGCGTTCTTCCTCGTACGCCTGGCGGGCCTCTTCCGTTTCCGCAAGCACCTGTTGTTTTTTCGATTCCAGGACTTTCATGGCATCCAGGTAACCAGACATCTGGGCATCGTAATTCTGCTGGATCTTTTCGCAGATTTTTTCCCAGGTTTCGAATTTTCGGTTATAGTCTTCCTCGTATCTCCGGATAATCCCTTTCTTCCTGAACAGCATCGCCTGGGAAAGAGAGACCTCGGGTTCCAGGTACACTGGCTTTGACGGTGTATATCCTTTGACGGGTAACGACGGCGGCAACAGGGATGCCAGCTTTTCCTCCAGGCGCTTGTAAGGTTCCGAGGATTCGAAGGGGACCGTATTGCGAATGGCGTCCAGGTTAACCCGGTGGTTGCGGTTAAGGCTCTCCGTGAGCAGGGTCTGCCATGCTTTGTTTCGGAATTCAATGGATTCCGCCCTTGCACGGACGGTCAGCCATTCATTCCAGCGGTTAATCCACTCATTCAGAACCTGTTGGGTCCTGGCAGTGAGTTTCTTTTCGTCATCTTCATGGATTTCCTGTGAAAGCCCCAGGGCAGGCAGCTCCATGGAAACGGCCGGCTTCAGTAGACCTGCATCATTTTCCATGTCATAAGAACGAATGCGCAAGGCATTACGGAATGCATCGGGGTCGGCAAGCCCTTCCCACCTCAAAGCGGTTTCAATAAGCATGAATCAGAGGTTTACACATATCTCCGCCAATGACCATTTGACGGTCGGTCAGCGTTGATCAATACAAATAAAATATAATGATAAGCCAGCCGGGTACGGACGGATGATCTCTCTCAGGGGTGGGGTGGGTTAGTGGGGGTTTTCCCTGAAAGGGCCTAAGATAATATAAATCAATGAATTGAGTGTTTGTTTGGACAAAAAACAAGGAAAAGGCGGTAAAACGTCTGTTTCAACCCTGAAGCGCCCAAAAAACTGAAAGGCGGCAATGCCGCCTTCAGGGTAGATCGCCCAGGGAAAAGTGGATATCAGAAGGCGCGGATAGGCCTTACTAACCGATGGGTGCTTTTGGAGACGGGAGAGCGAAAGAAACCCCACACGCCGGGATCGCTTTCTGCACAGGTTACTGAATGCTGGTTAACCCTTTCCGCCAGGTTTACCGGGGCAGCCTGGAAACCGGCGGGTTCTTCCGTGGAACTCCAGTAGGTTTTGCCGCAAAAGCCAGCGGCGCCCATGTTTTGGACCAGCAAGCTGAATTGTACCGCCGATGGCATGAACCAATCGCTATACCTGCCGGATAGTTTGCCGTCGTCCCCGGAAACATATTGATCGCATAATCGCGCCGCAATGCCGGCTTCGGGACAAGCTTTAAGGATCGCCTGCGTATTGGCATACCCGTCTTCAAAGCTACGGGCGCTTGTGATGGCTGTACCGAAACATCCCCAGGGCGCCGGCCCGAGGTCTTCTTTTGCCGCGATCAAGCCGTGGCGACCGGTTTCATCCAGGTAGAAAATCAATCCGCCCTGGTATTCCATGCCTACATACAATCCCTGCTTGTAGGAATTGCTTTCCAGCATTTCCTGTAGAGATTCTATATCGGCTTCGGAAGATTTGTTGCAGGAGATGAAGCTTGCGCTGAGTACCAATGCGTATAGGGTCAGGTGATGGGTTTTCATAAGAATTGATTTTAGGTTGAAGAACTATTTTTCTTCCAGGTACAGGTTAAAGTTAGACAGTCGAGCGTCCTTAAACCATGACCCATGTCATCCGTTGAAGCATACATGGTCAATACTATGATGCCGTCCTGTATCGTTATCTAAGGTTCCTTTTTTGTGTGACAAAAGACACGTGGCAACGAGCAGAAAATGAACCCGGTTCCGGCTTTACAGACTGTCTCGCTGGAAGTAGTCCCGCCTGAGATTTACATGGGAAAGCCGGCACTTGCCGGCTTTCGTGTTCTGGAATCCTTGTTCGTAAATATGTTGCTCAGAATGCCCGGATGGGGCGAACATAACGGTTCATGCTTTTTGATACGGGTGAACGGAAAAATCCGTAAACGCTGGGGTCACTCACGGCGCAGGTTACGTTATGCTGGTACACCCGTTCGGCCAGGTTGACCGGGGCTGCCTGGAAGCCGGCGGGTTCTTCGGTGGAGCACCAGTACGTTTTTCCGCAAAAACCTACGGCGCCTGTGTTCTGGACAAGCAAACTGAACTGTGATCCGGATGGCATGAACCAGTCGGAATACTTTTTCCCCTTGTCGCCTTTTTCCCGCTTAACATACTGATCGCATAAACGCGCGGCGATGCCCGGTTCGGGGCAGGCTTCCAGGATCGCCTGGGTGTTGGCATACCCATCTTCATGGCTGCGGGCGCCCGAAATGGCGGTACCGAAACAACCCCAGGGTGCCGGCCCGAGGTCTTCCGTTGCTGCGATCAGCCCGTGGCGGCCGGTTTCATCGAGGTAGAAGATCGTGCCGCCACCGTAGGCCATTCCTATAAACAGGTTATTTTTTACAGATTTGTTTTCAAGAAGTTCCTGGAGCAGGTTTACATCGACATCCGAAGATTTATTACAGGAAATGAAAGAAGATGACAGCGTCAGGCCAAAGAGAATACTGTAAAGTTTTTTCATAAAAAGCGTTTTAGCGTTGAAACAGGGCACCCCATCCATTCCCTTTTACAAGGGTACATGATCTCAGCATAAGGTCCCGGTATCCCTGGGGAAATTTTTTTTTGAATCCCGCCGGGAATATCCATATATTCATCAGGCAATCATACCCGCCGCATCCCTGTGGTGATCTGCCCCCTACCATCCATTAACCATTCAACCAAGATTGTTTATGAAAAAATTCCTGACCTGGGCAGTATGCACCACCCTGTTGGTATCCTGCCAGAACGAGAAACCCGCTGAGGAAGCCACCACAGTATCCGGCGAGGCCGCAGCTGCGGCTCCGGCGGTAGCCACTTCACCTACCGGCGCCACGTTTTCCGACGCCAAATATGCGGCGATGGTTAAGAACGGCATGGCCAAGTTTACCGCCGAAGACGTCGACGGATTCTTATCCGAGTATGCAGACAATGTCGTCTGGCAATGGAACAATGGCGACAGTGCCGTCGGAAAAGCGGCGGTTACTGAATATTGGAAAAAACGGTTTGCCGATGTAATCGACTCCATCGCCATCAGCAACGAGATCTACCTGGGCGTGACGGTGGCTAATCCGCAGTCCATTGAACAACCCGGCGTATGGGTTATGAGTTGGTACATGGTGAATGCCAAGTACAAAGGAACCGGCAAACGCATGGTGCAATGGATCCATACAGACCTGCACTTTGATGCCAACGATAAGATCGACCGCGTGATCCAGTATCTCGACCGTGTGCCCATTGCCGCGGCGATGAAGAAATAAATGCAGGAGCTTTTTTTTTGTACACCTCCCAGGCTAGAACGGCGTGCGCTTGCATGCCGTTTTGCTTTTCAAGGCAGGTACCCGGGACTTGGACGCTTGAAACCCTTTTCCTGCCATTCACTACGGGCTATGCCCAATAGACGACTTCCAGAAAAAATTCATCAACCGTCATCCGTCAACCGTCAACCGCCATCTGTCAACTCTAATCCCCAAACATATATTTCCCAAACCATTCCCAGTTATGCTGGATGGCTGCCAGTCGCTCCTTGGGCTTGTTGATGCCATGCCCGAATCCTTTGTACACGATGAGTTTGGAGGGGATGCCCCTGTCCTGCAGGCCGCGGTATAATTCGTATGCATTGGGAATGGGCACCCGCTTGTCGAACTCCCCGTGCTGGATCAGGGTGGGGGTGGAGGCCTTGTTGATATTGGTCATGGGCGATGTCTTCGCGTAAACCGTCGGATCGCTCCAGGGTGTTGCCTGCAGGTATTGACGCGTGAAAGGGGTGATGTCTGTATTGACGTAATAGGTCATCCAGTTGGAAATGCCCGCGCCCACGCTGATGGCTTTGAAGCGGTTGGTATTGGTGGCGAGGAAGGCCGAAATGTATCCGCCCTGGCTCCAGCCCATGCAACCCATTCGTTTTTCGTCTACCCATTCCTGTTTGATCAGGTGGTCCACCCCGCTCATCACGTCCCACATGTCCCCCACACCCAGGTTCTTCACGTTGAGACTGCGGAATTTCTCGCCATAACCCGCGCTGCCGCGATAATTGACGCGGAGCACGATCGCCCCTTTTTCGCACCATTGCATGACGGGGTAAACATAGGTGGCAACAGGATCGGGCCGGTCGATTCCCGTGGGCCCGCCATGGATGACCACGAGCAGGGGATATTTTTTGGTGCGATCGAAGTTTCGCGGCTTGATGAGCACGCCTTCGATAGGCGTGCCGTCCTGGCTTTTCCAGTTAATCACTTCGTTGACGGGCGTATTCCATCCGGCGATCTGCGCGTTCATATCAGAGATCTTTTTCAGCACGCCGCCGGCGGGGCCGTGATATACGTCGTTGAGCTGGTCGTAACCGCGACCGCTCAGCGCCATCACCTGGCCATCGTCGCTGAAGGAGGCTCCTGCGGGCAGGTCGAGGCCTGTAGTGATTTCGGTTTTCTCGCCCGTGGACGGGTTGAACCGAAACAACCGGTTGCGCATTTTGTCGATATAACTGTAATAAATACCCGAAGCATTCCAGTCGATTACCTGTTTGTCCTCATCCACCGTGGTGAGGATTTCCCGACGTGTACCGGAAACCAGGTTCTGGATGAAGACGCGGTTGTTTTTGTAGTAGTGCGATACCGTGTCGTTTACCTCGCTGCTGATGAGGATGGACCGGCTATCCGGGCTCCAGCGTTGGAAGAAATCGCTGGACGGGTTTTGCACAATGGTTCTCTGGGTACCGGAGTCCAGGTTCAGTACCGCGATGTCCGCGTAGATGGCCGAGTTGATCAGCGGGTTGGGCTGGCGCGTAAAGGCGATCTGTTTGCCGTCCGGGCTCCAGTCGAAGCCCATGACCGTGAAATCCCCGCTGGTGAGTCGGCGGGCTTTGGGAAAATGATGGCAAGGCGTCTTTCCGGCTTCAGACGATCCCACCGTCGACTTCCCACCGGAGGTTGCGCCACCTTCTCCCGTTTTCCCGCCAGACGTGGCGCCGCCTTCTCCTGTTTTTCCACCGGAAGTAGCCCCGCCATCCGACGCAGACACCCCGCCAACGGTGTAACAGGGAAGCCTACCCGCATTCCGGATCGAGTCCAGGTTGAAGTTAAGGACCCAGAGATGGGTTTGTTTGTATTCCGTGCCTTCCACACCGAAGGCGCCGTATTTCTCTTTGGTGGTTTTATCGGCCGCGCTCTCCGGTTCTACTTTGGTGAACGCGATCTGCTGCATATCGGGCCGCCATCTGTAGCCGCCCACGCCATCGGCTTCGTCCGTGATGGCAAAGGCCTCACCGCCCTGGACGGAGATCAGGTGGAGTTGTTGTTTGTTGCCGCGGTCGGCCAGGAAGCTGATCCACTTGCTGTCCGGTGTGAACTGCGCATTGCTGCTGCTGCCGCCGGCGGAGTTTGTCAGTTGAAAGGGCGCATCGCCATTGCGGCTCAGCCAAATCTCGGTGTCATAGTTGTTGTCCTTCCAGTGGGTGGAGGTCACGCTGTACAGCACGTGTTTCCCATCGGGACTGACCGCCACCGCGCCCACCGATTTCAGGCTGATCCATTGTTCAAAGGAGACGGAGGGGGTGGACTGGGCGAGGGTGGAGAGACTAAGCAGGCTGATGAAGCCGGCGAGGAGAAGCTTAGGCATGGGAAATGATTGTGGTTAAATATAGCAAGTTTTTCACCGGATGCCACAGGGGAGAAATCCTGCCTGTTTAGGCGTTATTCTACATACTGACTCTCAGTCGACCCATCGTGTTCTGGTTTACAATTTGTAACTGGGAAACCGTGAAAAATCCCATGATTCAAATGGTCTTTTCTGTTGTTTACGGCGCCAGGAGCGTACACCTTTAGCGCATGTTGCGGACAATCTGCCAATGAATCCTGAAATTGATATTCAACACGTCCAGGGTAAAATTCATGTCATTCGCGGTCAGCGGGTGATGTTGGATATGGATTTGGCTATGCTTTATCAAGTTGAAACAAAGCAGCTTAAGCGAGCCGTAAAAAGAAACCATGCGCGTTTCCCTTTGGACTTTGTGTTCGAAATTTCCCAAGGTGAATGGGAAAACTTGAGGTACCAAATTGGCACCTCAAGTTGGGGAGGAGTCCGATTTTTACCATTTGCCTTTACAGAGCAGGGCGTTGGCAGGTTATCCAGTGTATTAAGAAGCGAAAGGGCCATTCAAATGAATATCGCCATCATGCGGGCGTTTATTGCAATCCGGAGGTTGGCGATGCAGCATGAAGAAATCCTGCAACAACTGGCTGAACTGACCAACCGGGTAGGCAGCCACGACCAGCAACTGGCCTCCATTTACGTAGCCATCGAAAACCTGCTAGACGATAAAGCCGATCAACAAAGCTGGGCCAACCGGGAACGAATTGGGTTCAGGAAACCCGGCTAAATGGCCTACCCGTATCAATCGATAATAAAGCTCATCCCCCTGGCCCCAGTCCACCATTAATTCAGGAATTCGCCCCGCAGTTTCTTACATTAGTGTCGCCATTCACCAAATACCTGAAGCAACCATGGCCGGGAGAAAAACTGCGGGCCGGGTCTTTACCTTCCTATCCGGCATCGGGAGCGAACCCGGTGACGGGGAGGAACTGAAGCTGCAGAAATCATTGCTGGTCCTCTGCACCATCCCGTTTATCGTGACTGGTGCGGGCTGGGGAGCGATGTATGTTTCTTCCGGCGAAGTAAATGCAGGCCTGATACCGCTTTCTTATTCCGTTTTCTCCCTGGCCAGTTTAGTGTACTTCGGGATCAGTAAAAAATTCCTGGTCTTCCGCTTCAGCCAGCTGGTGCTCATCCTCCTGCTGCCTTTTGCATTGATGCTGTCCCTGGGCGGATACATCAATGGCAGCGCCGTGATCATCTGGAGCCTGATTTCGCCCCTCGGCGCCATGCTGTTCTACCGGCAACACAGCGCGCCCCGGTGGCTGCTCGCGTATCTTGTACTGGCGGTAGTCGCCTTGCTCCTACAACCCTGGCTGCGGCAGGAGAATTCCTTATCGCCCTTGCAGATCGGTGCCTTTTTTGTCATCAACCTCGGCACCGTGGGTGCGATCATCTTCCTGATGGTTTTCTATTTCGTGAGCATGAAGAACCGCTTCCAGCAGAAGTCCGAAGCCCTGCTGCTGAATATTCTCCCGCGATCCATCGCTGAAGAGCTGAAGCAGAAGGGGACTGCGGAAGCGCGGCAGTTCGAAGCGGTCAGCGTCCTGTTCACCGATTTCAAAGACTTCACGTCCATCGCGGAGAAGATGAGCCCGGTGGCGCTGGTGGCGGAGATCGATCACCTGTTCCGGAACTTCGACCGCATCATGGACAAACATGGCATGGAGAAGATCAAGACGATCGGTGACGCCTACATGTGTGCCGGCGGCCTGCCGGTGCCCAACCAGACACACGCGCGGGACGCCGTGGC
>Ga0114938_1001127_pt1 | contig 18823 bp, 12 predicted proteins | sample AshMeaBigSpring_FD_88675 | JGI IMG/M metagenome (GOLD analysis project Ga0114938, IMG submission 88675) | Groundwater microbial communities from Big Spring, Nevada to study Microbial Dark Matter (Phase II) - Ash Meadows Big Spring | ecosystem: Environmental > Aquatic > Deep subsurface >...
CAAGCCCGATCTCGAGCGCATCGCCGCGCTTTCGAACCACGACCAGGTCGCCGCGCTGGCCTTCGCTCCCGCGATGCCGGTCGCCTTCCCGATTTCGCTGTACTTCAGCATTGACGACAAGAACCCCGACCGGTACTCGGCCAATCTCACGCAGTCCGGTCTCGGCATGCCGAACCGCGACTACTACCTGAAGCCGGACGCCAAGTTCGTCGAGACCCGTGGCAAGTACCGGGCCTACGTAGAGCAGATGCTGAAGCTCGCCGGCTATGCAGAACCGGCCGCCGCGGCGGACGCAATCCTTGCCCTCGAAACCCGCATCGCGGAGATCCATTGGCCGGTCGAGAAGGAGCGCGACGCCGTGCTGATCTACAACCCGCGCAACCGCAAGGAGCTCGAGGCCTCGGTGCCGGATCTTCCCTGGAACGTCGCGCTCGACGCCGCGGAGATTCCGAAGCAGGACTTTTTCATCCTGAACAACCCCGAGCCCGCGGCGCAGCTCGGCAAGCTCTTCCGTGAAACCCCGGTCTCGACCTGGCGCGACTACCTGACGTTCCACTACCTGAATTCGCAGGCCGACATCATGCCCGTCGCCTTCGACGACGCGGCCTTCGAGTTCAATGGCAAAGTGCTCACGGGCCAGCCGCAGAAGCGTGACCGCTGGAAGCGCGCCGTGCTGGCGCTGAGCGGTCGCTACGGTGAGCAGCCGCTCGGGCAGGCCGTGGGCATGATCTACGTGAAGGAGCACTTCACGCCCGAGGCGAAGGCGCAGATGCAGGAGCTGGTGGCCAACCTGCTCGCGGCCTACCGCAAGAGGATCGAGACACTGGAGTGGATGTCCCCCGAGACACGCAAGGTCGCGATGCGCAAGGCCGAGACCGTGCGCGTGAAGATCGGCTATCCGGACACCTGGAAGGAGTACAGCACGCTCGAGATCGAAAAGGAGGACGCCTACGGCAATCGCAAGCGCGCGGCGCTGTGGGACTGGCATCGCCAGGCGTCGCGGCTCGGCGACCAGACCGACAAGAACGAATGGATGATGTCGCCGCAGACGGTCAATGCCTACTACAACCCGATGTGGAACGAGATCGTGTTCCCGGCCGCGATCCTGCAGCCGCCGTTCTTCGATCCGAAGGCGGACCCGGCCGTGAACTACGGCGCGATCGGCGGCGTCATCGGGCACGAGATGGGACATGGCTACGACGACCAGGGCGCCAAGTACGACGAGACCGGTGTCCTGCGCAGCTGGTGGAACGCCGACGACGAGAAGCGCTTCGCGGAGAAGGTCACGCAGCTCGCGAGGCAGTACTCGGCCTTCGAGCCGCTGCCGGGCCTGCACGTGAACGGCGAGTTCACGGCCGGCGAGAACATCGGCGACCTGGGCGGGCTGTCGGTGGCGCTCGAGGCCTACCGGATCTCGCTCGCCGGGAAGGAACCGCCGGTGCTCGACGGCTTCACCGGTGAGCAGCGCTTCTTCCTCGGCTGGGCCCAGGTCTGGCGCAGCCTGATCCGCGAGGAATTGCTGAGAGTGCGGGTGACCAGTGATCCCCACTCGCCTGCGGAGTACCGCTGCAACGGCGTCGTCCGCAACATGAACGACTGGTACGGCGCGTTCGACGTCACGCCGGGCGAGAAGCTGTACCTGCCGCCTGCGGAGCGTCTGCGGATCTGGTGACGGCGGTGAACTCGTAATCCGCCGTGCGCAGGCTGCGCGTCGCAAGCCAGTAGCGCGCAGTGGACCACGGCCACAACGTGAAGTTGCGGCCGTCGTCCTGCTTGTACCAGCTCGCGCAGTCCGCGGCCCAGACCGTGCCCTCGAGCGCCCGCTGCACGCCTTCGTTGAAGCGGCGCTGCGCTTCGGGCTTCACGTCGAGCCAGTCGGCGCCGCGGCGCCCGAGTTCGCGGATGGCCGACACGACGTAGCGCGCCTGCGCCTCGATCATGAAGACGACCGAGTTGTGCCCGAGGCCGGTGTTCGGCCCGACGAGCTGGTGCAGGTTGGGGAAGCCCGTGACGTGGATGCCGTAGTAGGCCTCCGCCCCGCGGCGCCAGTCCGCGGCGATTGCATGGCCGGGCAGGCCGGTGATCGGCACGTCGCGCAGGTAGATTCGCGGGTCGGTGACGAATCCCGTGCCGAGTACGATGCAGTCCACGGGCCGGTCGATCCCGTCCTCCGTCACGATGGAGTGCTCGCGCACTTCGCGGATGCCGGCGGTCACGAGCTCGACGTTCGGACGGTTGAACATCTGGTACCAGTCATTCGAGATGAGCACGCGTTTGCAGCCCATCTGGTACCGTGGCGTGAGCGCGCGCACGAGCGAGGGGTCTCTTACTTGACGATGCAGGTGGCGCAGTGCGAGCGCCGCAGGCAGCCGCGTGAGTGCAGGATGCAGCAGGCCCGCCAGCCGCGATTCGTTCTGCCAGTAGAGCCGGGCGCGGTGCAGCCTCCGCAGCCACGGGAACCGCGCGTAGCGACGCCGTGCCGGCTCTGAATAGGTGCGGGTGTCCCGCGGGATTACCCACGCCGGCGTGCGCTGAAAAACGAGCAGTCGCGCCACGCTGGGCGCGATTTCCGGGCAGTACTGGATGGCGCTCGCGCCGGTCCCGATCGACGCAACCCGCTTGCCGCCGAGCTCGTACTCGTGGTCCCAGCGCGACGAGTGGAAGACCTTGCCCTTGAACGCGTCCAGCCCCGGGAACCGGGGGATCTGCGGCACGTGCAGCGGACCCGTCGCGAGTACGCAGTGCCGCACGTCGAACGTCGCCCCGGACTTCGTACCTACCGTCCACCGCCCGCGCCCCGCGTCGAAGCGCGCCGAGTTCACCTCTGCGCCGAAGCGGATGAACGGACGCAGCCCGTGCTTCGCGGTGACGTCGAGGATGTAACGCTGGATCTCGTCCCAGCCCGCGTAACGCCGGCTCCAGTCTGCGCGCGTGTCGAACGAGTACGAATAGAAATGCGACTGCACGTCGCAGGCGGCGCCGGGGTAGCTGTTGTCGCGCCAGGTACCGCCGACCTCGCTCGCCTTCTCCAGGATCACGAAGTCGCGGATCCCCGCCTCGAGCAGCTTGATGCCCAGGCACAGTCCACCGAAACCGGCGCCGACGATCGCGACCTCGAGGGGCCGCGGAACTGAGTGATTCTCTGTCATGCCGTCCGCATCTTCCGATGGCGTCGTCAGGCTGCGCAACCTCGAAGGTCGCAACTGGACCGGCCGGGAGGAGTAGACGCGATGTGGATGAGAATCCGGTGGACGGCGTCGTCTGTCTGCGTTGTGGTACCGCCGGTCGGCGCGGTGACCGCCGGCGAGCACGGGCCGCGGCTTCCAAGAGGACGAGGTCGGGACGTGGCGCTTCGACTTCGTGCGGAACGCGCGCGCTCTTCGAGGACGTCTATTTCTGAAGGCGGGCGACTCCGCTCCTGGCGAGCGGGGTGAGCCCCGAGCCCCCGGCGGCGAGATGGCGCACGATGGCCCCGCGCATGCGGGGCTCCCAGAAGCGCTGCAAGTGAGCCGCGACCTGATCGGCCGCGGTCTCCGGGTCCGGCTCCGAAGCGAAGAAGCTCGCGATGTCGTTCACCATGGCGACGAGCCGTTCGACGTTCACGCGCTCAGCCTCGGGGATCAGGTCGCGGAGACCGCGGCAGGCGTGCGCGCCTCGCGTTCCGCGCGCCTGCGCGCACGCCAGGCCTCCGGGTTCTCCAGTCGCACGACCTGCACCGCCGTGACCTTGTATTCCGGGCAGTTCGTTGCCCAGTCGGAGTACTCGGTCGTCACGACGTTCGCGCCCGTCTCCGGGAAGTGGAACGTCGTGTACACGACGCCGGGTGTCATGCGCGTCGACAACGTCGCACGCAGCACGGTGTCCCCCGTCCGGCTCGAAAGCCCGACCCAGTCGCCGTCCTGGATGCCACGGCTCTCCGCATCGTCCGGGTGGATCTCGAGACGATCCTCGGACTGCCAGGCGAGATTCGGGGTCCGGCGCGTCTGGGCGCCGACGTTGTACTGGAAGAGCACGCGCCCGGTGGTGAGAAGCAGGGGAAAGCGGCTCGTCGCACGCTCGGGCGTGGCCACGTATTCCGTGACGATGAACTTGCCCTTGCCGCGCACGAAGCTGCCGACGTGCATGGTCGGCGTGCCCTCGGGCGCCCGGTCGTTGCACGGCCACTGGATGCTGCCCAGGCGGTCGAGCTTCTCGTAGCTCACGCCGCGGAACGTGGGCGTGAGGCTCGCGATCTCCTGCATGATCTCCGACGGGTGCGCGTAGCGCATGGGGTAGCCGAGCGACTGCGCGAGGCGCATCGTGATCTCCCAGTCCGCGAGACCGGCGAGCGGCTCCATGACCTTGCGTACCCGCGAGATGCGCCGCTCCGCGTTCGTGAACGTGCCGTCCTTCTCGAGGAACGACGAGCCCGGCAGGAACACGTGCGCGTAGTGCGAGGTCTCGTTCAGGAACAGGTCCTGCAGCACGACGCACTCCATCGCCGAGAGCGCCGCCACGACGTGGCGGGTGTTCGGGTCGGACTGCACGAAGTCCTCGCCCTGGATGTAGAGACCGCGGAAACTGCCGTCGAGCGCGGCCTCGAACATGTTCGGGATGCGCAAGCCGGGTTCGCTCGCGAGGGGCACCTGCCACGAGTCCTCGAATAGCTCGCGCGTCGCCGCATCCGACACGTGGCGATAACCGCTGAACTCGTGCGGGAACGAGCCCATGTCGCAGGAGCCCTGCACGTTGTTCTGCCCGCGCAGCGGGCTCACGCCGACGCCCTCGCGGCCGAGGTTCCCCGTGGCCATCGCGAGGTTTGCGATGCCCATGACCATGGTCGAGCCCTGGCTGTGCTCGGTGACTCCGAGCCCGTAGTAGATCGCGCTGTTCGGCCCCGCGGCATACAGGCGGGCGGCGCTCCGCACGAGCGCAGCCGGCACACCGGTAATCGCCTCGGTCGCTTCGGGCGAGACGCGCGCCTGCGAGACGAAAGCCCGCCAGCGACGGTACGAGTCCACCTCGCAACGCTCTTCCGCGTAGGCCTCGTCGGCGAGACCCTCGGTGACGACCACGTGCGCGAGCGCGTTGACGAGGGCAACGTTGGTGCCTGGCCGGAGCTGCAGGTGCACGTCCGCCTCGACGTGCGGGCAGCGCACGATGTCGATGGCGCGCGGGTCGATCACGATCAGCCGCGCTCCCTGCCTCAGCCGGCGTTTCATCTGCGAGCCGAAGACGGGGTGACCATCCGTCGGATTGGCGCCGATCACGACGATCACGTCCGCCTTCGCGACCGAGTCGAAGTTCTGCGTCCCTGCGGACTCGCCGAGCGTGCTCTTCAGGCCGTAGCCCGTCGGGGAGTGGCAGACGCGGGCGCAGGTATCCACGTTGTTGGTGTGGAGGACCGCACGCACGAGCTTCTGCACGAGGAACGTCTCCTCGTTGGTGCAGCGGGAGGAGGTGATGCCGCCCACCGACGCCTTGCCGTGCTTGGCCTGTATGCGGCGGAACTCGCTCGCCACGCGGCCGATCGCCTCGTCCCAGGATACCTCCCGCCAGGGGTCGCTGATCCGCTCGCGGATCATCGGCTTCAGCACGCGGTCGCTGTGTGTCGTATAACCGTAGGCAAAGCGACCCTTCACGCAGGCGTGACCGTGGTTCGCCGCGCCGGCGCGGTCCGGCACCATCCGCACGACACCCTTCGCGTTGACTTCGGCCTTGAACGAGCAGCCGACGCCGCAATAGGCGCAGGTCGTGGTGACCGCCCTGACCGGCGAACCCTTGGCGATCCGTGATTTCTCCGTGAGCGCGGCCGTCGGACAGGCCTCGACGCAGGCGCCGCAGGACACGCACTCCGAGCCGAGGAACGGCTCGTGCTGGCTGGCCGAGACGCGCGACCGGAACCCGCGCCCCTCGATCGTTAGGGCGAAGGTTCCCTGTACGTCGCGGCAGGCCCGCACGCAGCGCGAGCAGACGATGCAGGTGTCCGGGTCGAATGCGAAATAGGGGTTGCTCACGTCGGGGGGCATGCCGCGCTGCGAGGCGCCGCCGGACGGCAGCCGGGACTGCGTCACGCCGAGCGCGGCCGCCACGGACTGCAGCTCGCAGTGTCCGTCGGCGGGGCACGTGTCGCAGTCGAGGGGGTGGTCGGAGAGGTAGAGGTCGAGGACGCCGCGTCGCAGTCGCTCGAGTCGGGGCGATTCCGTCCTCACCTTCATGCCGGGCGCCACCGTCGTCGTGCACGAAGCCGGGTAGCCACGCCGGCCCTCGATCTCGACCAGGCACATGCGGCAGGAGCCGAACGCCTCGAGGGTGTCCGTCGCGCAGAGCTTTGGGATGGCCGCGCCGGCAAGGGCCGCGGCGCGCATGACGGACGTGCCGGCGGGAACGGTGATTTCGTGGCCGTCGATCTCGAGCCTCACCTCGCCAGCCGCCACGCAGGCGGGCGTCCCGAGGTCGCGATGATCCATTGCGTACACGTCACCCTCCCGCGGCCGGTCGACGGAAGTCCTCGGAAAAATGCTTCAACGCGCTCAGGACGGGTGCTGGTGCCATACCGCCGAGTCCGCACAGCGACGCGTGTGTCATCGTGTCGCAGATTTCCTCGACGACCGCGAGGTTGAGTTCGCGGCTCTCGCCGCGAGCCACCCTTTCCAGCGCCTCTGCGCCGCGCACCGATCCCATGCGGCAGGGCACGCACTTGCCGCAGGATTCCTGCGCGCAGAACGCGAGCGCGTGGCGTGCCAGCTGCAGCATGTCCGCCGTGTCGTCGAAGGCGACGACACCGCCGTGACCGAGCATCGCGCCGATCGCGGCGAATGCCTCGTACTCGAGCGCAGTGTCGAACTCCGACGCCGGTATGTACGCGCCGAGCGGGCCGCCGACCTGCACCGCGCGGATCGGTCGGCCGCTCGCCGACCCGCCGCCGTAGTCGTACAGCAGCTCGCGCAGCGTGAGACCGAACGCCCGCTCCACCAGTCCCGCGTGCCGCACGTTGCCGGCGAGCTGCAAGGAAAGAGTGCCGCGCGACTTTGCTGCGCCGTAGTCGCGGTATGCGTCCGCGCCTTCCGCGAGGATGAAAGGGACGCTCGCAAGCGTGATCACGTTGTTGACTGCCGTGGGTGCGCCGAACAGTCCCTTCTGCGCCGGCAGCGGCGGACGCACCCGTACCTCGCCGCGCCGGCCCTCGATGCTCTCGAGCATCGAGGTCTCCTCACCGCAGATGTACGCACCCGCACCGATGCGAAGCTCGACGTCGAAACGGTGCCCGCTGCCGCAGACGTCATCTCCGAGGTACCCGGCGGCACGCGCGCGTTCGAGCGCCGCGGTCAGCGCCTGTCGGGCGTGCGGATACTCGACCCGCAGGTAGATGTAGCCCTGCCCGGCGCCGACGGCCACGCCCGCGATCGCCATGCCTTCGAGCAGCGCGAACGGGTCGCCCTCCATGAGCATGCGGTCGGCGTAGGTACCCGAGTCGCCCTCGTCGGCGTTGCAGGCGACGAACTTCTCGCCGGACGGCTGGTCGAGCACGGTCTGCCACTTCACGCCGGTCGGAAAGGCGGCGCCGCCCCGACCACGCAGACCCGAATCCGTGATCGCCCGCACGGTCGCGGCTGGGCCGAGCGCGAGCGCCCGGCGCAGGCCACGATAGCCGCCGCTCGCGACGTACTCTTCGAGGTCGAGCGGATCGGCGCGTCCCACGCGCGCGAACGTGAGGCGCTGCTGCGAGGCGAGCCAGGGATACTCTTCGATGAGGCCGATCCTCAGCGCGTGCGGCCCGCCCTGCAGCATCCCGGCGGCCAGCAACGAATCGACGTCGCGCGCGGTCACGGGCCCGTAGGCGATGCGACCCGCGTCGCACTCGACTTCGAGGAGCGGCTCGAGCCAGTACATGCCGCGCGAACCGTTGCGACGGATCCGGACATCCTTGCCGGATGCCTGCGCCGCCGCGACCAGCCGTCGCGCCGTCGCCTCGGCTCCGAGTGCGAGTGCCCCCGCGTCCCGTGGAACCCAGACCGTGATCGTCACAGTGCCTTCCCCGTGCCGGCTTCCTGAAGAAGCTGGTCGAGTCGCTCGGGAGTCACGCGCCCGTGCACCTCGTCGCCGATCATCACGGCGGGCGAGCAGGCGCAGAGCCCGAGGCAATCCACGGCCTCGAGCGTGATCTCGCCGTCGGCCGTCGTCTCGCCGGGACAGATGCCGAGGTGCTGCCGCGCGTACGCCTCGAGCGCGCGGCCGTCCATCGCCTGGCAGGACTCGGCCCGGCACAGGCGCACGACGCGCCGGCCGGGCGGCGAGCGGCGAAAGTGGTGGTAGAAGGTGACTACGCCGTGAACGTCGGCCCTGGACAGGTTGAGCTCGTGCGCGATGACCGGCACCGCATGGTCCGGGACGCAGCCGAACGACTGCTGCACGTCGTGCAGGATCTCGATCAGGGGTCCGCGCCGTCCGCGGTGCCGGGCGACGATGGCCACGATCTTCTCGCGGTCCGCCGAACCGAGGCGAAACGCCGTCGACTCCGTAGTCACAGCAGGCGCTCCTCGTGGGCGTAGACGTTGAACGATTCGTCGCGCAGGAATCCGGCGAGCATGATGCCCGTGCGCTCTGCCATCTCGATGGCGAGGCTCGACGGGGCCCCGATCGACGCGACGACCGGGATGCCCGCCACGGCCGCCTTCTGCAGCAACTCGAAGCTCGCGCGCCCGCTCAGCAGGAGCACGCAGCGCGAGAGGGGCAGCGTACCGGCGAGCAGTTGCGCGCCGACGAGCTTGTCGAGCGCGTTGTGCCGGCCGACGTCCTCGTGCGTCGCGACGAGCGCGCCTCGGGCATCGAACAGCGATGCGGCGTGCAGGCCTCCCGTGTCGCGGAAGACCGGTTGCGCGTCTCGCGCCTGGAGGGCGAGCGAGCGGAGCAGGTCGGGCGTGATGCTCAGGCGGGCGTCGACCCGCTCGAGATTCAGCATCGCCTCGACCGCGGCGAGTGACGCCTTGCCACACACGCCGCAGCTCGACGTCGCGTAGAAGTTGCGCTGCAGCCTGCCGGTCTCGAGCGCGAGCCCGGCCGCGAGCTCGACGCGCACGACGTTGCCGTCGGGGCCGCATTCGCGCACCGAAGCCACGTCGCGAGCGGAGCGGATCACGCCCTCACCCAGCAGGAAGCCGAGCGCGAGCTCGACGTCGTCGCCCGGCGTGCGCATCGTGATGGAGATCGGCTGCCCAGGTCCGGGTTCGCCCGCGCGTGCGACCCGGATCTCGAGTGGCTCCTCCACGACCACGTTGTCGTCGCGTACGTACGGTGACTCGCCGCGCACCGTGCGGACGCGCACCCGCCGCGCCGGTTCGACGCGGTCGTCGATCCTCGTGACGAACTGCCTGGACACGATCCGATCGGCCTCCCCGAGCCGCGCCCGCCCAGGTAGACACTATAGGCCTTCGGGGGATCGCGGCGCATCCCGTGCGCCGTCGACGGGACCGGCAGGCGCCCGAACTCAGTCTGCGTGGAAGACGATCTCGCCGTCGTCGGTCAGGTCGAAGCGGTTCGCCATCGGCACCTTCGGCAGGCCGGGCATGCGCATGATCTCGCCGGTGATCGGGATCACGAAACCGGCTCCCGCGGCGAGGTGGATCTCGCGTACCGTCACCAGGAAGTCTTTCGGACGCCCGAGCAGCGCAGGATTGTCCGAGAGGGACTGCTGGGTCTTCGCAATGCAGACTGGCAGGCGGCCGAAGCCCGATCTCTCGAGCTGGTCGCGGTCGCGCCGGCCGCGAGCCGTGTAGTCCACGGCCTGTGCTCCGTACATCTCGCGCGCGACGGTCGCGATCTTCTCCTCGATCGGGGCGCTCCAGTCATAGAGCGGAGTGAAACCGGGCTCGCTCTTCGCCGCGAGGTCGCGCACTACGGCTGCGAGCTCAGCGCACCCCGAGCCACCATCGGTGAAAGGTCGTGCCGGCACCGCCCGGATTCCGAGCGCAGTGCAGTGCTTCTCGAGCGCACGGATCTCCTCGGCCGAGTCCGCCGGGAACTGGTTGATGGCGACCACGCAGGGCTGCCCGAACTTGCGGATGTTCTCCAGGTGCTTCTCGAGGTTGGCCAGCCCGCGCAGCATGGCTTCGACGTCCGGACGCGTGACCTCCGCCAGAGGCGTACCGCCGTGCATCTTGAGCGCGCGGATGGTTGCCACGAGCACCGTGCAGGCGGGCGCGAATCCGCCGTAACGACAGTTGATGTCGAAGAACTTCTCCGCCCCGAGCTCGAAGGCGAATCCGGCCTCGGTCACGACGAGGTCGGCGAAGGCGAGCGCCGCCTTGGTCGCGGCGACGCTGTTGGTGCCGTGCGCGATGTTCGCGAACGGCCCGCCGTGCACGAACGCCGGAACGCCCTCGGTGGTCTGCACGAAGTTCGGTTTCACCGCCTCCTTCAGCAGCGCAGCCATCGCGCCAACGGCTTTGATTTCCGTCGCCGTGACCGGCCGGCCGTCGGCGGCGTAGCCGACGACGATCCTGCCGAGCCGTGCCTTCAGGTCCGGGATGCCGTCGGCGAGACACAGCACCGCCATCACCTCGCTCGCCGCGGTGATGTCGAAGCCGGTCTCGCGCGGAATGCCCTCCGTGCGTCCGCCGAGCCCGATCACGATGTCGCGCAGGGCACGGTCGTTCATGTCCATCACTCGCCTCCACGTCACCCGGCGCGGGTCGAGCCCCGCGGCATTGCCGTTGTGGAGGCAGTTGTCCACCATTGCCGCGAGCAGGTTGTGCGCGGTGGTGACGGCGTGAAAATCCCCGTTGAAGTGCATGTTGATGTCCATCATCGGCAGCACCTCGGACGCGCCGCCGCCTGCGCCGCCGCCCTTCATGCCGAAGACGGGGCCCAGGCTCGGTTCCCGCAGCGCCGCCGCGCTGCGCACGCCGATCCTCGCGAGACCCTGCACGAGACCGATCGTGGTCGTCGTCTTGCCTTCTCCGGCAGGCGTCGGCGTGATGGCCGACACGAGTACGAGCTTGCCGCGCCGCGGCCGGCCGAGGAACGCACCGAGCGCGAGTTTCGCCTTGTAGTGGCCGTAGGGCTCGAGGTCGGCTGGGTCGATGTCGATCGAACGCGCGACTTCCACGATCGGCTTCATGTATCGGCTCCCCCCGCCGCAGATCTGGACTCGCCCGTCGCGGCCCCGGTGTCGGCCGGATCCAGCGCTCGCGGATCGACGCCGTGCCGGGCACAGGCGGCGGTCAGCGTGTTCATCAGCAGGCAGGCGATGGTCATCGGCCCGACGCCGCCGGGGACGGGCGTGATCGCGCCGGCCACACTTCGGGCTGCGTCGAAATCGACGTCGCCCACGAGGCGCGTGCGTGGACCCTCCGCGGTCTCGACCGCCACACGGTTGATGCCGACGTCGATGACCGTCGCACCGGGCTGGATCCAGTCAGCCTCGATCAGTCGCGGCTTGCCGATCGCGGCCACGAGCACGTCGGCCCGCCGGCATTCGGCAGCGAGGTCGCGCGTCCGCGAGTGCGCGATCGTCACGGTGCAATGCTCGCGCAGCAGCAGCTGGGCCATCGGCTTGCCGACGATGTTCGAGCGGCCGACGACGAGCGCGCGGAGTCCGGCGAGGCTGCCAACGTACTCCTTCAGCAGCATCAGGCAGCCGAGGGGCGTGCACGGGATCATCCCGGTGCCGCGTGCGGCGAGCAGGCCCGTGTTGATGATGTGGAAGCCGTCGACGTCCTTGTCCGGTGCAACGGCGTCGATGACCGCCGCCTCCCGGATCTGCTTCGGCAGCGGCAGCTGGACGAGGATACCGTGCACCGCAGGGTCGGCGTTGAGGCGTTCCACGCACTCGAGCAGCTGGGCCTCCGAGGTCGTTGCGGGCAGGCGCGTCTCGAACGAGAGCATTCCTGCTTCCCGGGACTGGCGGCCCTTGTTGCGTACGTAGACCTCGCTGGCCGGGTCGTTGCCGACCAGGACGACGGCGAGGCCCGGCTTGACGCCGTAACGAGCCTCGAGGATGGCGACCCGGCGCGCGACGTCGCCGCGCAGCCGTGCGGCGCTGCCCTTGCCGTCGATGATGCGGGTCATGAATACTTGTTCTTTCGTGCGACCGTCTCGGGGCGACGGCTCCGGGCGAAGTGTAGCAGCACCCGTGCAGTGCGCATCCGCCTCTTGAGGCATCCTCTGCCCGCCTATATTGCCACCATGAACGCGGGACTGGTCACGCGGTCGCTGTCCGATCTGCGGCGCGAGTGGCGCGCAGCTCTCGGCTTCCATTTCCTGATGCAGCTGCTCGCACTCGCCGTATTCACCCCGGCTGCGGCCTGGATCGGCAGGCGGCTGGTTCTCGCGTCCGGCGAACCGGTGGTGAGCAACTACGACATCGCCGGCTTCGTGCTGTCGCCCGCGGGCGTAGCCTTCGTACTGGTCGCGGCCGCGATCGCCATCGGGCTGCTGCTCGCCGAGTTCGCGGGTTACACCTGGATCGCAGGACACGCGCTCGCCCGGCGGGAGATCTCGGTGATCGCCACCGTCGCCTTCGTTCTCGCGCGGCTGCCGGTCCTGATGGCGCTTTCGGTCCGCGTGTTCCTTCGTCTGGTGCTGCTCGCGCTGCCGTTCCTGGCCGTGGCCGGCCTCATCTGGTTCACGATGCTCGCGGGGCGCGACATCAACTACTACCTTGCCGAGAGCCCGCCCGGATGGCTGATCGCAAAGCTGATCGCGGCGGTCCTCGCGGCCGGCTACGTGTTGCTCGCCGCCTGGCAGCTCGCGCGGTGGCTGTACGCCGTCCCGGCGCTGATGTACGAGAGACTGGCGCCGGCCCAGGCGCTCTCGAGAAGCGAGACCCTCGCTCGCGATCGAGTCGGCAGGATCGTGCTGCCAGTCATGGCCTGGTGGGTGCTGCTCACCGCGCTGGCGCTGGCAATTACCTGGGCCTGCCGTCAGCTGTCGGACGCGGGCCTCGACTGGGCGGGCATCGATGTGTGCAGGGTGCTGCCGCTGGTTGCGGTCTATGTCGCCGTTTCCCTGGTCGGCGGATTCGTGTTCGGCGGCCTCGGTCTCGCCGGGCATCAGTTCCTGGTCACGCGCATGTACGCGGAGCAGGTGGACCCCGATCGCGTCAGGGCACTCGCCGGGCGTGAGTCCATCGACGACCGTTCCCGAAGTGTCGCCGGCGCCGCCGTACTGCTCGTAGTCGGCCTCTTCGTGCTCGCGGTCGCGAGCGCGGGCTTCCTGGCCTCCCGGCTCGACCTGCACGAGGACGTCGCGATCACGGCGCACCGTGGCGCCTCCGGCGCCGCGCCCGAGAACTCGATGGCGGCCTTTCGTGCGGCCATGGAGGCCGGGGCGACGTACGTGGAGCTCGACGTGCAGCGAACCCGGGACGGCGACATCGTGGTCCTGCACGACGGGGACCTCCTGCGCATGGGGGGCGATCCTCGCAAGGTCGGCGACATGACCGCCGCGGAGCTCGCGTCCATCGACATCGGCCGACGCTACGGCCCGCAGTTCGCAGGCGAGCGGCCGCCCATGCTCGCGGAGGTCATCGACCTGGTGCGCGGCCGCGTGCGGATCAACGTCGAGCTCAAGTACAACGTGCCCGATCCTGCCCTTGCGCCTGCGGTAATCGACTTGCTGAAGCGCGAGAATTTCCTCGACCAGGTCGTGATCACGTCGCTCGATTACGCCGCGCTGAAACAGGTCAGGAGCATCGAGCCGGGAGTGCCGACCGGGCACATCGTGACCGCGGCAGTGGGCGACGTGCTGCGTACCGAGGCCGACTTTCTCAGCCTCAGCTCCGCGCAGGCGTCGGCTTCGCTCGTGCGGAGGGCGCACCTGGCCGGCAAGCAGATCCACGTCTGGACGGTAAACGATCCGGAAGTGATGCTGCGCATGGTCGAGCGCGGCGTGGACAACATCATCACCGACGATCCGGCGCTCGCGGCCCGCGTCATGCGGGACCGCGCGGCACTCACCAACGCGGAAATACTCGGCTTGAGGCTGCGCGTGCTGTTTGCCAGGCCGCCGCCGCAGCTGACCGATCCCGCCGCCGTGGAAGCGCTCTGAGGCCGCGTTATGAAAAACGCGTGGAGCGTCGAGAGCGAGCGCAGCGGACCGATGCTAGGATGAATGGTGCAGAATGCGGGGCGTGGCTTCGGGGCCGCGCGCCGCATCGTGTCGCGGGAAGGGCGCAGAGTGCCAGCAATGAATTTCGTCACAGACGCGAGTACGGCCGAGATACCGGTGCTGGCGTTCGGAGGGACCGTGACCGTACTGGGCGTGGCCCGTGCGTTTGGCCGGGCCGGCATCCCGGTGCTGACGTACACTGAGCCTGGCGAGCTCGTCACGCGCTCGCGCTATTACAGGCCGCTGTCTTCGTCGCCGATTCCCGACCCCAAGGCGCCCGCCGCCGCCCGTCTCGAAGCCATCCTGCGCGCGATCCCGATGCAGCGTGGCGTACTTGTTCCGTGCAGCGACGTCTGGACCGAGGCGACTGTGGCGCTGCCTGAGGACCTCAAGCTCCGGTTTCCGGCGAGCGTCCCCTCGCAGGAGACGATCACCACGCTCGTGGACAAGGGCCGACTCGCTGCCGTCATGGCGGAACTGGGCCTTCCCCATCCCCGCTCCTTCGCCGTAGACCGCAGGGAAGACTTCGACGCCATCGACGAGAGGGTCTTCGAGAGCGCTTTCCTCAAGCCCAAGTCCTCCGCGAAGTTCCTGCAGGCCTTCGGCGTGAAGGGCTGGATCGTCCGCTCGCGGGCGGCGGCGGCCGAGAAGCTGCGCGCCGCCCAGGCCGCGGGCTGCGAGATGATCCTGCAGGAATACGTGCCCGGGCCGCCGACGGCGCACCATTTCATCGACGGTTTCATCGACAAGGCAGGTGTCGTGCGCGCGCGCTTCGCGCGCCAGCGGATCCGGATGCATCCCGCCGACTTCGGCAACAGTACCTACATGGTCAGCGAGCCGCTCGACCACGTGCAGCCGGCTCTCGATTCGCTCGACAGGTTGCTCGGCGTGCTCCGCTACCGAGGCATCTTCAGCGCAGAGTTCAAGCAGGATCCGCGAGACGGGCGTTTCCACCTGATCGAGGTCAACGTGCGCCCCTGGTGGTACGTGGGCTTCGCGGAGTCGTGCGGGGTGCACGTCTGCGCGCTGGCGTACTCCGACGCACTCGGACTGCCGCTGCCGGTGCTGAAGCCATACCCTGTAGGCCGCACCTGCGCCTACCCGTTCGTGGACCTGTCGGGCTACCGCTGGCACCGCAGCCGCGGCGACAGTTCATACGCCTCTCTCGGTACCTGCGTACGACAGTGGCTCGGCTCGCACCAGCCGATTTTCGCGTGGGACGACCCCGCTCCTGCGCTGTCCAATTTCTTCGCGCTCGCACGCACCTCGCTGAACAAGCGGCTGGCTCCAAGGCCGGCATAGCGGGGACCGCTCCGGCCGGCCCGCGGACGGAGTTCACATAAACAAGGGCGCATTAAGTCCGCTTCGTTGTGACGCGGTTCAATTTCGCTCAGACTTCGCAATGAGGCGGCGCCTGCGTCCGCGGCGCCCGTGTTTACGCGAGGTCTGCTTGGTCGAGTTTCATGCACGGCTCCCGGCCGGATGCGCGTTCCCGGACCGGAGCCGCACCAGTCCAGGAGCAGGGCGGTCGCGGTCGTGAACGGCACGGCGAGCGGGGCCGGGATCCTGTGTTCCGAGCTCGAGCGCCTCGGCGTCGAGCACGTCTTCGCGCTCGCGGGAACCGAGCTGCTCGCGCTGTCGGAGACACTGCGGCGCTCGTCACTCAGGACCATCCGGCCGACGCACGAGCTCGCCGCCGCATTCATGGCCAACGGTTACGCCCGCGCGAGCGGACGGCCCGGGGTGATGGCCGCGATTCCCGGGCCGGGCCTGGCCTACACGCTCGCCGCGCTCGTCGAGGCGCGTACGGACTCGGTGCCGCTCGTCTGCATCGTGCCCGGTGCCATGAAGCTGACCGGCCCGTCCGCGGAGGGAGGCATGCTCGCTTCGGAGGCCTGCGCGCAGGTTACGAAGGCGAGGATCCGGAACGCGGGCTTCACGAGCCTCCGCGAGGACGTCCGTCGCGCCGTCGAGGTCGCGGTCGGCGGCGAGCCGGGGCCGGTGCTTCTCGAGGTTCCCGGCGCAGAGCTCGTGGCGCAGGGCGCGATCCCTGAGCCGACTCCACGCGGGTCCGCTCCGGCGGTCCCGGCCACCGCAGTCGATGAAATACTCGGAATCCTGGCAGCGTCGCGGCGTGCCGTACTCCTGCTCGGCGCCGGCGTGTCCGGCCGGCCGGACTGCGTGCGTGCGCTCGCCGAGGCACTGCACAGTCCCGTACTCACGACGACGACCGCTCGCGGCGTGCTTCCCGAGAGCCACCCCCTGTGCCTGGCGCGCGACCTGGGGTTTGCGCCCATCGAGCGGGTGAACGACCTCCTCGCCGCGGCGGACGCCGTGCTCGCGCTCGGGTGGAAAGGCTCCTCGAACGGTTCCGGTGGCTATCGCCTCGAGGTGGCGCCCGACAAGTTCCTCCGGGTCGACGCATCCGACAGGCTCCTTCGCGAAGGGCCGGCCGCGCGACTCAAGCTGCATGCGGATTCGGCCGCGGTCGTTTCCGAACTCGCCCGGCAGGTGGACCGATTCGCCGGCCGCGCGCACGGCTGGGACGACACCGATCTCGCGAGCCGTCGCGAGGCGATGCTCGCAGGCATGCGGTCCGGTGGCGCTCAGCCCGTCATCGCCGGCGCGGAACCGCAGGATTTCTTCGCGGCGCTGCGTCGCGTCCTCCCGGCTGACGCGGTCGTCGTAACCGACTCCGGCCTGCACCAGATGCTGGTGAGGCGCAATTTCGAAGTCAACGCCACGCGCGGACTGATCGTGCCGAGTGACTTCCAGTCGATGGGCTTCGGGCTGCCGGCGGCCATCGGCGCGAGCCTCGCGGCGCCGAGGCGACGGGTCGTCGCCATCATCGGCGACGGCGGCCTCCTGATGTCCGGCATGGACATCGTGACGGCGGTGGAGCAGCAACTCGACCTGAAGGTCGTGGTTTTCTGCGATCGTCGGCTGAACCTGATCTACAGGCAGCAGGTCGAGCGCTTCGGCCACTCAAACGGCACGGAACTGCCGTACGTAGACGTCCGCGCACTGGCCGAGGCAGTGGGCTGCAGTTACGCGCGCGTGGGCGATGGCGGCCTCGACGCGGGACTGCGCGCGGCCCTGCTCGGGCCGGGCGTCAGCCTGGTCGAGGTGCCGGTGGCCGAGACGCTGCAGATGTACAAGGCACGCGTCACGGCGGTCGCGCGCAGCGTCGTCGCGGGGGCGCGTGACGGCTCGATGCTCAAGTCGGCGCTCGCACGCCTGCGGGGCCGCTGAGTCGCGGGAGAACTTGATGCATCCCTTCACCCTCGACCCCGCGAAAATGCGACGCGTGCTGTGCATTGGCGCGCACTGTGACGACGTTGAAATCGGTGCCGGAGCGACCCTCATTGCGTGGTCGCAGCGCTGCCCCGGCGTCCGGTTCGACTGGGTGCTGTTCTCGGGTGACGATCAGCGGGAAGCTGAGAGCCGCGCCGCCGCTGCACGCATCCACGTCGGCGGAGACTATTCGGTTCGCGTGCTCCGGTTCCGCGGCAGCTACTTCCCCGCGGAATACGGCGCCATCAAGGATGCCATGGAGGCGCTCCGCGACGGCCCGGAGCCGGACCTCGTCCTCACGCACCGTCTCGAGGACCGCCACCAGGATCACCGGGTCCTCGCCGAGCTCACGTGGGGGACCTTCCGGCGGCACCAGATCCTCGAGTACGAGATCCCGAAATACGAGGGCGACCTCGGCCAGCCGAACGTGTACGTGCCTCTGGACGAGACACACGTCACCGCGAAGCTCGCCCTGCTGATGGAATGCTTTCCGAGCCAGCGGCACCGCGCCTGGTTCACGGAGGACCTCTTCCGTGGCCATCTGCGGCTGCGCGGCATCGAGTGCAATGCTCCATCGGGCTTCGCCGAGGCCTTCTACGCCCGTAAGCTGACGGTGGACTGAATCGATTCGCAAGGAGACTGCATGGGACGCAAGGTAATGGGCCTCCAGGAACTGCTCGAGCAGGACCTCGAGACCCTCTGCACGGACCTCGACGCCGAGCTGGGCGAGATGGCAGGCGGCCAGCTGCTCGTAACGGGCGGTGGCGGGTTCCTCGGCTACTATCTGGTGCAGACGGCGCTGCACTGGAACCGCACGCGCGGCCGCCGCGGCCGCATCGGCGTGACCGTCTACGACAACTACATGCGCGGCGTGCCGGCGTGGCTCGAGGCGCTGCGCGGTGAGTCGGGGCTCGTACTCGAGCGGCAGGACATGACGCAGCCCCTGCCTGAGTCCATGCTTCACTTCGACTACATCGTGCACGCGGCTGGCATCGCCTCGCCGATCTACTACCGGGCCCACCCGATCAAGTGCATGGACGCCAACATCACCGGCCTGCGCAACCTGCTCGACTACGCCGTCGCGGAGTCGGCGGCGGGCCGGAAGGTGAAGGGATTCCTGTTCTTCTCCTCGAGCGAGATCTACGGTGACCCGTCCGCGGACGCGATCCCAACGCCCGAGACCTACCGTGGAAACGTGTCCTGCACGGGTCCGCGCGCGTGCTACGACGAGTCGAAGCGCTACGGCGAGACGCTGTGTGTCGCATTCGCCGGCCAGCACGGCGTGCCCGTCAAGATGGCGCGCCCGTTCAACAACTACGGGCCCGGGCTCAAGATCACGGACGGCCGCGTGCTGCCCGACTTCGCCCGCGATGTGCTTGCCGGCCGCGACATCGTCATGCTCTCCGACGGCTCGCCGACGCGGACGTTCTGCTACGCCTCC
>Ga0114938_1001129_pt1 | contig 18813 bp, 19 predicted proteins | sample AshMeaBigSpring_FD_88675 | JGI IMG/M metagenome (GOLD analysis project Ga0114938, IMG submission 88675) | Groundwater microbial communities from Big Spring, Nevada to study Microbial Dark Matter (Phase II) - Ash Meadows Big Spring | ecosystem: Environmental > Aquatic > Deep subsurface >...
CTGGAGCGCCTGGGGGTCCGGGTGGAATGCAACGCCGTGGTGGGCCGCACGGTGAGCCTCGACGAGCTGTTCGAAGAAGGCTACCAGGCCATTTTTCTGGGGCTGGGCGCCGGGCTGCCCAAGTTCATGAATCTCCCGGGGGAAAACCTGGTGGGCATTCTCTCCGCCAACGAATACCTCACCCGCGCGAACCTGATGAAGGCTTATCTTTTCCCCAAAGTGGACACCCCGATCCCGCGCGGCAAAGACGTCGTGGTGCTGGGCGGCGGCAACGTGGCCATGGATTCCGCGCGCACGGCCCTGCGGCTGGGGGCCGACCGGGTGCGCCTCGTCTACCGGCGCTCGCGCGACGAAATGCCGGCCCGGGCCGCCGAAGCGCACCACGCCGAGGAGGAGGGCATCGAGTTCTTCCTGCTCACCAACCCGACCCGCTACATCGGCAACGAGAAGGGGCGCCTGACCGGCATGGAGTGCATCAAGATGGAGCTGGGCGAGCCGGACGCCTCCGGCCGGCGGCGGCCGGTGCCGGTCAAAGGCTCGGAGTTCGAGCTGCCCTGCGACCTATGCATCGTGGCGGTGGGGACCGGCGCGAACCCCCTGCTGACGAGCTCGACTCCCGATCTCAAGATCAACAAGTGGGGCTACATCGAGGCGGACCCCATGACCGGCAAGACCCTGAAGAAGGGCGTGTGGGCCGGGGGCGACATCGTGACCGGCTCGGCCACCGTGATCCTTGCGATGGGCGCGGGCCGCAACGCCGCCAACTCGATCCACGACTACCTGATGCGCGGCTGGTAAGGTATGTGACACCCTGCCGAGAAAATCAGACCTTATCGGTAAACGCCGGGAACCCGCTCCCGGCGTTTGCTTTTCGTGCGCCCAGCATGACCGCCAGAGCCCTCCTGCCGAGTCTTCCTCAAAGCCTACCACTTTATAATTAATTTTTTATGATGGAAAAATAATAAAAATTTGATTTTTAACTCGTTTTTTTTGTATAAAGCCTATCTCGTTTTCATTCCCGGCGGGCTGTGTTCGTCCAGCACGGATTCTCCGCAAATCTCATAAATGCCGACGCCAAGGGGGAGGCATGTCATTCCGACTTTTTCCGAAAGCGCCCAAGTTTTTTGAATTTTTCCGCGAACAGAATCGAATCATCGTCGAGGCCGCCACAGTACTCAACACCATCGTTCTCGACTACGGCGACTGCGATGTGCGCTGCCAGATGATCAACCGCCTCGAGGCCGATGGGGATGAACTGAACCGGACGATTTCCCAGTTGCTATCGACCACTTTCATCACGCCCATCGACCGGGAGGACATTCACCTGATCAACTCGTCGCAGGAAACGATCATCAACAACATCCAGGCCATCTCAAACCGCATCGGGGTCTACGAGTTCACGCGGATGCGTTTTCCGGCGCAGCGGATGGTGTCAAACGTGAAGGACATGGCCACGGCGATCGGCGTACTGCTCGGAATGCTCGAGAACAAGGGCGAGGTGGTCGGCACGGTAGGGCAGGTCAAGCATCAGAAGAAGGAGTGCGAGATGCTGCTTTTGAGCGGTCTGGGCGAACTTTATGACAATCCCAACCCGTCGCCGGCAGAGGTGATGGAAATCATCAAGTGGACCCATGTCTACGACCGCATTGACAAGGCGTTCCACCGGACCTGGCAACTGGCCAAGGCCATCGAGGGAATCGTCTTGAAAAATGCATAACCGGCAGGGATCGATTCGATTGCGGTCATTGACAGCCGGCAGGAGGGACAAGGCGCGTTGGAGCTGACGGGAATCTGGATCCTGGTGATCGGCACGGTGACGGCGGCGCTGGTATTCGACGCCATCAACGGGTTTCACGATGCCGCCAACTCGATTGCCACGGTGGTATCCACGCGGGTGCTTTCCCCGCGCACCGCCGTTTTGTGGGCGGCCTTCTTCAACTTCGTGGCCATGTTCGTGTTCGCGCCCAAGGTGGCGGACACCATATCCAAAATCGTCCACATCCAGCAAGGGGATCCGGTCTACGTGGAGGTCGTGCTGGCGGGGCTGGTGGGAGCCATCGCCTGGGACCTGCTGACCTGGTGGTGGAGTCTGCCGACCAGCTCCTCGCATGCCCTCATCGGCGGCTTTGCCGGCGCCGGCATCGCCTTCAAGGGCTGGAACGCGGTGCACTGGGACAAGCTGTGGGCGGTGATGCTGTTTATCCCCATCGCGCCGCTCATCGGCTTCGCTTTCGGCTTCGGGTTCATGGTCGCCGTCTACTGGATCTTCCGCCGATGGCGCCCGATGGCGATCGACCGGTTTTTCCGAAAAGGCCAGCTGCTGTCGGCGTCCCTCTATTCGCTCGGCCACGGCGGCAACGACGCCCAGAAGACCATGGGCATCATCGTGGCCCTGCTGGTGGCCCACGGCACGTTCACTCCGGACACCCAACTGTCCCTGACCGATTTCAGGACGGCTTGGATCATCCTTTCCTGCCATCTCGCCATGGCGGTGGGGACGATGCTGGGCGGCTGGCGTATCGTCAAAACCATGGGGATCAAGGTCACCAAGCTTCAGCCCGTGGGCGGGTGCTGCGCCGAGACGGCCGGGGCGGCCACCCTGTTCCTGGCCACCTTCCTGGGCATACCGGTGTCCACCACCCACACCATCGCCGGCGGCATTATCGGCGTCGGCGCCACGCGCCGGCTGACCGGCATCAAGTGGGACATCGCCATCCGCATCGTCGTGGCCTGGGTGGTCACCATCCCCTGCTCGGCCGTCATCGCGGCCCTGACATTCTTCGCCGTTGCCGGATTCCGTTAGGGAACGCCGCTATCCGAAAAGATCCACCCATCGCAGGAAGCGATCGGCCTGCCCCGCTCCGTAGCGGCTGAGGTTCGCAGCGATCTCGGCCACGGATTTTTCGGGGGGCGCCCCGCCGCCGTTTTTGGAGAAGAACTTGTCCGCGTAGCATACGATCTCTTCCTCGATGCTCACGGGCAGCATGTCGCGCTCCGGCAGCGGCAGGTTGAAACGGCGGATGTCCGCGGCGCTGATCCCGGCGCCCACGTGCCGCTCGCAGACCAGGCCGTGGCGGGGGTAGCCGAGCGCGTCCATGATGCCGCGACCGAGAACCCCGTGGCGGATGTAGGGCTCGGTGCCGTGGCAGTCCAGGTCGGGACTGCGGGTCAGGAAGATCCCGATGTCGTGGAGCATGGCGGCGCTCTGGATGAAGCCCAGATCGGGCCGCAGGTGCGCGACCCGGGCGGCGGCGGTCCGGGCCTTGCCGGCCACCCGCCGCCCGTGCTCGATGAGAATTCGGTAGGACCTCGACTGCGGGGGGAAAAACCGGCTGACGATCTCGACAGGGTCCATGGCGGCGTTCAGGCGGCTTTGGAGCTCTTGGCCTCTTTGGCGAGCAGCACCCCCTCGATGAAGGGGTCGATGCCGCCGTCCAGCACTTCGTTGACGTTGCCGATGTCCATGCCGATGCGGTGGTCTTTCACCATCTGGTAGGGCTGGAGCACGTAGGAGCGGATCTGGCTGCCCCACGCGATCTCCTCCTTGCTGTCGTGCATCTCCTGGAGCTTTTCGTCCTGCCTCTGCTTTTCGCGCTGGTGCAGGCGCGCCCGCAGCACTTTCATCGCCAGGTCCTTGTTGCGGTGCTGGGATTTCTCCTGCTGGCACTGGACCACGATGCCGGTCGGCAGGTGGGTGATGCGCACGGCGCTGCTGGTCTTGTTGACATGCTGCCCGCCCGAGCCGCTGGCGCGGAACACGTCGATGCGCAGGTCCTTTTCCTCGATGTCCACCACGATCTCGTTGTCGAGCTCGGGGTATACGAACACCGACGCGAAAGAGGTGTGGCGTTTGCCGCTGGCATTGAAGGGCGAGATCCGCACCAGCCGGTGCACGCCCACCTCGGACTTGAGGTAGCCGTAGGCGTTATCGCCGGCGGCGGTGAAGGTGGCGCTCTTGATTCCGGCCTCCTCGCCGGGCTGGTAGTCGATCAGCTCCAGCTTATAGCCCTTGCGCTCCACCCAGCGGGAGTACATGCGGAAGAGCATGTCCGCCCAGTCCTGGGCCTCGGTGCCGCCGGCGCCGGCGTTGATGGAAACGATGGCATTTTTGTCGTCGTCCTCGCCATCGAGCATCAGCTCCAGCGCGTAGCGGTCAACCCGCTGCCGCATCTCCACGGCCTGACCGGAGAGGTCCTGCAGGGTGTCCTCGTCCGCTTCCTCGACGGCCATGTCATGAAGCCCCTGAAGGTCCTCGATCTCGCCCGCCAGGCGTTTGAAGCGGTCCATGCGGTTGCTCACCCCCGTGCGTTCCTTCAAAACGAGTTTGGCCTCGTCGGGTTTGTTCCAGAATCCCTCGCGCGCGACCATGGTCTCGATTTCGGCCAGCCGCTTCTGCATGCCCTCCAGGTCAAAGACAACCTCGAAGCTTGGTGAGTTTGGCAGCAATATCCTTCAGGGTTTGTTTGAGTTCGTAAGACATGCTTCCTCCTTTTACGACGGCTTTTTCGTGCGCTGCCGGCCGCGCAGCGCCCAAAGGGTTATCGCCGCTGCGGCGCTCAAGCAGATGGCGGCGCCCGCGTCGCCCCAGCGGGTGTAAAGCGTGAAGGTGTCAAGCAGCGGCAGCTCCCGCACGACCGCCGTCGCTTCCATCAGAGGGGTCAGATCGAGCAGGCGGCCGGCCGGATCGATGAACCCGCTGATGCCGGTATTGGCCGCCCGGGCCAGAGCCCGGCGGTTTTCCACCGCCCGGAGCACCGCCAGCGAGAAGTGCTGATACGGGCCGGCGGTTTTTCCATACCAGGCGTCGTTGGTGATGGTGATCAGCAGCTCCGCACCGCTGCGAACCTGGGCCCGCGAAAGCTGGGGGAAGATGATCTCGTAGCAGATCTGGATCCCCAGCTTGCGGCCCTTCCATTCGAGGGTTCGGCCTTTTTCGCCCGGTCTGAAGTCGCCGACGTGCTCGACTATTTTCCCGAGGAAGGGGAGGAATTCTTTGAACGGCGTGTATTCGCCGTAGGGCACCAGATGGGCCTTGTCGTATCTTCCCAGCACCTCGGGGCGGGGGCCGAGCAGGTAGGCGCTGTTGAAGTAATCCCGTTGCTGCCCCCGGGCGTCGAAGGCCGGTGCTCCAATCAGAAAATAGGCCCCAGACTCGGCGATTCCCTGCATCACCATGCGGGTCGGCGGACCATCCGCCAGAAAGTAGAACGGCGCCGCCGATTCCGGCCAGACAATCAGCTCCGGCCGGTCCCGGAGAGCGGCGAAGGACAGACGCAGGTACTGCTCGATCGTGGCTTTCTGAAAAGCCGGGTCCCACTTCTGAGACTGTTCGATGTTGCCCTGGATGACGGCCACCCTCGCGCTGGGGGCCTCCGCCGCCATTCGGTCGACTTGCGCGATCCTCATCTCGCCGTAAAGCCATGTCAGGCCGATCAGCAAGACGGCCGCCGCCGCACCGGCCAATGCGAACCGCCTTCCGACCGGATTTCCGTACCATGGTTTCCCGGCTGCGGCGAGGCATCCCAGCAAGAGAGCGGCGTTTGCGAAGGCAATCAGACCCGAAAGCCCATATACCCCTAATATATCCACCATTTGAATCAGATGCAACCGCCGATACTGAGAGCAGCCCAGCAGCGCCCACGGGAACCCCGTAAGCAGGAACGATCGCAGAAAATCGGCGGCGACCCAGAACACCGGAAAGAACAACAGCGCCCGCAGCGGTGTCCGCCCGGCCAAGGCGAAACCGCAGGTCATGGGGCCCACGAAGACCACACTGAGAACGGCGGCGAAGAGAAACAGGATGGCGATGCTGAGAGAGGTCGGCAGGTGCCCGTACTTGACCATGGTTGGAACCAGCCAGTAAAGCAGCGAGACAAAATGGACGATTCCGAACACGGTCCCCCGTCGGAAGGCCTCCCCGGGCCGCACCGCATTGAGCACCCCCAGCAGGGGCGCCAGCGCTACCCACGCCAGTCCATCCAGCCCGATTTTGGGGAAAGCGGCGGTCAGCAGAAGGCCGCTTGCCATGAGCGTGAGAAGGGGATTGAGTTTGATTTGCACAGCTCACCGGAAAAGATAAAAAAAACCCCGCTGGGACGGGGTGAACCGAAATCTTGGCTCTTGTCGTTTGGTTTCCTTCTATTTTCGGGGAAAACAGGCGGGCCTGTCAACAATAGTTTTAAAGGCTTCGCAAAAAAAAGGCCCATCATCTCGGCCGTGGCCGCTCCGGCCGAGCTGGAGGCCGTATGCAGCCCTTTGCCGGCATAGGCAGGCCGCCAGGGAGTCCAACGGGTTGTGCCCATACGACGTTGACATACAACATGTTCGGTTTTAGTATGCTGCTTTAATTTTTTCACTATCATTCAAACGAGTTCGCAACGAGGAGCGGCGCATGCAGAATTTCAAGCAGATTCTTCTGGAGCGGCTGATCAAGAGCGGCGCGGACCCCTCCAGCGTAAACAGCATTCTCAAGGCGCTTTCCAAGCTGCTCTCATCAGACCCGGACATCGATCCGTCGGCAGCCAACGAGCGGCTGCGCTACCTGGGGTGGCACGAGGTGGAAGTGGATTATCACATCCTTCAGCTCGCCTTGGCGTGCTTTGAACTGGAAGAAGGAGACCGCCATAAATTTTCTGAGACAGATGACCGCCGCCGCCAAGTCGTGCGCTTGCGCGAAATCGAAATCGCGCCCATCGCGCTGGACGACCTATAGACTCTCATCGATCCAACTTCTCGGGAGGGAGCATGCCTAAGACCATTCGCATACGGATCGGCAAGGCTGAATTGAAGGGCGAGCTGTTTGACTGTCCGGCGGGAAAAGCCATGGCCGAAGCACTGCCGATCGAATGCCATTGGTCGCGCTGGGGCGATGAGTATTACGGCACCACCCAGCCGAGATTCGGCAGTTATGCGGGCGCGGCCACCGACATGATGGAGGTGGGAGATCTGGCTTACCATGCCGAGAATGGCTGGTTTTGCCTTTTTTTCGGGCCCACTCCGGCCAGCCGCGGCGGGGAACCGCGCGCTGCGGTGCCCGTTTTAAAGGTCGGAAAAGTGACCGGCGACTGGGCGGCGGTCAAAAGGCTCGGCGAGTCTATCACGGCCACAGTGGAATCGGCCTGACCCGGCCCCGACCGCATCGGATCGCACCTTCCTGAGCTTATCGATAGGGGCTCATCGCCCCTGCCCCCTTGTTTCGTCCAGGCCCTATCCTCCCACTCCCGGATGTACCGCCGCACGATCATGAACCCGGCTGAAGGTAAACCTTCTTCGCCCCCGCCACGTCTTATCGTAACAAGCAGGCCCCATTGCGGATGGAGAACGACCATGAAACGCAACTTGACGATGCTTTGCATTGTTTTTTCTTTAGCGATCCTGTTCGGAAGCGGGTTGGCCTGGGCCGGCGGCCGCGGTCATTCCTACCGCCATCCTGACGGGTACCGCCACCAGGAGCACAGCCATAAAGGACCCGATGGGGGGTACCGGAACGACTGGGCGAGACACCGCCATCACCACCACCATTATCGCGGGCCGCGCTACTATTCCTACCGTTTCTACGGTCCGCCGGCGCGTTACTACTACCATAACTACTTCTACCCGGGGAGTTGGGGCCCATACGGAGGCGGCTCCTGGTGCGCCGGCGGTTATTCGGTGCCGGGTTTCGGGTTTGTCTTTGGCACGCGCGGAAACTGGTGATATAGTCGCCTTCCGTGAGCTCGAATACCCCTACACGGCGCGATGCGTCCGAGGGCGCCGGTCATCTTTCCCGAATGGGCGGGGGCGGCCATCCGGGAGCGGAGCCGAAGCCGCCGCCGTCCACCGCCGTCCATCCGGACGCATCGGCCCGCAGCACGAGGGGACCGGCGCTCGCACCGGCCGACGAAGACGAACTGGTTCGGCGCGCCCGAGCCAACGACCCGGCGGCGGTGGATCAGCTGATACGGCGTTATCAGAAAAAAGTGTACTCGATCGCCTATCAGATGAGCGGCTCCGACCCGGAGGACGCCCGGGACTGTGCGCAGGAAGCGCTGATCCGGGTGTTCCGGAACCTGTCTCGCTTCGAGGGCCGATCGCGGTTCTCGACCTGGCTGCACCGGGTCGTGGTCAACACCTGCCTGGATGCGCGTCGCCGCCGGAAGCGCTGGCTGCAGATGATCTTCAGCCGGCGATCGGACCGCCAGGAGGCGGCCGATGAGGATGCGGTTCTCGACGCGCTCCCGGCGGCGGACAATAGCAGCGATCCCGTATCGAATATCAGCGGCGAAGAGCTCAAGCGCGATGTCACCGACGCGTTGAGCCGCTTGTCTGAGAAGCAACGCATGGTTTTTGAGTTGAAGGTGTTTCAGGAAATGAGCATACCGGAAATCGCCGCAGCAACGGGAATGGCCGAAGGCACGGTCAAGTCCCATCTCTTCCGTGCGACGCAGAGCGTGCGCGACCAATTGCACCGGTGGACTGACCCATGAAGAAGAAAAGAGGTGAAGGGCCATGCAAGCATGTCGGCACCAGAATGAGATCCTGATGCTGGACGTCCTGGGGGAACTGAGGGACCCCCGGATGCGCAGAGAGTGGGAGGACCATCTCAAGGCGTGCGGCGGTTGCCGCAGGGAGCGCCTGGCCGTGCTGGGGCTCCTGGGAAAGGTGAAGCACGCTGGGATGCCGCCCGAGCTCTCGGCGGAGCAGGCGGATGCCATGGCGAAGGCGGTCGGCTGGAAGCTCAGGAACGAGCGCATCCAACCGGTTCGGCAAGGCGGACGCCGCTTCCGGTTTATGCCGGTATTCGCTTCGGCATGTGCGATCCTCGCCGTCCTTTACCTGGGCTACCAGCTTCTGGATCGACCGGTGGGCGGCCGCGACAACGAAATGGCGATGATGCCGCAGGACCTCGAGATCATCCAACACCTTGACCTTCTGAAGGATATGCAGACGATCGAGAAGCTGATTCAGGTGGTCGATATTCCCGACCCAATGCCCAGCACGGAGCAGGACGCCCCGGAGACCCAGGGGATGCATCGGGATGATAATCGGAAGAGCTATGCATCTTAAGCCTTACGGGGCATCCGCCGCGCGACAGGCACTGGCGGTGGCGGCCGTCCTCGCAATGATCGGCCACGGCGCCATCGCATGGAGCGATCAGGTTCAGACCAGAGGGAAAAACGCACCACCGGAGATCGTGAGCCAAGCCGACCGGACCTCGCGGTACGCCAGCGGCGATCGCGCCCAGTTCAAGGGGCGCCAGAAACCCGGCTTTGAGACGTTTCCGCCGGAAGAACGGCCGCGCATGCAGCAGCAATATCGTGAGTGGCAGTCCCTGCCGCCCGATCAGAAGGACGCCATGCGGCGGCGCATGGACGAATGGAACCGCATGCCCACCCAGGAACGAGACCGCTTCCAGCAGCGCTTCCAGCAGTGGCAACAGCTTTCCCCGGATGAACGCCGCCAGATGGAGAACAATCTCCGGCGCTGGGAAAATCTCTCTCCTCAGGAGCGCGACGCCTTCCGCAAGCGTTTCCGCCCGTGACCGTCAAACCCGAACGCTTCCGTTGAGCCGGGGCGGACCCGCGGCCAAGGCCGGGCGGGTCGGTCGGGCGATGGCCGTCGATATCGGAAGTACTTTAACACTCGCCCCATTGGACGCAGGACCCCAAGAAAGCAATTCAGGAAGACCCGCCCGGCCGCCGGCCGCTGCCAACGGCTGAACCGCATGGCGGGCTTGTTTGGCGCATCCCGGCCCCGCACCGCCGATTCCAGCATTAATGTATGTTTTTGTTAACATGTCGGCTCACCCTGGCGGCCCTTTTCTTCTCACTTTCCACCCGCACTGACTATCTGGCGGCACAGCACTCCAGATGGAAGTAATGACCCTGCCTTCCCTTCTCCAAAGCCTTATGCGGCCTAATTGGGCATAAAATTACCCAGCAGTTCCACTCGATAGTATTATTGTTTGTTATTTGCTTGAAAAGAATAGTAAAACTACTTAAATGAAGTAGAATTCAGCATCTGAACCAAAATATTGCCATATTGGGAGTGCTTTTTCGGGACACCAAATGTAGTGTGATAATTATGCTTGACACACTATATCCATTTGTCTATAATTCCGGCACAACCGATTGGGGAGGTAAACACCCGACATTCAGACTAAAAATTTCAATTTGGTCTAAATTGAATGCGCCGGCGGAAACGCCGGCCGGATAAGGCTGCACGAAAGGAAACACCCGGTGTCAGGATACGGATTCCCATTATCCGAACACCCCGTATCGGGATTTGGCCTAAGCTCCGCTCCATGTCCATACCAAGTTGCCTTTGCAACTTTTTACATACGGATTCTCCGATTTGGACATTTCCCTGCATCGCCCGGGAACGCGGCGGTGCGGAGAGGAGGATGTGAGTGGAGGCTAACTTTCCCCCGGAGAAAATAAACGTATTGCTGCTTTTCGACTTGAATCCGGAGTGGACGAACGCCGAGAAGGAAGAAGTGGCCCAAGCCCATTCCCGGCTCAGCGGCGCCCTTTTGTCTTCCGGCTTCTGCATCGATTTTCTTCCGGTCGTCGACCAGTACTTCCCCGAGCGACTGAGCGCATACGATTCGCGCGAATGCGTCCTCTTCAATTGGTGCGAAGGGATTCCAGGCCTTCACCACAGCGAGTACCTGGTGGTTCGCCATCTTGAGCAGCTGGGATTCGTTTTCACCGGTTCGGGGTCCGCCACGCTCGCACTCAGCTACGATAAGCACCGGGTCAAGCAGATCCTGGATCGAAAGGGCGTTCCGACCCCGCACTGGAAGCTGTACACATCCTCCGAGGCCAACGGCTGGCACCAATTTCCGGCGATCGTCAAACCCGCCGTCGGGCATTGCAGCGAGTGGCTGACATCCGAGTCGGTGGCCATGAACCCCAAGGAGCTGCACGACCGCATCGCCTATCTGGTGGAGGAGGTCGGGCTGCCGGCATTGGTCGAGGATTTCATCGACGGGCGTGAATTTCACGTGTCGTTGTGGGGCAACGGTCGGGTCGAAATGCTGCCACCGGCGGAGATGGATTTTTCGGCTTTCAGCGACGTGCACGACCGCCTGTGCACCTACGACGCCAAATTCATCCCCGGATCCGTCCATTACGAAAACATCCGCACCGTGCTTCCCTCTGCCTTGAACAAGGCCGAACTCGCCGAGCTGGAGCGGGTCTGCATGGCCGCCTATCGGGCCATCGGCTGCCGCGACTACGGCCGCATCGACGTCCGCATGCGGGACGGGAAGTTCCACGTGCTCGACATCAACCCCAACCCCGACATCAGCGAAGACGCCAGCATGGCGAGCGCGGCCGAGCATGCGGGGCTTTCTCACAGCGACATGGCGACCTACCTTGTCTTTCTGGCGGCCAAGCGCCACCCCGTTTTCGGCAGGCAGATGAGTTCGAACCCGCACTGAAGCCTCGTCGGCTTCGGTCCATCCGGCGTCGTTTCAATCCCATGCGGGCAGCGGGAACTTCGCCCGGCCGTCGCGGCCAAAGAGGCCCCAGTGCGGACCGACCCCTTCCGCCGCCGCCTTCCAGGGTTCGTCGAACATTTCAAACAGGAACACGCCAAGGGCCCGGGTTCGCGCGTAGCGGACCACATCCCGGATGAACCGAGCCTGGTTCGCGGGGCCAGGGACGGCGCGTCCGTTGGCGGGGCCGGCGCTCGGCCAGCCGGTCTCGCCGATGACGATGGGCTTGCCGGTCGGCGCGTAGATCTCGGCCAGTCGGCGGTACGAGGCGTCCAGGTTGGCATGAACCGCCTCCTCGACCGGCACGGCGGCGAAGAACGGATGGATGTTGACCATGACCACGTCGCAGTGCGGGGCGATCCGCAGGCCCTGGGTGGCATGGGCCTTCACCGCGGCGACCATCGACATGGCCGACGTGATTCGAACCGACGTGCGGGCTTCCGGCGATAGCCCCTTGCGAACATAGCTGAGGTCGGCGATCAGCTGATCGACGGACACCGGTTGCGGGCAGGCTTCGGGCTCGCCGGGGAGGCATTCGTTGCCGACCACCACGCCGGCCACGTTTGGATGGGAGTTCGCCAGCCGCAGGGCGGCATCCATTTGGGCCCGCGTGCCGCTGGGGTTGCGGGTATCGTCATGGTCCAGGCCGCAGACGTAAACGCCGATGAAAAACCGGAGGTCCGGAAAATGGCGCTGCGCCAGCGGGACCATGCGGCCGAGGCCTTGGTCCATGCCGAAGGTCCGGACCAGCCGAAACCCCGCGCCGGCTATGGCGCTGAGATCCTCGACGATCTGCTGCTCGGGGATGTCGGAAGCCGCCCCCGGCCGCTGGCCGTCCTTGTGAAACGGCCCATAGTTGATGCCGATGAACGGCGGGGAGAGCGGGCCTCGCGCGAGACCGTCCGCCGGCCACAGGCCGAGCAGGCCGATGGCGATGGCCGCGCCGAACAGCCGCCGGAGCCTTGCCCCCCCTGCGGCCGTCACAGGCGCCGCCAGCGCATGGACCACCCCGGCCGGATGCCGAAACGGTCGGCGAAACCGGCCCTGGCTTCCAGCACGTATTTCGCCGGTCCGTCGGAGGAATACAGCCGGTCGGACATCGGCGTGGTATGGGCCGCCACGTTGAGGACCCTGCCGCCGGCGTCAACGAAAATCATGTCCAGCGAGCTGGGCGTGTTGCGCATCCAGAAGGTTTGCGTCTGGGGCGTTTCGAAGATGAACAGCATCCCGGCCATGAAGCCGCTGAGGGCCCTGCCCATGAGCCCCCGGGCGCGCGCTTCGGGGCTGTCGGCGATTTCCACTGCCAGGGTTGCGGCCACCGAATCGTCCGGCCGCAGGATCTCCACCACCCCGTCGGCCCGGAGGACCGGGGCGGCTGAAACATCGGCGGCCCCGGCGCTTCCAAGGCCGGCCGCCCAAAGCATGAGCGCTCCCGCCAGCAGAACGACCCGGCTTTCCAGTCGGCTCAATCGCATGTGTCCTCACCTGACGGAGCAGGTTAACGCATCGCCGCGGCAAAGGCAATCCGGGACGGCCTCCGGATTAGGCATTGACACGCCGGAGTTCATTTCTTAGGCTTTCAGGCATCGCTCGGGGGCCGGCGGATGATCCCCGCGTCGACGAACCCGGACTTCCAACCAAAAGCGAGAGGCAGAGTATGCACGTAACTTTCTACGGCGCCGTGCGCGAGGTCACCGGCTCCATGCATCTCGTCGCGACCCAGCGCGACCGTGTTCTGCTCGACTGCGGGCTCTTCCAGGGCCGCCGCAAGGAGGCCGCCGAAAAGAACCGGGTGCTGCCGTTCGATCCCGGCATCCTCACCAATGTGGTGCTCTCCCACGCCCACACCGACCACTCCGGCCGCCTGCCGGTGGTGACCAAGAACGGCTTCAAGGGCCGGATCCTCTGCACGCGGGCAACGAAATCGGCCTGCGACTACCTGCTGCCGGATTCGGCCAGCATCCAGGAATCCGATGCGGACTATCTCAACTACAAGACCCTGCGGGCGGCACTGACCCAGCCCGGCAACGCCGCCCACACCAAGCGCGGGGCGGGGATGGATCTCGGCGAGGCCAAGAAACTGCTGAAAAAAGGCCGCCACGAGCTGAACGTCGACACCATCCGGGACCTCATGGCCCGGCTGCGCCTGGAGGTCGTCAAGCCCCTGTATACCGTTCCGGACGCCGAAAAGGCGTTGACGTACTTCGATCCCTATCCCTACCAGACCACGGTGGACGTCGGGCACCAGATGACCTGCACGTTTTACGACGCCGGCCACATCCTGGGCTCGGCCATCAGCATGATCACGGCGAGGGACAACGGAAAGGCCGTCAAGCTCTGCTTCTCCGGCGACCTCGGCCGGTTCGACAAACCCATCATCAACGACCCGGAACTCGTTTTTTCAGAAGCCGACCGCGACGTGGACCTCCTCATCATGGAGAGCACCTACGGCGACCGGCTGCACGACACCGCAGCCGACCTGAAGGGCCAGCTCGCGGCCGTTCTGGACCAGACCCTGCAACGCGGCGGAACGGTTCTGATCCCGGCGTTCGCCTTCGGCCGCACCCAGGTGCTGCTCTACGTGCTGCACGAACTCTACAACGAAAAACGCCTGCCGCGCGTGCCCGTCTACGTGGACAGCCCGCTGGCGATCAACCTGACCAGGGTTTTCGCGGAGCACCCCGAGGTCTACGACCAGGATGCCCGGACCGATTTCCTGTCCAAAGGACAGAACCCGTTCCTGTTCGACCCGTTGCGACTGGTGCGCTCGGTGGAGGAATCCATGGCCCTCAACCGGGAGGACAAGCCGCAGATCATCATCGCCGCGTCCGGGATGTGCGAGGCGGGCCGCATCCTGCACCACCTGCGGTTCAAGATCCACAACGAGCGCAACACCATCCTGATTGTCGGCTACATGGCCGAGAACACGCTCGGCCGGCGCATCGAGGAGCTGGGCTTGGAGTACGAGCGGTCGGGGAGAAAGGGCGAGGCGCCGCTCGTCCGGTTTTTCAACAAAGAGTACCCGCTGCGGGCCCGGGTGGCCAAGATCGGCGGCTTCAGCGGCCATGCCGACAAGGCCGAAATGCTGCGGTTCCTCAAGCAAAGCAACCTGCGCATCAAGAAGGTCGCGCTGGTGCACGGCGAAGAGGGACAGGCGTTGCACTTCGCGGACACCCTCCGGCACGAAGGCTTCAGGGTGTCGGTGCCGCGGCGCGGCGAGACCGTGGCGGTGGGATGACCCCATCCGCAGTGAGACGTGCATCGGGTGCGGCGAGAGATTCGATCGACGGTTCTGCCAAGGAGGTTCCGGATGAGATGCGTGCTGCTGCTGTCGTTGCTGATTGCGTTCTGGCCCTTTGCCGCCGCTTCACAGCCCGAGACGGTCACCGGCCGGGCCACGCCGCAGGAAGCCTACCAAAAGGTGTCCGACGCCGCCCAGTTCCTGAAGAATGCCGGGGCGAAGGGCCTGAAGGAGTTCGAGAGCCCCACGGGGCGTTTTGTATGGAAGGACACTTTCGTGTGGGTCACCGAATGCGAAAGGAACTACTGCCTGCCGACGCCCAGGAGCCGGGACATCGGTCTCAACCTGTCTTAAATGAAATGCCACCAGACCGGAAAGCTCTATGTGTTGAGCCTGTGTGACGATATCGCGACCCATCCGGAAGGTGCCTGGGTGGAACACTGGCAGCCCAGGCCCGGTTTTGATCAGCCGCAGAGAAAACTGAGCTTCATGATGCCGGTGCCGGGCTCGCCGTATCAGGTGGCCGCAGACGTTTTCGACGAAACGACGACGATGGAGCAGCTTAACAAAATCTCCAGGCGGAAATGAACGGCCACGGTTGCAGGAGGTTCCAATGACGGATGTTGAACGTCGTTCGAAGATCACCGCCTACGGGGCGGCCCACGATCTCCTGATGGACGCCCTGAAGCAGTTCCCGAAGGAGATGTGGCGGTACAAGCCCGGCCCGGAGCGCTGGAGCATTCACGAGATCATCGTTCATCTGGCCGACAGCGAGGCCAACAGCTACGTCCGCTGCCGGAGGTTCGTCGCCGAGCCCGGCAGCCGGGTCCTGGGCTACGACGAGAACCGCTGGGCCGAAGTGCTGAACTACCATGGCCAGAGCCCCGAGGACGCGCTCGAGCTGTTCCGCCTGCTGCGCCGGATGAGCTATTTCCTGGTCAAGGACCTGCCGGACGCGGTCTGGGCGAACACGGTCGAGCACTCGGAAAACGGCCTCATGTCCATGGACGACTGGCTGTGCATCTACACCGACCACGTGGCGCAGCACATCCAGCAGATGCAGGCCACCCACGCGGCCTGGCTGGCCGAGAAAAAAGGGCAGAGCCCCGATCGGGAGCGTTCGCTTTTCGAGTTCTCGAAGAAATGAATTTCCCCCTTTGAAAAAGGGGGCCAGGGGGATTTCCAAACCGACATCCCCGGAAGGTTCCCACCCATGAGTCGTTTCCTGTGCGTGGACATCGGCGCGGGCACCATGGACGTGCTCTGGTTCGACACCGAGGTCGTCCATCATTACAAGGCGGTCGCGGTGTCGCCGGTGCGGACGATCGCCGAGCGGGCGGCGCGTCTGCCGGGGGACCTGGTGGTGACAGGCTGCGAGATGGGCGGCGGCCCGGTGACGGCGGTCCTGCGCCAGCGGGCCGAGACGAACGAAGTGGTCGTAGCGCTTTCGGCCGCCGCCACCCTGCATCACGATATCGAGAAGGTGCGCTCCTGGGGCATCACGGTGGTGGAGGACCGGGAGGCGGAGACGCTGCGCCGCCGCCGGCGCTATGCCCACCTGGTGCTGCAGGACATCGAGGCGGAGCGGCTCGAGCGCATCGTCGAGGGGCTCGGTGTGCCCTTCGAGTTCGATGCGGTGGCGGTCTGCCTGCAGGACCACGGGGTCCCGCCGCCGGGGACCTCGCACCTGGATTTCCGGCATCGGATCTACAAGCAGCGGCTCGACGCCGAGGCCCATCCGCACGGCCTGCTTTTTGCGGCCGACGAAGTCCCGGAGGTCCTGAACCGCCTGCGGTCGGCCGCCCGGTGCGCCGGGAAGCTTCCGACCCGGGAGGTCTTCGTGATGGACAGCGGCATGGCCGCCGTCGTTGGGGCTGCGCTCGACACGCACGCGCCCAACGATCGCCCCTTCGTGGTGCTGGACGTGGCCACCTCGCACACCGTCTGCGCCGCCGCCGCGAGGGGCGAGCTGGCCGGGCTGGTCGAATATCACACGGTGGACATCACGCGCGAACGCCTGGAGACGCTTCTGGAAAATCTGGTGGCCGGGCGGCTCGATCACCGGCAGGTCCTCAAGGAAGGCGGCCACGGCGCCTACGTCCGCCGGGCGGCCGGCCCCGAGGCGCTCGAAACCATCATCGCCACCGGCCCCAAGCGCCGCCTCGTGCACGGCTCCCGGCTCCCGATGACCTTCGGTGCGCCGCTGGGCGACAACATGATGACCGGCTGCGTGGGGCTGCTCGAATCGCTGCGACGGCGCAAGGGGCTGGACCCCATTCTGTATGTTTGATCAGGGTGTCCCCTCGCCATAAGCCCGAAAGCGGGAAGGAAACGCCATGGGAATCGAGATATCCGAGAAGCAATTCGAGGAGGAAGTGCGGAAATCGGACCAGCTGGTTCTGGTCTACTTCCATCTGCCCAGCTGCGCCAAGTGCGCCACCTGGAGCAGCGTGGCCGACGGACTGGTCAAGGACAGCGCCGGGAAGGTCAAGCTCGTCAAGCTGAACGTGGCCGAGAATCAAGGTCTGGCCAGCCGGCTCGATGTCCTGGGCGCCCCCAGCTTCCTCGTTTTTCGGGATGGCGCGGAAGTGGAACGATTCGCCGGAGAGCGGGTCAACTACGAGGACATGTACGGGTATTTCGAAAGCCTGGCCTGAGGGTAAAAATGAGGAGCCGACCATGAGCGGCGATGCTGGTAGGGGTGCGGACGTCGGCCTGATCGGGCTGGCGGTCATGGGCCAGAACCTGGTCCTGAACATGAACGACCATGGCTACACGGTTGCGGTATACAACCGCACGGTCGCCAAGGTCGACGACTTCCTCAAGGGACCCGCCAGGGGCACCCGGGTCCTGGGGGCCCGTTCGCTGGAGGAGCTGGCGGCGCTGCTGAAGGCGCCGCGGAAGATCATGCTCATGGTCAAGGCGGGGAGGGCGGTGGACGAGTTCATCGAGCAGCTCCTGCCGCACCTCGAGCCGGGCGACCTGGTCGTCGACGGCGGCAACTCGCACTTCCAGGACACCATTCGGCGTACCGAACGGATGAGGGCAAAGGGGCTTCGGTTCATCGGCGCGGGGATATCCGGCGGCGAAGAGGGCGCCCGCCGGGGGCCGTCCATCATGCCGGGCGGGAGCCCCGAGGCCTGGCCGCTGGTCAGGGAGCTGTTTCAGGACATCGCGGCCCGGACCGCCGACGGCACTCCCTGCTGCGACTGGGTCGGCGAAAACGGCGCCGGTCACTACGTGAAGATGGTCCACAACGGGATCGAATACGGCGACATGCAGCTCATCGCCGAGGCCTACCAGCTGATGCGCGACGGCCTGGGGCTGAGCCATGCCGCCATGCACCGGGCCTTTGCCGCCTGGAACCGGGGCGAGCTGGAGAGCTACCTGATCGAGATCACCCGCGACATCATGACGGTCGCGGATGCCGACGGACGGCCGCTGGTGGAAAAGATCCTCGACGCCGCCGGCCAGAAGGGGACCGGGAAATGGACCGGGGTCAACTCCCTGGACCTGGGAGTCCCGGTGACCCTCATCACCGAAGCCGTCTATGCCCGCGCGCTGTCCGCGCTCAAGGACGAACGCATAGACGCCGCGCGGGTCCTCAAGGGGCCGAAAGGCAGGTTCAAGCCGGAGGCCAAGCCCTCCGTGCAGCATATCCGCAAAGCGCTGCTGGCCTCGAAGATCGTTTCCTACGCCCAGGGCTTCATGCTGATGCGCGAGGCGTCCCGGGAATACGGGTGGCAGCTGGACCTCGGCGGCATCGCGCTCCTGTGGCGCAGCGGCTGCATCATCCGCAGCGCCTTTCTGGAGCGGATCAAGGAGGCCTACGACCGGAACCCGAGCCTGGCCAATCTCCTGCTGGACGACTATTTCAAGGGCACCCTCAGGAGGTGCCAGGCTTCGTGGCGCCGGGTCGTGTCGGCCGCGGTTCTGGGGGGCATTCCCGCTCCGGCCTTCGCGGCGTCTTTGGCGTTTTACGACGGGTATCGCAGCGAACGGCTGCCGGCCAACCTGATCCAGGCCCAGCGGGACTACTTCGGGGCCCACACCTACGAACGCGTGGATCAGCCGCGCGGGACCTTCTTCCACA
>Ga0114938_1001130_pt1 | contig 18811 bp, 15 predicted proteins | sample AshMeaBigSpring_FD_88675 | JGI IMG/M metagenome (GOLD analysis project Ga0114938, IMG submission 88675) | Groundwater microbial communities from Big Spring, Nevada to study Microbial Dark Matter (Phase II) - Ash Meadows Big Spring | ecosystem: Environmental > Aquatic > Deep subsurface >...
GATGCCGAGGTTGGTCACGCCCGGGAGGTAGGCCGGGAAGACATCGGCGCAGACCAGGTAGTGCTCGGCGGCGAGGTCCTCGTCACCGATGCGGTCGAGCAGGACCACCGGGCTCGCCACCAGCCACACCACCCAGCCGGTCGAGCGCATCGTCTCGATGTTGAGTTTGTCAGACACTACGCCTCCCCCAGTTGCCACCACGCTGGCAGGCTCGCCCGCCAATCTCGCAATCACACCAGCCTCCCGCTCTCGAAAAGCACCTTCGCCATCGGTTCGAAAGAGTTCCGCCAGATTGCGACCCGACCCCTTCTCGATCTCGGCATCGGTGTCTTTGAACGGCAGCCCGATCAGGCCAGCCAGGCGCTCTCCCACTTCGCTCTTTCCGGCGCCCATCATCCCGATCAGCCACAGGTGGCCTTCTATCAAAACGCCTCCAACCGCCTGCGGTGGGCAGCTGCCGCGGCTTGCATGGCAGCAACGGTGTCGCCTCCCAGCACTCGCTGCGCCTCCTGGGCAAGCACCACCGCCACCATCGCTTCTGCCACCACCCCGGCCGCCGGCACTATGCACACATCAGATCGTTCCCGGAAAGCATCCGCAGGTTGCTTACTGACGACGTCAACGCTTGGCAGCGGGGTCATCAGGGTGGCGACTGGTTTTACGGCCGCTCTCACTCTTACCACCTCCCCGTTGCTGATTCCTCCTTCGATCCCACCGGCGCGATTGGTGGAACGCGCCATTCGCCCGGCCTGCAGGCTGATCGGATCGTGGGCGATCGATCCCAGGTGACGAGTCCCGGCAAAGCCGTCGCCAATCTCGACTCCCTTGACGGCCGGGATCGACATCACCGCCCCCGCCAGCAAGCCATCCAGCTTGCGGTCATAGTGAACATGACTGCCAAAACCCGCGGGGACACCGAAAGCAAGGACTTCGACAACGCCTCCAACCGAGTCACCGGTCTCCGCCGCCGCTTCGATCTCGGCCAGCATCAGCGCCTCGGCGGCGAGGTCCGCGCAACGGACCGGCGAGGCGTCGATTTGGTCTCGGTCGCCGGGCCCGAGAGGTTTCGCAAGTTTGGCTTCGACAGTCCCGATCGCAACCACATGACTGAGTACCTCGATCCCGATCTCGGCCAGCAGAGCTTTGGCCAAGAACCCGGCCACCGCCCTGGCTGCAGTCTCCCGGGCAGAAGCCCGTTCCAGCACGTCGCGGGCGTCGTGGGTGTCGTACTTCAGCATCCCGGCCAGGTCGACGTGGCCGGGTCGAGGGGCGGTCCGGGGATGCACTGGCGTACCTGGAACTGGACTCATCTCCCGCTCCCAGCGCGGCCACTCCACATTGCGAATCACCACCGCCACCGGGCTGCCAAGGGTTCGACCGAAACGGATCCCGCCCAGAATCTCGAATTCGTCTTTCTCGATCTCCATCCGCCGGCTCCGACCGGTTCCCAGCCGGCGCCTGGCCAGCTCTGCCGCCAACTCCTCGGAAGCAAACGCCAATCCGGCGGGAAGTCCCTCAACGATCGCAACGATCCCTGGACCGTGGGATTCGCCGGCGGTGAGGAAGCGCAGCACGGCGCCCATTCTGGCGTACATGCGGGGAAGCCCCACAGACCCCCGAAAACAGGCGCCCCGCCGACCCCCCGAAGATTTATGGGTCGGGTGAAATTCCATAGGCGGAGAAGCCCCTGCCGGGAGCCGACCTACTTCAGGATCTGTTGGCCTACCGCCAGCGTGAAAGCCCGATCTCCGAACAGAAAGACTCCGGAGTCGTCGTCGAGGCTTACCACCTGGAAGCTGCCCGCGAAACTCTCTCCCTCGTTGACCCGGTACTCAGTGCTGTCCACCCGCACGATCGCCTCGGGGACGCCGCCCACCGTGCTGATTGCCACCAGAGTCAGCTGTTGCCCGCCCGGCACGAAGCCGGGGCTGGTCGTCACCGGAACCGTCCCCCCTCCTGGAGTAGTAACGCCGGGAACGGTGGTGCCACCACCCGGGAGAGTGGCATCGGGTGGAGTTTCGGCCACCAGAGGTGCAAACGGATCCCGCGGCTGACCGCGCTGGAAGGACTCCGCCACCGCAACCACCACCCCGGTCTGGTTCCCGCTGGCTTGAGTGATGGTGAGCGGTTTCACCTCGACCCCTGAGCTGGCGCCAACCGCCAACACGCTGGGGGCAACCACAAACCATCCGGCCGAGGCCACCACCCCTAGCGCGAGGATGGTCACTGCGATTATCGATCCGGTACGGGGTTTCATTTCTGCCTCCTCATGGCGCGGCAGTGGTGGGGGGCACGGTGGTTGTGGTTGTGGTGGTGGGTGGACCGGGAAGTGGGTTCAAGCTAAAAGCAGTTGCCTCCAGAATGATGCTGAGCTGGGTGATGCCAGAGGCAGAATCGGCTTGCGGCGTCACCTCGATTCGCTCGATCCGGATCAAGCGGGGCATTTCCTCCAGCCGAGCGACGAAGTCGAGCGCCTGAAAGTAGGGACCTGCAACTGTCAAAGAAAAGTCGATCTCGTAATAATCCGGGTTCTCCACGGCCGGCTGCCCTGGCTGCGCGGCCGGGGGCGCCGGGGGACGAGGGGCGACAACCGAAAGAGCCAACCCGGCCTCCTTCGCCATCTGGTTGAGCACTTCGATCAGTCCGGCTCCGTCTGGTTGAGGAGGGATCGCCTGCTCAAGCTGAGTTAGTGCCGCCTGATAGTCGGGAATGCGCTCTTGCTCTTTCTGCAGCCGAGCTTTCTCGAGAGTCAAGGTTTGCTCTTCGTTGTGCGCCAGCTCCAAGTTGTCACGTGCTTCTCCCAAGTCCGCCTGTTTGGGGTTGAAAATCAAGAACCACCAAACCGCAGCCAGTAATAAGGCTCCAATCAGGCCGAGCACCAGCGGACGCCTCATGGCGCCACCTCCGGGATGCGGGTCGACGCCCGAGTCGACCTCGCCTGGTCAGTAAGAAAGCTGGTGGCGCTGAAGTTGACGATGGGGGTATTACCGATCTGACTGGTTTGCAGGTTGTCCATCCAACCCCCTCCCAGCTGGGTGAAGGTCTCGCCACCCAAAGAACGGAGCCAGTTGGCGACGTCTTCGTAACTCAACCCGACCCCGGTCATGCTCACCTCTCCCGAACTTCCTCCTGAGAAGCTCACCAACCACACGTTGTCGGTAATCTGAAGTCCCAGGTCGGTGAGAATGCCGGCCCACGCCACGTCAGTGCCGAGCGCGGCCTGCACCGCCCCGGCAGTTTGTTGGAAGGCCAGTTTGGTCGACTCCACCCCAGCCAAGCCCGCTAACTCCCTCTGCAGCGCGGCGTTGGTTGCCTGCTGGGCAGCAACTTTGTCTTCTTCCCGGCTAACCCGCCCGAATTGCCAGAAGGAGGCCGCTCCCAGCAAGAGCAGGTACAAGAGCCCGGCCAGGATCCAGATGTTGCGACGACGACTGGCCGCTGCTTGTTTGAAAACTTCGGGTGGGAGCAGGTTGATGGATCGCATCACGTCCCCCACAGAGCCAGGCCGACCGCGGCTGGAAGCACCGGCAGCTGCCCGCTGAGCTCGGCTTGATCAACCTTCCCAGCATCCAGCGATTCCAACACCCGGGCCGGCTCTATCCGAGCATCCAGCGCATGGCCTATGCGGGTGGCGAGATGAGGCAGGCGGGCTGAGTTGCCCGCCACAATCAAGCGGCTGAGCCCCTCTTCTCCAGCCTGGGTCAGGTAGTAGTTCACAGAGGACCGAATCTCCTCGATGAAGACGTCAGCGGTTCTGGTGAGCACCGCTTTGGCGCGATCCTCTTCGTCCTCCCCTTCTGGCGCGGGACCCTCGGGTGCCACCCCGACACTCCGCTTGAGCTGATCGGCCTCGTCGAAACCAAGCTCAAGCTTGGTGGCAACCGTGCTAGTGAACTCGTCTCCACCCTTGGGGATGATTCGCAGGAATCGAGGCAGTCCGGCTCGTACCAGCACCACGTGGGTCAACGAAGCACCGATGTCGATGATTGCTTGTGGTCCGGCCAGATCGAAGGAGCCGGCCAACAGCGCTCGCACCAGCGCGAAGCCGTGGAGGTCGACTGCGATGGGCACGATTCCGGCACCTTTGACCGCCCGCAGGAACGACTCGACCATCTCCCGCTGGGCCGCTACCGCCAGGATCGAGAGCATGGCTTCCCCCGAAGCCGTGGTGAACTCCTCGAGCGGGACGAAGTCAAGGATCGTCTCTTCCACCGGGATCGGGATGTACTCCTGGACCTGGAAGGGAAGCGCCTCCCGCAGCTCGTCTTCGGTCATGCGGGGTACATCCGCTTGGCGGACTATCACCCGTTGATTACCAATCCCGATCACCACTCGCTGCTTGGGAAGCCGGTGTTGCTTCCACAAACGACCTACCGCGGCAGAGACTGCGCCCTCATCAATGATCTCGCCGGCGACAACCGCCCCCGGTTCGAGCGGGATCGACCCAACCCGACGCAGGGTTGGCGGCGCTTTGCCGGAGTCGAGCGCAACCGCTCGAATCCCGGTCCCTCCGATGTCCAAACCTACCGTCAGTGCCAACTCGTCCGCCTCGTTTTCGGCCCCGGTCCGCGTGTGCGGTACTCCTTACCGGTGCAGAACTACATAGCTGTAACTCCGAGGCTACCACTAGGTATCAGGGCGCCAAGCATCTTGGCTCAGGAGAGATAGGAGCGCATCAAGCTCTCGCCGAAGCAAATCCCAAGGTAAGTTCCGATCACCAAGAAAGGCCCGAACGGAATCGCGTCCCGACGACCTTTCTTGCGGGTTATCAACAGGCCCAGTGACACCAAGCCACCAAGCAGAAACGCCATGAATAAGCCGGCCACTACTGCGTCGGCCGACCGATACCCGGCGAAGAGGCCCAGCAGAAAGCCGAGTTTGACGTCGCCGAAACCGAAACCCCCGCGTGCCACGAGAGCCAACAGGAAGAACATTCCGAAAACCACAAGGCCCGACACCAGGCCGCGCCGAAGTTCCCCCCAATTGTTTTCCACAGCCGATCCGGCAGCCAGCAGACCTATGCCAACCGCGGTCCCCGGGTAGAGGATGGCATTCGGGATCCGCTTGTGGTCGAGGTCGGTGAAGACCAGCACCCAGCTGACGCCAACAAACCAGAGGAAAGCTGGCAACACCCAACTCCAGCCGATGACTGCCGCAGTCACCGCAAACAGGGCGGCGGTGGAGGCTTCCACCAGCGGATAACGAACGGAGATCGGCGATCGGCAGCTGCGGCAGCGTCCGCCCAGCCTCAGCCACGAGATCACCGGGATGTTGTCGATCGCCCGGACCCCGGCCCCGCATGCCGGACAGGCGGAGCCGGGTGCCAGGATCGACCGTCCATGCGGCACCCGGTGCGCAACGACATTGAGAAAAGAACCAACCAGCAGCCCAAGGCCGCCGGCCAGGACCGGGAGCGCGATCACCATCTCCAGCCTAAGCAGAGCGTTGGCGGTGCCATGCCAGCTGGTATCGGCTTGGCAAGGCCATCCCATAACGCGAATCGGGCGGGCCAACGGCCCGCCCGATGTCATCGTCAGGTTGAGTGGACTACCAGGTAACTCCCCATGTCGCCACCGTGGCTGCGTCGCAGGTAGCCAGGTTGGATACGGGTCCCTTCTTGTATTTGGTGCCTGCAGTGAGGCCCTGTGTTGCATCACCGACCGCGAAGAAAGTCCCGCTGGCCGACTTGGCTTCCATGCAAATGGTGGCGCCAAGGTCACCGGTCAGCTGATAGATCTGGTCGGGAGTCGCATTGGCCGGGAGCGGGACGGCGCCATTCCAGGCAAGTACCGGCTCGATCGCCTCCATGGCGGCGGCGTCGGTCGTGTACACCTGACTGTCGACGTAATAGCTCTTCTCGGCAGTGAGGGCGTTACGCAGGTTCGACTGAGCCTGTTTGTCCTGCGCCTTCTGGCGCTGTCCGAGGAAGGTGGGGATGGCGATAGCGATGAGGATTGCAATAATCAGCACCACCACCATCAACTCGATGAGCGTGAACCCGGACTCGTCTTTGCCGAGTCGGGCCCGCAGCTTGCTGAGCATGGTGTTTCTCCTTGTTGTTTTGGGCCGCGGCGCGACCCACTGCCTACTTCTTCGGCAATCGCTCAAGACAACTTGAGCCGTTGTGCCCCTGGGAGGGCATTCGAAGGCCAGCGCCCGAATCCACAGGAGGCCCGAGCTGGGAACTATCCCTTTACGCCCGTTCTTCTTTTCCTCGGGGGTCGGCGGGGCTTCCCCGCCTGTCCTACTTGATGGCGTCCGCAATCCCGAACATCGGAAGGTAGAGGGCGACCAGGATGGCGCCCACGGTCAGGCCCATGAACACGATCATGAGTGGTTCCAGCAGGCTGGTGAGAGCGTCGACGGTGTCACTCACCTCTTGGTCGTAGAAGTCGGCTACTTTCTCCAGCATGGCGTCGAGGGCACCGGTCTCCTCCCCCACCGCCATCATCTGGACCACCATCGGCGGGAAGACCGGGTGATTCTCGAGGGGCCCCGACAAGGTATCGCCGTCCTTCACAGAGACCGCAACCGCCTTGACCGCGTCGGCCACCACTGTGCTCCCCACGGTTTGTTCGACGATGGCCAAGGCGGGCAGAATAGGAACTCCGGTGCGAGCCAGCACCGCCAGCGTCCGCGAGAACCGGCTGATGGCCGTCTTGTGCGTGAGCAGGCCGAAAACTGGAACTCTGAGCTTGAAGCGGTCCCACACCCGGAGTCCCGCCTCTGTCCTTTTCCATCGCTTGAAGCCCCACACCGCTCCGAAAATCAAGAGGCCCACCAGGTACCAGAACTTGGTGAGGAGTGCGGAAAGTCCGATCAGCAAGCGAGTCGGCACCGGCAGGTCACCCCCCAGGCTGGCGTACATCCCGACGAATTGGGGCACCACGAACAGCATCATGCCGGTGACCACCAACACCACCAGACCCAGCACCGCAACCGGATAGGCCATGGCCGATTTCACTTTGCTCCGCAGCGCCACCTGAGCTTCAAGAGTGTCGGCTAGACGGTTGAGGGTCTCGTCGAGCACACCGCCCGACTCCCCCGCCTTGATCATGGCAACGTAGAGCTTGGAGAAGACTTTGGGCTGGCGCTCGAGGGCGGCGGATAGGCTGCTGCCTTTCTCGACGTTGCTGCGGACTTCACCGATCACCTTGGCGAGGCCGGGATGGCCGGCCTGCTCCTTCAACACCGAAAGCGAGCGGAGCAAGGAAAGTCCGGCGTTCACCATGGTGGCCAGCTGTCGGCTCATCACAGCCACTTCCTTCTGCTTCACCTTCTTGGCGCGGCCGATCTTGATGTCCTTCTTCAATCCCTCGCTGGACTTAGCGGTAACCCCCAACGGAGTAAGGCCCTTCTCCCGCAGGGCCTTGATGACGGCCTGCTGGCTGGATCCCTCGGTCTCTCCGGTCAACACCGTGCCTTGACGATCGCGGGCTCGATAACTGAATGTGGTGGCTGCCATCTCAGCCACCCACCAAACGCTTGAAGTTCTCTGGATCACTCGCCCGTTCCATGGCTACCTCTCGACTCACTTTGCGGGCCTTGACCAGATCTGCCATGTTCTGGTCCATCGTCTGCATCCCGTGCTTGCCCCCGGTCTGCAGGATGGAAGGAATCTGGTGCACTTTCCCCTCTCGGATCAGGTTGCGAATGGCCGGAATGGCGACCATCACCTCGGACGCCAGCACCCGCCCCTTCTTATCAGCAGTCGGCAACAGCTGCTGGCTGACAACGCCCTGCAACGAACCAGAGAGCTGGATGCGGATCTGGTCCTGTTGGTGGGAGGGGAAGACATCGATCATGCGGTCGATCGACTGCGGCGCACTCTGGGTGTGGAGAGTCCCGAACACCAAATGGCCGGTCTCCGCCGCGGTGAGGGCCGCCGAGATCGTCTCCAGGTCCCGCAGCTCCCCCACCAAGATCACATCCGGGTCCTGACGGAGCACGTGCTTGAGCGCAGTCATGAAGCCGCGGGTATCGCTCCCCACCTCGCGTTGATTGACTACCGCCCTCTTGTGACGGTGCAGGAACTCGATCGGATCTTCGACTGTCATGATGTGGACCGCCCGGCTGGCGTTGATCAGATCGATGATCGAAGCCAAGGTGGTCGATTTTCCGGAGCCGGTGGGCCCGGTGACCAGTACCAACCCCCGATGCAGGGTGGCGAAGTTGGCAATTATCGGCGGAAGCCCGAGGTCAGCCAGGCCCTTGATCTCAGAGGGGATCACTCGCAGCACCGCCCCGATCGAGTCGCGCTGGAAGAAGACGTTCACCCGGAAGCGGCCCTTGCCGGGGACCGGGTGCGAGCAATCCAGTTCCCTGGCATCCTCCAACCGCTGGCGCTGATCGCCAGTCAGGATCTCATAGATAATGCGGCGGAGCTGGGCCGGCATCAGGCGCTGATGACCCTCCAGCGCTACCAGCTCGCCGTTGATGCGGCCTTTGGGCGGGATCCCGGCAGTCAGATGGAGATCAGAGCCTCCCAGGGCGCTGAGCTGGAGCAAGAGATCGTTGATGTGGGTGTCGTCGTCCAACGCGTCTTCTCGCGACCCCGCTTTGTTGCTGCTCGATGTCATGACTCCCGCCAAGATCGCTTCGATCTCCGAACGCAATGCGATCGCCAGCGTGACTGCGCTTCCGGTCGCTTGCGTCAGCGTTTCTTGCAGCTCCTGTTGGAACGGATCTGACACCGCAACGGTTACCCGGCTCTCGTTCACGCTGACCGGGACCGCACCCAGCCTGCGAGCCAGGCCCCCGTCGAGTCGTCCCATCGCCTCCGGCGATGGTTCGGTTGCCTCGAAATCGACGAAACCGAGCCCCACCCGCTCGGCCACCAGGCGCAGCACGTCCTTTTCGCCAACGTACTGTTCGTCCATCACCAGCTTGGCAAACGGAGTTCCGGCCTGTTTTTCCTGGAGTAGGAGCTGCTCGAGGGCGTCCCGACTCAGCAGGCGCCGATCCACCAAGAGCTCACCCAGCTGGCGGCTGACTCGGCTCATATCACTACCCGCTTCAGCTCTTCCAGGCTGGTGCTTCCCAGCTCCACCTTCTTGAGCCCATCTTCAAACAGCTCGCGCATTCCCTGGCTGATCGCCACCCGCTTGATCTCGTCCGAGGGTTTGTGCTCTACCGCCATCCGCTGAATCTCCTCGCTCACCGACATCACCTCATGCAGGGCAAACCGACCTCGGTAACCAGTGCTGGCGCAGGCAACACAGCCAACCGCTTTGTAAAGCTGCGCGGGAGCCGGCCAATTCTCGGGCCAGCGGCCGAGGGCCAACTCTTCCTGGGTGGGGACGTAGGCCGCCTTGCAGCGAGTGCACAGACGGCGCACCAAACGTTGAGCGAGCACACAGTCGAGGGCGGAGGCAACCAGATAGGGTTCGATCCCCATCTCGATCAGTCGACCAACCGAAGAGGGGGCATCATTGGTGTGCAAGGTGGAGAGCACCAAGTGACCGGTGAGAGCCGCCTCAATTGCGATCTTGGCGGTTTCTCCGTCTCGGATCTCTCCCACCAGGGCGATGTCGGGGTCGGAACGCAGGATGGACCGAAGTGCAGACGCGAAGGTAAGACCCGCCTTCTTGTTCACCTGCACCTGGTTGATACCGCCCAGGCGATACTCGACCGGATCCTCCACCGTGATGATGTTGACTTCGGGTCGGTTCAACACATTAAGAGTGGCATACAGCGTGGTCGACTTGCCAGATCCAGTCGGTCCGGTGACCAGGATCGCTCCGTAGGGTTTGTTATAAGAGTGGGCGAAGCGTTCGAGGGTGTCGGGGAGGAAGCCGAGGTCGGTGAGGTCGAGTACCACCGAACTCTTGTCAAGGATCCGGAGCACCACTTTCTCGCCCCAAATGCTGGGCAGGGTGGCGACTCGGAGGTCGATCGACTTATCGGGGAGTTTGAGGCTGATCCGGCCATCTTGCGGGATCCGTTTTTCCGCAATGTTGATGTCGGCCATGATCTTGAGCCGGCTCACCACCGCCGACGTGATCGAACGCGGGGTTGTCATCACCTCTTTGAGAACTCCGTCGATGCGGAACCGGATCCGAAGATCTTTGTCACCCGGTTCGATGTGGATGTCGGAAGCCCGCTCGGCAACCGCCCGGTTGATGACAGTGTTCACCAGCTTGACCACCGGGGCTTCGTCGACGGCATCGATGCCATCCAGGCCTTCATCTTTCTCAGCGTCTTCTGCGTCAGGGGAGGTAAGCGACCCAACTCCCTCGCTTAGGCTGGTGAGCCGGGAAGCCGCCGCCATGATCCCAGAGCGAGTGGCTACCTTTGGCAGTAGTTGGGCGCCGGTGATGTGGCGGATGTCATCCAGCGCCAGCACGTTGGCGGGATCCGCCATTGCCACCACCAGCTTGCCGTCCTGATAGCCAACCGGGAGGGCCAGGTAGCGGCTAGCCAGCGCCTCGGGGAGCAGGGCAGCAGCAGCTGGGTCGATCTGCACCTCATCCAGATCTATGTAGTCCATCCCGATCTGATGGGCGAGCGTCTTCACCAGGTCGGTTTCCTGGACGTACCCCTCGTCGACTAGCACGCGACCCAAAGGCAGCCCGCTTTGGCGCTGGGCCTCCATGGCCCGATCTAGTTGTTCGCGTGACATGAGGCCGTTCTGAACCAATACGGTCCCCAAGTGCCTGGCTTCGGTGGTCAAGCGGAGCTCCTCTCGATCCCGAAAACTTCGGCACTAGTCCGGGGCTGCTTGAGTCATACGGACGGTGAAAGCCCCACAGGCGGGGAGGCCCTGTCGACCCCCCTGGCGACAACTAACGGCGGGAATCCCGGCCGCCCCCCGAACCCACGAAATGGAACGATATGGGCGGGGAAGCCCTACCTGCGGGAAAGCCAGGACTCAAAGAATGCCGGCGTTCTTGGCCTCTTGGACCTTTTGGTTATGACACTCGAGGGTATCGCAGAAACAGTGTTTGCCTTCCGGCGTGCACAGCACGTAGTAGAAGAACCCGGTCGAGGCGGGCTCGGCGGCGGCTTGGAGGGAGGCCAAACGCGGGCTCCCAATCGGAGTGGGAGGCAAGCCCTTCCACTTGTAAGTGTTGTATGGCGAGTCGAGCTCCTTGTCTAGATCAGTGAGGGCGATCCCCCGCCGTTGCAGCGCATAGATGATGGTGGCGTCGATGTAGAGGCCCTGGCCGTCCAGGGTCCGGTTGTAGATCACACTGGAGATGAGGGGCCGGTCTTCGTCGAGCTTGGCCTCGGACTCGATCAGCGAGGCGATCGTGATCGCCTGGTAGCGGGTCAGGCCGAGGGCTTCTATTCGCTCCCAATTTATTCCCTCCACTTTCTTCTCCATTTCGGCAGCCAGCTTTCCGAGTACCTCAGCCGGAGTCGCCTTTTCGAAGAACTCGTAGGTATCTGGGAACAGCAAGCCCTCCCAATCGTTCACCTTGGTTGGCGGCTGCGGGAGCAGGGTGGAAGTCACGCTCCCGTCCAGCAGCGCCTGGCGATAACTTTCGACAGAATGGGGGGAATTGTCGGACAACTCCTGCAAGATCTCTTCCACCCACAGCCCCTCGATCAGGGTGATACGGTAGGTGGCTTGTCTGGCCGGCCCCTCGGCCAGGATCGCGATCACGTCGGCGACAGAGGCGCCGGGTTGAAAGACGTAGATGCCTGCCTTGAGGTCGGCTGCCAGCTGCTGGCGATTGGCCTCCACCTCGAAGCGGGTGGCAGAAGCAACCACCCCCTCGTCCGCCAACAGCTGCGCGATTTTTCTGGCCGAGAGGCCTTCCGGAACAGTCACCTCGATCGCTTCCCGGAGAACCGCGGGTTCAGGAGCCCGCCGCAGTGATTGGCCTAGCCAGTTCGCGCCAAGCCCCCCCACCACCAGGGTAAGCAGGACCGCCACCGCCAGTCTCTTCCCGTTAGCCGCCATCTCGCTCCAAATACGCCTGCAACAGTATGGTTGCTGCCAACTTGTCTCGGGCCGACCGCTTGCGCCAGCCAGGTTGTCCGATCAGCACCCGGTCGGCAATTCGGGTCGTGAAACGTTCGTCCACCATCTCAACCTGAATCCCGCAGCGATCTGCCAACCGATTGGCGAAGTCGCGGGCAGCCCCGGCCGAGGAACCTTCCTCCCCCGAGAGGGAACGGGGCAGACCGACTATCAGGCGGTCGACGCCCTCGGCATCCACAAGTGCGGCAATCTGGTCGAGGGCGTCTGTTGAATCGATCACCGCCAACGGCTGGGCGGTGACGCCGATCGCATCGGAGATGGCGAGGCCAATCCGATGAGTGCCGTAATCGGCTGCCAACACCCGACCCTTCATGTCTGGCCCAGCGCAGTAAGGGCGGCGTCTCTCGCCACCGCCAACGCCTGATCCAGGCGATCTCCATGCGGACCTCCAGCCTGAGCGAGCACCGGATCCCGGCTGCCACCCCCCCCCAACAGACGCGCCGCCTCACCTAACAGCTCTCCTGCGACTACCCCTGCTGTAACCAGCTCTCGGTCAACTGCAGCAACCAGCGCTCCCTTTCCGTCCCGCCGGGCGGCTAGCACAACTACTCCACGCCCGAGGTGTTCACGCACCCCCAGCGCCAGCGCCCGCAGCGCGTCGGGGGCCATCTCTTCTTCCAGGGCAATCGCCACTAGGCGAGCCGATCCAACCTTCTCCGCTTGCTCTGCCAAGCCGGCGGCAACCGTGGAACGTCGATCGTTCTCGAAGCCAGACAGCCGTTCCTCTCGCTCTTGGTTTCTGGTCAGTAGCCCCTGCACCGATCGACGAACGTCCTCTGGTCGAGTTGAAAGCAGGGCGGCGGTGGCGCGCAGCTCCTCTCGCAAGCCGATCAGGTGCTGATAGCCGGATATCCCCGAGAGCGCTTCCACCCGACGCAAGTTGGCCCCAATCGAACCCTCGTGAGTGAGCACCAAGGGACCCACCTGACCGGTCGCCGCCACGTGTGTCCCTCCACACAGCTCCCGGCTGAAGCCCCCTAGTTCCACCACTCGCACCACCTCGCCGTACTTTTCCCCGAAGAAGGCGAGCGCGCCAAGCGTTGCCGCCTGCTGGCGACTGGTCTGGAAAGCGTGCACCTCGGCATCTTCCAGAACTCGATGGTTGGCGAGTCGTTCGATCTCGAGCAACTCTTCCCCGCGGGGGGCGGTGTGGTGACTGAAGTCGAAGCGCAGCCGTCCGGCTTCAACCAACGAACCCGCCTGATTGGCGTGGTCGCCCACCACTTGGCGAATCGCCCAGTGCAGGATGTGAGTGCCGGTGTGGCTGGTTCGGATCTGATCCCGCCGGTCGGTGTCGATGCTGGCGGTGACGTCCTGGCCGACTTCAACCGTTCCGATTTCCACCTTGGCCCAGTGTCCGTGCAGACCTGCCAGGCCGCGGCGTGTGTCTGACACCAACAGCCGGCCGGTGGGACTCTCGATTACTCCCCGATCACCAACCTGGCCACCCGATTCGGCGTAAAAGGGAGTGCGGTCCAAGAACACCTCGACTTCCTGGCCCAGCTCAGCCCGCTCAACCACTTCTCCTTCCCGCACCATGCTCAAAATCCGTCCGGCCGATTCAGCCTGGTCATAGCCAACGAACTGGGTGGGACCAGTGACCTCCATCACCTTCCGGTAGAGGTCACCCAAGCGGGCCATGTCCCCCCCCCGCCAAGCTTGCCGAGCTCGCTTGCGTTGGGCTGTCATCTCGGACTCGAAACCATCCATGTCGACCTGGCGGCCCCGCTCGGCTGCGATCTCGCGGGTGAGTTCAACCGGAAAGCCGTAGGTGTCGTGTAACTTGAAGGCCACCGACCCTGCCAAAACATCCGACGTCATAGCCTCCAGCTCGGCATCTAGCAGGGTGTGGCCAGATTCCAGCGTGCGCCGGAAGCGCTCCTCTTCTCGGCTGGCCGCCGCCACTATCGCGGCTTGGGAACTGACCAGATTGGGATAGGCGCTCCCCATCAGCTCCACTGTTGCCTCCACCAACGGAGGGATTACCAGCTCCCGGGCGCCCAGCTGCCAGGCGTGTCGCACTGCTCGCCGCAACAATCGCCGCAACACATAACCGCGACCCTCGTTCGACGGCGCCACTCCATCTGCAATCAAGAACGTGAGCGCCCGCCCATGGTCGGCCAGAATCCGGAGGCTGACATCGGTGGCCGGGTTGGAACGATAGGAGGTTCGAGCCACCTGTTCAGCCGCTTCCAGCAATCCTGCAAGCCCGTCCGCCTCGAACACCGACTCGGCCTGCTGGCTAACCATCGCCACCCGATCCAGTCCGGCTCCAGTGTCGATGTTGCGGGCGGGGAGATCACCGATCACGTGGTAGGGGACATCCTGGAGGTTCTGCATGAAGACCAGATTCCAGATCTCAACGTACCGGTTGGTGGATCCCCCAATCGGACCGCCGGCTCCACCGTATTGCTCTCCTCGGTCGTAGAAGATCTCCGAGCAGGGACCGCACGGGCCCGGCACTCCCATCTGCCAGAAGTTGTCGCGATCCCCCCGCTGCACCCGCTGGGGAGGAATACCCACTTGGCGGGTCCAGATCTCGGCCGCCTCATCATCGGTCTCGTACACCGTGTACCACAAGCGATCCGGATCCAGGCCCAGTACCTCGGTGACAAACTCTTGCGCCCAGCCGATCGCCTCGGACTTGAAATAATCGCCGAAGCTGAAGTTCCCCAGCATCTCGAAGAATGTCAGGTGGCTATCGGTTGTCCCCACCACGTCAATGTCTGTAGTTCGGGCGCACTTCTGCACGCTCACCGCCCTCAGGAAGGGGGGGGTTTGTTCTCCCAGGAAATAGGGTTTGAAAGGAACCATCCCAGCCGCGGTTAGCAGCAAGGTCGGATCGTCGGGAATCAGCGAGGCGCTGGGCACCGGGGTGTGGCCCCGAGCCGCAAAGAAGTCAACGAAAGCTTGCCTGATGGCTTGGGTTTGCATGCGTTGCCCGATCGTACCGGCCCAACCCGTCAATGCCGGCAAGACTCGGGTAGCTCAGTCGGCGGCTGCACCAGGCCGGCGGGCAGCGAGTCCTGGTTCTCCTCCCTCGGTTCCGGGTTGGTAGATCACCCGCCCGTGCGCAGCAGCTGGCAGGTATTCCTGTTCTACATAGTGGCCGGGGTGGTGGTGGGGGTAGTCGTAGTCCAAACCGTGTCCCAGCTGGGCCGCCCCTGGATAGGCAGCCGAGCGGAGATGCGGAGGCACTTCGGCGCCCGGGGTCTCGCCAACAGCTCGGCGGGCGGCACTGATGGCGTTCACCATCGAGTTCGACTTGGGAGACAGGGCCAGGTAAACAGTCGCCTGGCTCAGCGGAAACGATCCTTCCGGGAGACCTATCAGCTCAACCGCCTGAGCGGCGGCAACCGCCTGATTGAGAGCGTTGGGGTCGGCCAGCCCAATGTCCTCGGAGGCCAAGATCACCAGCCGGCGAGCGATGAAGCGCGGATCCTCACCAGCCTCGATCATGGTGTGCAACCAGTAGAGGGCGGCATCCGGATCCGAGCCCCGCACGCTCTTGATGAAGGCGGAGATGACGTCGTAGTGCTGGTCACCCGCCCGGTCGTAACGGATGATGCGCCGCTGTAGAGCTTCGTCGATATGGGCAAGCGAGATCGTCGGTGGTTGGGTGCGGCCAGCAAGCGTGGCGGCAATTTCCAAAGTGTTGTAGGCGAGCCGAGCGTCTCCTCCCACTCGACCGGAGAGGGCCGCTAAGGCGTCCTCGTCGATCGCGATCCTTTTTTCCCCAAGACCCAGCTCGGTGTCCTCCAGCGCTCGCTGGATGAGGAGTCGAATCGCTTCGGGAGCCAACGTCTCGGTGCGAAACAAGGTGGTGCGGGAGAGCAGCGGAGAGATGATCGAGAAAAATGGGTTCTCGGTGGTGGCCCCCACCAGTGTCACCACTCCCTCCTCAACCCCGGGCAGCAGGGCGTCTTGTTGGGCTTTGGAGAACCGATGGATCTCGTCGAGGAAGAGCACAGTGCCTCCCCCCCCCTCTTCTAGTCGCTGAGAAGCGGCGGCGAGTACCCTGCGCACGTCAGCCACCCCCGCCGCCACCGCCGACAGCTGTTCGAAATGGGCGCCGGTTGCCACCAGCCGGGCCAGCGTTGTCTTGCCAGACCCGGGAGGCCCTACCAGGATCATCGACCCCGGGCGGCCCGACTCCAACAAGGTGCGGAAAGCGGCTCCAGGCCCGACCAGGTGATCCTGGCCAACCACAGCTTCCAGGTTGGAGGGCCGCATGCGAGCCGCGAGCGGCTGGGCGTCTTGTCTGCGCTGATTACGTTCTGCGTCGAACAAGTCAGGCACCGGCGGTTGACCTGAGGTCCCCCGTTTCATTGTTCGGCTTCGACCTCGGGCCGCAGCCGCAGGCCCAGCTCACGCAGCTGGGCTTCTTCCACTCGGGTGGGGGCTTGGGTTAGCGGGTCGAAGCCGGTCTGGGTTTTGGGGAAGGGGATCACCTCACGGATGTTGGCTTGATTGCACAGAATCGAGACCAACCGGTCGATCCCCATCGCGAAACCGGCGTGGGGGGGGGTTCCGTAACTGAGGGCTCGCAGGAACCAGCCGAACCGGCGTTCCGCCTGGGCCGCTTCGATCCCCAAAACCTCGAACACCTGGCGTTGAACTTCGGGATCGTGAATGCGAATGCTGCCAGAGCCCAGTTCGGCGCCGTTGAGCACCAAGTCGTACGCCTTGGCAACTGCCTGGGCGGGATGGGCGCCGAGATCACTGACATCGACCGGAGCGGTGAACGGGTGATGGGCGGGAATCAAAGCCTCTCCCTCGCCCACCTCGAACATCGGAAATTCCACCACCCAGCACAACGCCAGCTGGGCATGGTCTGCCGGTTGACCGAAGCGGATCCGCATCCGCCCCAACACGGCGCGAGCGATTGGCGCGCGATCGGCGACCGCCAGCAGAAGATCTCCGGTCCCGGCCGCCAGCTGTTCCCTTACACCATCCAATTCTGCTTTCGAGAAGAACTTGGCGACCGGGGACTTGAACCCATCTGGTTCGGTCACCATCCACACCATCCCGGCAGCTCCCAGCTGCCGGGCTTCCTCTACCAGGGCATCGAGTTCGCGGCGGGACAGTTCCTTTTTGCCAAGGTTGAGTCCTACCACCACTCCGCCGCCAGCCAGCGCACTCGCGAACCCCTTGAACTCGGTCTCGGCGAACACCCGGCCCAGCTCTATCAGCTCCATCCCGAAACGAAGATCCGGCTTGTCGGTGCCGAAGCGTTTCATCGCCTCTGCATAGGTGATACGAGGCAGCGGGAGCTGAAGTTCCTCACCCCTCACTGCCAACACCACCGCCGCCATCACGCGTTCGATGGTTGCCAAGACGTCATCCCGCTCCCAGAAAGCACCCTCCACATCCAGTTGGGTGAACTCGAGCTGGCGGTCGGCGCGGAAGTCCTCGTCGCGGTAGCAGCGGGCGATCTGGTAGTAGCGATCGATGCCCCCGATCATGAGTAGCTGTTTGAACAGCTGGGGTGATTGGGGCAAGGCGTAAAAGTTGCCTTGCCGCAGCCGGCTGGGCACCAAGACATCGCGGGCACCTTCCGGCGTCGACCGAATCAGGGTGGGAGTCTCCACCTCCAGGAAACCCGCCCGATCCAGCTCGGACCGCATGGCGGATGCAACTTTGGCCCGCGTCCTCAAGTTGGTGGCCATCCGACGCCTCCGCAGATCCAGGTAGCGGTATTCCAAACGAACCAGTTCATCAACCTCGGTCCGCTCATCCAGCTGGAAGGGAAGCGGCTCGGCCGGACTCAGAACCTCCAGGGTGAGGGCTTCGATCTCGATGCTTCCGGTAGCCAGCTCGGGATTCTCGGTCCCCGCCGGGCGGATCCGTACTGTCCCCCGCACCGAAACGCAGAACTCCCTGCGCAGGCTGCGGGCTGCATCCGCCAGTTCCGGCGACTGTTCAGGGTTGACAACCACCTGCACTAGGTCGTGATCCCTGAGGTCAAAGAAGATCACGCCGCCCTGGTCACGGATACGCGCCACCCAGCCGGCCACCAGCACTTCTGACCCAATCCAAGCATCTGTTAGTTGAGCCGCGTACTGGCTGCGATATCTCACTCCGGCCTCATGTGGCGGCCAGCGTATCCGGAAGATCAGCCAGCTTTAGCTGTTGCTCCTCGCCGCTGCCCAGGTGGCGAACGCGTACTTCGCCGGCTTCCCAAGCGTCCCCGATCAACACCGCCCGCCGGGCCCCACGTCGATCGGCCAGCTTCATCTGAGCCTTGAGCGACCGTGCTCCTGCCGCGGTCTCGATTCGCAACCCCTTCTCTCGGAGCTGCCCCGCCAGGTTTCTCGCTTCGCTCCACCGGTTGGGGTCGACGACTACCAGGAAGGCTTCCAGACGGTCGGGCGCTTCCGCGGGAGCGGCCAGCAGTACCCGGTCGATCCCGATCGCAAGCCCGACCCCGGGGACTTCGGAACCGCCCAGTGTCTCGGCCAGTCCGTCGTAGCGCCCTCCCCCCCCCAGAGTGTGGTGAGCGGCTTCCAGTCGCTGGCTCTGGTACTCGAAAACGGTGTGGGTGTAGTAGTCGAGACCACGCACGAGCCGCGAGTTTTCTGTCGCCGCGATTCCCCGCTCGGCCAGTCCTTGCCTGACCGATTGGTAGTGAGCGAGGGCGGCCGGGGTGAGGTGATCAACGGTGCGAGGGGCGTCTGTCAGGCGGGGACCGTCGAGCTTGCAGTCGAGTACCCGTAGCGGATTGGTGACGCGGCGGGCCTGGCAGTCAGGGCACAAACTGTCGGCTACCCCCTCCAGGTAGGCAACCAGCACTCTCCGATACTGTCCGCGGCTATCGGCATC
>Ga0114938_1001133_pt1 | contig 18803 bp, 20 predicted proteins | sample AshMeaBigSpring_FD_88675 | JGI IMG/M metagenome (GOLD analysis project Ga0114938, IMG submission 88675) | Groundwater microbial communities from Big Spring, Nevada to study Microbial Dark Matter (Phase II) - Ash Meadows Big Spring | ecosystem: Environmental > Aquatic > Deep subsurface >...
AGATCATTCCCGCCAATATCGGCAAGCTGATCATGGACCCGGAAAAAGGACAATGGTCCAAGCAGGTATTATTGCAAATGAAGAAGATTGATATCAACGCATTGGAAAATGCTTAATTGAATGTTTTAGCAATGAAAAATAATAAGGCCGTTGCTGCAACAGTTGCTGCATATATTGCTTCATTTCCTCCGGAAACACGAAAGTTATTATCTGCTATTCGTAATACCATCCAGGCAGCAGCTCCCAATGCCGAAGAACTCATTAGTTACCACATGCCGGCGTACAAATACAAGGGTGTGCTGGTATATTTTGCCGCTTTTGAAAAACATATCGGTTTCTATGCTACACCAACTGGTCATAGTGCATTTAAAAAAGAACTATCGCAGTATAAAACAGGAAAAGGCTCTGTACAATTTCCATTAACCGAACCGCTGCCGCTTGATCTTGTAAAAAGGATTGTACAGTTCAGGGTAAAAGAAAATGAAACAAAAGCTTTGAAAAAAACAGGCCCCGCAAGCAATAAAAAATCAGGCCTCATTTTAAAAACAAAAAAATGATAAAAATTACATTTTCTGCTGCAATCCATGCACCCAAACAAAGAGTTTGGTATGTGCTGTGGGAAAAATCATTCTATGAGCAATGGACCAGCCTTTTTGCAGAAGGCTCTACCGTAAAAACGGATGGATGGAAAGAAGGCACCAAAGTGCTGTTTGTTGATCCGAATAACAGCGGCATGTTAAGTATTGTGGCCGCCAATAAACCTTATGAATTTATGTCCTTCCGGCACATCGGTATGGTAAATAACGGTGTGGAAGATACCGAGAGTGAAACAGTGAAATCCTGGGCCGGGGCCACTGAAAATTATACGTTAAAAGAAGAAAGTGGTTTTATCACACTTACAGTTGATATGGAAGTAACGGAAGAACACAAGGATTATTTCAATACTACCTGGCCCAAAGCATTGGAAAAAATAAAAGAGCTGGCTGAAGCTAAAACAATGATCACTGTTACAGCCACAGTAAATGTTACAATTGATACAGTATGGGATAGCTGGACAAATCCTGCTCATATTGTAAACTGGAACAATGCTTCTGATGACTGGCACACACCCAAGGCCTCAAACGACCTGCGCAAAGACGGACGTTTTACTTTTACCATGGCGGCAAAGGATGGCAGCTTCAGTTTTGATTTTGGCGGCACTTACACTTCCGTTGAGCCCAAACAAAAGATCAGCTACATTATGGATGATGGAAGAGTAGCAACTATTTTGTTTGAACAAAACGGGGGCGGCGTTTCCATCACAGAAACTTTTCAGGCCGAGCATATTCACTCTTTGGAAATGCAGGAAGCAGGCTGGCAGGCAATACTGAATAATTTTAAAAAGTATACAGAAGGTCTTATTTAATCTTACTCAATCCATCAAAGCAGGAAGCGTCGCCCGGTCTGGCTAGCAGCGCCTTATTAAAAAGGATCTTTGCATCATTACTTCTGCCAAGATTTAAATAGGTCCATGCCAGCATGTGGTTACCATCATAGTCAAACGGGTACAGGTTGACCACTTTTTCAAAATGCTTAGAAGCATCCTCAAACTTGCGGCGGTTATAGTGAATAACCCCGGCCCAATAGTTAGCAACAGAATGCAGTGCATCGATCTTTAAAACATCTTCATAAAGCTGCAAAAGCTTATCAGTGTATTGTAATGCAGCAAGGGGCTGAGACAGACCAAGCTTTGCCTCTATAGCATACGGCTTTAAGCTTACTGCCCGCTGATAATAAACCTTTGATTGCTGGTAATCCTTATTCAGGTAATACAGCCAGCCGATCCGTAAATTGAGCTCATAACTTTTTTCTTCATACACTTTTGTGAGTGCTGCAATTGCCTCAGGAAACTTCCGGATGCTTTCCATGGTATAACTTTCTTTGAACGCAGCCTGTAATGTTGCTTCGTTCTGTGCGTTCAGCCTGTATAAAGAAGTAACAAGCAGCAGGGCTGCCAAAATTGATCTTTTCAAAACTTCCATGATAATCCTCCTGTTATTGAATGTTGTTGAAATTCGTTTGTTGTATTAAATAGGCGGCGCTTTTCATAAGTATAGCCAATCTGCAAAGTAGTTTTCCCGCCAAACAAAATATAACTGGTAACGCCTGCCTTCATTGTATTGGGATCAATGGCATGATAAACGTACAGTGCATCATTTTCAACAAGGTTTCGAAACTCACCCAGCGTAATGTTCCCTTCAAGCCAGACTTCCTTCACTAGTTTTGTGCCTATTACCTGCCTGAAGTTGAAAGCAGTACTTCCTTGCTGGCGAAGCATAACTGTTGAAAAGCTGTAAAGATTGAGATTACCCGAAGGATAAAGGCCCAGCTGCAGGTTATACTGTTTTGTTGCGGTATCAGTTAATTTTCCAATGACGGCATCTGCCTGCAAATCAAAATAATTGCCATTATACTTTACACCTAAAAGCAACAGGTGATTTTTATAAGTATAATTATTAAATGGTGTATTAAGGTAATGATAGGCCCCTTTTACCTGCCAGTGCCTGTCGAGGTTCAGCATAAGACGATTATAATATTCAAACTGGTTAATATTGATCTTTTCATTGTTTGATACAAATGTCAATAATGGTTCGTTTATTTGTTGCTGATACGTAGCTACAGACTGTGTCATGTGAAAGCTTTGATTGAAACGATTTGTCAACCCAATTCTTGCATAGAATGGATTTTTTCGCAGCCGGGTTGAAGTCCGTTTAATGCTGAATTCAGTTTCAACTCCGGTAACCGCTGAAGGTTTCAGTTTCTTTTCATCAATAGAATCCTTTGCAATGAACTTAACTTCCGCCATTGCCAATTCGGGCTGCCCCAAATTGACCCTGCTCCAATAAATAAAATAATGCGCTGTGATATTGTATTTATCCTCCCGCAATACGGCCTCATAATGCTTTATCGCCTCGCTGTAGTTTTCAACCATAAAAGCTGCGTACCCGGTACGGAGCCGTAGCAGCAGAAAATCTTGTTTATTGGCAATCGCCAATTTTCCATATGCAAGAAGGCCTCTCCAGTCGGCTTTTTGGTACAGGGCATAAGACTGGCTGTCAACTGCTGCAAAAGAAAAATCCTGTTGTGCATTTACATTCAGTATGGCCATCAAAAAGACCAGGCTGATTGTTATTATTAACTTTCGCATTTCACTTCAATTTGTTTGTTATTAAATACTGCCCGGAACATTTTTATTTTTCCCCTTCCTATCACAATCCGGGTATTCATTTTCTCATGTATTGCTCTGCCAAGCTGATGCTGCATTCTGCCTTCCAATATTATTGTGCCTCCACCCAGCACATCATCATCCTGCTTCACATTGCAGGTGTAGATTGTTCTCATAAAAAGGTAAAAAGGTGAGATAAGGTCCTGTATCCATCGAAGCGGATGTCTTCCTTCTGTGTTGCGTGGGAACGTATCGTTAATTGTAATTCTTTTATCCGTACTCATCAGCACTTTAAAAGCCGTCTGGTAAAAAAGGAACAACAATGAACGGCGTCGGCCAAAATATTGGGTGAAATAAAACATGGTTCCGTTGTTAACAAAGTAAGCATAATCGTTGTGCCGGCGGCAATAGAAATATGTTTCGTTATAAGCACTCACCATCACTTCCCATTCTTCGTCTTTATATCCTTCAGAAAATACTTTCATTATCATACCCGGCTGAAAAGAAAATGCCTGCTGCAGCTGTTCGTTTACAGCAACATTTCCTGCAATAGTCCCTTGTTCCGGCACCGAAAAATTTTTCAGTACTGCAGAGCCCTCTTTTTGCTCAATAAAATATGCGAGTGGATACTCTATCGTCTTCGAATCAAAATAGGGAGTAGCCTGCACCTGGAAATGAAGGTGCGGTTCAGGCGAACGGCCGGAACTTCCACATGCTGCAACGATCTCTCCTTTTTTTACAAATGATCCTTTAGCGACTTTAAAAGAATCTTTCTTTAAATGAGAAAGTTTGCTGTAGAGGCCTTCTGCATGTTTAATCACCATTGTGTTGCCCCAGTTCTGCTGCACATTGTTCCGACCTATAGGATTATCCTCTACATGGTCTATGATTTCAGCCACTACACCATCGGCAGGGCTTACTACCGGTTTACTATAGCAATAATAATCTTTCGGGGTACTTCCACTGCCTTGATAGGTTTTGTTTTCTTTGTCGGTTATGACAAAGTCAAGTGCCTTTGCCCAATCACCTTTATGGGTAATGGCGCCGTCATATCCCTGGCTAATGGTCCAATTGCCCATAAAAGGAAGGGAGAAATGGTAGTAATAGAAATTGTTCATCACCCTTTCCCTGCTGTTGATATACCGATACAGGTTTTCTTCCGGGCTGTAATATTGTACAGGCGTCAAAACCATTTTACCGCCGGCTTTGCGTAGTTGCAGTACAAACAGGAAAAGAATTACAGTAATACAAAAGGGTAAAGAAAAAACGGGCAGTCCCCATGTGTAGGTGATCTTCCATAACGCAATGACCAAAATATAAGAGATGGGTACGGTAATCAATGACCAAATGAAGGAACGGACAGATGGAATAATATAAAATCCGCCCAGTGCTACTGATACCAGCATGAAGTTGGTGCCCAGGTTATAATAATTCACACTGCCGGCATAGCCGTCCATCAGCTGTATGAACAAAATGGCTATTGCATACCCGGATACCATTAATGTTAATGCGATCCGGGAGAAAAAAAGTAAGCCAATAGTCAACAGTATTCCTGCTGCAATATTGCTCTGGAAAAGAATGGCACTAAGTGACAACAGGAAACCCCTTACCGCATCTGGTAACTGCAATTCTTCCAACCACTGCACGAAGCGGATCAGGTCCGGGCCGCCGGTGGCATACATTTCATTCAACCAGTAAATATTTCGCTGTGTAAGCCCGATAGCTGCAAACTCCCGGGAGGATAATATGACCACCCACAATGTAAATATAAAAGCAAGCGATAAAGCCGGAAGACCAGACCTGCCTAGTTTGGCAATGAATGCAGCAGATAACATTACGGAAAGAACGGATGCCAGTATTAACAAAATCCAAAAGCCCAAACTAAACTCATAAAAAGTACCCATACCAAGCCCTGCCAGTAATCCACTGTAGGTAAATAACCCCGTTTTTACCTGTTCCCTGCTAAACCCGATGAAATAAGCTGATAGCGCTGCAATAAGTGTTGCGATAAGGCCGGCCAGGCCGGTGTAAGGATTAATGAAAGAACTCAGCAGTACAATTATTGCAAAAAATTTTTTATTGCTAAAGAACAGCATGGCATAGCTGTTCAATATTGTTGCTGTGATATAATTAAAGAATGATATGATCGTTGCCATTTTCACCTGAAGAGGCCAGTTGCTATTTTATCATATATTGATTTGCTGAAGATGATGCGGAACCTTTTCCGGCTGTTCTACATACTCCAGTTTTTCTGCTTCTCTTATAAGATGTGTTTCTCCCTGTTCGTCTATCAATATCACATTGGGCCGCATCTGGATAAATTGCATCCACTGCGTCATATTATAAGCACCCACCTTATGTATCACCACCCGGTCACCCCTGTTTAATAATGGAAGGTTGACACTCTGTCTCACTACATCTATATTCATACATAGCGGTCCGTAAAGCGCCATGTCTTCTGTATGTTGCGTAAAATCCTGGGCGGGGGTTATCTTATGATCATACCAAAAGGAAGTAAACATGACATTTACACCGGCATCCAGTATCGTGGCACGACGACCATCGCTCAACCGCTTATTGGCCAGTACTGTTGATAACAGATACCCGGCATCATCTATCAGTACACGGCCGATTTCTAAAAAAAGCAAGGGTAATTCAGCGGGAGGAAAACCAAGCAGCAATAATTCTTTTGTAATTGCCTCTGCAAATTCATCTACCGAAGGCACCGCATCTGTACCTGGTAAAAAAGAACCTCTTAATGTGTTGGTGGAAGGGAAACCACCGCCAAGGTCAATATATTGAATAGCGGTATTTAGTTGTGTCTTGCATTTCCAGGCAAGGTCACCTAGTTTTTTTGCAGCCGTTGCATACGCATTAGCAGATAACATAAATGTTCCGATATGGCAATGTAACCCGGTAAGTTCCATTTTTCCGGAGGCCACTATTTTATTTAATGCACTCCACGCCTGGCCGTTCTCATAATTAAAACCAAAACGATCCCACATAGGGTAAACTCCTGTGTCCATATTTACCCTTATTGCCACTCTTGGCTTTTCTTTGAGTTTATCGCTTATCTCAATCAACTGGTATAATTCATCAAAATGGTCAATATGAATAAGAGAGCCATTATTCGATGCCATTTCCAGTTCTTCATTGGTCTTTTCCGGACCATTGAAAATTATTTTATTGCCGGGCACACCATTACCCAACGCTTTTCTGTACTCAAAACCACTCACCACTTCGGCCCAGCTGCCCTCCTGGTGAAATATCCTGCAAACCGCATTCAGGTAATTGGTCTTATAACTCCAGGCAAACTGCACTTTGGGATATCGTGTAGTAAATGCCCTGACGGCGTTTTGATAATTGTTGCGCATCGTTCTTTCACTCAATACAAACAACGGAGATCCATATTGCGCCATCATACTATGTACAGGTACTCCGTCAATTAGCTTTACAGGCTCATAGTCTGTTCTGGTGCCGAATTTGTTCATCATACCTGCATTCATCTTTTGGATCGAAGGGCTTTCATATACCAGTTTTTCCATACTTCTTTTTTTATAATTCTCCCATGCCGCTTACCTGGTGAAACTCTTTGATATCAGTAATGTGGTCCCAGGAATAGCGAACAAATATTTTTCCAACTTCATACTCTGTATAAACAGGTTGTGATTCTCCCAGGGCCATCTTTGCCAGCGCTGCCGGCTGGTTTTGACCCGCTGCTGCAGTCAGGTAGATCCAGGCCGGGAAGCGGGGATTGATCTCCATAATGTACAACTCATCTTTTGCCGTCCGCATGATCTCCAGTTCACATCCGCCTTTCCAGTTGGTAGCTTTTACAAAATCATCTGCTACTTTTAGCAATGCATCATCAGCTAATGTGATGCCCGCCCATGCTTTTCCTTTATCGGTGATATACAATTTTCGCATGGGAATAATGCTAACTGCATTACCCTTTCCATCTCCCAGCACAGCAATATTGATTTCTGTACCTGTAATAAACTCCTGTACAATGATGGGCAGACCCCATTTTGCAGTTATTTTATAAAAAGCTTTTTGTGCCTGTTCCATTGCATATGCAATGATGGCATCATAGAATTTCCCTTTTATCACCAGTGGAAAACCAAATGCTTCTTCACAGGCACTCAATTCAGTTGTACTACTGATAATCTTATCATTCGGAACCAGCAGTCCATGCTTTTTACCGAAACGAAATAAATTCACTTTGTCGCGGGCATCAAACTGCTCTTGTGTGGGCAAATAGGTTTCAATGCCCATTTCTTTTAATACCGGAGCCAGTTTGATAAAGTTGTGCAGCTCTGCATCAAAATTGGGAATGATGAGTTGCAGATTCTCTTTTTCATGAATATAAATGAGCCTTTTTAGCAATGACTCTGATCCTGCTGCCGGATAAGGAACCTGGTAGGTTTTATCTACAACATCATGCATATAGATCCCCGGCTCAAGCGTTTCATAAGATAACCCAATTATTCTTAGTGGCCGCTTAAGTCCTTCTCTTAATCCCCGTATCACCGCTATCCCGGGACCGGGACTATCAATTGCATTCAGACCGGTAACAGCAATGGTTAACAGGTCATCGGGCTTTTTCATACAAAACTATTTGATTAGCTTTCGAGCAGGTTGGCCTGCTTTAGCTGGTTAATAAAATCATCCCAATCCTGTTCAAGGCGTAAAGAGTCTACCTGGTATTTTTCAAGTAACTGCTTTTTCACATCCGAAGGATCTGTTCCTTGCTTCAACAATTGAAGAATGTCTGTGGCTGCCTGGTTAGCAGCATAAGAATCGCCGGTAGAAGGATTGAAGATGAAACCCGATTCACTGGTAGCGATATTTTTTTTGAGATACATAACTTAGTTTTAAAAAAAATTACTCATGCAATAGTTTTCAGTTTTACCCAGATATAATCATCCATCAATACATTGTTTTTGAAAACGGCTTTGCGCCTGACACCTTCCAGGTAATAACCATTCTTTTCCAATACCCGCATTGACGCTTTATTCGTTTCAAACACTTCTGCATATAAACGAACAAGATCGAAATAATAGAAAGCATATTCTGTCATTTGCCGTACGGCTTCCGTGGCGATACCCTTACCCCAGTATTGTTCTCCCAGCCAATAACCAATTTCAGCCGACTTGATATACACATCACCATTCAGAATAAGGCCGATTCCTCCCACAAGCTTTCCGTCAGCTTCAATAGCCATATTAATAGCCGGCAGTGCATCCACCACTTTTTCCAGCCAGGCTTTGCCATGCTCTTCTGTGTAGGGATGCGGAAAGTAGTTCCGAAGGTTATTCCACACATTTATATTGTTTGCCTGGGATACCAGCTTCTGCAAGTCTTCATTTTTCCATTGTCGTATTACTGTTTCCATACAAGAAGAATTGAACTGTTCCACACCCGGTTTTTCTTCATTTGCCGGCTATTAACTGTTACTGTCAGAAAACTTCAGTGATCAGCTTATGATCTTCTTCCACCGCCTCTGCGGCATTGCCCAAATTGGCGGCCCTGCCTGTTTCCCATTCCATAGCCATTTCCAACCCTGCGGCCCTGGCCTTGTCCGTTGCGGACACAAGACCTGTTTCCGTTTTCATAGTTGTCACAAACATCATTCTTGTTAGCATCTACATAGGCAGGATTGTTTTTATTAGTACCGGGATTACCATTACCCGGTCTTGTCGTTTGTGCAGACAATAAGCCGCTCATTGCAATCATGACGATTGCCGTGAAAATCATCTTTTTCATTGGTCAATATTTAACTGTTAATAATTGCTAGTCCCTGTTCCAGCCTTTTCTCCGGTGCTGGCCGGGGAGAGTAGTCATTCTTTCATTTTTAAAAAGGGGCAGAAATACTTTTTCCAGTTCTGCCTGCTGTTCCGGAGAACAGATATTTTTCAATCGTAGGTAGAAAGTACAGGTCTCCTGTTTCAATTGTCCATGTAATTGCCCGATCATTTCGGACAGGTTGCTGAGCTTTACTGTATCAGGTTTAATCTTTCTGAGCTCAGCAAACATCTCATTCTTTAAAGAATCAATATTATCTGTAATAAACATTGCTGTGGGGCGAAATTCCTGGTTAGCCTGACGAAATATATCCATTTGCGTTTGATCAAAGCCTAACTCCTGCCTAAGAAACCTTCCGTTAATCATATTGGTGCCGCCGGGAGATGTAATAGTGATATTCTCTTTATTCTTTCTTTCCCTGTAATTGTGATACAGAATCGTAGCTATTGTAACTGCATTGGTTAATAGCAATAACACCACTGCCCATGTCAAAATTTGCGTTTTCCGTTTCATCGTTATCATTCTTCTCCTATTTGGGAATAAAATCCAAAATTCTCCATGGCACCGTCATTACTCAGCATTATCCCATTATTTCTGCTTTCTGATTCATATAGGTTGCCAATAGAAATACCCAGGAAAAGGGCCGCTGTAATTCCGGCAGTAACCATTACTGTTTTCCAGACCGGATTGATTTTTATCACTTTTTGATATTGCTTTTCCTGTACAGCAGCCATTACTCTTGTAGATAAAAATGGGTTCGACTCCTCATTTCTCTCTTCCTGTATCAGCTGGTCAATCATTTCATCTATGTTCCTCTTTTGTTTCATTTTTTGACTGCTTTACTAATTAGACAACAGGTTAATTAATAATCCTATGGCTAAGCCATTATTTTTTCCAGGTTTTTTCTAAGGTTGTTCCTTGCCCTGATTACCAGTTGCTCAACAGCTCCTTCACTTATCTGCATAATCTCGGCTACCTGTTTTTGGGGAAGCTCCTCATATTTTGTCAATACAAATGCCAGTCTTTGTTTTTCGGGAAGCTCCTGCATAGCCTTTCGTATTGCATCTTTTTCTTCTTTATCGGTAACTAGTTTTTCACTTTGTTTCTCTTTGGAAACCAGTCCTAATAAAGAAGACAAGCTAAACAATACCCTGTTTGCCTTTTTCTTTTTCAAGAAATTGAGACTCGTATTTATGGTAACCCTGTAAATCCATGTAGATAATGTTGCCCTTTGATTGAACGAAGAAAGAGAGTCATATACTTTCAGAAAAACATCTTGTGTGATCTCTTCCGCATCTTCTTTATTGTGCAAAAGACCCATGGCCGTCCGAAACACATTCGGCTGATATATTTTTATCAACCGTTCAAAATCGGGCTGGCTGCCATCAAGAATGTTTTGTATCAACGTAAACTCGTCCATCGCCGGCAATAATTACAGCGTTGTTTGAGGTGTAATTTTATATAATAGCAGGCTCAGTAGCTATGACGACACTTGTAAAAGATAAAACTTATATCATGCTGGTCTGTAACTTTTATCACTAAAACAGTATAAACCGGTATTAAACGATTTTAAAAATTTATCTTTGCCACTCCTGCAACTCTTTATTTATTGTGCGGCGAACGATGAAGTACTACCGGCTGATGTGGTTCAGGCATGATCTGCCTGCGGGCCTTTCTGTCTTTTTGGTAGCCCTTCCTCTTTGCCTGGGTATTGCACTGGCATCTGGTGCACCGGTATATGCCGGTCTTCTTTCCGGCATTATTGGCGGCCTGGTTGTTTCGTTGATCAGCGGTTCTCATTTAAGTGTATCTGGGCCTGCCGCAGGTCTTACTACTTTGGTAGCAGCTTCCATTATTTCATTAGGCGGTTATCCTGTTTTTCTGCTGGCTGTAATCGTGGCTGGTTTATTTCAGATCATATTGGGTATATTGAAAGCGGGTATTATTGCCAACTATTTTCCTTCCTCTGTAATAAAGGGAATGCTGGCTGCTATCGGTATCCTGCTTATCTCCAAACAGATTCCGCTGGCTTTGGGTTATGATCAGCCAGATTTCTGGACCAGCGGTTTTTTACAATTATTTACTTCCGGTAAGATAAGCAGCAATTTTCAAAGCCTGAATCAGCATATCACCAAAGGGGCAATCATCATTGCTCTGGCTTCATTAGCTATTCTCATTATCTGGCAACAGCCATTTGCCAAAAGATTAAGAGTGCTGCCGGCGCCACTGGTGGTTGTAATTGCCGGCATACTATTGGCCCTTGCCTTTGACAATTGGATACCCTCGCTTTCGCTGAAGTCCAATCAACTGGTAAGTATCCCGGAAAATGTGTTTGCCAGTATACGTTTTCCTGAATTCACTAAACTTTTCTCCAATATCGAAATCTGGAAAGCAGGTGTACTGATTGGTTTACTGGCCAGCCTGGAAACACTGTTGTGTGTAGAAGCCATTGACAAACTGGACCGGCACAATCGCATTACACCGGTGAACCGTGAGCTGGTAGCACAGGGAGTTGGTAATATTGCCTGCGGTTTATTGGGTGCCATACCTATGACAGCTGTGGTAGTAAGAGGTGCTGCCAATGCCGATGCCGGAGCAAGGACCAAACTTTCGGCCTTCACACATGGTGTTTTTATCCTGCTGGCAGTGATGCTGATTCCATTTGTGCTGAACCTGATACCGCTTGCATCGCTTGCGGCGATATTGATCATAACAGGTTATAATCTCACCAAACCCAAGCTCTACCGGAACATGTGGAGCCTTGGCTTAAAGCAGCTTCTGCCTTTTCTCATTACGATTGTTGTGATCCTTTCTACCGATTTGTTGGTTGGTGTCAGCATTGGATTACTGATATCGGTTTATTTTATTGTGCAGAATAATTTCAAAGATGAATTTAAGATCATCCATCACAAGAAACATGAAACAGAAGTGTATGATATCAAGCTGCACAGCAATGTTACATTTCTGAACAAAGTAAAGCTTCGTAATGCGCTTGATAAAATACCCGAATACAGTATATTAACTATTGATGGCTGTGACTGTAATTTCATCGACTACGATATATTGGAGATCATCAGTGAATATGCCAACAAAGCCCATGACCGTCATATTGAACTCCGCCTGGAAGGAATAGAAAAAGTAAATGTAACTGCCGTCCATTAATATTCCTCTTCGGTTTAAACAGTCATTTACAAAATAATCAAAACAGTGTACCTTCCGACACATTAAAACTCCGGTATGAAAAAAATATGCCCTGTAATAGCTGCGGCTATCCTTTTCAGTGCACTGATCAGTTGCAATGCGGATAAATCAACAAAAGAAAGTACTGCAAACCCCTATTCTCCCAAATCTTATGTAGAGCTGAAACACCCTGAATGGAGCAAGAATGCAACCATTTATGAAGTGAATGTCCGCCAGTTTACTCCGGAGGGAACGTTCAAAGCTTTTGAAGCACACCTGCCCCGCATAAAAGAATTGGGCATTGATATCATCTGGCTGATGCCCATTCATCCTATTGGTGAGAAAAACAGAAAGGGAACATTGGGAAGCGAATACTCGGTGAAAGATTATCTCGGTGTGAATCCGGAATACGGAACAATGAACGACTTCAAAGCACTGGTGAAGAAAATTCACGACATGGGTATGTATGTGATACTTGACTGGGTGGCCAACCATTCTGCATGGGATAATAAACTGGCTACAGATCATCCGGACTGGTACACTAAAACACCTGAAGGAGAATTTCAGCCCACACCCTGGTACGATTGGAGTGATGTGATTGACTTTGATTACAATGTGCCGGACATGAGAAAATACATGACTGATGCATTGAAGTTTTGGGTAAAAGAAGCAGATGTTGACGGTTATCGTTGTGATGTGGCCGGTTTTATTCCCGTTGATTTTTGGGAAAATGCCCGCAAAGAACTGGATGCCATCAAACCAGTATTCATGCTGGCCGAATGGGAATCAAGAGATCTGTACAAACGATCTTTTGATATGACGTATTCATGGAGCCTGTGGGATAAAATGCACCAGGCCACTGTCGGAAAAAAAGGAGCTGGTATTCTTACGGAATATATGGCACACGATGTAGGTTCTGTACCTAAGGATGCCTACCGGATGACTTTCACCGACAACCATGATAAAAATTCATGGGAGGGCACACAATATTCCAATTTTGGTGACGGCCTGCAAGCCTGCATGGTATTTTGTACTGTTGTAAATGGTATGCCGATGGTATATGGTGGCCAGGAAGCAGGACTGAATAAATCGCTTAAGTTTTTTGATAAAGACACTATTGAATGGAAAGACCATCCCAATGCGGCCTTGTACAAATCCCTGTTTAAATTAAAACATGAAAACCAGACATTGTGGAACGGCGGATGGGGAGGTGAGATGGTGCGGATATTTAATGATAAGCCCAATGAGGTGATTTCGTTTGCAAGAGAAAAGAATGAAGACAAGATCATTTCCGTGATAAACTTTAGCGACAAACCTGTCACTGTTAAACTAAATTCAAAATACCAGAAGGGAAATTATACGGACTGGTTTACCAATACAGCTTACGACATCAAAGGAGATGATATACTCACTCTTCAACCATGGGGCTATTTGGTATTAGTAAAGTAAAGCCTTTTTAATGAAACATTTTCTAAGCATACTATACATTTGTTTTTTGGGGCTACTTGCTGCAGCACAGTTACCGGCTGTTATCAGTGGCAGCCTGCAAAGACATGAAAACTTTCCATCAAAATATGTAACAAGCCGTCATGTGGATGTTTGGCTGCCTGAAGGCTATAACGAGCTACAAAAGTACAATGTACTGTATATGCATGATGGCCAGATGTTGTTCGACTCGGCCACTACCTGGAACAAACAATCATGGGAAGTGGATGATGTTATCACCGGTCTTTTACAACAACAGAAAATAAAGGATGTTATAGTCGTCGCCATCTGGAACGGAGGCTCAACAAGACATGCTGATTATTTCCCGCAAAAACCATTTGAGGCATTATCGCAGGCTGAAAAGGACACGGTGTATTCAGCTGCCCGGAGCAACGGTGTTTCTGTTTTTAATAACTACAAGATTCAGTCTGATAATTACCTCAAGTTTCTCGTAAAAGAATTAAAACCCTTCATCGATAAAAACTACTCTGTTTTTAAAGACAGGTCGCATACTTTTATTGCCGGCAGCAGCATGGGGGGATTAATATCCATGTATGCCATTTGCGAATATCCCAACATATTTGGTGGCGCTGCCTGTCTCTCTACCCATTGGCCGGGAATCTTCACCATGGAAAATAATCCTGTGCCCAATACTTTTTTCAGCTATCTAAAAAAACATTTACCCAATCCAAAAACACACAAGATATATTTTGACTACGGGGATGCTACGCTGGATGCACTGTATCCACCTTTACAGAAAAAGGCAGATGAAATAATGAAAGAAAAGGGGTTCACTACTGTTAACTGGATCACAAAGTATTTTCCCGGTGAAGAGCATAGTGAAAAAGCATGGCACAAACGGCTGGCTGTTCCTTTAACGTTTTTATTGGGCAGGTAGCCGCCAATAAGAGGTAATTTTGTGACTCAAACTACCTGTATGAAAAGAATAATACTAGTAGCTGGTCTTGTTTCTCTTCTTTATGCATGCGGATCCAACAAAACAGATCAGCCGGAAACAACTAATGACTCAACTGATATTTCATATAGCTGGGAAGCTACCCTCAATGATTCTACCGGAAGACTGGAAGTGGTGAAAAGGGAAGGCCTGATACCTGATTTTTTATCAGCTCAATCAGTAATTGATTTCCTGAATAAGAAAAACCAGTTTGTACAAATTCAATACAGAAAAACCTCCGAAGACACATTATTTGTCAGGATTCCTGAAGCCACTTATCTCACCCAACAGATGGGCTCTTCGGGACCAACGGTATTTTTTGCAGAAACCGTTTATAATCTCACTGAAATACCCGGAATACATTTTGTGAATTTTGATTTTGAAGAAGGCGATCATGCTTCGCCGGGTGTATTTGACAGAGATACATTTAAGGACCAATAAAAAAGAGGTTTTCTAAAAGTAATTTTTTGCCACAAAGACACGAAATCACGAAGTAAAGAAAGGTTGATTTGCAATTCTTCGTGTGTTTGTGCCTTCGTGGCAATTCTTTAAATCCCAGTCTTTATTATGGGTAGCCAATTATCTTATTTAGGAAACTTCTCCACCTTATTATTTACTGGCTTCACAGTTTTAAGGTAAGCATAAATAGCTTTCAGGTCAGCATCAGTCATGCCGGCATAGTCCACCAGCGGCATAACCGTGTTTTGATTGCCTGCATCATATTTATATCCCTTCTCTTCTCTATAAGCTGTGAACTTATTAAGGAACCGCTCTTCCGTCCAGGCGCCAATTCCGGTAGCTGAGTCACTGGTGAGATTAGCTGAATTCACTTTCGTTTTAGGTATATGAAAAGTATTGCCACCTGCATACATCCGGCTGAAATCCAGTTGCCCTTTTACAAAGGGTGTGTGACAGGTAGCACAGTCTGCCACTGTAGCCATGTACTCGCCATACTTCACTATATCAGCTGCGGCAGGGCGAACGTTATTATCAACCGTTGGCTGCAAAGCTTGTGCCGGGTAAGCCATGGCAATGGGTATCATCATTTTCCTGTCAGGTACTTTATTCTTTATTGGTTTTAATGTTCGCAGGTAAGCGATAATTGCCAGCAGGTCGTCTTTAGCCATCCTGTTGAAATTGGCATAGGGCATCAATGGAAACAAGGTGTCGCCTTTCTTACTAATGCCATGAGTAATGGCTCTTAAAATTTCATCATCTGTCCAGGTACCAATACCGGTTTCATTATCCGGCGTAATGTTCTTTCCATAGAAAACACCGGGAATAACATCCAGTATTTCATTGCTGAAAATATCTCCGCCACCGCCTTCTGTACCGGGAGTGACCGGGCCGGAGTACTGGCTAAAGTCTCTTTTACTATGACAGTGAATACAGGCCGCTACATGATTAGCAAGGTAATCTCCCCTTTCGATTACTTTTTTCAGGGAGTCTTCTTTGTTGTCTCCGGCAGTGGGCTCCGATTTTTTGTCTTTACAGGAAGAAAAATAAGCAGCAGCAATGATGAGAGTGAACATTGCTGCAAAGGCAATGTACTTTTTCATGTTGGTTTTGTTTAAGTTGGTTGGCAAAAAGCAATAAAAGGTATAAACAATTTTTCAATGCCTCCAAAAAAACTTTGGAAGACCTCTGGCAGAATAAAGCAGAAACGCTTTTTGATAGAAGTTAAGCAGTTATTAGCTGCTTCAGCTGTAATGTATTATCCAATATTACAAGATCGGCGTTAAACCCCTTTTCAATTTTGCCGATATAGCTGTCAAGCCTTAGTAGCCGGGCAGGATAAAGGCTGCACATCCGAAGAGCTTCTCCCAAATCAATCCCACATTCCTGCACCAGGTTTTGCAAAGCCTTTTGCATGGTCAAAGCTGAACCACTCAGCACTCCGCCAGCCTCATATTTATCGCCGGCCAGCTGATGTTGATAATAGCCCTCATTTGTATCAGTCACTGCATCAGTAATAGCAAACAATCTTTCCCCCATAACTTTTTTTACAATTCGTATGGCAGCGTAGTCAACATGATGGCCATCGGGAATGATACTTGCCATCACATTCCCATCATCCATCGTGGCGCCAACCAGTCCCGGCTCACGGTGCCCGAGTGGACTCATGGCGTTATATAAATGTGTGACCGCTGTAATTCCATTAGCAAAGGCTTGTTTTCCCTCAGCATAGCTTGCATTACTGTGACCGGCAGAAATAACAACACCATAAGAGAGAATCAGGTCAATTACTTCTTTACTGCAAACTTCCGGAGCCAAAGTAAACATCTTAATTACTTCTTTTCCATAATCCAGGATTTCTCTTACTTCTTGTATAGCGGGTGCATGAATCAGCGATTCAATATGTGCCCCTCTTTTTACTTTATTGATCCATGGGCCTTCGAGGTGAATACCGAGTACTCCCTTGCCGCCCTTGTTCCAATAATCTCTTACGGCATCAATGCTTTTAAAAAAAACTTCTTTTGTATTTGTTGCTACTGTTGGCAAACACCAGGCAGCACCACCAGTGCGACAATAATCAACCAGCCTTTCAAGTGAATTTATTTCCGGGTAAACAGCCAGCAATCTTCCGTAAGCACCGTATATCTGCAAATCAATGAATGCGGGGGCAATAATGCAGTCATCAAAGTGTTCTGGCACAATGGAGGAAGGTAATTCTGTATTTGAAATTACTTCGTTGATCCTTCCTTCTTCAATAATAACAGAATGATTTGTCAGCCATCCCCTTCCTGTAAAAATGCTGCTGGCAGTTAATCCCCTCACGGTTTAAATATTTGGAAGGAAGATAAAGCAATCTATTTTAAACGAGGTCTTGCCTGTGAATAAAATAATCACCGGTTCAACGGCGGCACGCATTTCAACGATCTCTTCGTCACTATCAAATAATTCTATATTCTGTTGCTTAATATCTTATTTAGCAAGCTCTGCTTTTAGAAAATCACATGCTGGAATTCAAGGGGCAACGCTATGCTTCCACCAGTAAGGATCAAAAAAAGTTTTTTTACTATTTCCTGTAGCTGGTATCTATCCTGTTACAAAGCGATAGCCAATCCCTTTGATAGTAATAATTTCCAGGGAAGGATCTTCTTTCAGGTAGCTGCGCAATTTAGTTATATAAACATCCAGGTTACGGCTGTTGAAGAAAGAGTCATTGCCCCAGAGCAGGTTAAGAATATCTTTCCGGTCAATGATCTTATCTCTGTTCTCAAATAATAGTTTCAGTAATTCGCTTTCCCGAAAAGAAAGTTTCCGCTCCTCTTTCTCTCCTGCCAATACCTGCCGGTTCAGGTGAAAAGTATACTTACCAATAGCTGCAGTTCCGCCATTTATTTTTGTATTACTTTCTGACTTGTTGCGCAACAGGTTTTGTATGCGTACGATCAGTTCTTCCATACTAAACGGTTTCCTGACATAATCATTCCCTCCCAATGAAAATCCCTTTACTACATCTTCCGTTTGTGTTTTGGCTGTTAGAAAAATGATTGGAATTTCTTCATCCAGTTCTCTTATCTCATCAGCAATAGTGAATCCGTCTTTATTGGGCAGCATCACATCCAGTACACAGATATCAGGATTTGTTTTTTTAAACAAGTCCAGTACTTTGGCCCCGTCATCTTCCATGATCACTTCAAAGCCGCGGCTCTCCAGGCTTTCCCTGACTATCTTGCCCAGAAAAAGCTCATCTTCCACATATAATACCTTCACTTTCATAATGCTACCTGTTTTGGTAAATGAATAGTAAATGTGACCCCGCCTCCTTCGTTATTAACAACATCAATAGTTCCTTTATGCTGCTGTATTACCCTTGCAGCATAACTGAGGCCTAAGCCATATCCTTTTGCATTATGCGTATCGCCATGCGGCACTCTGAAAAACTTATCAAATATCTTGTCTTTATACTCAGAGGGAATTCCAATCCCATTGTCGGTTACACTAAAAATAACCTGCTGATCTGTTCCCGAAACCCGGATATCAATCACCGGTTTTTCTTTGCTGTACTTCAGGGCATTGTCCAAGAGGTTAAAAACAACACTTAACAAGTGAAGTCTGTCTCCCTGTAAGCCAGTATTGCCTTCGGCATTAATGCTGACTGTTGCTTTCTTTTTTTCCAGCTGAAGCTTTAAAGAAGAAACTACTTCGTCAGTTAACTCTTTCAGA
>Ga0114938_1001134_pt1 | contig 18797 bp, 12 predicted proteins | sample AshMeaBigSpring_FD_88675 | JGI IMG/M metagenome (GOLD analysis project Ga0114938, IMG submission 88675) | Groundwater microbial communities from Big Spring, Nevada to study Microbial Dark Matter (Phase II) - Ash Meadows Big Spring | ecosystem: Environmental > Aquatic > Deep subsurface >...
GAGACGATGGCGGGATCCAGGCTCCATTCCTCGCCGACGATAGTGAGGCCGGGATATTCCTCGATCACACGCAGGTACCAGCGCAGCAGGAAATCGCGGTCCGCGTAGGACAGCGTGTCGAGCTGCTGTCCCGAGAGCCCCGCGTATTTGATTCACCAGATCGTGTTCTTGTTCTGATAGGTCGCGTTCAGCGGGTGGCGCTGGTTGAGATCTGGCATCGTGGACACGAACCAGCCGTCGGTGAATGCGGCGCGATCCGCCTGCGAGGCATGCGGGTCGTGGAGCGTCTCGCGCCGGTGGGTCGTGGTGGTGAAAGCCGTGCCGCCGTGGATCCAGTCCGGGTCCGGCAGGTCCTTCATCCACCAATGCTCGTTGCCGCAGTGGTTGAGGACCACGTCCATGATGAGGCCAATGCCGCGCGCCTTGGCTTCGGCGCCGAGCCGGCGGTAGAGCGCGTTGTCGCCGAGCCGGTCGTCGATACGGTAGAAATCCGTGATCGCGTAGCCATGGTACGAGGCGTGCGGCTGGTCGTTCTGCTGCACGGGGTTCAGCCACAGCTGCGTGAAGCCGAGATCGGCAAGGTAATCAAGCTGCGTGATGACGCCCGCCAGGTCGCCGCCGTGGCGCCCGTCCCGGTCGGCGCGATCGGGGCCCTGACGATAGCCCGGGACGCGGTCGTTCGTCGGATCGCCGTTCGCGAAGCGGTCCGGCATCGCGAGGTAAATGGCATCCGCCGCGCTGAACCCAGTGCGTTCGGCGGAACCCGGCTCACGCGCCAGCAGCGGGTAGTCGTGGCGCAGCACCGCCCGTTCGCCGCGATGGAACGAGATCGCCAGCGCCCCGGGTGCGGCATCCGCCGACAGCACGAGGTCGAGGAAAAGGTAGTTCGGGTTTGCGGTGCGGGTCACGCGCACGAGCTTCGCGCGCGCATCGGCGACGGCGGGCTCGAGAGCCGAGATGCCTTTGCCGCGGATGAGCAGCTGCAGCCGGCTGTTCTTCATGCCGACCCACCACGACGCGGGCTCGATCCGCTCGATGCGCTCCGCCGCGCCGGCGGCGGCGGCGAGCAGCGCGAGCGCGATGAGCGGCAGCAGGCGGCGCATGCGCTTCAACCCGTGAACACGAGCCAGATCGCGGCGACGATCGCGGCCAGCAGCAGGCTCAGCCAGGTGTCGCGGCGCCGGCGCGCCGGGTCGCCGGGCGGCAGGGCGGGCCCCATCCGGCGCGTTCCGACCGTGATGCCTTCGATCTGGCGCGCATCGGGCGGCGTCGTCGCGAGGCTCACGAGCACCAGCACCACCGAGCAGACCACGAACAGGAACACCGCGAAATGCAGGAAGTTCACGTTCGCGTACCAGGCGAGCGGGCCGCCGCCCAGCAGGTCGCGGTTGAGCTCGAGCACGAGCCGCGCGAGGCCCATGACGAAGCCCGTGCCGAGCGCCGCGACCGCGCCGGCCGAGTTCATGCGCCGCCAGAACAGGCCCAGCAGGAACACTGCGGCGATCGGTGGCGAGATGTAGGCCTGCACGCTCTGCAGGTAATGGTATAGCTGCCCCGAGATCAGCTTCATCATCGGGATCCACAGCAGGCCGAAACCCACCATGGCGAGCGTCGCGAGCTGGCCGACCACGACCAGGCGGCGTTCCGGCGCCTGCGGGCGCAGCTTGCGGTAGACGTCCCATGTGATGAGCGTCGCGCAGGAGTTGAACACCGAGGACAACGAGCTCATCAGCGCGGCGAGCAGCCCGGCGACCACGAGCCCGCGCAGGCCGGTGGGCAGCAGCGTGCCGATCAGCGCCGGCAGCGCCTCGTCTGGCGTGCGCAGCACGAGGTCGCCGCGCGCGGCGAGCACGCCCGCGATCACACCCGGGATGACGAAGATGAACAGCGGCAGCACCTTGAGGAAACCGCCGAAGATCGCGCCGCGCCGGGCGTCGTCGGCGTTGCGCGCGGACAGCACACGCTGCACGATGAACTGGTCCGTGCACCAGTACCAGATGCCGAGAATCGGCGCGCCAAGCACGATGCCGGTCCACGGGAAGTCCGGATCGGACAGCGGCTTCCACAGGCTGAACGCGCCGCTGCCGGCTTCGCTCGCCATCGCCTGCCAGCCGCCGACCGCATCGAGGCCGATGAACAGGACGACGAAGGAGCCGCCGACCATCACGAAGGCCTGCAGCATGTCGGTGTAGAGCACGGCCCGCATCCCGCCGAACACGGTGTAGAGCCCGGTTGAAACAACCACGATCAGCGCGCCGGTCCAGAAATCGAGTCCCATCAGGGCCTCGAACACGACCGCACCGGCGAAGATCGTCACCGAGATCTTGGTCAGCACGTAGCCGACGATCGAGATCACCGCGAGGTACCAGCGCGCGGCCGGCGAGTAGCGCCGCTCCAGAAACTCCGGCATCGTGAACACGCCGCTCTTCAGGTAGAACGGCACGAAGAACCAGGCGAGCAGCAGCAGGATCAGCGACGCCAGGATCTCGAATTGGCCCACGGCGACGCCGCGCGCGGCGCCGGAGCCGGCGAGGCCGACCAGATGCTCGGAACCGATGTTCGAGGCGAACAGCGACGCGCCGACGATGAACCAGGCGGCGTTGCGGCTGCCGAGGAAGTAGCCCGCGGCTGTCGAGCGCGACTTCTCGCGAGTCGAAACGGAGAAGGCGACGACGAACACGACGGCGAAATACGCCGCGATCACCGCCCAGTCGATTGCCGAGAGCCGGTTCACTTTCTGGTCAGTCGCCCGGCCGCCCGTCCAGCACGCCGAAAAAAGCCGAGCGCGCGGCCAAGGTCACCGTGCCGCGGCTGATCTCCGACGGAGCGAAGCCGTGGCCGGCGAGCGGCTCGACGATGCCGGGCGGCGGCACGCGGATCGCGGCCGGCGCGGAGTTGAAGTTGAGGCAGGCGAGCACGGCGCCTTCCGCGTGGTCGCGCTCGATGCACAGGGTGCCCGCCGGCGCATCATGCAGCCGGATGCCGCCCCGGGTCAGCGCGGGAATGCCGCGGCGCCACTGCAGGAAGCGGCGGTAGGCATGTAGTACCGAATCCGGATCCGCTTCCTGGCGATTCACCGCGAGTGGCCGGTGTTCTTGGGGCAGTGGCAGCCAGGGCGCGCCGGTCGTGAACCCGCAGGCGGGTTCGGCGTCGTGCCAGGGCATGGGCGTGCGGCAGCCGTCGCGGCCCTTGAAGGTCGGCCAGAACGCCCGGCCGTAGGGATCCTGCACCAGCGCGTCCGGCACCTCGGCCTGCGTCAGTCCGAGTTCCTCGCCCTGGTAGGTGCAGACGCTGCCGCGCAGCGTGAGCAGGAACGCGTTGAAGAGCTTCGCGGCCCCGGCGGAATCGGTGCCGCCCAGCCAGCGCGAGGCGACCCGCGCGACGTCGTGGTTGCCGATCGCCCAGCAGGGCCAGCAGTCGGGACAGCGCGCGGCGAGCGTCTCGACCACGCCCCGGATGTGGTCAGTCGAGAAATCGTCCACCAGCAGTTCGAAATTGTAGGCCATGTGCAGGCGGCGGCTGCCGGCGGTGTACTGCACGATGGCCTCGACGGCCTCCTCCGCCGAGACCTCGCCGAGCGTGACCGCCGGCGGGTAGCGGTCCATCAGCCGCCGCAGCGCCTCGAGGAAGGCATAGTTCTGCGGCTGCGTGTTGTCGTAGAGGTGCACCTGGTAGGCGTAGGGATTGTCCGTGCGGAAGCCGCGGCCTTTGCGTTGCGACTCGGGTTTCGGCGGGTTGTCCCGCAGCAGCGGGTCGTGGAAGCAGAAGTTGATTGCGTCGAGCCGGAAGCCGTCGACGCCACGGGCCAGCCAGAACTCCGCTTCCTCGAGCATCTGCGCCGCGACCGCCGGGCTGTGGTAGTTGAGATCAGGCTGGCTGACCAGGAAGTTGTGCAGGTAGTACTGGGCGCGGCGCGGTTCCCACTGCCACGCCGAGCCGCCGAAGATCGAGAGCCAGTTGTTGGGTGGCGTGCCGTCCGGCTTCGGGTCCGCCCAGACGTACCAGTCAGCGCGGGGATTGACGCGATCTTGCCGGCTTTCCTGGAACCAGGCGTGCTGGTCCGAGGTGTGGTTCAGGACCTGGTCGATCAACACACGCAATCCGCGGGCGTGCGCGGCGGCGAGGAGCGCGTCGAAGTCCTCGAGCGTGCCGAAGATCGGGTCCACCTGGCGGTAGGCGCTGACGTCGTAGCCGAAGTCCTTCATCGGCGACTTGAAGAACGGCGACAGCCAGATCGCGTCGACGCCGAGGCTCGCGATGTAGTCGAGCCGGGTGGTGACGCCGCGCAGGTCGCCGATGCCGTCACCGTTCGTGTCGGCGAAGCTGCGCGGATAGACCTGGTAGATGACGGCGCCGCGCCACCAGTCCCTGTCGGGCGCGGCCAGCGGCGCCGGTTGTGCGCGTGGCGGCGCGTTTTCCCGCTCCTGCGTCTGCAGCATGGGGTGCCCCCGGTCAGCCTGGCTGCCCCACCGCCAGCCGGCGGGCGGTGGCCGCGATCCATTCTTTTCGATTGGCCGCGCCTGGTCGACTGAATACGATTGCATCTCATTGTGCGGGTCGCGGATCGATTGCGAGACTCGCGGGGCAACGAGGGGGCCACAATGCGTGGAAAGCCGGCGCTAGGGTTCTGGCAGATCTGGAACATGAGTTTCGGATTCCTGGGGATCCAGATCGGCTTCGCGCTGCAGAACGCGAACGTCAGCCGCATCTTCCAGTCCCTCGGCGCCTCGGTCGACGACCTGCCGGTGCTCTGGCTCGCGGCCCCGGTCACCGGTCTGCTGGTGCAGCCGGTGATCGGCTACATGAGCGACCGCACCTGGGGGCGGCTGGGCCGGCGCCGGCCGTACTTCCTCGCCGGCGCAATCGCGGCGACCCTGGCGCTGGTCGCAATGCCCAACAGCCCGGCCCTCTGGATCGCGGCGGGCCTGCTTTGGATGCTGGACGCCTCCATCAACGTCTCGATGGAACCATTCCGCGCGCTGGTCGGCGACATGCTTCCGGACCGGCAACGGTCCTTCGGATTCGCGATGCAGAGCCTGTTCATCGGCATCGGCGCCGTCGCGGCGTCGGCGCTGCCCTGGATGCTCGCCGCGTGGACCGATGTTTCGAACGTGGCACCGGCGGGGCGAATCCCCGACACGGTCAAGTGGGCGTTCTACATCGGCGCTGCCGCCTTCATTGCCGCGGTGAGCTGGACGGTCGTGCGCACGAAGGAATACACGCCCGCGGAACTCGCGGAGTTCAGCGGCGCGCGGGCTGCCGCCGCCGAGCCGGCAGAGTTGAGCCGCAGCGTCTGGCAGTATCGCGCCTGGGGCACCGCGTGGCTGCTCGCCGGGAGCATTTTCAGCGTGGCGGTCGCGGTGTTCGGCTGGGACCGGCAGCTGCACGTGCTGGGCGTCGGCGGTGCGGTCTTCGGTCTGCTTCAGCTCGCTGCCGCCTGGCTGCAGTCGTGGGGCCGCACGGCCGATGCACTCTATTGCATCATGAACGACCTGTTCCGCATGCCGCGCGCGATGCGCCAGTTGGCGGTGGTGCAATTCCTGTCCTGGTTCGGCCTTTTCGCCATGTGGATCTACACGACCCCGGCCGTGACGAGCCGGCATTTCGGGACGACCGACACCGCATCCGCCGCATTCAACGACGGCGCGAACTGGGTGGGCGTGCTGTTCGCGGCCTACAACGGCTTCGCCGCCATCGCCGCCATGGTCATCCCGCTGGTCGCGGCGCGTATCGGGCGCCGTCGCGCGCATCTCGTCAACCTGTGGCTGGGCGGATCCGGCCTGATCGCATTCCTGTTCATCGACGACCCGCGACTGCTGCTCGTGGCGATGGTCGGCGTCGGCGTCGCCTGGGCCTCGATCCTCTCGCTGCCCTACGCGATGCTGTCGGGCGCCGTGCCGCCGGCCAAGATGGGCATCTACATGGGCATCTTCAACTTCTTCATCGTCATTCCGCAGATCATGGCGGCGAGCGTGCTCGGTATCCTGGTGCGCGTGGGATTCGGCGGCGAAAGCATCTACGCGCTTGTGACGGGTGGGACGCTGATGGCCATTGCGGGTCTCGCGACGCTGCGCGTGGACGACCCGGACGACGGTCGATGAGCCGCCGCGCCCCGTCTGCGCTGCGCCTCGCCGCGGCCGCCGCCCTTCTTCTCGCCGGCGCCCGGGACGCCTGCGCGGACTACTACGGCACGACCGAGCCGTTTGCTTCCGAGGCGGTGTACTTCGTCCTGACCGACCGCTTCGTGGACGGCGATCCCGCGAACAACCACGAAGACCAGGGCGGGGAGAACCGCACGTTCGACCGGCCACTGTCGGCGCCGAATGGCAACACGGACAACATTGGCTACCTGGGGGGCGACTTCCGTGGGCTGCTCGAGAACGCCGGCTACATCCGCGGGATGGGCTTCACGGCGGTCTGGATAACGCCGATTGTCGACAACCCCGACGAGGCGTTTACGGGCGGACACGGCGTCGGCGAAGCGTTCTTCGCGGACCGCGGCAAGACCGGCTATCACGGTTACTGGGGCGTGAATTTCTACCGTGTGGACGAGCACCTGGAGTCTGAAGGCCTGACGTTTGCCGATTTCACGCGCCGTATGCGCGAGGAGCACGGCCTCAGGGTCGTGCTCGACATTGTCTGCAACCACGGTTCGCCTTCCTGGAGCATGCCCGTCGACCAGCCGAAGTTCGGCGAGATCTACGACGGCAACGGGCGCCTGCGCGCCGACCACCAGAACCTGCCGCCGGAGCGGCTCGACGCCGGCAACGCGCTGCATCGCTGGTTCCGGCGCGAGCCGGACCTCGCCGAACTCTCCAACCTTGACGACACGAACCCAGGGGTCATGGACTACCTGGTCGGCGCCTACCTGCAGTGGATCGACCAGGGGGCGGGCGCATTCCGGCTCGACACGATACGGCACCTGCCGCACGCGTTCTGGCGTGAATTCACGGCCCGCATCCGTGCGCGGCACCCCGGCTTCTTCATGTTCGGCGAGAGCTTCGACTACGAGGCGGCAAATATCGCGGCACACACCTGGCCGGAAAACGGCGGCGTCAGCGTGCTCGACTTCCCGCTCAAGGCGGCAATGGCCGGGATTTTCGAGCAGCCGGGCAGCGACTACGCCAGGCTGCTCCCGGCGTTGCACCTGGAGGACGGCATGTACCGGAATCCCTACGAGCTGATGACTTTCTACGACAACCACGACATGGCGCGGATGAACGCGCGCGAGGAAGGCTTCGTCGACGCGCACAACTGGCTGTTCACCGTACGCGGGATCCCGGTCGTCTACTACGGGTCCGAGATCGCGTTCATGGCCGGCACCCGGGAGCACGAGGGGAACCGCAATTACTTCGGCACCGGAAACCTTGCCAAGGCGCGCGGGCACCGCATCCGCGAGGCACTCGCGCGCGTTGCGCGGCTGCGGGCGCAGTCGCCGGCACTACAGCGCGGGCTGCAGTTGAATCTCGAGTTCGGCGGCAACCGCGCATCCTTCCTGCGGGTCTACGAGCGGGGTTCCGTGCGCCAGACCGCGCTGGTGCTGCTCAACAAAGGCGATGGTCCCGAACGATTCGTGATCGACCGCTGGCTGAGCCCGGGGACCTGGCGCGATGTGCTGGGTGGCGAGGACCTGGCGCGCGAGGTCGGCGACGGCCCGCTCGCTCTCGTGGTGCCGGCTCACGACGTGCGCGTGCTGCTGTACGACGGGCCGACGGCCGACGCGGCGCTGGCGCGGGAACTCGGGCGGTTGATGGCGGCGCCGGCCGCCGGTTCAGGCGACTGAGCGCGCGCCGCAAGACGAGCGGACGATCAGCTGCGGGGCGATCAGGGACGAGACGACGGGACGCCCCTCGATGAGCCGGATGAGGTTTTCAACCAGCAGCTCGCCCGCCAGGCGTGTGTCCTGCCGCACGGTCGTGAGTGGCGGATTGAAATCGGCGGCGGAGGCGATGTCGTCGAAGCCAACCACCGCGGCGTCGCGCGGCACAGAAAGCCCGCGGTCCTGCAGCGCGTGGATGACGCCCATCGCGATCAGGTCGCTGGCCGCAAACACGGCGTCGAAGGGCGCGCCCGTGTCTAGCAGGCGCCTGCCCGCCTGGTAGCCGTCGACCTCAATGCTGGCCGCGTCCGCCTGCAGGCGCGGATCCGCAGCAAGTCCCGCGTCGGCGAGCGCCTCGCCGAAGCCGCGATGGCGTAGCCGGAACTCGGGGCAGCCCGCCGAGGTGCCGCCCGCGAACGCAATGCGGCGGCGGCCGGTGGCCAGCAGGTGCTCGGTTGCGATCCTGGCGCCGCGCACGTTGTCGCAGCAGAGGTAATGGCCGGGCAGATCCTCGACCACCGGACCCCAGATCACGAAGCGCGAACCGGTCTCGGCCAGATGTCGCAGCCGTCCGGAATAGTTGCGGTAGTCGCCGTAGCCGAGCAGGATCATCCCGTCGGCGCGGTTCGACAGTTCGTAGTCGGTGTGCCAGTCGTCCGACAGCTGCTGGAACGACACCAGTAGGTCGAAACTGCGGCGCGCCGCGGCGCGCGCGATGTGGCCGAGCATCGACAGGAAGAAGGGATTGATCTGCGCCTCTTCTGGCGACTCCTCGAACAGCAGCAGTGCGATCGTGCGGCTACGGCGCGTGCGCAGCCCGGCGGCGCTGCGGTCGGTGCGGTAGCGCAGTTCGCGCGCGATCTCCTGAACGCGCGCGCGCGTCTCCGGCTTGACCAGCGGGCTGTCGCGCAGTGCGCGGGAGACCGTCGCCTGAGAGACGTTGGCGAGCTGCGCGACTTCCAGTGACGTGAGTTTCGGTGTTCTCATCCGAGTAGCGGCCGGCAGCCCGGGATCTGCAGTTTACCGCCGCCCGCGCAACGGTCCAAATGCCGCCGGCGGCACCTGCTTATACTGCGCCAGCGTGAGCGAATACGGCCCCCGGACGCCCCAGCAACCGGTCCCGAACCCCGCGAGTGGCGCGGCGTCGGTGGCGGACACGATCGTCGCCGCGGCGACGCCGCCGGGCCGCGGCGGCATCGGCATCGTGCGCATCTCCGGCTCTGGAGCGCGCGCGATCGCCAAAGCGGTGCTCGGAAGACTGCCACGTGCACGCCATGCCACGTGCGGTGAATTCCGCTCCGCGCACGGCGCGGCCATCGATTCCGGCCTCGCCCTGTGGTTCCCGGCGCCGCATTCCTTCACGGGCGAGGACGTGCTCGAGCTGCACGGCCATGGCGGGCCCGTGGTGATGGACCTGCTGGTCGCGCGGGCCGTGGAGCTCGGCGCGCGCCCGGCGCGGCCGGGCGAGTTCAGCGAACGCGCCTTCCTCAACGACCGGCTGGATCTCGCGCAGGCCGAGGCGATCGCCGACCTCATCGAGGCGGGCTCTGCGGAGGCCGCGCGGGCCGCCGCTCGCTCGCTCGCGGGGGAGTTCTCGCGCGAAGTCCAGGCGCTCGCAACAGCAGTCCTGGAGTTGCGCACCTGGGTCGAGGCGGCGATCGACTTCCCGGACGAGGATGTCGAATTCCTGGCGAACCCCGAGGTGGCGACGCGGCTTGCCGATGTCACCGCGCGCTTCGGGCGCATCCGGGCGGCAGCGGCGACCGGGCGCGCGCTGACGGAAGGGCTCGCGGTCGTGATCGCCGGCCGCCCGAATGCCGGAAAGTCGAGCCTGCTGAACGCGCTCGCCGGGCACCCGGCTGCGATCGTGACCGACATCCCGGGCACGACGCGGGACGTGCTGCGCGAGCGGATCTCGGTGGACGGCCTGCCGATCCACGTGGCGGACACGGCGGGGCTGCGTGAATCCAAGGACGTGATCGAGGAAGAGGGCGTGCGCCGCGCGCAGGCGGAGATCGCGGGCGCGGACCTCGTGCTGTACGTCGTGGATGCCGCCGCGGGCGCCGCGCCAGGCGAGCTGGAGTCCCTCGCCGATGACCCGCCCGCGCTCGTCGTCTGGAACAAGACCGATCTCGCACCTATGCCCGCGGGCGCCCGCGGCATCGCGATTTCCGCGCTCACGGGGGCCGGGCTCGAGGCCCTGCGCGAGCGGCTGAAGTCGGCGGCGGGCTACCGCGAGGCCGGCGCCGGGGCATACTCCGCGCGGCGGCGGCACCTGGATGCGCTTGGCCGCGCGCAGAGCCTGTTCGAGCTCGCGCAGGCGCGCCTCGCGCAGCGCGCATCGTTCGAACTGGTGGCCGAGGACCTGCGTCAGGCGCACCGCGCGCTCGGAGAGATCACCGGTGAAGTGACCTCTGATGAACTGCTGGGGGCAATCTTCGCCGGATTCTGCATTGGCAAGTGAGCGGCAACGAAGCGTGCGTGGGAGAGAAGCGATGACTGCACCGAGGCATTCCTGGCTGGCGATGATCTGGGCGGCGGGCACGGCCGTGGCGGCGCCGCCCGGGCCGGATGAAGCAATGGCCGCCGCCCGCGCCCACGTCGCCGCGCACGAGGAGACCATCGTCCGCGAGCTGCGGGACCTCGTTGCGCTGCCGAACGTCGCCGACAACCACGACGACATCCGCCGGAATGCGGAGTTGCTGGTGAAGATGCTCGAGAAACGCGGCATCGCCGCGCGCATCCTCGAGACGCCCGGGGCGCCCGTCGCGGTGTTCGGCGACCTGAGGACACCCGGCGCGAAGAAAACGCTGCTCTTCTACGCCCACTTCGACGGCCAGCCGGTCGGCCCGCCGGATCGCTGGGTGACGCCGCCGTTCGAGCCGACACTGCGCGCCGCCCGGTACGAGGACGGCGCGCCGGTCATTCCCTGGGCGGAGGCGAGGTATCCGCTGCCTGACGAATACCGTATCTATGCGCGCGCGGCGAGCGACGACAAGGGCCCGATCGTCGCGATGCTGGCGGCGATCGATGCGCTGCGTGCCGCGAAGGTCCCGCTGTCCGCGAACCTCAAATTCTTCCTCGAGGGCGAGGAAGAGGCCGGCTCGCCGAACCTCGCGCGTACGCTCGCGGCCAACAGGGAACTGCTTGCCTCGGATCTCTGGATATTCGGCGACGGCCCCATAGACCCGCGCGGCCTGCCGCGGCTCGCGCTCGGGGTTCGCGGCATCACGACGTTCCGCGTCACGGTGTACGGTCCGGTGACCAGCCTGCATTCGGGCCACTACGGCAACGTCGCGCCGAACCCCGCCGCGCGGATCGCTTCTCTGATTGCTTCCATGCGCGCATCCGACGGGCGCATCACGGTGGCAGGGCTCGAGACTCCGGTGCCGACCAAATCCCAGCTCGCGCTCGCGCGCGAGGCCTTCGACACGCCGGGGATGCTCGCGAACGCTGGCATCGGCGCCACCGAGTCCGCGCTTGACTACGGCGAGTCCATCCTGCGACCGGCGCTGAACGTCACCCAGCTTTCCTACGGTGGAGTGGGCGCACAACGCAATGCCATCGACCCGGAAGCGAGTGCCGGTTTCGACCTGCGCCTCGTGCCGGGCATGACGCTCGCCAACGTGCGCGAGGCCGTGGAAGGCCACCTGCGCGCGCAGGGCTATGCGCTGCTGGACCGCGCGCCGACCGTGGACGACCGGTTGAAGCACCCGCGCGTCGCGCGCATCGAATGGGGCGAGGACGGTTACGTCTCCGCCGTCGCCTCACCCGAAGAGCCGGCGGTCGCGCGCGTCATGGAAGTCATGCGCCAGGCGACCGAAGGCAAGGTGAAGATTGCGCCGCTCATGGGCGGCAGCCTGCCGATCTCTTCGATCGGAGAGGTGCTCGGCGTGCCGTTCGTGATCGCGCCCATCGTGAACGCCGACAACAGCCAGCATGCGCCGAACGAGAACCTGCGAATGAAGGAATTCCGCCGCGGAATAGAGATTTACGCGGCGCTCCTGGCGCTGGCGGGCCACGACTGGCCCCGCCGCTGAGGTAAGCGGAGCTAAACCGGCCTGCAGGGAGTCTTCACCACTTCCGTCCGCGCCGCGCCGAGAATCCATCCCAGGTGGCATGGATGGAGCGGCGAACATGACCTTCAGGTTTCCGAAGCTCACACAGGCGCTGGCCGACGGCCTGCGCTACTCGGCGAAGACGACGGCGATGCGCGAGGGGCTCCCGTGGGACGGCGACGGCCGGATCGCCTCAATGGGCCTCATCCGCGGGCTCGAGATCGGGACCGGCGCGGCCGGCGGCGTAGCAGGAAAAAGGCCCCGGCAGCGCTAGCTGCCGGGGCCCGGTTCAGGCCGCGAGGCCGCTCAGTTCCCGCCGAAACGCTGCGTGAACTTGAGCCCGATCGTGCGCGGCGGCGTGGTCACCACGTATGGCTGCGCGCCGCAGACAGACTCCGCGCACTGCACGTAGCGGTACAGCACCGTGCGTTCATCGGCAACGTTGTTCACGAACAGCTCGAACGAGTAGCTGTCCTTCGAGATTCCGGCCGAGAGGTCGATGATCTCGTAGCTTGGCTGATCTCCCAGGATCGCGTTCTCGAAGTCGCGCAGGTCCGCACGGCTCTTGCCCTTGTGCACGAGCGACGCGCGCCAGTAGGAATCCCAGTCCCCGAGCTGGAATTCCTGCCGCAGCGTCAGATTTGCCTTGAAGTCCGGCGTGACTGGCAATTCCGTGCCTTCCGCCGCTTCAGGCGGCACAAAGTCCGTCGTGTCGCCGTCATCGTCACGGTCGAAGAAGTCCGGACACGGGTCCACCGCGACCGGGATCTGGGTGGCGGGATCGACGAAACCGCAATACGGCGCCGAGAGCTCGGAATCGATGAGGGCCACGCCGCCGGAGATCTGGAACCGGTCGGTCACCGCCCACGTCAGGTCGGCCTCCACGCCGCGAATCTCGGCGGCCGCCGCGTTCTTGATTTCGGTCAGGCCGTTCTGGCCGAGCAGCGCGAACTGGAAGTCGTCCCAGTCCTCCTGGAACACCGCGCCGTTGAAGCGCACGCGCCCACCCGCCCACGTGGTCTTCCATCCCAGCTCATAGTTGGTGAGGTAATCCGCGGAATACGGCGGCAGCGTGCCGCGACGATTGATGCCTCCAGGCCGGAAGCCCTCGGACCAGGTCGCGTACACCAGGGCGTCGTCATTGAACTTGTAAGTCAGGTTCGCCTTGCCGATGTAGTCGTCGTCCTTGGTGCGCTTGTCGAGGTACTTGCAGGGCGCGCCGCGGTACGGCGTGGTCAGGCCGAGACTGTTGCACTGGAATTCCCCGGTGGATGACCAGCCCCAGTCGCCGTAGCCGAAGAAGCCCTCCAGCGTGTTGTCGAAACGGTAGAACCGCAGGCCGCCGGTCGCCGTCAGCTTGTCCGTGATGTCGAACGACACTTCGCCGAACAGGGCCTCGTCCTGGTCCTCGCGTTCCTGCTGGGTGAGCCAGATGGTGTTCTCCCAGCCCGTGACCCAATAATCCGGGTTGAGATCGTCTACCCGGTAGTTCTGCTCGATGTCGTGCGTCTGGTTCTGCCAGAAGAGGCCGACCACCCCGCGCACGCGCCGATCGGCCGGCGTCGAAATGCGCAGCTCATGGCTCATCTTCTTGAAGCCATCCGAACCCCAGATGTACTGGCCGATCGTGGGGTTGCCGTCCGAGTCGGTGATGTACAGCGAGTAGTAGCCGAAGTAGTCGTAGAAATACGAATAGTCGGAATAGTCGAGCTGCGAGTCGATCTGGCGGTCCAGATAGGCGCCGGCATAGACGACGTCGAGATTGCCGATCTTGCCCTCGACGGTCAGGGCCGCCTGCCACCACTTGTCCTTCGACCAGTCGGGATAGACGTGCGCAGTCTCGAGCTCGCCCTGGGTCACGTCGTAGCCGAACACGCCGTCTGCGTACATGCGCTGGCCCATGACCGAGGGCGTGATGGTCCAGCTGTCATCGAGCTCGATGCGAAGCGCCGCCCGCGCACCGTACGTATCAACTTCATTGAAGTCCTTCTCGGCGAGCGGCGTACTGTCGGTGGTGCACTCGGAAACCGGCACGCCGCCGAATGCGGCGCAGGCCGGCCAGACGCGCTGGAACGCGACGTTGTCGATGTAGCCCGCGTCGTGCCGCGCCCAGCCAACCAGGCGGATCGCCGCGTTGTCGCCGAGCGGGACATTGACGTGGCCCTCGGCGAGATAGCCCATGTCGCCCTTCGAGACCGTATTGCCCTCGAGGCCATAACTCGCCGAAAAACCGGACGGGTCCGGCTTGTTGGTGATGATGCGGATCGTGCCGGCCTCCGAGGACGCGCCATACAGGGTGCCCTGGGGCCCCGCGAGCGCCTCGACGCGCGCAATGTCGTACAGGTGCAGGTCGAGTGCGCCGGTGATCGTCGTGATCGGCTGCTCGTCCAGGTACACGCCGACCGAGGGCAGCGGGCCGGAATGGTTGCCGTCGCCGCCGGAGGACACGCCGCGCATGTAGACGAGCGCGAAGCCGGGTCCGAAGGTCTGGTAGGAAACCGAGGGCAGGAACTTCACGTAGTCGTCGAACTTCGTGATGTTGAGCTCTTCGAGCTTCTCGGTGCCGATCGCCTGGATGCTCATCGGCACGTCCTGGATGCTCTCCTCGCCGCGCTTCTGCGCGGTGACGACCACTTCGCCGAGCACCGATGGCTCCTGGGCGTGGGCTGGCGACAGCGCGAGCATGATCGCAGAGGCCAGTGGCGCCCGAACAACAATCGACCGGGGAAGCTCTTGTTTGCGTTTCTTGGAGCGTTGCATGTGAAATCTCCGCACCGAGGTTGTCGCAGTTTACGCCTCGGCCACGCGCCGTCAAAACCGGGGGACGTCGGGCCAGGCGTCGAGGACCGGGCCAAGGGCCTCGTTGAGCCGGCCGAGCCAGGGCTCGAAGTGCCGCCAGTGGTCCACGCCCTCGCGATAGATCGGCTGGCGCACCTGCTCCGAGCTTGCCGTGCGCACCGCGCGCTCGTTTTCATAGAAGCGCAGGCAGCCGGCCTCGAACGGCAGGCCGCAGTGGTCGAGCAGGCGATGGACCTCGCCCTCCGTGTCTTCCACCAGGCGCTCGTACAGCACGCGGTGGATGCGGCCGGGGAGGACCTCGTCGAAGTGCGCCATCAGCTCGACGTAGTCGCGGTAGTAACGGCCAATGTCCGCGAGATCGAAGGTGAAATGCTGGCCACGCGCGAAGTGCTGCTTGAAGGCGGAAAAGCAGCAGGCGAGCGGGTGGCGGCGCGCATCCACGATCTTCGCGTTCGGCAGCATCAGGTGGATCAGACCGACATGCGCGAAGTTGTTCGGCATCTTGTCGATGAAGAATGGCGACGTCGTCTTGCGCTGCACCCGCGTCTGCTCGAGATAGCGCGCGCCGAGCGCCGCCAGGTCCGCCGCTCCCATGGTCGCAAGGATCTCCGGATACTTCGACTCCTGCGCCTTGCCGCGTCGCCCGCCCAGCTCGCGGGCGATGCCGATGACGTCGGGCAGCTCCATCGTTCCTTCGACCTGGCTGTGCGAGGAGAGGATCTGTTCGAGCAGCGTGGATCCCGAGCGCGGCAGGCCGACGATGAAGATCGGGTCTGGCCGCGGGTCGCCGAAACCCCGGCGCTCGGCAAAGAATTGTTTTGTAAACAATGCCTTGGCGCGCCGCAGGGCGGCGGTGTTCTCATCCGCGTCGTAGCGGATGAGACTCCTGCGGATGCGGTTTCCTTCCAGGTAGTGGCGGAAGGAATCCTCCCATTCGCCCGCATCCTCGAGCGCCTTGCCGAGTGCGAAGTGGAAGTGAAAGCGGTCCGCGTCCGTCAAATCCTGGCGCTCGAGCTGGGCACGCATCGTCGCGACGTCCGTGGGCTCGAAGCGGAAAGTCTTCAGGTTTGCGAGGCTCCACCAGGCCTCGCCGAACTGCGGCGAAAGCTCCGTCGAGCGCCGGTAGGCGGCGATGGACTCGCCGGTCTGACCCGCGGATTTGAGCGCGTGTCCGTAACTCATCCAGGCCTTGGGCTGGCCCGGGTATTCGGCAAGCACCTCCCGATAGATGTCGATCGCCCGGGAGTACTCGCCGATCTGTCCGAGGATCGCCGCCTTCATGTTCCGGTAGCCCGCGTTCGCGGGGTCCTGCGCGAGCACCTGCTCCGCGTGCACCAGCGCCTGCGTGGCCTTGCCCTGCCGGTGCAGGATGGATGCAAGGTTGTGGCGCGCGGCCGTGAACGAGGGCGCGAGCTCGAGGCAGCGTGTCAGTAGCGCTTCCGCATCTCCATGACGCCCGAGCCGCGCCGCCACCTCCGCCAGCATCCGGATCGCCGCGATGTCGGTGGGGTATTGCTTGAGGTGCGTGCGCAGCAGGCTCTCTGCGATCGCAATGCGGTTGTCCACGAGTGCGGCGCCGGCCTCCAGCAGCCGCGGATCGCGGATCGAGAACTTGAGGTGTTTCGCATAGGCCTCGTCTGCGCCGGCCGGGTCGCCGATCGCCGAGAGGTGATCCGCGAGCGCGCGCCAGGCGTCGCCGAGGTCCGGCTTGAGCTCGACTGCGTGCCTGAGCGAAGCGACCGCTTCCTCGCCGCGGCGCAGCGCGCCGTACACGAGCCCGAGCTCGTACTGCACGATGGCATGCTGCCCGTGCGAGGCGGCGATCGGCTCCAGCAGCTCGAGCGCGCCCTTCGCGTCGCCGAGCCGGCGCCTGGCCGCCGCCAGGATCAGGAGCGCGGACGGGTGCTGCGGGACGGCCTTCAGGATCTCCGCGGCCTGTTCGGCGGCGAGCGCGGGCGAGGCCGCAAGCAGCCGCTCGGCGTGGGCGAGCGCAGTCGCGAGCGTGCCGACGGGGTCCTGGTTCGCGGGCGCGCTCACATCTTGGGCGTGGCGAAGGCCGCGCGGTCAGGATGACGGCGCCGCATCCAGAAATAGATCGGCAGGCCGGCGAAGGAGAGCACGAATGCCCACACGAAAGGCTCGAGGCCCACGCCGAAGAACGCGAAGGCGGTGAAGGCGAGTCCGCCCACGGCCGCCAGCCAGAGTGCTGGCGGCGCGAGGCCCGGTGCGCGCTTCCACAGCAGGAACACCGCGATCCCGCAGCAGGCGTACAGCGGCAGGTTGGCAGCCGTCACGATCACCGCGAGCTTGGTGAAGCCGGCGACCGTCGATTCGCTGTAGTTCATCAGGCCGATGAAGGTCCCGAGCGCCCCGATGATGAGAAGCCCGATCCACGGCGCGCCGAAGCGATTGAGGCGGCCCATCGCCTCTGGAACGAACTGCTTGATGGCGAGCGTGCGCCCGAGTTCCGCGACTACCAGCGTCCAGCCGTTCAGGCAGCCGAGGCCGCTGATGACGACGAACAGCGCAAGCCAGCGGCCGTAACCGGGGCCGACCAGCGTGTCGAGGATTGTGACGAACGGCGCGTCCGAGGCCGCGAGCGTCGCCTGCGGCACGACCAGCATGCCGATCGCCACGGCGGCCACGTACACGAAGGCCACGATCACCGTGCCGATCAGGGTCGCGCGCGGGATCGTGCGTTCCGGGTCGCGGGCGCGGCCGGCCGCGACGGTCGCCGTCTCGAAGCCGAGCATGGCGTAGAGCGCGATGGACGCGGCGGCCATGGATTCCGGCATCCCGACCGGCGGCGTCGCGGGCAGGTTGGCCGCGTATGCGGAGGGTTCGGCGAGGATGGCCGTGGCGCCGACCACCATCACGAGCGCGAGCGGCAGGAGCTTCAGCAGCGAGGTGATCACCTGGACGCGCCCGCCGCTGCGGACGCCGAGCAGGTTGATGCCGACGAACAGCCACATGAATGCCACCGCCAGCGCCGGGGCCGGCAACGCCTGCGTGCCCGGGAAAGCCGACAGGAAATAGCCGACCACCGAGACCGCGAGCGTCGGCAGCGTGACCACGGCGGAGATCCAGTAGGCCCAGATCGCGGCGAAGGCGACCGGCTCGCCGAGTGTGCCGCGCATGTAATCGAACGGCCCATCGGCCTGCGGCATGCGGCGCGACAGCGCCGCGAACACGAGCGCGAGGCAGGCGCAGCCCACGATCACGGCCAGCCACCCCGTGAGGGCGTTGAGCCCGAAGGGCGCAAGCGCCGCCGGCTGCATGAAGATGCCCATGCCGATCGTGTTGCCGATCACGAGGGCGACGCACATCCAGAAGCCGAGCTGGCGCGTTTCCATGGTTCAGTCCCCGGGATCGAAGAGATGGCCTTCCTTGATCACGCCGGAGACGTGCTCCAGGCGCGTGATGTCGGCGAGCGGGTCGCCGGTCACCGCAATCAGGTCGCCGTAGTGGCCCGGCGCGATGGCGCCGAGTTCCTGCGCGCGGCCGAGCGCGGCGGCGGCATCGATCGTCGCGGCGCGGATCGCCTGCGCGGGCGTCATGCCGTAGCGCACCATGTAGGCGAATTGCCGGGCGTTCGCGCCGTGCGGATAGATGCCGGCGTCGGTGCCGTAGCCGATGCGGACGCCGGCGGTGACCGCCTTGCGGAACCCCTCGCGCTGGATGTCGGTCGTCTCGCGGTTCTTGCGCAGGATCTCCTCCGACCATCCGTCACGGCTGCCGACCTCCTCCGTGTAGTCGCCGTTATAGATGTCGGCGACCAGCCAGGCGCCGCGCTCCTTCATGAGCGAGATGCCTTCCGCGTCGAGGTAGGAAGCATGCTCGATGGAGCGCACGCCCGCGCGCACGGCGTTCTTGATGCCTTCCGCGCCATGCGCGTGCGCGATCACGTAGGCGCCCGCCTTGGCGGCCTCTTCGACCGCGGCGCGGATCTCCGCCTCCGAGTATTCGGGCCGGGTCGGCGCGGTGCCCGACGTGAAGACCGCCCCCGTGGCGATGACCTTGATGAAATCCGCGCCGTTGGCCAGCAGTTCCCGCACGCGGAAGCGCACCTCCTCCGCGCCGTCGGCAACGCCGCGCCGCATCTCATCCGGCACGACCGTGCC
>Ga0114938_1001136_pt1 | contig 18785 bp, 19 predicted proteins | sample AshMeaBigSpring_FD_88675 | JGI IMG/M metagenome (GOLD analysis project Ga0114938, IMG submission 88675) | Groundwater microbial communities from Big Spring, Nevada to study Microbial Dark Matter (Phase II) - Ash Meadows Big Spring | ecosystem: Environmental > Aquatic > Deep subsurface >...
CGTTGGCTGGAGTTCGAGGGCATCCCGCTGATGGTCACCTACCATCCGGCCTACCTTCTGCGGAACCAGACGATCACGGAAAAGCGCAAGGTTTGGGAGGACATGCTGCTGGTCCTCGAGCTCCTCGGCCACAAGATCACCGCCAAGCAGCGGCGGTTTTTCACCCAGGCCGGGGCATGATCGCCGACGCACGGCCCCCAGCAGGCGGCTCCGCCCGCCCGCTCGCCTGCATCACCTGCGGGCCGGCCGGCGAACCGATCGACCGCGTGCGCCGGATCACCAATTTTTCCACCGGGGAGATCGGCGTCCACCTGGCCCGGGCGCTGTGCGCAGCAGGGTTTGATGTGGTCTGCTTCCGCGGCGAGGGAGCGACCTTTCCGCAGCCGGAAGGATGCGACGTGCGGCCGTTCACGACGAATGCCTCGCTGGCGGCCGGCCTTCAGTGTCTCGTTCGCACGCCTGTGGCGGTCTTCCACGCGGCGGCGCTCAGCGACTTTACGGTGGCCGGCATCGAGGGCGCGGAGGGCGTCCACAAGCTCGGCAGCCGAGGCGGCGACGTCCGCCTCGTTCTGACACCCGCTGAAAAAATTCTCCCCCGGATGCGCGGATGGTTCCCTGACGCCCGGATTGTGGGCTGGAAATACGAGCTCGACGGCACGCGGGACGATGCGGTGGCGCGCGGCGCGGCACAGCTGGCCGAAGCGAGTACCGATGCCTGCGTGGTGAATGGCGCGGCATTCGGCGCGGGGTTCGGATTCCTTCTTCCCGGCGGCCGGCTGACCGGCCTCCCGGACAAGGCCGGACTGGCGGCGCATCTCGCCGCGTGGGCGTGCGGCGCTATTCCCCGATGATCTTCACGAGCACGCGCTTCCGCCGGCGCCCGTCGAATTCCCCGTAAAAAATCTGTTCCCAGGGACCGAAGTCGAGGCGGCCGCCGGTGACCGCCACGACGACCTCGCGGCCCATGATCGTCCGCTTGAGATGGGCGTCCGCATTGTCCTCGCCTCCGTTGTGCGCATACTGCGAGTGGGGCAGCTCCGGCGCGAGATCCTCGAGCCATTTTTCCAGATCCCGGTGGAGCCCGCTTTCGTCGTCGTTGATGAAGACGCTCGCGGTGATGTGCATCGCATTGACAAGGCAGAGGCCTTCGAGGATGCCGCTCGCCGCGAGGCACTCCTCGATCCGGCCGGTGATGTTGCGGAACCCGCGCCGGGCTGGAATTTCAAACCAGAGTTCCTGGCGGTAGGATTTCATCCCGTCTAGGCGGCCGAGGGCTTGTCGGTATAAAGGGCGACCAGTGCCGCTCCGATGGCCTGCGAGAGCTCGCCGAGCGAGGCCGCGACGATCTTGATCGACTGGCGCTGCACCGGGAAAAGCCACGGCTCCGCGGCGGAGCGGATCCCGCCGAGGTAGCGGGCGCGGAACTCCGCGGTGGTGGCGTCCGGATCGATGAGCCCGCCGCCGATGACGACGTATTCCGCATCAAGAGCGATCGAGAGGTTGGCGACATGGAGGCCCAGCGCCTTGGCCTGGTAGTCGAAGATCTCGAGTGCGAGCAGGTCGCCCTCCTGTGCCCGGTCGCGGAGCGAGAGGGCCTTGGCCTTCGGCGATTCGGTCGAGTGGGCGAGTTCGTGGTCGGGGTATTTCGGAAGAAGAAAGTCGAGGTACTGTGGGAGGCCCGAGATGGCCGCGTAGGCCTCGAAGCATCCCCAGTCGCGCCCGCACCCGCAGGTGAAGGGAGGTAGTCCGAGGAGGTGGATTGGTGCAGGCATGTGGCCGGCTTCCATGCCCGTCAGCGTGTCGCCCTCGAGCGGGAGGCCGCGCGGGTCGACGTAGGCGGCCCCGAGCCCCGAGCCGGGGGCGAGCATGATGACGCCCGCTTTTTTGTGGTTCCGGACCTTGGCGGCTTCGGCGACGCCTCCGTAGTTGCCATCGTTGCCGACGACCAGCGGGATCGGGCGCCCGGCCGCCAGGGCGAGTGAGCGTGAGTATTCCGCATGGAATTCCCATCCCGCGAACGATGGCGGCAGGTTTGGCGAGCGGTCGAGCACGCCGTAGGATTGGTAGGGCCCGGGGATGGCGAGGCCGACCCCGCGCACCTGATCCCAGACGAGCTGGTTTTCGGTGAGGAACTTTTCCACGCCGGCCACCCATCCGGCAATCACCGCCGCGGTGCCGAGCTGGGAGTTTGTCGAGCTCTGGGCCAGCTGGAGAGTGACCGGGGTTCCGTCCGCGAAAATCCCGCAGGTCTTCGAGGTGGTCGCCCCGCTATCGGTGCCGATGTAGACGTCTTTCATGGAAAATTGGGAGAAGCCTGATTGTATCAGCCCGGAGCCGGAAGGAAACGGGAATCAGCTGGAAAATCGTGGCGCCGGGGTGAGGAGGATGAGCACATGCTGCGTTGACGAGGGGGGGGCGGTCGGGTTTGATGAGGGGCTGCATATGTCCAAAGACGCATCATCCCAGCGCATGGAAAAGATCGTGAGCCTCTGCAAGAGGCGCGGGTTTATTTTTCAGTCCTCCGAAATCTATGGCGGCCTCAACGGGTTTTGGGACTACGGTCCGCTCGGGGCCGAGCTGAAGCGCAACCTTCGCGACACGTGGTGGAATGCGATGATGCGCGAGCGCGACGACGTCGTGCCGCTGGATGCGAGCATCATCCTGCATCCCGCCGTCTGGAAGGCGAGCGGGCACGTGGACACGTTCAGCGACCCGATGGTCGACTGCCTGCTGACGAAGGCGCGGTTCCGCGCCGACCAGGTCGAGCCGCAGTCGGGCACGGCCTGCCACTTCACCGGCGCGAAGGCCGGGGACCACGCCTCGGAGCGCGCGTTTTCCGTCCTGATCCGCAAGGGCGAGAACATCGAGCGGGCGCGCAAGGTGGCGCGCACGTTTTACGCTGAGGCGTTCCCGGCCGGGACCGCGCCCGAAGCGATCGAGCTCCTCGGCGAGACGCTGGAGGAAGGGATCGTGAATTCGAAGCAGTTCAACCCGGCCAACGGCTCCCTGCTCACCGAGCCCCGCCCGTTCAATCTGATGCTGCGCACGCACACGGGTCCGATCGAGAGCGACGACAACGTCGCCTACCTGCGCCCGGAGACCGCGCAGGCGATCTTCGTGCAGTTCAAAAACATCTTCGATTCGAACCGCGTGAAGGTTCCGTTCGGCATCGCCCAGATCGGCAAGGCGTTCCGCAACGAGATCAACCCGCGCAACTTCACGTTCCGCTCGCGCGAGTTCGAGCAGATGGAGCTGGAATTTTTCATCCGCCCGGACGAGGCGATCGCGCTGCTGTATGGCAGCGTCGCCGAGTGGCACGAGGGAGCCGACCTCTCCAAACCGCAGCCGAACTGGGGCTGGGAGATGTGGCACCGCTACTGGGTCGCGCAGCGCACCGCCTACTACGATGGCATCGGACTCGGCACCGATGTCCTGGACTACTACTGGCAGAAGCCCGACGAGCTTGCCCACTACGCGCGCGCCACGGTCGACATCCTCTTCAAGTTCGCGTTCGGCACCGAGGAGCTCGAGGGCATCGCGGCCCGCGGCGACTTCGACCTCCGCCAGCACCAGAAGCACAGCGGCAAGCCGCTTGAGGTCTTTGACGAGGAGCTCAAGGCCGCCTGCGCGGCGATGACCGAAGCCGACCGCGAGGCCTTTATCGATGCGACATTTGCCCGGCGCACGAACCCGGATGTGACCCGCGGGGAAGTCGCCGCCTTCTGCGCAAACCTCTTTAAAGGTAACTACCTCCCACACGTGATCGAGCCGTCGGCCGGCCTCGACCGCCTCGCCCTGGCTGTCCTGTCCGCCGCGTTCGACGAGGAATCGGTCACCGACGACAAGGGGAAGAGCGAGACGCGCACGGTCATGCGTTTCCACCCGCGCGTCGCCCCGGTGAAGGTCGCCGTCTTCCCGCTCCTCAAGAACAAGCCCGAACTCGTCGCGCAGGCGCGCGAAATCGTCGAGTCGCTCCGCCGGCACATGAACGTCTTTTACGACGAGTCCGGCGCGATCGGCCGCCGCTACCGCCGGCAGGACGAGGCCGGCACGCCGTTCTGCGTTACCGTCGACTTCGATACGGTCGGCGAGAACGGACCGGAAAACGCCGGCACCGTCACGCTACGGCACCGCGATTCAATGAAACAGGAACGCATCGCCATCGCGGACCTCAAGGCTTGGCTCCTCGAGCGCATCGCCTGAGGGGCGGCCGGAGCGTTATAAGAAACTGCCCTAATCGAATTTCTGGTGCAGCCAGCCGTAGGGGAAGCGGTCGCCCGGGCAATCGGTCGGCTTGGGGTTGATTTCCTTGTGGGCCTTAACGATCGAGGGCTTGCCTTTGACCTTGCCCACGCGGCCGCGGAGGTAGGTGATCAGCTCGTCGAGGGCACCGAGCTGCGCGGCAGTCGGCTTGTCGCGGTTCAGGTCTCCGACCAGGCAGATGCCGAGCGCGATGTTGTTCAGGTAGTCGCTGGCGACATGACCGCCGTTGATCTGGCGGGTCCAGCGGTTGCCGATCTCGATCTCGCCGTCCCCGGAGGAATTGCCGTTGCCGATGACGAAGTGGTAGGCCAGGCCGTTCTGCATCTTGCGGACCCGACGGTGGTAGACTTCGAAGACGCGGGCGTTGCCCTGCCGGGTCCCGCTGTTGTGGACGATGATGTATTTCCAGCGGCCGCGCTGCACGCGCGCCTGGTCGATCGCCTTCCGCACGCCCGGGCTCAGGTAGCGCCAGCGCTTGAAGAAGCCGCCGAAGAGCGGCTTGCTCGGGGGCTCGTAGCCTTCCTGCTGCTCCAGGCCGGACTTCTCGACGAGGATCGGCGCATCCAGCGCATGGCCGGCCGGCGTCTTGCCCGTCGGGATCTGCGCCGGGCTGATCGCCGGCTCGGGTGATGGTTGGACCGGCTTAGTCTGCGGCTTCTCCTCCGGCGCGGGTTTGCCAAGGTCGGATGGCAGCGGGATAAAATCCGGTGTTCCGGACGCCTTCGGTTTCGGCGTGGCGGGGGGCTCCTCGTCCGCGGGCTTTTTCGGTTTTGGAGTCTCTTCGTCCTCCGGTGTCGCGCGGGGTTTCGGGCGCGGGGCTTCCTCGTCTTCCGGCGTGGCGCGGGGCGTTGCCTTCGGGCGCGGCTTCGGCGTCTCCTCGTCCTCCGGTGTGGCACGGGGTTTCGGGCGGGGAGTTTCCTCGTCCTCCGGCGTGGCGCGCGGGGTCGTCTGCGGCTTTGGCTTCGGGCGGGCGGTGGCGGATGGGGAGGGTTTCGGCACCGGGCGGATATCCTCGCGGGACTGCAGGAAGAGACGCTTTTTTTCCTCGTCGCTCATCTGTCCGCGGACAGTCGGCATGAGCAGGAGCGCGCACGCCAGAACGGCTGCCGGAATGTTCGTCTTCAGTATCCGCACGCCGCACCCTAGCAAACCACGCCGCAGGATCAAGCAACCTCAGTAGGAGACGCGCAAAAGACACAGCCCGCATGCGGGGGCGACCTGCGTCATCCTCGGAGAGCCGTCCCGCAAGCGGGCCGCCACCTCGTCCAGCGGCATCTTTCCCATCGCGCACCGGACGGCTGCCCCGGCCAGCATGCGCACCATTTTGTAGAGAAACCCGTCGCCGGAAAATGTGAGTGTGATCCGGGAGCCGCGGCGCGCGACGCTCAGCGACGTGATTGTCCGCACGGTCGACTCGGGTTGCTTCGAGCGCTTCGCCGAGTAGGCTGCGAAGTCGTGCGTTCCGGTAAAGAGCGCGCAGGCTGCCAGCAGGGAGTCAAAATCCAGCGCCTGCGGCACATGCCAGAGGCGGTTGTTTTCCAGCGGGGGGGCGACTGGTCCGTCCCAGATCGTGTAGCGGTAGGTTTTTCCGCGCGCAGAAAAGCGCGCATGAAAATCTTGCGGCACCCGGCGGACGCCCATCACGCGGATCTCCGCGGGCAGGTGGGCGTTCAGGGCATTCCGCCAGCCCGCCAGCGCGAGGCGGCCGTCCGGAACCTCCGCATGGGCGCACTGGGCCTCCGCATGGACGCCCGCATCCGTGCGTCCGGCGCCGTGAACGGCCGTGCGTCCGGGGCAGAGGGCCGCGAAAGCCTTTTCCAGGTGGTCCTGCACGGTGTTGCCATCCGGCTGGCTCTGCCATCCGGAAAACCCCGTGCCATCGTAGGCGACGGTGAGGCGCAGCTTCATGGCTGCGAGTCCATCCAGCTCTGGAGCAGGATCTGGGCGGCAACCTGATCGATCATGGCCTTCTGGTCGCGCGCTTTCTTTCCGGCTTCCTGGAGCGAGCGCTGGGCCGAAACGGTTGTCAGCCGCTCGTCCCATGGCAGCACCCGGCAGTCCGTCTTGGCCTGAAGGGCCGCGATGAATTCCCGCGACTTCTCCGCCGCCGGTCCGAACGAGCCGTCCATGTTGCGCGGCATCCCCACGATAATCACCTCGGTCTGCTTCGTCACGGCGAGTTCCAGGACCCGCTTGAGCACGTCCGTCGAGCGGACGTGGATCGTTTCCAGCGGGTGGGCGAGCATCCCGAGGTCGTCCGTTACCGCGACGCCCACGCGGGCATCGCCAAGATCAATTCCGAGGGCGCGCTTCATTTGCGGTTGAAAATCCCACAGTCTGCCCCTACGATCAATCTTCATGTCACAGCTCTCGTTGGACAAATTCGGTGAGAACCTCCCGGTTTCGGGAGTCGTTGCTTTTTCCCAGGTCGCGATCGGCCTCGGTGTGGGTCTGCTGGTTGCGGACCGCATCGGGCAAAGTGCCCGCCGCAGCGCGGCCTATGCTCTCCTGAGCGTCGGCGTCGCGTCGCTCGTGCCGGTCATCGTCGGCGTGGCGACCAACATCAACAACCGTCCGGGATCCAGCCGCGACATGCGCAAGCGGCTCGAGGGCATCCGCCGCGGCTACGGGCTCGACGAGACCCGGGATTGATTCCGAGGCCAGAACCCGCCACCCGCATGGCCCGGCGGCTCGTTCTCGCGTCAGCCTCCCCGCGCCGGAAGTTCCTTCTGGAGGAGGCTGGTTTCGATGTCACCTGCGTCGTCTCCGGAGCCGATGAGCTCGACGATCCTTCGTTCGCTCCTGCCGCCCTCGCCTTGGAAAATGCCGGCCGGAAGGCCGCGGCGGTCGCAGTGCAGTTCCCGGAGGAAACGGTCATCGCGGCCGACACGGTTGTCTGGATGGACGGGCGGTTTTACGGAAAGCCGGCGGACCGGCCGGATGCGCTGCGGATGCTCACCGAGCTTGCCGGGCGGACCCATGTGGTTGTGACCGGCGTTGTCCTCCGCGGGCCAGGCGGGTCCGGCGATGCGTTTGCCGAGTCCTCGACCGTCCGGTTTCATCCGCTCGGGGCGGCTGCGCTGGCGGACTACCTTGATGCGGTTCACACGCTCGACAAGGCGGGTGCCTACGCGGCACAGGACGACAACGGGCGGATCATCCACTCGATCGAAGGCTCGCTCACGAATGTCATCGGTCTTCCGATGGAGCGGCTTCTAGAGGTGCTCGCCACTACGGGGCGAGCGGGCCGATAAAGCTGTCGAGGATGGTTTTGGCTCCGTCGATCGCCTTGGCGGGGGCTTCCTTGATCAGGCCGGCACCCTGTTCGATCACCGCGCCGCCCATGGCCCGCGTCAGGCGGGCGGTGAGGTCTTCGGTGGGATTTTCCAGCGTTCCGCCCAATACGAGTTCGGTCCAGAGGTAGCCATTGCGCGCGACCGTGAAGACCCGCTCGCGCGAGCCCGGAAGCCACTGGAGGGTTTGCGGCGTCACGCCGATCTGGAACCTGCCCTCGATCTTCCCGTCGGGAGCGAGCCGGCCCGCGCCTTCGACCCGGAGAAGGCCCTTCGACTCAGCGATGAAGGCGGTGAGCTGCAGCACGCCGTTCTCGTAGGAAAAATCCGAGGACATCTCCTGCAGCGGCATCCGGCGGAACGACGGGTTGCCGGTGAAGTCGGCCACCGCTGCCAGGGCCTTCACATTTTCGACGCGGCCATCGACGAGCTGGAACTTCCCGCGCACGCTTCCTGGCGGACGGATCTCCGCCGAGCCGGAGAGCTTTCCTTCGAGATGGTTTTGCACTTTTGCATCGAGGACATCCCTCGAGCGGATGCCGGTCCAGGAAACCCGCAGGAGGCCGTCGCCACCGGATTCGCCGGAGGCCGAGATCTTCCCGGACTCGCCGAGGCCGAGTGCGCTCTCGGTAAGGAAAAAATCGCCGCCCTGCTCGCGGGCCCGGAAGTGGAGGATCTCCAGGGCGGGCAGAAATGGCACGTTGAGCGTTCCCCCATTTCCATCGAAGCGCCAGCCCACGCCGTCGGGCGTGACGAGCAGGCGCACCGAAGTCGCCCGCGCCTGTTCGTAGGCGATGTTGGCCGCCGCGATCTTCGCCTGGCCGAGCTCGAATTTCCGCGGGAGAAGCGCCGCGAGCCCGGAGGGTTTCGGCGCGACCGGCTGCACCTCTGCGCCATCAGCGGCGCCCGGCGGACCGAAGTCACCGTCGAACTGAGTCATCGAAATTTCGTCGACCCGCCAGATCCCGCTGAAGGCGGCGCGCCAGTTGAGCTCGGCGCGAACCTGGCTGGCCGCCACCTCGCGCACGACCGATCCGGGCCGGCCGGTGAGGCCCACCTGCTCGGTGAACGCCGACGATCCGGTCCAGCGGAGCGGCTCGATCCGGGCATCGGAGTGGAAGGAGCGGCCGGTCAACCCGGTGACCAGCTCCAGCAGCTCCCGGCTCCGCAGGTAGGAATCGAACCAGACCGTCGCCGCCACAAATGTGCCCGCAATGGCAACGAAGAGGACTGCAAGCGCGATCCAGGCGAGGCGCGCCCCATGATTTGATTTCCGGCGTTTCAACTGAACGAAAGCTTTGTTACGCCCGAAGCGGAGGCCGCGTTGAGCACATCCATGACCCGTTCGTGCTTCGTGGCAGGATCCGGCCGCAGGATCACGGGATCCTTGTCTCCGAATTTCGCGATCGTGTCCTTGAGCCAGGCCCGGAGCTCGGGGAGTTCCCTGCTGGTCGGCGAATCATAGACGCGATTGTTCATCTGCACCCGTCCGTCGGGCAGGATGTCGATGATGATCGGCGTCGACGGCACGGCCGGCTGGCTGCTGGCGGAGCGTCCGCTCGGCAGGTTGATGTTCAGCTCCTTCTCCAGGACCTGCGAGCCAGCCGAGGCCATAAAAAACAGGAGTAGCACGAACACGACGTCCACCATCGGCGCGATCTGGAACCCGACATCCCCGTCCTCTGAAACTCCGCCGCCGGCCATATTCTAGGTGCTCGTTGTGGGTTGAGGTTTCATGAGGGTTTCTGGCCCGAGGCCTCCTTGTCGACGACGGAAAACGTCACGTTGCCCACGCCCGCCTGGCCGACGGATTCCAGGAGCTGGCGCATGTATTCGTAGCGCACCTCGCGGTCGGCGCGGATGAGCACGCGGACAAGCGGGTTGGCTGCCACCTTGGCGCGGAGCATGTTGATGAGATCTGCCGGGACCGGGTAGAGCTTCTGGTCGACCTCGATTGCGGTGGCATTGTTGATCGGTGCGTAGGTGACGTTGATGATCACCTGTCCGGGGTTGTCCTTGGCGTCTTTGGCCTCCTTGGCGACCGGGAGGTTGACCTCGCGGTTGGCTTGCAACACCTCGGTCGAGCTGATCGACATAAAGAACACGAGCAGCACGAGAAGGATGTCGATCATCGGCGCGATCTGGAACTCCGGATCCGCGTCGGGCTCGGCCTTCCGGATGTGCTTCTTCCCGCGGCGATGTGGGACTTCGGACATTGCTGGAATCAGGCCCAGTCGAGCGTGCCGCCGCAGTGCGGGCACGGGTTCTGACCCGGCTGGATCACGCCGTTGCAGGCCGGGCAGTTCGTCGTGAGATCGCGCGAGACCCTGCGGGAATCGCCGGCCCCGGCGACCGGCGCACCGGCGCCCGCGTCGAAATTCGCCCCGATCCTCAGGCCGCTGAGCTCCTCGAACGGGATGTCTTCAATGAGCCGGTTGAGCTTGTCGTCGGCTCCCACGAGCACGATCGTCGCACGGTTGCGGAAGTAATAGTAAAAGATAAATGCCGGGATCGCGATGAAGAGGCCGCTGGCCGTTGCCATGAGCACCTCGCCGATCCGGAGAGCGAGGCTGCGCGGATCGGCCACGCCGGATGAGCCGAGCACGGCGAACGCACCCATCATGCCGATGACCGTTCCCAGGAGACCGATCATCGGGGCGATGACCCCGATGACAGAGAGGTAGCTGTTCTTGGTCTTGAGGATCTGTGCCTCCCGGAGGCCGTGTTCGATGAGGGCGGTTTCGACGGCATCCTTCCCGCGGCCGAGACGCTCCAGCGCGCCCTGCAGGACGTTGGCGATGTAGGCCTTGTTGTTCGCCCGGCAGATCTCCCAGGCCTCCTGATAATTTCCGCCCTGGATCGTGCTCTCGAGCGACTCAACCAGCGCCGGCGGCGCGAGCTGGTCAGCCCGCAGCACCAGAAAAAGCTGGATGATGAACGTGACCATGACGCAGGACGTTCCCAGGATGCACAGCCAGATCATGATGATCAGCGGACCGCCGTGCAGGATCGTCTGGATGATGTTCATGTTTTCCGGGGTCCCCGAGGCGGCGGACGCCGGGAGCACGGAGAGGAGGAGGAGTAAGGGGGGCAGGGCCGGGGGGAGGATTCGGGGCGGGTTCATGAACGACAGGTTGAACTTACCGGGTTTCACGGGACAATCACGTTTTTTTCCTTGAGGGCGGCAGCGCGTTCGGCGGCTCTGGCCGCCGAGAACAGGTCCTCCCGGAAGAGGTTGGCTGCGAGAAGATAGTTCTCGAGGGCTTCGGAATTTTCCCCTGCCGCCTCCTGCACGCGGCCGATCAGGTAGAGCGCCTGCCCGAAGACCGCGGAGTCCCCCGGCCTGGCGAGCGGCGTCTTGCGAGCGGCCTCGACAATCGGGGCCAGCTTCGCCCGTGCGGTGGCGTAGTCCTTTTTTTCCACCGCAAGACGGGCGAGCCCGACGTCGGCAGAGGATCCCGCCGCGGGGTAGTCGCGCTGGAAATTTGCGAACGCCGCCTCGGCTCCGGCGACATCGCCGGTCCCCAGAAGGCATTCTCCGAGGAGTGCGGCGGCCCGTTCGGCCCACTTTGTCGGGAGGGCGGGATATTTCTCGACGAGCGGCCGGACTTTGGCGAGGGCCTTGGCGGCGTCGCCCTTGTTCCAGAGCGCGAGGGCCTCGTCGAAGTCCTTCGGTGGGGCCATGATCACCGAGGCCACGTTGGCCATCGGGATGCCGGTTTCGGCCGGCCCGATCTTGATCCGGAGCGCCCCGGACTTCACTGCCTGGATTTGCCCCTCCCGGCGCTGGCCGTCCTTCTGAACGACGACATCCTGCGCCTGCGCGGATGCCGCGGTGAACCCGAGCAGAAAGGCAAAAACCACGGCTGCTGGGGAGACGCTTGCTTTCATCGCCCAAAGGCATTAATCAAATTGCCCCCGCAAATCAACTCATTCCCAGTCTCCGTATGATTCACATTTTCCGAAAAAACCAGCGTGCATGGATGCTTGTCATCGCGGTGCTGACGATCGTGTCGTTTATCTTCCTGTATAACACGTCGCAGCTCGACAACCTGTCCTCGATGAAAAACCCGAGCATCTACGGCGAATCGCTGTCCCCCGGAGCGCTCGACCGGCAGGTGAAGAACTACCGGCTCACGATGATGCTCGGCCAGCTCGACCTGCTCGCGAAGCTGGGCGGCACCGGGGAGGACCGCGAGGCCTCGCTCTCGGATTTTGTCTGGAATCTTCTCATCCTCCGCCACCAGGCGCAGGTCCTGGGAGTCGCGCCGACCGACGAGCAGGTGGCCGCGCGCATCAAGGAAATCCCGGTCTTCCAGACCTCGGGTCAGTTCGACCCGATCAAATACCAGGCATTCCTACGGGACAGCTTGGCGCCGCTCGGCTTCACCGAGCGCCAGCTTGAGGAGGTCCTGCGCGACTCGCTCCGGCTGGAAAAAATTTCCGCGATCGTGGAGGCGCCTGTTGCCGTCGGCGAGGCCGAGATCCGCGACTCGGCAAAGGTCCTGCAGCCGGTGACCGCCTCGTTCGTCCGCTTCGATGCGGCCGCCGAAGCAGCTGGAATCCAGGTTCCCGAGACCGAGATCGTGGCCGCCTATGAGCGCAACCGGGCTGCGCTCAACACGCCCGAGCTGCGCGCGGTGCGATTTGTCGCCTTCGAGCTCCCCGGTGATTCGAAGCTCGAAGGTAAAGAAAAAATCGAGGCTCTCCAGAAGCTGGCGAATGCGGCCAGCGCGTTCGCCGAGTCGCTCGGCGGCCAGGCCGGAGCCCTCCAGAAGGGCGCCACCGCCGCCGGCCTCACCGTCCAATCGACCCCGGCGTTCGACCGCAGCGGTGCTCTGCAGGGGGACAATGATGACAGCAAGCTGGCCCCTGCGGTCAAAGTGATCGCGCCGGCGGCCTTCCTGCTTCCGGAGCCCGGCAAGGCGAGCGATGTCATCGGCTCGGACGACGGGTTCTACGTCGCCGAGCTGGCCGAGCTCACACCGGCCCGCCCGCTCACGCTCGCCGAGGCCACTCCGATGATCACCGGCCGCCTGCGCGAGGAACTCGCGGCCCGGGCGCTCCGCGACAAGGCCGCCACCCGGATTGCCGCACTCCGCGAAGCTGTCGCCGGCGGCAAGTCGTTTGCCGACGCCGCCACGCAGGCCGGCCTCAAGGTCGAGAACCTTGTGAACGTCCAGCCGATGGCCGAGTCGACAACCCCGGACCAGCGCCGGATCATCGCCGCAACGCTGCCCCTCAAGGACGGCGAGATCTCCGGGTTTGAAAACGCGATCGGCGGCGGATTTGCTGTCTACCTCCAGTCCCGCGGGCCGATCGACGAGAAGGAGTTTGCCAAGAAGCGGCCCGAGATCGTGCAGGGCCTGCTCGAGAACAAGCGCAACCTCCTCTTTGCCGAGTGGCTCCGGACCTGCCGGGATGAGGCGAAAATTTACGTTCCGGGAGTCGCGCGGCGTTGATGGACCCTGCGGTCGCAGAACTTTTCGATGACGCGACCGGCGACATCGCGCTGGGCGACCTGGAGGGGGCTGCTGCCAAATACCGCGAGTGCGTCCGCCGTGAGCCGGAATATTTTGATGCCTGGCACGCGCTCGGCATGGTCCTGATGAAAAGCGGCCACTACCCGGAGGCGATCGAGGCCGGCCTCAAGGCGGTCGCGCTCCGCCCGAATGACCAGCTCGCCTGGTCGAGCCTCTCGATCTTTTACGTCCGCAACAACCAGATCAAGGAGGCCGAAGCCGCCGGCGGGAAAGCCCGTATCATTTCCTGGGGCGGTAAAGTCCAAATCTAGACATGTCCAAACCATTCTTTATTACCACGGCGATCGATTACACAAACGCCGCCCCCCACGTCGGCCACGCCTACGAGAAAATCCTCGCCGATGTCCTGGCGCGCTACCACCGGCTTGCGGGCGACCGCACGTATTTTCTAACCGGTGTCGACCAGCATGGGCAGAAGGTCCAGCAGGCCGCTACGGCCGCCGGGATCAGCCCGGAGGAATTTGTCGCGCAGACCACGGAGAAGTTCACCGCGCTCTGGAAGCGCCTCGATATCAGCTTCGACGGCTGGGCGGCGACGACCGACCCGCTCCACAAGACCTGCGTGCAGGGGATCCTCCAGGCCCTCCACGACAAGGGCGACATCTACCGCGCAAAATACCGCGGGTTCTACAGCGTCCGCCAGGAACAGTTCCTCACCGACAAGGAGCGCGGGGAGGACGGCGCCTTCGGCCCCGAATGGGGAGAGGTCGTCGAGCTTGAGGAGGAGAACTGGTATTTCCGGCTTGGCCAATACCGCGACTGGCTCATCGGCTTCCTCGACTCACACCCGGCGGCCGTCATTCCCTCGTTCCGGCTTGCCGAGCTCCGCAATGCTGCGGCCAAGATTTCGAACGACCTGTCGATCTCTCGCCCGAAGTCCCGCCTCTCCTGGGGGATCGAGCTCCCATTCGACCGCGACTGCGTGACCTATGTGTGGTTCGACGCGCTCGTGAACTACATTAGCTTCGCCGGATACGGCGATCCGGCAAAGGCGGATGAATTCGCCGCGCTCTGGCCGGCCCTGCACGTCATCGGCAAGGACATCATCATCCCGGCGCACGGGATCTACTGGCTCATCATGCTCCATGCGATGGGCTTCCCCGACGAGCAGATTCCGCCGCTCCTCGTGCACGGCTATGTCATGATGGACGGTGAGAAGATGAGCAAGTCGCTCGGCAACATCCGCGACCCGAACACGTTTGTGGACACGTTCGGCGCCGGCGCGCTGCGTTACTACCTTATGCGCGACTGCGCGGTCGGCCAGGACATGGACTTCACCGACGACCGGCTTGTTCAGCGCTACAACGGCGACCTCGCGAATAGCCTCGGCAACCTCCTCAACCGCTCGCTCAGCATGGCGAAGCGCTACCGGCAGGGCGTCCTCCGCCGCTGCGAATCTCCGCTCGCGGAGTTTGTTACAGAAAAGACCGCTGCCTACCGCAGGCAGATGGACGCCCACCAGATTCACGCCGCGATCGAGACCACCCAGGAGATCGTCGTCCGCTGCAACGCCTACGTCGAGGAGACCGCGCCCTGGAAGCTGGCTAAAGATCCGGCGCAAGCCGATAAGCTTGACGAGGTCCTCTACACTCTCGCCGAGGCCCTGCGCATTGTCTCGCTGCTGATCACGCCGGTCCTGCCGTCCGCCGCCGACGCCATCCGCGCCCAGCTCGTCTGGGCCGGTCCGCTCGACTTCAACGAGGTCGCCTGGGGCCGCCTTGCCGACGGGCACCAGCTCGGCGAGCCCGTCCCGGTCTTCCCCCGCATCGAGCGGGAGTAAGGGCCTCACATTGATCCGTGGCCCCGCATGGGATATATCCACTATGCGGGAGCGCCGGTCCGCGTCCCGATATGGCTCACCCGCCAGTGAGGCTACGAAGCTCCATCGTCTCGCGCCACAGGTCGAGCAGAGCCTCGGCGTGGGCGCTCCGGGCTTCGAAGACGGCCTTCTGGGCTTCGAGGAAGAGGCCGAGAGGGATGGCTCCCTGGCGGTATTGGCGGCCGGCCAGCTCGGCGGCCTCGGTTATCCGGTCGATTTTTTCGCTCGGGAATACCTGTGCGAGGGGTTGAAGCGCGGCGATCGCATCGAGCCGGCGCTGGATTGCCTCGGTGAGGGCGGCCCGGGCATCCCGGCGCAGGTCCTCGCGGGTATCCGGCGAAAACCGATCCTGACCCCCATATCTGACGAAAGTCGAGGCGGGAAGGGATTCCGCTTCGACGAAGAGAGCCGCCAGATCGGGAGCTGAGGGATCGAACGGTTCAAATCCGGCGAGCCGGCGCTCGGCCAGCAGGTCGAGGATCGACATGACCGGGGAAGCCGCGGCGAGGGCGGTTGCATCGGATTTGGCCGGGGGTTCCGGGTCGGGGATCCCTGCAGCTTCTGGCTTCGCGCCCAGGAGTTCGAGCCGCCTGCCGAGCGGCGCGAGCTTGGCGAGGTTCTCCGCTGCGGCCACTTCGAAGGGGACGGCGGCGGCCTCCAGGGCCTCGCGCTCGATTCGCCCGGGCATGCCGGCGTCCGGTCGTGCAGCCATCTGCCCGGCCAGCGCCCTGAGCTGCCCGGCCATTTGTCCGGCAAGCTCCGCCAGCCGGCGGCGGGTCGAGAACTCGAAACCGAGCATCTGGATTTCGGATGCGAGCGCCCGCTGGTAGAGCGGGAGCAGCTCGCGCACGAGCGCCCGGTCCTGGTCGCGCACCGCGTCGGCGAGCCGGCCGGCAAACCGGAAGCGGATGACCGGCGCCACGGGTTTGCCTCCGGGTTTACCCTGGTCGAGCCAGGATTGCAGCACGAGCACGTGAGGGTTCTTCGAAACGTCCGGAGGCACCGCCGCACCTCCGGCGATGCCGGGGAGCGGGATCAGCAGGGCGAGGAATGCGGCGGCTCGCGGAATGGTCCGCGGGGATCGCCGGCTAATGCTCCGTGCAGGTGCAGGCATATTCGGGGAGCTTGCAGCCGCCGCAGGTGTGCATGGCATAGGTGAGCCGGACGTTTGATGGCTTCGCATCGGCGCTTGCACGGGTCTGCACGACAAGAACGTAGCCCTCGGGTTTGGGGAGCGGGGCTGCAGAGACAAACGCGTTGTCTCTGGCGACCATTTCGACCGGCTGGCGACCGGCATCGAGCTGCGCGAAGACAGTGACCGTTCGCGAGCCGGGTGCCGCCGGCTTGTTTCCCTCATCAAGGAAGGTGACGGTGAGGGACCCGTCGGCGGCGATGAGCACTTCCGCCTGGTTCGGCGGCTGGCCGACAAGCTTGCCCTTGTTGGGTCCGGCCCCGGCGGCGGGATCGGCGGCATGGCCGGCGGTGGTGAGGACGAGTCCTGCCGCGAGCGGGAGGAGCAATGATTTAAGCAATAGATTCATGGTTGTTGTTGGTTTGGTTTCCGGATTTCTCCGCGCGGGCCTCCATCCAGTCGTAGAGGACCGGAAGAAGGATGAGCGTGAGAAAAGTGGAGGAGAGGACACCGCCGATGACGACGGTGGCGAGCGGGCGCTGGACCTCGGCTCCGGAGCCGAGCGCAATGGCCATCGGCAGGAATCCGGTCGCTGTCGTGAGCGCGGTCATGAGCTTCGGGCGTAGGCGGGTGAGCGTCCCGTCGATGACCGCCTGCCGGAGGCTGGCCCCCTGCCGGCGGAGCTGGTTCATGAAGCTGATGAGCATGATCCCGTTCAGCACGGCGATGCCCGAGAGCGCGATGAAGCCGACGCCGGCCGAGATCGTGAACGGCATCCCCCGGAACCAGAGCGCAAAGACCCCGCCGGTCACGGCGAGGGGAACGCAAAGGAAAACCAGGGCCGCCTGCCGCAGCGATCCGAAGCTCACGAAGAGCAGTCCGAAAATCAGCGCCAGGGCGGCGGGCACCACGACCATCAGGCGCTGCCGGGCCTTGATCAGGTTTTGAAATTGCCCGCCAAACTCGAAGTAGTAGCCGTCCGGGAGCTTGAGTTCGGCGCGGAGGCGGGCGGTGGCCTCCCGGACAAAGCTTTCGGTGTCACGCCCGCGGAGGTTGATGAGGAGCGAGACCTTCCGCTGGTTGGCGATGCGGTTGATCGTGCCGATCTCCTCGACGACCTTGACCTCGGCGACCTCGCCGAGCGTGATGAGCCCGCCGTTGGCGAGCCGCACGGGCAGCCGCGAAAACTCCGCGGCCTTTTTCCGCTGGTCCTCCGCCAGGCGAACGACGATGTCATACCGGCGGTTCCCCTCGATGAGCCGTCCGGCCGGCTCGCCGCCGAGCGCGTGGGAGACGACCCGGTTGATGTCGTCGCCGTGAACGCCGTAGCGTTCGAGGGCATCGCGCCGGGGCACGATCTCGATCATCGGCTGGCGCCCCATGGCTTCGAATTCGATGTCGCCGCCCCCCGGCACGGTATTGAGGATGTCCCGCGCCCGCCTGGCCAAGTCCTCCAGCTTCTCAAAATCGCCTCCGAAAATCTTGAGCGAGAGGTCGGCGCGCGCTCCGGCCATGATCTCGTTGAAGCGGAGCTGGATCGGCTGGGTGAAGAGCAGCGACTGCCCGAGAACGTTTTGGTTGAGCGTTTCGCGCATCTGCGCGATGAGTTCCGGCTTGGTGACCGGGCGGCCGTTGACCTTGCGCCACTCGCTCTGCGGCTTGAGCATGACATACGTGTCGGCGACGTTCGGTCCCATCGGATCCATCGCGATCTCCGCCGTGCCGATGCGCGAGAACATGTGCGAGATCTCGGGAAAGTTGGCCCGCAGGACGCGCTCGGATTTCTTTTGGAGGTCCAGCGAGGCCTCGAGGCCGACGCTCGTGCTCCGGATCATCTGCAGCGAGATCGAGCCCTCGTCGAGTTGGGGGAGGAACTCGGCCCCGAGGCGCACGAAGACCACGACCGACAGCGCGAAAATCCCGGCCGATGCAGCGACGACGAGCCAGCGGTGGCGGAGGGCGGAGGCGAGAAGCGGCGTGTAGACCGCCTTGAAGAACCGGACGACAAAGTTGTCCTTCTCGGCGATCTGCCCGCCGAGGAAATAGGAGCAGAGCACCGGCATGAGCGTGAGCGACAGGATGAGCGCACCGACGAGGCAGAAAATCACGGCGAGCGCCATCGGTTGGAACATCTTCCCCTCGACACCCGTGAGGCTCAGGATCGGCACGTAGACCACCGTGATGATCAGCACGCCGAAGAACATCGGATTGCAGACCTCCTTCGCGGACTTGAGCACCTCGACGGCGCGCTCGCGCGCGTCGAGCCGCCGCCCGAGGATCTTCTGCCGCTCGCCGAGGTGGCGCACGATATTTTCCACCATGACGACCGCCCCGTCGATGATCAGCCCGAAATCGATGGCGCCCAGGCTCATCAGGTTTCCCGAGAGGCGGGACGAAACCATCCCGGTGAGCGCAAAGAGGAACGACAGCGGGATCGCCAGCGACACGATCAGCGCGGCCCGCCAGTTGCCAAGCATCGCAAAGAGGACGACAGCCACCAGGATCGCGCCGTGAAAGAGGTTGTCCGCGACGGTGTGAATCGTCCGGTTCACCAGATCGGCCCGGTCGTAGCCGTCGGCGATTTCGATACCTTCCGGCAGCTTGGTTTGGATTTCGGCGAGGCGCTCGCGGGCGGCGCGCGCCACGAGCCGGGTGTTCTCGCCGGCGAGCATGATCGCGGCGCCGATGACTGCCTCCTCGCCGTCCTCGGTCGAGGCCCCGGTGCGGAAGGCCGC
>Ga0114938_1001138_pt1 | contig 18745 bp, 21 predicted proteins | sample AshMeaBigSpring_FD_88675 | JGI IMG/M metagenome (GOLD analysis project Ga0114938, IMG submission 88675) | Groundwater microbial communities from Big Spring, Nevada to study Microbial Dark Matter (Phase II) - Ash Meadows Big Spring | ecosystem: Environmental > Aquatic > Deep subsurface >...
CGGGCCTCCTTCATCGGATCCTTGCAGGGTTCGTTGATCACCACGCAGGTGCCGCGCTTGAAAACCACAAAGCTGCGCTTTTCCGTCACGTGGCGGGTGCAGAATGCGGCGAGGTCCACGGTCGCGGGTGCCGGGATTTCGTTCCCGGCGGTTTCCCGAGGGGCTTCAGGGATGGCCAGCTCCGGGCCGGGTGCGGCGCTCGGCGCGGGTGGCGGAGTTTTTGAAACCGGGGTCGGCTGGATCACCGAAATGCTGAAGCCGAAGATTCCAGCCAGCACCAGCGCCAGCGGCAAAGCAATTCGGGACGATAGAGGGCTCTTCGAGGCCGTTTGCGGATTGAGCATGGCGAAAATTTAAAAAATATTGACACTTTAGCAAGATTAAATTTAAACAGCCGCGTTGCATGTTCACACCCACATGAAAACGCCCACCCCAAGAACCAATCGAGGCACACCGTCCCGCCTGCCTCTTGTCCGAGCCGTAACGCTTGGCATCCTCGCCTTAGGATGGCTGGCACCCGCCCGGTCCGAAAACGTCGACAGCGAAATGGTTTTGCTCGTCGATATCACCCGTCCCGGACTCAATCCCACCGAGTTCGGCCGGCTAATGGATGGCTACGCGTCCGCGTTCACCAGCGCCCAGATTCTGGATTCCATCCAGTCCGGCGCCTATGGCCGCATCGCCGTGTCGATGATGTTTTTCGGCAACTCCAACACGCAGTTGGTCGGAGTGCCGTGGATGTCGATCGGAAATGCCACGGAAGCCAACACCTTCGCGGATCTGGTCCGCAATGTGGCGCGGCCGTCTTCCAGTGGCGCTCCCGACCTGGGAGCGGCTTTGGCGGCCGCCACCCTTTCGTTCGGAACGGAAACGGGAGGTTCCGCCAACGGTTTCGAGAGCGCCGTACAGATCGTCGAGGTGGCCTCCGGCACCGTTCCTCAGAACGGGGACGCGGCCAATGCCGCTGCCGGCAGCGCCGCCGCCCTCGCCGCCGGAGTGGAACTGATCAACGCCCTGGCCCTTGGAAACCGCGCGAACCAGGTGGACGCCTTTTACGAGGCCAACGTCATCGGCAGCACGGTCAACGGGGTGCTTCCGACCAGCGACACCGCTTCGATCAACGCCGCCCTGGCTGGCACGATGGGCGGTTTGCTCAACGATACGGTGCAGACCGGAGCCGCGCTGTCCGTCACCGCGGTTCCCGAACCCTCGTCGGCCGTCGGCCTGATTCCCGCCACGCTCCTGCTCTTGCGGAGGAGAAGGCGCTGATTTTCCACCCCTCACCGGTATGAAATCAAAACCATCCGCCCCCGCGAAAGCGGGAACTGAAGCCAATCGCCTTGTCACCGTCAATGAAGTGGCGGAACAAGTGGGCCGTGAAATCCTGGAATCCCGGCTGGATCCCGGCGCATGGGCGACCGCCCTCTATGAATGCGGGGGGGACCGCGAGGAGGCGCTCGCCCTTTACGCCCGCCTCCGCGTCCGCCAGCTCACCGCCAAACGCCGGGTTCGCCTGGCAAAGGTCCGCTCCTTGGAAACAAGGCGCCTGGAGAAATGCATGGGAGATCAGGATACCCGGGCGTGGATCGCCAGGACGATTCAGGAAATGCTGCACAGCGACAAACGCGGGCAGAACCTCAATTTCATGAAGCCGCGGCTGTCGCTCATCTGGTTGTTCGTGCTGTTCATCGGTGCCGCCGGCACGACGGCCTGCCTCGGCCGCCTGTTCGCCGGCGCGATTCCGGGCAGGTTCGCCGACATGGTCACGCCGGCCGCCCTGTTCGCGGGGATGGCCGCAGTCACCGGCGTTCTGGTCCTGCGGTTTTTCCTGCCGAAACGCTGGATCATGCTGGGCTGGAACCACGGGCTCGTCCTCGCCTGCAACGTGGTCTGCCTCAGTTCCCTCTATCTCGGAACGAAGGTGATCCAGCACTCCATGGCCACCGACACCACCGCGCATGGCGTCCGGCAGGCCGCCCCCGTGCTCGTCCGTCCCGCCGTCCCCAAACCGGCCGCCGCCGTCGGCAGCACCTATCTCGCCTCGTCGGAAAGCACGGCGACGCCTCCCGGAAACTGATGCGGCCGGGCGAAAATGCCGCCTGCCGCTCGAACGGCCCTGCGTGAACGCAATCGTTCCGCATGGCCGCCCGTGTTTCCGCTTGCGCGGATTCCCTGCTTCCGCCGCGCATCCGGACTGCTAAGGTTTCCGCGGAATGAATGCCGCCACCGAAGCCCACGACGCCGCCCTCCTCGGAATCCTTCAGGAATCCGTTCCGTTCACCCGACGGCCTTTCTCGGATCTCGGGAAACGCTGCGGCCTCACCGAGGACGAGGTGCTAGCCCGCGTGAAGGCGCTCAAGGAGGGCAAGGTCATCCGCCAGATCAGCGCCATCTTCGACACCCGCAGCCTCGGCTACGCCTCCAGCCTCGTCGCCGCCAGGATCGCTCCGGAGAAACTCGACGCCGCCGTTTCCATCATCAACTCCCACCCCGGCGTCAGCCACAACTACCTCCGCAACCACGAGTTCAACCTCTGGTACACCATCGCTGTGCCGCCGATCAGCCGGCTCGGCCTCGAAGGCACGGTGGACCTGCTGCACCAGCTCTCCGGCGCGGAATCCACCCGCCTGCTCCCCACGCTGCGCCTCTTCAAGATCGGCGTCCGCTTCGATGTCGAGGGCTCCGCCAGACCGGACGACCAGAGCCGGCCTGCCTACACCGAGGCCAACCGTGGCGAGGCCCGGCCGCTCAACGAAACGGAGATCCGCTTCGTCCGCCTCATGCAGCGGGATCTGCCGATCATCGCGGACCCCTTCTCCGGGGTCGCATCGGAGCTCGGTCTCTCCTTCGAGGAAACCGCCGCCATGCACGCGGAGTTCCTTCAAAGCGGCCGGATGCGCCGCTTCGCCGCAGTGCTCCACCACCGCAAGGCCGGCTTCGGTGCCAACGCCATGGGAGTCTGGGCCGGCCCGCAGGACGATCCGCAGGCGCTGCGCAAACTCGGCGAAACCATGGCCGGCTTCCGCGCCGTGAGCCATTGTTACCAGCGCCCGAGCTACCCGGAATGGCCCTACAACCTCTTCACCATGGTCCACGGCAAATCCGAGCAGGAATGCGAGGAAACCCTGCAGGCCATCGCCGACGCCACCGGCATCACCGACCGCCACGCCCTCTACTCCACACAGGAGTTCAAGAAGGTCCGCGTCCGCTACTTCACCGATGAGGAGATGAAGTGGGAGGAAGAGAACGCGTGACTCTCCCTTGGACTGCGGCAGCCCGCTGCCGCTTTCCCGGAGCCAGCCCGCTGGCCCGGAGAGGATGAGGTGGGACAGGACGACAATGGGCACCTCTTTCGCCCTTCATCCACTCCCCGCAGCAGGCTGCGGGGCTGAAAGCGGCAGCAGGCTGCACGCAGTCCAAGGCCAAACACTCTCATCCACCGCTCAGGCGCAGCGCTTCGGCATATTCCGCGGACAAATCGAACCCGAGATCCAGCTTCGGATCGATTTTCTGGAAGCCGGCATACTGGAGGCACAACAGCTGCAGGCCCGAAAACTTGCCGGGAAGCGTGCGCAGCGTGTATTTCTCCGCCGGATCGTTCACGGCCAAACCACGCGTTCCCAACATGGCGATCTCAAAGGAGATTTCCTGGATCCCCGCCAGCGGCATGCCGTCGAATCGCCGCAGCGCATCAAGACAATACGCCAAAACGTCCGGACGAAACCTCCCGCCGCGGGCACGGAACGTCTTCTCCGCGATGCGGGTGCGGCCTTGTGCCGCCATTTCCCCGATGCGCCCGTTGCGATCCAGAGCGAGAACCTTCCCATACGCCTCGTCTGCCTCGTCCAGCGCATCCTGCTGTTCCAAGGTCGCTCCCAGGTTGAACCAACATTGCGGATCGGACGGGAGCAACCGCGCCGCAGCCCGCAGATGGACCAGTGCCTCATCGGTGGAACCCGTCCGTGCCAGAATCGCGCCGAGATTCTTGCGCACATGGCCAGCCGCCGCTTCATCCGCACGGCAGCCTGTAGGCTTAGTTCATCTTCTTTTGACAGGAGACTGTAGGCCTCGCGCAACTCGTCTTGCGGCAGACGTTGCATGCCGACAAGCAGGCGGCACTGGTTTCCTTCGCCTCCCTCCCACCTATCGATCACGCCATCGATGGCTTTCCAGCCACGTAGGTTGAAGTAGCCGACACAAAAGTCCGAGCGATGCCCGATTTCCAGACTCTGGCGAAGCGCCGGTAGGAGGTCGGTGGCGATGTTGTCGAAAATCCGGGGCATCGGCGGCTGATTTCGCCGATAGACTAGAAAGACATTTTTTTGTCTTACAAGAGACAATCGAAAACCTATTGAACAATCATTTCACAGTAAATTGAACCAATAATCCTGATGGACTCAAAATCCGCTCGATGTCCCTATGAATTCCACGCGTTCCTGGCAGCGTTGCCGCGCCCTAAGTTGGAAGGGTGATCGACTACCGGGAAATCTCCAGAGGGCTGGCTGCCATCGGCAAAGACCGGCCATGGCTGGCCAAACAACTGAATCTCAGCGCGAATACCATCCGCCAATACCTCGGCCCCAAAGGGAAACGGACGAAGGAGTTGATGGAGGAGATCGAGCGCGTGATCGTGCTGGAAGAAGCCCGCCAGCGGGAGAACCAGGCGGACGCGCCGCCGTGGAGTGTGATTTTCAGGACCGCGGAGGAGTTCGACCGGGCGGACCGGGCGAGCCGGACGGTGAAGTCCGGGAGCTTGATCGAGTTTTGCCGGGCGGTGATCCTGAAGCGGGCGGACGAGATTCTGGCGGAGAAATCCCGCGGTCGTTATCCTGCGGAAACGATCCGTTCGCTGAAGGTGGCGGACAAGGGGGACAAGGAGAACGAATAAGGCGCTGGCGGGCGCTCTGGACCTTGGACCGCGGCAGCGGGCTGCCGCAGCCCATGATGGGCTTGAGTGATGTTGAAATTCACACGAAAGGATTCACCACCTGGACACCATCATATTCCTGGCCGCTGTTCAGGTCCTCCGAATACAGCGTATGACATCCGAGCTCCCCGGCTGCTGAAATGATGGCGGCGTCCCAATAGGAGATCTTGTAGCGTGCGGCGGTCCGGGTGGCACGAAGCACAAGGCCGGGAGTGATCGGCAGCGTGGTGCGGCGCGCCAGCCATTCCAGATTTTCCAAGGCCACTTCAAGTGATATGCCCAAACGTCCCTTGGTGTAAGCCACGGCGAAATACTCCTGCATCACCTGAGCCGAGAAACCAAGTCCCGGCTTCCGCAACAAATCCAGAGCGATCTTTCGTTTCGGCTGATCGTCCGGGTGTTGTGAACCCGCATAAAGCAGAACGTTAGAGTCGATGAAGTATTTGGCGGTCATAAATCTCGTGCCGATGAACCTTTCCCACAGGCGATCCCACATTATTGCCGCGTGAAAATGCCGCGACAAAGGCCTCGGTGTCATCGGTGGGGGCTTCCTCGCGCAAAACCGCCTCCAACCCCTCGATGATCAGATTCTTGATGGAGGTGCGGCGTCGCACGGCGGCGATTTTGGTCCGCTCAAGAATGCTGTCAGGGATGTCAACGGTCGTTTTCATGAGGAATAAATACGTGAATATGGTTTTATGTCAAGCTGCCGCACGGAAGAAGTCGGCATGAGACCTCATCGTGCTTCATGGCAAAACCATGGGCTGCACGCAGTCCAAGGCTGCGGCCCTGATTTCAATCCTCCTCGTCCTTGGCACCTTTGACGCGGACCTTGCCGCGGAGTTTGGCTTCGATGAAGGCGTCGAGGTCGCCGTCCATGACGGCCTGGATGTTGTTGGTTTCCTCGCCGGTGCGGAGGTCGAGGACCTTCTGGTAGGGTTGGAAGACGTAGGAGCGGATCTGGTTGCCCCAGGAGACGTCGCCTTTTTCGCCATAGGAGCGGTCGGCCTCGGCCTTTTGTTTGTCCTCCTCGATGGTGTAGAGCTTGGCCTTGAGGATCTCGTAGGCGAGTTCGCGGTTCTGGCCCTGGGTGCGGGCGGCGGTGGAGCGGATGAGGATGCCGGTGGGAAGGTGGCGAAGCAGGACGGCGGTCTCCACCTTGTTGACGTTCTGGCCGCCCTTGCCGCCGGAGCGGGTGGTGGTGATCTCGACGTCCTTGTCGTTGATCTCGATGTTGATTTCCTTGGAGATTTCCGGCGTGGCGTCGATGGAGGCGAAGGACGTGTGGCGCTTCGCGTTCGAGTCGAAGGGGGAGATCCGGACAAGCCGGTGGACGCCGCGCTCGTTTTTGAGGAAGCCGTAGGCGTAGTCGCCGGTGATTTTCAGCGTGGCGGTGCGGAGTCCGGCCTCGTCGCCGTCCTGCCAGTCGAGGGTTTCCACGGTGTAGCCCTTCTGCTCGGCCCAGCGGGTGTACATGCGGTGGAGCATCTGGGCCCAGTCGCAGGCCTCGGTGCCGCCGGCTCCTGCGGAAATGACGAGGAAGCACGGCGAGGCGTCGCTCGGCTGGTTGAGCAGGGTGAGCAGCTCGAAGGAGCGGATGTCGGCTTCCAGCGTCTTCGCGTTGTCGAGCGCCTCGCGGGCGAGGTCGGCATCGTCGAATTCCTTGGCGAGGTTGACGCCCTCTTCGATGTCCGAGACGCGGGCTTCGAGCTTGAGGAAGGCTTCGAGTTTCTTTTTGAGGCCGGCGGCCTTGGAGGAGATGGATTTCGCCTTTTCGGCGTCGTTCCAGAACTCGGGGGCGCCCATGGCCTCCTCGAGCGTTTGGATTTCGTTTTCGAGGGCTGGGACGTCAAAGATACCTCCTGAGTTTCGAGAGGCGGCTTTTCAAGCCGTCCGTATCGAGCGCCAGGAGGTCAGCGGTGGGAAGTGAGGACATGCGGGCGGGAAGAAACCCGATCGCCGGGCCTGAGGCAAGGCGGAACCGGCGCGGTCACCGGAGAATCGCCTGCAGCTCGTGAGTCTGCCTGGAGCGGGGCACGAAGGGGCTGTTGTAGCCGAGCAGGCGGTAACCGGCGGCCTTGAGGTTGAGGCGGGCGAGTTCGGCGTCGATGGCCTGGCGGGCTCGGGCGGTGGAGGTCTTGTCGCGGCCGCCCTGCCAGGCGTAGCTGAGGGCGTCCACGGCGGGCATGTCCCGGACTTCGACGAGTTCACCACCGGCTCCGGCGGTGCCGACCGCGGGCGATTGATAGAGAAAGGCCATTTCCTCCATGTCCATGGATTCGGGGCCCGGGCCGTCGAGCTTCATTTCGACGGGAGCGGTCATCGGGATCTTGTTGCGCGAGATGTGTTTGAAAAGCCGGCGGAAGCCGCGGTTCGGGCTGGAATCGGGAGTGAAGGCGGCGCGGTAGGCGGGGTAGGATTTCCTGGCGACCTGATTGAACGGGCCCGGCTGCGGCCATCCTTTGGGGAGTGGGGATTCTTCCTTGTAGGCGGGTGGTGCGGCTTTGGAGGGTTCGCCTGGTTTTCCCGGCGGGTTCTTCGACGCGGGCTCCGCCATGCCGGGGAGCAGGGTGGCAAGCAGGCATGAGGCGAGGCGCAGGGGATTCTTCATCGCGAGACGATCCGCCCGGGAGGTGCGGGTGCAAGGGCGAATCACAACAATTCCTCGAGCCAGGAGAGAAACTCGGCATCGGTCGGAGTTGGATCGGTGGAGGGCGCGGGGAGCTGCCGAGTGCTCGCGAGCGGGAGGGATTCCGGCGGAGTTGTTCCGCAGGGGTGCTCCGGGATTTTCCGTACCGCGGGGGCGGAGGCATGGTCCTCGGTCTGTTTCGGCGGGGGCTTGGTCATGCGGGAGATCCTGGTCCGGGGGTGTGCGCGGACGATGAGGAATGCATGAGAATCCGGTGAATCCGGGAAATGAGTTGGCGCTTGAATGTTTCCCCGCCGGGCCGTAGTCCGGGGCGGCATGGATCCGATGCACCCATACGAACACCTGTCGCTTTTCACCGTCGGGCTTATTCTTGCCGTCTGGTTGATCGGCAGCCATGCATTGATGCTGGCGAAGCCGACGCTGGTGCAGGGATTTCTGAAGAAGTTTCCCCGCGACGCGGTGATGGGGCAGATTCTGCTCGGGATCGGTCTGGCGTGGTTCTGGCTCCTGATCGCGCCGGAAAACATGGGGATCGTCAGTTCCCTGGCGATGGATCTGGGCGAGTTCAACGGGGCGAAACCCATCCTCCGCATCCTGGTGCCGGTTTCCCTGGTGCTCGTGGCGACGAGCGTGCGGGATTTCCTCGCCGTCCGCGCGTTGGGAGTGGTGGGGTTGATGGTGGCGTCGCCACTGCTTGAATCCGCCTTTCTCAAGGATCCCTCGACGCGGCTGCTGGTCCCTCTGTATGCCTACGCGCTGCTGACCGCTTCGCTCTTCTGGGTGGGCATGCCGTATTTGTTCCGGGATGCGGTGAACTGGGTGACAGCCGACCGGCAACGCTGGAACGCCTTCGCAGTGGCGGGGCTTGGCTATGGGGTCGCGGTTCTTGTATGCGCCCTCGCGTTCTGGAGGGCGTACTGAACCTTCAAGCCGCGCTTTCCGCCGGCTTCATGTTCCGGGCGGCGGCTCAGTAAACGGGCGCGCCGGAGGTGTCTCCACCACCGCCACCGCCGTTGTTGGCCTTGTTTGCGGTGTTTTCCATGCTTTCCCCTGCGATGCGCATGTCACGGCCGAGGCCGATGAATGTGTTGCAGGAGGCGGTGAGCGCGACTGCGGTGGCGAGGGCGATCCATTTGAGCGATTTCATTGCAAGGCTTGATACCGCAAATTGCCCCCTCTGCAAGCGGATTTTATAAACCGTTCTTAACAATTTCAGTTGCCCTGCAGCGCGTGGAAAATCCGGATGGCGGCGTAGGCGTCGTTTGCGGCGTAGAGCAACTGGCGTTCGGTCAACTGTTTTGCCGCCCAGTTCGAGGTGGTGATCGATTTGGATTTCGGGAGCCTGCGGTTGAAGAGCATGGCGACCGCGGATTTCGCGCCGATGGTGTGGCGGTAGCCGAGTTTCCGGAACGAGACGTCCAGATCCACGACCGCCGCGGGGCGGATGCCGAAGCGGTTGGAGATCTGGCGGAGGTCGCCGCCGAGCCCGAAGCCGATCTTGCTGAGCTCCGCGGAGGTCAGCAGGTCGGTGATCGCCTGGTGGCTGTCCTCGATGTGGGACTGGAAGATGAAGGCCTTTTCGAGGGTGGCGAACTGGACCACATGGGGTCCGGTGGATTCCTCGCCTTTTTGGAAGGTGGGTTTGGACTCGGTGTCGAAACCCACGCAAGCGGCCGCCATGAGTTCGTCCAGCGCCTGTCCGGCCTGCCTGCGGTTGGTCACCACGAAGACCCGCTCGAGACCGATGCCTTCGAACAGCTCCATTCCGGCGATGTCATCCTTGTGGGGCGGGGTCATGGGATCGTTCATGGGAAAGGGGGGAGAAGGAGTGAAGGCCGGGATGTGGCGCATGACAAGCGCACCGTGGGGGTGGCTAGCGCAATCTGGCGCGAAGCAGTTCCGTGACCTGTTTCGGATTCGGTTTCGTGGCGGCGAGCTTCATGACCTGGCCGGTGAGGAAGTTGAGGAGTTTCTCGTTGCCGGCCTTGACGGCTTCCACTTCGGCCGGGTTGTTGGCGATGGCTTGATCGACGAGCGCTTCGAGTTCGCCGGCTTCGGCTTTCTTGAAACCGAGGCTGTCGGCGATGGCGGCGGGGTCCCTGTCCGGATCCTGATAGAGGACGGCGAAGACCTCGTTGGCCTGGCTGGAGGCGAGCGTGCCGTCCTCGACGAGCAGGAGCAGCGCGCGGAGCTTTTCCGGGGATACCGGGCATTCGTCGATGGCGATGCCCTGTTCGTTGAGTTTGCCGAGCAGGTTGTTGATGATGAAGTTGGCGACCTTCTTGCCGGGGATGGCATTTTCGAGCGTGGCTTCGAAGTAGGCGGCGAGGTGGCGGTCCGAGGAGAGCACGGACGCGTCATAAGCGGTGACGCCGAAGTCCTTCTCGAAACGCGCGGCGAGTTCGTGGGGAAGTTCCGGCACGAGCGGGCGGACTTTTTCCAACAGCGGAGCGGTCTGGATGGGCAGCAGGTCGGGGCAGGTGAAGTAGCGGTAGTCGTGCGCGTCCTCCTTGGTGCGCATGAGCTGGGTTTCGCCGCGGTCGTCGTCCCAGCGGCGGGTGGATTGGATCTGCGGGATGCCGCGATCGAGGTCTTCGGTTTGACGCTGGATTTCGAAATGGATGGCGCGGCGGATGGCGGAGATGGAGTTGAGGTTTTTCAGCTCGACCTTGGAGCCCAGGGGGTCGGCGGCGTTCTTGCGCAGCGAGATGTTCACGTCGCAGCGGAGCTGGCCTTTCTCCATGTCCGCATCGGAGACGTCGCCCTGCTGGAGGATCATTTGGAGCGAGCGGAGGTAGGCGAAGGCCTCCTCGGCGGATTCGAGGTCCGGCTCGGAGACGATCTCCATGAGCGGCGTGCCGGCGCGGTTGAAGTCGATGAGCGACGAGTTGCCGAGGTGGGTGGACTTGGCGACGTCCTCCTCAAGGTGGATGCGGTTGAGGCGGACGACCTTGCCGGGGTTGGCGATGTGTTTCCGGTGGTCCGTGGGGTAGCAGTGTTCGTAAAGAGGCACGCCGCCGCCGATGCAGAGCGGGAGATCCATCTGCGTGGTCTGGTAGTTCTTCGGCATGTCCGGATAGAAATAGTTTTTCCGGTCCCACTTGGAGATTTCCGGCGACGAGCAGTGGATCATCAGGCCGGCGAGCAGGGTTTTCTCGATGGCCTCGCGGTTGAGGACGGGCAGTGCGCCGGGCAGGCCGAGGCAGACGGGGCAGGTGTGCGTGTTGGGCGTGTCTCCGAACGAGGTGCGGCAGGCGCAGAACATCTTGGTGTTCGTTTTGACCTGGGCGTGGACTTCGAGGCCGATGGTGACGAGGTAGGACATGGTGGATTGGAGAGTGAGGATCGAAGATCGAAGATCGAAGATTGAAGATTGTGGAATTGGGAATGGACCGAGCCACCAGCGATCCACAATCTGCGATCTTCCTATCTCTTAAAGCTGGAGATCCTTGAGCAGGGCGTTCAGTTGGGGGTCATCAAGGGCTTTGGTGAGGAGCGGGTGCCGGAGCAGCGTGCCGAATTTTCCCCGGCGGGCAAGGTTTTGGAGTTCCGGATCATCCACGATGACGGCGCGGGGGATGGGTTTGCCGGTTCTGGGGTCGATGACGGGCTTGAGCGGGGACTCGGAATGGGCGGTGATGACCTTGGCGAGCGCGAGGCGGGAGGGATCGGCGAGGGGATCGAGTGTGCGGAGCCAGGACTCGGGCAGCGCGGCATCGACCGAGGACTTGAGGTTCTGGCTGTATTTGGCGAAGGTGGGGCCGCTGATGCCGAGGTTTTTTTCCGCATAGGCGCGGACCTCGGCGATGGAGCCGGTGTGGTGGATGAGGGTGGCCCCGATCAGCCAGATGAGCGAGGTGGGAATGAGGGCGAGCAGCAGGCGGACGGCCAGCTTGATCACGGGGGAGCTGTGACCGGACCCGGTGTCCGGCGTTTTTCCGAAGGGGCGGGCGACGGCTTTGGCTATCTTGCGGATGATCCAAAATGAGATCAGGAAGGTGGAGATGGGCAGGCCGGTGGTGACGAGTCCCACGGATTTGCCGAACCACTCGACCGAGAGGGTGGGGGCTTTCTGCCAGACGAGGAATCCGATCCACGCGCTGAGCGCGAGGACGACGGTGCCGACGATCATCCGCGTCATGCCGCGCAGCATCACGAAGGCGGCGCACACCAGGAAGATGATGAGCGCCGCCGTGCCAAGGCTGAGTTGCGGGATGGATTCGGGGTTCATGAGGAGATGGTGGATAGAGGATTGTGGATGAAGAGATGAATCTTCCATCTGCAATCCACGATCTACGATCTGCGATCCATTGCCCTCTGTCTGAGCAAGTGGTCCGTGATGACCAGCGTCGCCATCGCCTCCACGATCGGCACGGCGCGGGGCAGGACGCAGGCGTCGTGGCGGCCCTTGCCGGAGAGCTCGGTGTTCTCGCCGGAGGAGGTGACCGTTTCCTGGGAGGTCATGATGGTGGCGGTGGGTTTGAAGGCCACGCGGAAGAAGATGGGCTCGCCGTTGGAAATGCCGCCCTGCACGCCGCCGGAGCGGTTGCTGGTGGTGCGGACCTTGCCATCGACCATGCGGTAGGGGTCGTTGTGCTCGCGGCCGGTGAGAAGCGTGCCGGAGAAACCGGAGCCGATCTCGAAACCCTTCGTCGCCGGGATGGAGAGCATGGCCTTGGCGAGGTCCGCTTCGAGCTTGTCGAAGATCGGCTCGCCGAGACCGGGCGGGCAATTGCGGATGACGCACTCGATGACTCCGCCGACGGAGTTTCCATCGGCGCGGATGGCTTTGATGCGCTCGATCATCGGCTCGACCATGGCCGGATCGCCGGTGCGGACGATGTTGGACTCGATGGCCGCAGCGGTGACGGTGGCGGGATCGACGGTGGCGTTGAGGTCCTGGATGGATTTCACCCAGGCGAGGACTTCGATGCCGGGATGCAGGGTGTCCAGGACCTGACGTGCGACGGCCGCGGCGGCGACACGGCCGATGGTTTCGCGGGCGGAGGCCCGTCCGCCGCCGGACGGGGCGCGGATGCCGTATTTGGCGTCGTAGGTGTAGTCCGCGTGGCTGGGCCGGTATTTCACGGCCATTTCATCGTAGGATCCGGGGCGTTGGTCGGTGTTGCGGACGATGATGGAAATGGGCGTGCCGAGCGTGAGTCCGTCGTGAAGGCCGGAGAGGATTTCGGCGGCGTCCGCTTCCTTGCGCGGGGTGACGATGTCCGATTGGCCGGGGCGGCGGCGGTCCAGTTCGTGCTGGATGTTCTCCAGCGAGACAGGGACGCGCGGCGGGCAGCCATCGATAACGACGCCGACGCCTCCGCCGTGCGACTCGCCGAAGGTGTGGATGCGGAAAACCTGTCCGAAGGTGGATGACATGCGCGGAAGAGTAGGCGGCGCGCCGATTCGGGCAAGACGATTGCGGGGAGGGTTTTCCCGCCAAGAGTCCGGCTCCGCCAAGGCGCGGGGCTCACGCGCCGGGCGCGCGGCGGAGTTCGTCGAGATCGGCGAGGTCCTGAGGACGTCCGGCGGTTTGTTTGGCGCGGATGAGATCGGCCTTTCCGAGGTAGTGGATGGGAATTCCGTCCACGATACCTGTGGCCCGGGAGTTCCAAGCGGATTGGAAATCGGGAAGTCCGGGCAGTGAAGTCAGGAAATCGATCTGACACGGCGAGACGCCGACCACGTATTGTAGGCCCCCCCGGGTGAAGTCGTCCTGGGTGACCTCGATCAGCGGCAGTCCGAACTCGCGAAAAGCGCGTGCGACGCGGGCCGCGTTTTCCACCGAGGGTTTGATCCAGAAATCGATATCCTTGGTGTAGCGGGGCTGCGTGTGGTGAATCACCGCGTATGCTCCTACTATCAGATATTCAACTTCCCTTTCGGCGAAGATGCGCAACAGATCTTTGAAGTCGGAGTTCATCGGGGTGTTTTCCTTTCATTCCGACCCAATAATCGGTAACAAGTTCCCAAGCTGCCGAGAGTCGTGCGGCGCAGCCCGCTTCCTGCCATTGGTTGATGCGGTAGGCGCGAACCTCGTCGAAGGAGGAGAGTTTGGCCTGGGGCCAATGGGATCGGTCTTTCACGGGTTGGCTCACGGCTGGAAACTAGCCGGAAGCAGGAGGCGCGGCAAGGTGGATTGCAAAGGCCGGATTTCGAATTTAGGAGACATTCATGCGTTTGCGGCTGCCCATGCGGATCATTGAGTTTCCCCGCCGTCCCTTGGTCATGGGGATCGTGAATGTGAACGACGACTCGTTTTCCGGCGACGGAACGCTGGATTTCGAGGCGGCGGTCGAAATGGCCCGATCCCAGGTGCGGGCCGGCGCGGACATGGTCGACGTAGGTGCCGAAAGCGCCCGGACGAATCGCGGCGCGGTGCCGGTGGAGGAGGAAATCCGGCGCTTCCGCGGGTTTCTGGATTGCTGGGAGGATGTCTGGAACGGCGTGGACCCGCGGGACGAGGCGCAGATCTGGCCCCCGGTGCTGTCGGCGAACACGTGGCGGCCCGAAGTGGTGGAGGGCGTCCTCCGGATGGGAAACGTGGAACTCGTCAATGACATGGGCGGATTGCCGGATGACAGGAATGCCCGGCTTTGCGCGCTTCACGGCGCGGCCCTGCTCGTCATGCACAGCGTCGGCGAGCCGAAGATCCCGCACCTGCACCAGCAGTGGGACGATGTGATGGGCGCGATGGTCCGGTTTTTCGAAGAGAAACTCGCGCTCGCCGAAGCGGCCGGCATGTCGGATGAGGCGGTGGTTCTCGATCCGGGCATCGATTTCGCGAAGCAGCGGGACGACAATCTGAGAGTCTATCTGGAACTGGACAGGCTGCAGCGATTCGGGCGGCCGGTGCTCGTGCCGGTCTCCCGCAAGACCGTGATCGGCGAGGTGCTGGGCCTCCCCGATCCCAAGGACCGGGACGCCGGGACGATCGCTTGCATCAGCGCGTCAATGACCCGCGGCGCGCAGATCTTCCGCGTTCACGATGTGGATGCCGCGTGGCAGGCGGTCAAGGTGCTGCATGGCGTGCTCGTTTGAAATCGTTTGCCCGCCGCCACGCTCCGCGGCAATCTCCGCGTCCTGCCATGCATCCGCCGCGTCCGCCGAAAAAATTCGTCCCCGTCCCCTTCGAGTATCATCAGGAGATCGAGTTGGGCATCGATTCGCTGACGAATCTCGGTGCCGGCGTGGGCCGCGTGGGGGGCTGGGTGGTCTTCGTGCCCTTCGCCCTGCCGGGGGAAAAGGTGAAGGCGCGGATCTATCGGAATGACAAGAACTGCTCGCACGCCGATCTCGTGGAGGTGCTCGTGCCATCGCCGGACCGCGTGCGGCCGGTGTGTCCGCTCTTCGGCGATTGTGGCGGCTGCCAGTACCAGCACCTTTCCTATCAGAAACAGCTCGATTGGAAGACGCGCCAGGTGGGCGAGTTGATGAAACACATGGCCGGCGTCTTGTTTCCCGTGAACCCGTGTTTGTCCACGGAGCAAACGTGGCATTACCGCTCCAAGATCACCCCGCATTTTGACCGGCCGCGTGACGGCGTCATCGGCGAGATCGGCTTTCTCGCCAACGGCCAGCGCTCGCGACTCGTCGATGTCCCGGAGTGCGCGATCGCCATGGACGCGATCAACCGGGCGCTGCCGGAAATCCGCGCCGGCATCCGCGCCAAGGCCGCCACCTTCAAGCGCGGCTCCACCGTGCTCATCCGCGCCACCGGCGACGGCGTGGAGACTGACTTCAAGGCCACCGCGACCGAGCGGGTGGGGGACCTGACCTTCCAATTCCTGGCAGGCGACTTCTTCCAGAACAACCCGTTCATCCTGCCGCGGTTCACCGGCTACGTCGCGAAGCAGGCGGCGGTCGGCGCACGGTTCCTGGTGGACGCCTACTGCGGTTCCGGCCTCTTCGCGCTGACTCTGGCGAAGCATTTCGAAAAGGTCGCGGGCGTCGAGGTTTCCGAAACCTCCTGCGAATGGGCGCGCAAGAACGCGAAGGCCAATCAGATCGGGAACGCCACCTTCCTCACCGCCTCCGCCGAGGCGATCTTCGATGAAATCCGCTTTCCCGCGGCGGAGACGGCGGTGGTCATCGACCCCCCGCGCAAGGGCTGCACGCCGGAATTCATCGACCAGCTCGTGAAATTCGGCCCCTCACGCGTGGTCTATGTTTCCTGTGACCCCGCCACCCAGGTGCGCGACCTCAAGCTGCTGGCGAACGGCGGATACCGATTGGAGGACGTGCAGCCGTTCGATCTTTTCCCGCACACGCGGCATCTCGAGTGTGTGATGACCTTGGTGCTCGATCCGGGTTCCGCGGGCCTTCCGGAGTGACGGGATCGGTTCCCCAAAAGACTGGAATTTGCAGGCGGCGGGGCGGTCCGGAAGGGGATTGTGAACAACTTGGGCAAATCTTGCGGCCGTCACGATGTGGCGAACCGGCCAAGCGGGTTTTCTGGATCAAATCCCGCCCTTTCAAGGTGTGACAAAATCGCCATCTTCGCGGGTTCGCGGAATCCGGGCTTGGAGCGCTTTTGCGGGTTTAAACAAATGATGCGGGATTGGTTTGTTGACAGTCAGTGACTTGCGGGTCCTATTGGTGCGAATTCACAGTCATTCGCACATTGTTCACACCTTCATTCTGAAGGGGATCGGGGGTCGGCGGGGGCCCTTTCCGGGTTGGCGGCTTTGCATCGATTTTCACGGATTTCGCAAAAATTGCGCGAAGTCCCCTTTGTGAACAACTTGCGGAAATCCGCCGAATCGTATGATTTTCACCGGTTTCGCCGGGATTGGCGGAGCGGGAAACCGAGGGCGAAAGCCGAAAGCATGCAGGAAGTGCAGGCCCCGGATCCGGGAGCCGGTGTCCACCATCTGGAGCGGGTGCCTTGGAATGGGAAATTCTTTCGGCTTTACGGCCTGCCCGGATCGGCTCAGAGAAGGGCCGCTGCCGTGCGGCCACCCTCGCCGTGGGCATGACAAATCCATCCCCACCATCCATCATGGACATCCAAATCGCCACCCTTTGCGACTTCGCGGCCGACTACAACGGCAAGCTCGTCATTTCCGGAACCTTCGACACCCTCGCGGCCCGCGCCGTGCCGGTCGTGCACCCTGCCTGCGCGCTCGCCATGCGCTTCTGCTTCACTCCGGAGGACGCCGGTCGCCACAAGCTTTCGATCAACATCATCAACGAGGACGGCGAGTCCCTCGATCCGAACAACATGCCGATCGAGCCCGAGTTCGAAGTCGCGCTGCCCAAGAACGTGCCCTTCCTCACCCGCAACATCGTGATGAATCTCCAAGGCCTCCGTTTCCCGGAGTCCGGCATCTACTCGATCGATATCGGCTGCGACGGCGAGATCCTCGTGCGTCTGCCGCTGCGCATCGTCCAGGTCACGCAGGACGCGAACGGCCAGACCCAGATCGCCTGATTCGATTGATTCCCGGAGGCGCGCCACGGACCGGAATGCCGGCATCCATGGCGCGTTTTCCATTTCAGCGGGCGAGGTCGCGCAGGAACCGGGTGAAAAAATCGGCACCCCGCTTCAGCGCGTCGATCTCGATGAACTCGTCCACGGTGTGCGCCTGATCGATCGATCCCGGTCCGATGCAGACGCTCGGGATGCCGCCGCTCGAAAGGTGGGCGGCGTCGGAAAACCATGGAGCCCCGGCGAGTGGCGCGCCGAGATCGGACAGCCGCCGGATCATCGGGTGCTCCGCCAGCGTTTCCATCGGCGGGTTCTCATGGGCGTGGGTGATCTCGACGGGCAGGGCGTGGAACTCGAGCGTTTCCTTGAGCAGCTTCAGGGCTCCGCCCGCGGCGGCGAGCGATGGTGTGATGCGGATGTCGAGTTCCGCCTCCGCGAGGTCCGGCACGATGTTGGGCCGCGCCCCGCCGCGGATCACGCCGATGTTGAGGGTCGAGCGCCCCAGCGTCGGGTGGGTGAAGGCGGCCAGCTCCGTGCCGAGGTGGCAGTCCAGCCGGTCGAGCGCGCGGGTGAGCTTGAGGATGGCGTTCTCGCCGCGCTCGGGCATGGAGCTGTGGACCGCCTTGCCGGTGGCCCGCAACGTCGCCCAAAGAGAGCCCTTGGTCACATGCACGATCTCCATCGATGTCGGCTCGCCGACCAGCGCGAAGGAATAGTCCGCGGCATGGCGCTTCGCGAAATCCTTCGATCCCCACTGCCCGGACTCCTCGCCCATGAAGGCCACGAAATCCACGGCCACCGGGAGGTCCGCGAGCTGGTCGCGGTTTTCATGGAGCGCCCAGAGCATGGCGGCCATCGGCCCCTTGGTGTCGGATGCGCCGCGGCCCCAGAGCCGTCCGCCACGGATCTCCCCACCGAAGGGATCGATGGTCATGCCTTCCACGCCCACGGTATCGAGGTGCGGGCCGAAGAGAATTCTCGGCCGGCCGTCCAGCGGGGCGAAGCGGGCGATCAGGTTCGGCCGGCCGGGTTGGATCTCCTCGGTCACCAGTTCCGCGCCGATTGATTCCAGCCAGCCGGAAAGGAACACCGCCAGCGTTTCCTCGCCGGTCTCGTCGGTGCCCGGCGCGTTGTCCGGATTCACCGAGGGGATGCGGACGAGCTGTTGGAGAAGCGTGCTCACGTCCTGGCTCATGGCCGAGAGGCTCGGCATTCCGCGGAGCCAAGGCAAGATCGATCAGGTTTCATGTTGTGATGATCCGCCGCGCCAGCTATCGTCATTCCCGTGAATCCTGAGGAAAAAGGCCGTGATCGGAAAACCCGGGTCGGGCTTCGGAAAATCATCCGTAGATCGCTCCTTGTCGGCTTGATTGTCCTCGGTCTGGTGATGGCGGTTGTTTGGCGGATGATGCCTCCGGCAAATCCTCTCGTGCGTGCCGAGGTCGAGCACGGCATCCACTTGCCGCCATCCGCCTCGAACATCCAGTGTCGCGGAGATGCTTGGGTTGGATTTCTCGATCGTGGGGCCTCCACCCTCTTTCAAATGGATGCGAGCGATCTGGAGGCGTTTGTCGGGAGGTTGAAAATCCATTCCCGTCGCCCGCCACTGGTCTCCGGACCAGGCGACCCTCTCATCAATGGTTGGAATGTCTGGCCGCAAGACGCGGAGAGTTTCGTGCCGGGCAACGGTCCATACGGCGGCTTCGACCGCACTTGGACAGGCGATCCGGTTCCC